>Ga0209013_10000357_pt1 | contig 40290 bp, 31 predicted proteins | sample Cruoilmetagenom2_FD_187291 | JGI IMG/M metagenome (GOLD analysis project Ga0209013, IMG submission 187291) | Oil polluted marine microbial communities from Coal Oil Point, Santa Barbara, California, USA - Sample 2 (SPAdes) (version 2) | ecosystem: Environmental > Aquatic > Marine > Oil seeps ...
TACGCGGGTAGCCACCCAATCGTATTGGGTGGTGTATGTGATACGCCAACGAACAACGCGGTTGTCCGACTACCCGATAGAGACCGACTTGTGTGTCTTAGTGTTAATTTTTTCGAGGTTTATTCGCGCATATTAGTACGTATTCGCGGTTTCCATATATACTGATCGTTGCATAAGTTACTAAACGTCTCTTGCGTTGTTTGATCGCTGATTGGGTTTAGCCTTCAATGCAAGGATCAGTAGTTGAGTAAGGAGGTCAAAATGAGACGCAATCAATCGGCGCGCATCGTTGGTGGGATATTGGTGATACTTTTGGGTTTGTACCTGCTGCTGATCCAGTTTTACCCTGATTTGAAGATCTTTGAGTCGTTTACCTGGCCGATGCTCATGATCGGTGGTGGCATACTGATGCTGTTCCTGGGGCTGCTGGGAGGTAATCCGGGCATGGCCGTCCCAGCGGCGGTCGTCAGCGGTATCGGTTTGATCTTGTATTACCAGAACGAGACCGGCGATTGGGCCAGCTGGTCCTATATGTGGGCCTTGATACCAGGTTTTGCCGGGGTCGGAGGGATTGTTGCCGGACTGCTGGGTGATCGTCCTCGCAAGTCGATCCTCGATGGCATTACACTGATCATCATTAGCGGGATCATGTTCCTGATATTCGGATCATTCTTCGGAGGGCTGGATTTGCTGGGGGATTATTGGCCGGTTCTGCTGATCCTGCTGGGTTTCTGGATCCTGATAAGCTACTTCTTGCGTGGGAAACGATCTAAAAGTGAGCCCCCCACATCTAATGACCAGGGATGATGATTAAAGCACTCATATTCGATTTCGATGGTCTGATCTTGGAGACCGAAGAGCCCATCTATTTGGCCTGGCAAGAAATCTACCAGAGCTACGGGTGCCTTCTTCCTCTAGAGAGCTGGACCAGCATAATTGGCACGGCCGACTATGCATTTGAACCCATCTCCGAGCTCGAACGACAAGTTGGTAGACAATTGGACCGCCAGGTGCTCCAGACAAGGCAGCACCAGCGTGAGGCTGAGATGATCATGAACCGCACTGCCATGCCAGGAGTGCAGGACTATCTCGATGACGCCAGGCGACTGGGGTTGAGTATTGGCCTGGCCTCCAGTTCAACCTGTGAATGGGTGACAGCGCACCTGGAACGCTTGGGGCTGGTGGATTATTTCGACACCATCAAGGGCAGCGACGATGTGCAGCGCACTAAACCAGACCCACAGTTGTTCCTGGCTGTGCTGGATGACCTTAAAGTGGGAGCAGAAGAGGCGATTGTGCTTGAAGACTCGCCCAATGGTGTCCTGGCCGCCAATCGTGCCGGCATATACTGCGTGGCGGTGCCCAATGGAATGACGCGTGAGCTCCAATTCGATCACGCTGATATGCAGTTGGAATCATTGGCGGATGTCCCCTTGGAGGTATTATTAGCTAAGATCAATTGAGCCCCTAGCCAGCGGTAAGAAGATCGATCAGTTATTCCGCACGCTGTGAAGGGTCTCACCAATGGGCTATCAGGATTGTGTACTGAAATGTGTGTAATTTTTTGTGTGCGTCGCAGACGCACACAAAAAATTACACAAGAAAATCTACACAATCGCTATCAGATCATAAGTGATCATTCAGGGTGGTGCCGGGTTTTGGAAAATTGGTGATACGTTCAATCGTCCGGAAGTTCTTGTATCCAGCGATTTGCATCCTGGTATGCATCTAAGAGAGATTCTCCGAAGCGTTCTGTTGCCATGTAGATATTCTCCCAGCCGAAGCTGTGGATTTGCCCCGTGTGCACCAGCTGGCGGCGAACGTTGCTGCTGACCTCAGCCAGTATCAGTCTGCTGTGATTGGTTTTTAATGTCTCTGCATAGCGCTCGAGTACGGCCAGTAAAGTGCTGCCAACTTCTGGTCTACCACGCAAGCTCAGGATTGCCACCGCATGGTATGTTCCTTTGACAGAAGGCAAAGCTTCCTCGAAGGTCGGAGCGGCAGCGTAGAACAGGCTGCCATAGGGTACCAGGATGATGGCCTTGTTTGAAGGCAGCGCTTCCGGAGCGGGCTGCTCCAAGGGTAATTCGCCGCTTTCCAGCACCCACTCGTAGAGCCTGACTTTATTGGATTGGTCGAACACGAACAGCACGATCGATAACACAACGCCCAGCAATACCGCGTATTGCAAGGGGACGAGCAGTGTGCTGACAAACGTGATCGTCATTACCACGCGCTCCACATTACCCGTCTTCCACACCGTTTCCACATCGTCTGGACGTAGAGTCTGGAAACCAATCACTATCAACAACCCTGCCAGGGCAGACATGGCCAGTTTGCTGATGAAATTCCCGAAAACAACTACCGTAATGGCGATCACGATACCTGCAAAGATATTTGCCCATCGTGAACGTGCGCCGCTGCTGACCACCAGGGAAGTGGCTGAAAGAGATCCCCCGACCGGCATGCCCTGGAAGATGCCGGTGGCCACGTTGGCGACCCCCTGCCCGATGAAGTCTCTGGATGCGTCCGGGTATTTTCCATCCGGGTTGGCGTAGTTCTGGCTCACGCCCGCCCCCTGCACCAGCCCAACGATGGCAATCGATAGAGCTGGCAGGATCAAGGCGGTAATGAGGGATAAACTCGGCAGCACGGGGCGTGGCAAACTGCCGGGTATCTCGCTGATGTCCTCCACCAGAGCCACTGAATCCCAATTGAACAACGGCACCAGCAGCGACGCCACGATGATGGCGATCACCATGCTCATTTTACTGAGACGAGTTTCTGAAAGCAGTATGATCATAAGGATGGTGACCAGGCCTACCATCAAGGATTGTATGCCGATCTGGTTCATGTTGAAACCTAGATCTATTGTCTGCAGCACTTTATTGGGGGCCTCACTGTAATAACCGGTCAGGTCGCCGAGCTGGCCTAAGATGATCAGCACGGCAACACCATTGATGAACCCTGTCATCACAGAATTGGGCACGAAGCGCAAGAATGCGCCTAGCTTGAATACTCCTGCCAGCAGCATGAATATACCGGTCAGGATGGCGAGCACAAACAGCGATTGTGCGTAATTTTCGCCCGACACCGCAGGAGTCTGGGAAACGATCAAAGACAATGCGCTGGTTGTCTGCACGCTCATAAAAACCGAGCTGGTGAACAACGCACCAACTGGTGTGGAAAGCATCACAGCGTAAAGACCATGAATAGGATTTACCCCGGCCAGTACGGCGGAAGCCATCGCATCCGGCACGCTCTCCACCCCCAGCGTTAACCCGGCGACGAGATCAGAACCGATCGTCCTGCGACTTATTTTATAGCGAGCCAAAAATTGACCCATTTCGTCTCCCAGAAGGGTTGAGTAATTGTGTCACCTGATAAGAGCGTGTCAACCTTAAACATGTAGGTCGCCACCTGCTAATTATATTCAATAATTATTATCAGGCAAGCTGAAATCACACCGGGAATGGTTAATCATGGTGCCTATGCCAATATTCCGGCAACGATTCACTCACAACATCACCAGGTGGACCATTCCCGCCACCCAGGTTTATTTACGATAATTCCACTAGTGGAGTAAACCAACCCGATGGCTAGTCACCCGCTGATGGAGTAAACCAACACATGGGTAGCCACCCAACTGCGTTGGGTGGGCATTTTCCATATTTGTTCATCCAAACTCGTATTGTAATCTAATATATCAGCCAATTCGATTGGCCTGCTACCCGGGAGTGGATAAACTCGTGGTGCTTGAAGAATTGATTTTCCCATAAAACCATGTAGTACTCCATCTTATTTGCCTCTCCCAATCACACCCAATAGAGTCGTTGGTTATTTGGAAAACCATCCTGGTAGTCGACTGCAGAGTAAATTCATCCTCCGTTATCTCATCCAATGCATTGGCAGCAGCCTCCTGGAGGCTCAAAACAGCGCCTTCGGCGAACAGCCGCTCATAAGCTTGCTCCCCAATGAGTTTTCGCGTCGCGGTGACAAGATTTTCCCTCTCATCTTTTTGGATCCCAGTCAATGTACTGTTTCCTCCAAGGTGGACATCGGCAGCACAAGTAACGAGCCACCCTGACCTCTTAGAAATAGTTTTTTCAGTGGACTCAAGCATGTTTGACTGAATACTAAGTTTCTGGTCGCGGGGCTGTGTAAAAATTGTGGGGCTCATCCGGGTAGTAATGCAAGACGTTCCGATCAGGGAAGGCTCTTATCACTATGGCGTCCGCTGCAGGACCACGGGTTAATACGAAGATAAAGGGTGTGTCCAGGTAAGGGCTGCTCAGTTCGATTAGCGTGCCGTATTCGATCCATTCTTCTTGGGGGTGCACGATCACAAGGGCGGGAGTCAGTGCCTGTGCCAGTGGTGTCTGGAACGGTTCTGTGTGGGTCCGCTCGACCCCGTAAAGCCCGTGCATTTCACCCAGCCGTGATGGGGTATAGAATATCAAGTTATAACCGACCAGAAGGATCAGCAAAGCTCCTGCACCAATGGAACGGACTCTCTCCCAGCCTTCTTTTGGAACCCAGCGGTCCTCGGGGCGGTAAGGCCAGCCTGCCAGCAGGGCCATCCCTGCCGCGCTCAGGATGGTCAGGCTGTAGAACCCCTCATAGTAGTAACGCGGACCGTACAGGAATGCACCGATCCAATATATTAGGTAGACGGCCAGCAGGCTGAAGAAAACGCTGCTGACCAGCAAGCCGTCCAATCGCCGCACACGGTTCTTGAAAATCGCTACCAGCCCGAAGGGTAAGAATACCCATGAAAGTTTCCACCAGCCGAAAATGTCCTCATGAGTACGCTGCAGGGTTTGCCTGGTTGTTGTGATGGCTTGCCTGAGGCTGTGCCCCTCGGGCAGCACGCCATGACCGGGACCGAAGCCTATCTTGTCGTACTCCCACCACAGGGTGTACAGATTGAAGAAGGGGTCGCCCGTTGCGATGAACTGCCACACAAATTGTAGGGAGCCTATGGATAGGGCGATGCCCCCAACCACGAGCACCTGCAGCCTGGTCCCCCAATCTTTGCTGATCAACAGGTACAGCCCGTGTATGGCGAAGGGCAGTCCTACTCCGATGGCGGTCATTGGTCGGGTGATGGCCAGAATGCCCAATGAGACCCCGGCCAGGATGGGATACAGCCAGGTTCTCGATGAACGTGCGTTTCCGAACGCGTTCAACCAGGCTAGGGCAAAGCCCGCACTGAGCACCAGTCCGAGTGGGTGCGAGAGCAGCGAGCCGGAGTTCATCAGGAAGAAAGGCGATGTTACAGTCAATCCGGCAGCCAGCAAGCCCACCAACTCGCTGAACGTACGCTTGCCCAGACGGTAAGTCAGCCACACACCCACGCCGGCCAGCAGGGGGTTGACCAGCCCGCGTATCCCCAGGTTGATGCCCACAGCCAGCAGAGCCGGCCAGGCGAGCGGATATTTGCCGAAACGCAAACCATCGTAATCGACAACGAAAGGCACCAGGAAGCTGTTTGGGTTCGGTGGAGAGGAGAGCGTAAGGTTCCCGCGCGCCATCACCTGCGCCTGCCATACGTAGGCCATTTCGTCTTCCAGGTGGGCCATGCGCTCGAAGACTCGCTCGTGGACCAGGTAAGCGCCGAGCACCCCCAGAAGACAAAGGATGATGGCGATACGATCTGCGCGAGTCATTGGACTATAGATAAATTAGGTGATAAGAGAAAGGATGGTCAGGCTCCGACTTGGCGAAGGGCTTGAATGGCGGCAGAGTGTAATAGTTCATTGGATGCCAGCACGCCGCGGTTGTTGATCAATGAGCGACCCGGGGTGAAGTCGAGGCGTTTCCCGCTCAGGTCGCTGATCTTGCCACCGGCTTCCTCGAGTATCAGGGAACCGGCCGCTTGGTCCCAGATCTTCTCGCGATAGTCCGTTCTGCTGGGAGAGAGCAGCCGCAAATAGAGTTCTCCTCCGCCAGCAGCCAAAACGGCGTACTTGGCCTGGCTGTCTAAGCGTACCGGTTCGGCCTGTGCGCCTAGAGCTAGCGCAAACTGGTCGATCTGTCCCACGTTGGTGTGCCCGGATTCAACCGAGCGTAAAATGCGAGCCTGAGAGGCATCGCTGATCCTGGATACTTCCAGCCGTGCGAAATCCCCTGGCGATTCAATCGACGTTGTCCAGGCTCCCTGGCCGCGGGCTCCGATCACCAGCGAGCCCGGTCCACCGAAGTCGGGACGATAGGCATCACTCAAATGTGGGCAGCCCAAAACGCCGATCTGTACCTGTCCATCAACGACCAGTGCCAGCGCTACTGCGTACTGGTCACCGCGCAAGAAACCTTTGGTGCCGTCGATAGGGTCCAGAGTCCAATAGCGAGCCGCAACATCCTCTCCCCCGTAGTCGATCCAATCACACACGCTCTCGGGGGCAGCCTCAGGAATTAAGCGCCTGACGAATTTTGTTACCTGCTCCAGTGTGTCGGCACCTTCTGCTGGACGCAGCTCCGCAGCGTCCTCTTCGGCAACCAGGGGGTCGTTCGGGAAGGATTTGGATAACAGATGGCTGACCCATGCCTGGGATGCGAAATCAGCCACAGTAACTGGCGAGCGGTCATCCTTGGTCAGTGCTGGGGTAACCATCTCGACCTGCACCTGGCGTACGAGCAGGGCTGCTTGGTGTACTGCGTCTAGCGCAAACTTGGTTTCCGGATTCATCACGTCTAACATGAGAAAATTATCAACTCCATGAGTGAAAGATTGTTTTAAGAGGTGGAAAGGGTGCTTAATGGGCGACCTGTCTCCACCTCTCCGCTCAGGTCGTACACCATCGCGCCCGTGATGTGCACGGGCGCCATCTCTCCAACAGGGATTTCACCCTCAACAATGACCATACCATCGATCTCAGGTGCGTCGCGGTACGAACGCCCTATGGATATACCCTCGTTGTTTCCTTCGATTAACACATCCAGTGTTCGTCCAACATGAGCCTGGTTTTTTCCCAGGGATATGCCTTGCTGCACCTGCATCAGGCGTTCGTAACGTTCTTGTTTAACTTCTGGGGAGATCGGATCTCCGAGAGGTTCGCTGGTTGTGCCGGGCTCGAATGAGAATTGGAACGCCCCCACGCGATCGAAGCGCATCTCTTCGACAAAATCCAACAAGGTCTGGAATTCTGCCTCCGTTTCGCCAGGATAACCAACGATGAACGTGGTCCGCAAGGCCAGGTCAGGAATGTTTGAACGCGTCTTATGCAGCGTGTGGTAAACCCAATCGATATTAGCAGGGCGCCTCATGCGGCGCAGCGTTGCAGGATGGGCGTGCTGAAGCGGCATATCCAGGTAAGGTACGATTTGGGGTTGGGAAGCCATAACTTCGATCAGGTGGTCGGTGACATAACCGGGATAGGCGTACATGATGCGTAGCCAATCCACATGCGGTGCGACGTTCACGAGCTGTTCCAGCAATATTGCCAAACCATCTTTTTTACCCAGATCGTGACCATAATCTGTGCTGTCCTGGGCGATGAGCACCAGTTCACGGACACCCAGGTCTTGCAGCATCTGAGCTTCCTGTAATATGGCATCCATGGGACGGCTGACGGCGGTGCCTTTGATTAGGGGGATGGCACAAAACGCACACGGTCGCCGACAGCCGTCGGCTATCTTGATGTAAGCGCTGGCTCCTTGAACTGCTACGCGGGCCGCGCCGCCTTCATCCTGCCCGACGGTATCGACTTCGGGGAGATGGTACAGTGGACCTTGGTGCACCCCGTCTCGCAGGCGGTCTACCACGTCCACGATATCCATCCATCGACGGGTACCCAGGATGCCATCGATACCGGGGATCTGGCTGGCGACCTGTGCGCCGTAGCGTTGGGTTAAGCAGCCTGCAGCGATCAGAGTCTGCCCCTCGCTCTTATCGGCTGCTAACTCACGGAGTATCCGGAAAGATTCTTCTTTTGCTGGTCCGATGAAGCCACACGTGTTGACGATAACCACGTCGGCATCGCTTGAATTTTCCTCAAATTGATAATTCGAACCGACTAACAGCTGTGCCATTGACTCCGAGTCCACGGTATTTTTAGCGCATCCCAGTGATATTAGGTGAAAGGTTTTGGAAGTCATGGGCATTTGATCAACGTGAAGTTCATCATCAGGGTGAGGGCGGGATTGATGTGCCGACATCCGGGAGGATGGGGACGGTAGAAGTGGCGCGTGGTGTAATTGTGGGAGTTGGGGTGATGGTTGGCGTTGGGCTCAGGATGCCATCGCGGGTGAAAATCCAGAGGACTACCTTTCCATACCCCCCCATGCGCCCCAGGTCTTCCTGGTTATAGAAAACATGTATCGCAGCGCCGTTGCCGGTCAGGATTTCGATCTGCTCTTCACCTGAAAATGAATAGGCACTGCCTGGTAATACTCGACCAGTTAATTCAATCTCACCATCTACGGTTATCCGTACCCAGGCGCGTTGGTTGACTGCAATGTAAATGTCTATTCCTTCCGGGTTGCTAACGCTCAGTGGTATATCGATCGTGGCATCGGTGAGAGGGGTACCTGTGGGGTTGATTACGGCTGGCGCCAGGGGTGAGGGTGTTTCGGTCGCCGAAGGAAGGCTGGGTGATGGCGTTGATGTAGCTAAAAGCACGTCTGCAATCGAGGGGGCGGTTGGTGATATTGTGGTTTCCGTTTGCATGGCGAAGACCCTGATCGCTACCCATACGATAAATACAGCCAGGAAGACGATTACTGATCCTCCGATGAGAAAATCGCTCGAAAGAACTCGCCGCATTGGTTGTGGTACGATCGTTTTACGCCGCGCACCCTTCTTTCGTGCTTTAGTATCGGTGACCTGCTTAGCCGCCAACCTGGCCTGCAAACCTTCAGCGAAACGAATGAGCACTGGCTCAGGGTCCATGCCCAGGAAGACAGCGTAGTTGTTCAGCATCCCGCGCCCCTGAACCGTTGAAGGCAGACTATCCAGGTCTCCTGCTTCCAACGCTATCAGGTAATGATGGCGCAGGTTGGTGTGATGTTCGATATCCTCTATTGACAGCCCGAGGGTCTCTCTCTGTCTCTTCAGGCGCTGACCGACCTCAATAAATATTTCATCGCCTGAAGCGCTGGCTGTTTCTTCTTCCTTGACTGGTGTATCTGGTTTCTGTTCAGGCGCTGCTGGCTCCGGCTCTGGTACTGCGCCCTTATCCACGTCCATCTCTGATAACAAAACATCAGCATCCAGACCGAGGTAGTTAGCGTATGTACGTAAAAATCCGCGCGCCTGCGCTGTTGAAGGCAGCGCTTCAAAATCCCCGGCTTCCAGGGCTTCCAGGTAATGCAAGCGCATGTGTGTCGCCTGGGAGACCTGTTCCAGGGTGAGCTTGCGGGCCACCCGAGCCTGCTGTAATTTCTGACCGATGAATTCCTTCATGCCAGTTGATCAGTAAGTAAAAGATTTTGGAATAATTAAATTTATACGTAACTACTCAGCCCGAAGGTATTGGGGGTGTGGTTTTTGGGGGCTTTGCCCCCAAAAACCACACCCCCGCGCACCCCTACCCGGGAAAGCTGAGCAGTTACATTTATACCATAAGTCGCACCAGCCCGACGTCGAATCGTCGGGCTGGCAGGCGATAGGATCATTTGAAATCGATATTTGTTACTCTGCGTCGTCTGCTTGCTCTTCGGCAGGCGTTTCGCTCTCAACCAGCTCGGCTTCGGAAACCGTTTCGACCTCGTCAGTAGGTTCTTCTGCTTCAACGTCCTCTGCTTCCTCAGCTGTGTCTTCCAATTCGCCTGTCGTTTCGCTCTCAACAAGTTCGGCTTCGGAAACTATTTCAATGTCATCGGCAGGTTCTTCTGCTTCAACGTCCATTGCTTCCTCAGCTGTGTCTTCCAATTCGGCAGCTGTTTCGCTCTCAACAAGTTCTTCTTCGGAAACCATTTCAACGTCATCGGCAAGTTCTTCTGCTTCTACGTCCATTGCTTCCTGAGCTGTGTCTTCCAATTCGGCTATCGTTTCGCTCTCAACAATTTCCTCTTCGGAAACCGCTTCAATGTCATCGGCAGGTTCTTCTGCTTCTACATCCTCTGCTTCTTCAGCTGAGTCTTCTAATTCGGCTGTCGTTTCTACAGCTTCTATTTCAGCTTCTTCCCCTTCAACGAAGTCCAACGCGGATTCGGGTGGTTCTCCTTCGCGATGTACGAGCACCCTGATCTCAGGGATCAGGTCCATCGTCAGGCGTACGTTAACCTTGTGCACTCCGAGCATGCGGATAGGCTGCGAGTCAACCTGGCGGCGATCAACCTCTACTTCAGCTGCTTCTTTGATCGCATCGGAGATCATCTGAGTGGTGACGGAGCCATACAGCTTGCCAGTTTCACCCGCTTTAGCCGCAAAGACCAGCTCCAGCTCGGATAACTGCTCGGCGATGCCGCTCAACTCCTGATTTTCTACTGCTCGTCTGACTTCGGCGGTTGTGCGAATGCGATCTGCCTGGCTGAGCGCTCCCGGGGTCGCCAGTACAGCCAAACCCTGGGGAATCAAGTAGTTGCGGCCGTAACCGTTGGCGACTTTTTTTACTTCACCAGCCCGACCCAGTTTGTATACATCCTTAATCAGTAATACTTTCATTTCTCAAGCCCTTTCATGAATTGGATTTCCGCGTCTATCGCGGTTCAACCCGGGCGAAGGGTACAACGCTCCAGGCTGGCAGATTTTACCAGAAGGATTGGAGTGCGTCAACTATTGTCGGGTTCTGGCTGATATAATCCCGATATGGGTAATGAGGAGTACGTATCGAAACAGCCCGATCCCAACCGGCGCCAGCGATCGTTTCGTATGCAGGCGATCGTACTGCGTCACCAGGATTTTGGCGAAGCGGACCGTTTGCTGGTGATTTTTTCTCTGGAGAAGGGAAAGCTGCGTGCCATTGCTAAGGGAGTGCGTAAACCGCGCTCGCGTAAGGCAGGGCACCTGGAACCATTCACACGCGTCAGTTTACAGCTGGCTCGTGGTCGTAATTTAATGATCGTTACCCAGGCGGAAACGCTGGAGGCCTACTTGCCTATCCGGGAGGACCTGCTGTTGGCGACCTACGGCTCCTACGTGGTGGAGCTGTTAGACCGGTTTACATACGAAGAGGGAGAGAATCGTGCCATGTACCGTTTATTGGTGAACACCCTGGCGCGATTGTGCACTTCTGAAGATCCGGAATTAGTGGTGCGTAATTATGAAGTCCGCTTGTTGGATTTGTTAGGGTTCCGTCCGCAATTATTTCATTGCGTGAATTGCGAGGGGGAAATTCAACAGCAAGACCAGTATTTTTCGGCTTTGCGTGGTGGTGTGGTTTGTCCACGCTGTGTGGGAGAGATCCCAGGTGTAAGACCGGTCTCGATGGAGGCGCTCAAGTACCTGCGCCATATCCAGCGCAGCAGCTACCGGGAGGCGGCGCGATCTCGGCCGTCGCTCTCCATGAGCCGTGAGATGGAGCACCTGATGCAGCACTATCTGACGTATTTATTAGAACGGGGTTTAAACTCCCCCGAGTTTTTGAGGAGGGTGAGGGACGACAAAGCTTAAGCACTGATGTAACCGGGTGACCAGGAATCAGTCAAATAGGGGAAGATATAATGGGTACCTCAGCCAACCCTGAACCCGCGCAGGCTGGTCCTGAAGTCTATCCAGAGGTTATGTGGGTTTTCTTGTGTAATTTTGTGTGTGCGTCGCAGACGCACACACAAAATTACACACATTTCACTACATAATCTATCCAGAGGCATTGCTGAAGGTTCATTCCCCTCGGGTGTCCGGTCTCGATTCGCCAGGAACCGATTCCCGGAATCATCAGTCTCCAGGCGCAGTTGCTAACTTGGCTGCCTTTTTGCCATCCCCGCTGACGATATCGGGCTGATCTTCGCGCCGGAACTGGCTCATGTATAGATCGTAGAAGAAGCCCTTGAGCGCCAGCAGTTCGTCGTAGGTGCCGCGCTCGACGATCTGACCATCGTCGATCACTAAAACCATGTCGGCGTTTCGTACGGTACTTAACCGGTGGGCGATAACGAAGCTGGTGCGTCCCGTAAGCAGCTTGTTGAGCGCTTGCTGGATCAATCTCTCTGTGCGCGTGTCAACACTGGATGTGGCCTCATCCAGGATCAGGATGTTTGGATCTGCCAGGGCGGCTCTGGCGATGGCCAGCAACTGGCGCTGTCCTTGGCTCAAACCGCTCCCCCGTTCGCCCAGTTCTGTCTGGTAGCCTTCAGGCATCCGCTCGATGAAGCTGTCGGCGTGAGCCAGCTTGGCCGCCGCCTTCACTTCATCGTCCGTGGCATCCGGTCTTCCGAAGCGGATATTTTCCATCACCGTGGTGCTGAACAGGTAGGTGTCCTGCAGCACGATGCCGATCTGTTTTCGCAGGCTGTGCACTTTTACATCGCGCACGTCATACCCGTCGATACGTACCGAACCATCACATACATCGTAGAAGCGCGGGATCAGGTTGATGATGGTAGTCTTCCCAGCGCCTGTAGGGCCCACAATGGCGATAGTCTGGCCGGGCGAGGTTTTGAATGTGACATCTTCCAGAACGGGATCATCCTTCTGGTATGCCGCGCATACAAGGTCAAACTCAACCCTACCCTGGATTATTGGCATCTCGATCGCATCCTGCTTGTCTTGGATATCCGGATCGACATCCATCAGCCCGAACAGCCTTTCCACTCCGGCGATCGCGTTCTGCAAGTTGGTCCACAGGACGGAAATTTGCTGGATAGGGCGGTTGAAGCGCTGCACGTAGCTGATGAAGGTAATGATCAGTCCGATTGAGACCGCCGCACCAATGATAGGGGAGCTGCTCAGCAAGGCCAGACCGCCGACCACAGCTACAATCGCCAGCGCCAGGTAGCCCAGGGCTTCTAGCGTTGGGGAGAGAGCGCTGGTGTATGCCACGGCGTGCACATTGGCGTCGCGGTTAGCTGCATTAGTAGCGCGGAAGCTCTCGATGTTTTCGTCACCGCGGTTGAAAGCCTGCACCTCACGCACCGAAGAGATGTTTTCCTGCAGTTCGATATTGACGCTGCCCAGCTCCTCGCGTGAACGTCGGAAAGCTTTGCGAGCCTGGGACGAGAACCATAATGTTGCGATAATCATCAACGGGAGTACCGACAGACTCAGCAAAGCGAACGGAACACTTTTTGCCAGCATCACATACGAGATCCATACCAGCAGCAGCACACCGGTGAAGACGTTCACCAGGCCGAACCCCAGCGCCTGCTGGATGGTCTCGGCATCGTTAGTGATACGGCTCATCAGGTCACCGGCTTCGTTCTCCGAGTAATAGCCCAACGAGAGCTTGTGTAGATGCTTAAAGACGTCCACCCGGAAGGTGCGCAGCACGTGTGATCCTGTCCAGCTCATGCCGAAGAAGATCAGGGCGGTCAGCAAAGCAGCCACAGCAAACAGGAGGATCAGGATCAGGATCAGCCGTCCCAATCCGGCGATACGTTCGGCATCGCTCATACTGGCGGGATTTTCGGATGGCTGTGGAAAGTCACCGATTGTGAACAACGCTGTTATAAATTTCTGGGTAAAGCCCTGCGGTTCGGTGCCCTCGGTCAACCAGCAGTTGCTGGTTGCGTTTTGGGTGAGCGGAGAACCGGGAGCTGCACCGGTACCGGTGGCTGTAATGGGTGTCAGGTAGCAATCTACCGTCTGGCCGATCAGGTCTGGTGTGGTCACCTGGGTCCAGGTCGCTACGACGGCCATGACCAAGATCAACAGCATAACCCACCAGTAAGGCTTGAAGTAAACGGCGAAACGCCCCAGGGTTTCGCTCAGGTTTTTCGGCTTGATGTCCTCATGGCTCATCAGGCTTCGTAGTCTTTCGTTTTGATTTAGCATGGGGGCTCCTTCCTTAAGCAAACACCTGGATATTGTCCTCAACTTCAGCGTCGCTTACCAGTTGGGAATTGTATATCTCTGCGTAGATGGCGCTTTCTTCCATCAGTTCTTCGTGCTGCCCGCGGGCGACGATTTCGCCTTTATCGAGCACCAGGATCTGGTCAGCGTTGACCACCGTGCTGATACGCTGAGCAATCACGAAGCTGGTGCGGCCTTCCATTAACTCGTCCAGCGCCTCCTGTATCTTTACCTCGGTGCTGACATCCACGCTGCTGGTGGAGTCATCCAGGATGAGGATGTGGGGGTTGAGCAGCAGAGCGCGCGCAATGGCGAGTCGCTGCTTCTGCCCGCCGCTGAGCGTAGTACCGCGCTCGCCAACCGGTGTCTCATAACCCTGCGGGAAGGAAAGGATAAATTCGTGTGCCGCAGCAGCTTTAGCCGCATTCTCTATTTCTTCTTGTGAGGCGTTGGTTTTCCCAAAGGAGACATTGTCGCGTATCGTGCCTGCAAACAGGGTGGTTTCCTGCAGCACGATCCCTATTTGTGAGCGTAATGAGTCGAGTTTGATGTCACGCAGTTCGTAACCGTCAATGGTAACGCTCCCTTCGCTGGGGTCGTAAAAACGCGGGATCAGGTTGATGATGGTAGTTTTACCGGAGCCCGTGGAGCCCAGGAGAGCGATGGTCTGTCCAGGCTGTGCTTCGAAGCTGACGTTTTTCAAGACCGGCTCCCCGCTCTTATAGTAGCGGAAGGTGACATTATCGAATTTTACAAGTCCCTGTATTGTGGGTAGCTCGACAGCATCCGGCTTATCTTCCACCTCGTTCTTTGCATCCATGATCTCGAAGACTCGCGTGGCGGATGCGGAAGCCTGGCCCATTTGGGTGATGATAAGCCCGAACTGTGCCAGTGGGAGGAAGATAAACGCCAGGTACAGGCTGAACTCCTGCCACTGGCCTAGCGTGAGCGTGCCGGCGATGATCTGCCTGCCGCCGAAGTAGAGCGTGGTAGCCTGGCCCAGGTTAGCGACCAGGAAAATCACCGGGAATAGGAAGGTGAACACGCGCGCCACGGTGATCTGCTGTTTCATTAAGGAACCGGCTTCCCTATCAAATTTGCGCTGCTCGTTCTTTTCGCGTGTGAATGCTTTTACAATTTTTATTCCTGCCAGGTTCTCCTGCAGGCGGGTGTTGAGCCTGGACAGCCTCACCTGAACTTCGCGGAATAACGGCTGGCTGATGGTGCCGAACACCATGAATAAAACCAGTGATACAGGCAGGACCCACAGGATGGTTAATGTTAGTTTGGCGTTGGTTGTAAACAAGATGATCAGAGTACCGCTCAACAGCAGAATAGCGCTCATCAGTTGGATCAGGCCTTGTCCAATGAACAGGCGCACTTTTTCCACGTCATCCGTGGCGCGCACCATCAACTGCCCGGTCTGGTTGCGGTCATGGTAAGAGAAGGACAGGTTTTGAATCTTGGCAAACAGGTCATTGCGCAAGTTGAATGCCACGCCCTGGGAGTTGCGTTCTGCCCCGTAGGCTTGCAGGAATGCGAAGACTCCGCGCAGTACAGCGAAAAGAACGATCGCCACGCCCGCCAGGATGATGGTTGAGGGTGCCTCTTCACTTTGTTTCGTCATCAAAACCTCGAGCTGCTGTGCGGTCCAGTCGGCCGGCAGATCCAGGAACTCGAGTAACTGGGGGATCGCCTGTGACTGCAGTGCCTCAGGGATCTGCTCCATACCGTTCAGCACGACATCTGCGGTGTAACCGTCTATGATTGCGTCGATGATATTGCTAAGCATGCGCGGCACCGCCAGCAGAGAGAGCGTTGCGATGACCGCAAAGATATAGGGCAGCAGTGCCTTCTTTCGGTCGATACCCAGGTAGCTGATCGATCTCCTGAGAGCATCTCGATTGATCTGGGGTCTTTGGTTAGACTTCCTTCGGTTTCGCATCTTACTCCTAAATTCCGATAAATACCTGCTGTTGTTTGTTTCTATTGTCACCACGGAGTGCACAAAAATCACAAAAAAGCATATCTTTTTTTACTCTGGGATCTCTGCAATGTCTGTGGTGTAGCATCGATAGTTATAAATCCTCAGGCGCATAAGCAGGTCCGACGGAGTTTTCCATTGCCAGGGCGGCATCAGTGAGTTTCGTCAGGGCGGCGCTGATCGCTTCCTGCTCCTCGCAAGTGAGGCTATTGGTCAGCGCTTCCATCCAGCGCCTGCGGGAGTTTATACTTTCCTGGATCAAATTCCAGGCTTGGGGCGTTAGTGTGATTATTTTCGCGCGCCGGTCATCTGGGTCCTCGGACCGCTCTAATAATCCATCTCCAACCAGGCGATCCACCATTTGGCTGGCGGCGGCATTGGTGATGCCCAAATGCTCGCCGATGTCGGTGACCCCGCATTCTTCCGCATGGTGCAGGCGGAAAAGGGTGCTGAGTTGGGACATAGAAAGCCCGGACTCCTTTCGCAAGCGAACGAAGTCATGCATCGAGCGGCGCATAAAAACCTCCGCCCAGCGGTGGAGAATCGTGGCAAAGTGTTGTGATTGGTCCATAGTTAATCCTGCTTATTAGTTAAGCGCGCTAAACTATATCTGGGTATGTTTATTTTGTCAAGTAAATGTTTTCTTAGCAAATACAGGGCGGGGCTCATCTCCCGATCTCACCACCATCATCCCCACCTGATCCCCCACCGTCCATCACACGATCCCCCCGCCGTCCTCGGCGGGGGTGTGAGTAGGGTTTCCTTATCCGACGAGAAAAGATCACTGCTCACTGAGTACAAATTGCTGAAGTAATAAACCCCCCGAATCAATCTTAGATGGATGACATCGATCTTCCTCCCCGATAAACTGATAAGCAGTGATGATCTGCAGCATCCAGTCTTCCCCATGAAGGTGCCGATTGCGGACGCTGCATTAAGTACAATAAGGAGGTAACAATGAACGTTTCTAGACTCATCGGTGGGATAATTTGCCTGCTGCTGGCTGCTCTTCTCTTAGTGCTGTACTTTGTGTTGCCCCCGGACAGGATGATGTTCGAGGTGGGTGAAGCCAATGTTCCCTGGCTGCCAGCCGTCGTCCTGGGGGCTCTGGGTATCTTCTTCCTGGTGACTGCCTGGGGGGGTGATCAGAAAGAGAGCCAGGTTGCGGCGCAGGACGCAAAGCCGGATGAAGGTCAGTCGGAAGAAAAAGTGGCTCTAAACAAGCGCCTTGAGTCGATCGGCTGGGGCTTCTTCCTGGTGATGGCAGGAGGATCGATTCTCATCCCGCATGATGTGGCGCCCAACGGTCTCTGGACGATCGGCGTGGGACTGATCATGCTGGGTCTGAACGCGGCCCGCTATTACAACGGCATCAAGATGAGCGGCTTCACGACCGTGCTGGGCATCATCGCGGTTGCTGCCGGTATCGCTGAACTCCTGGGCGTTGACATGCTGGGAGGCGCGTTTCTGCTCATCATCCTGGGAGTCTATCTGCTGCTGAAGCCCTACTTCGACCGCCGCCAGCTCTTTGGTAAGGCCGAGGAGAGTTAGCCTACCGCCACCGTCCCCCACACGATCGCCCCGCCGTCCTCCCACACGATCGCCCCGCTGTCCTCCCACACGATCCCCCCGCCGTCCTCGGCGGGGGTCGTCTCCTGATCTCCTCATTGGTTTTTTCGCGGAACAAATACACACCCCCAAGTTTTCTCAGACCTCGGAAGATTCAAGAGCGATCGGCTGTATGACCCCTTGCCTCCTCGCAATGCTCCCCTGCATCGACCACGGCCCCGTCCACGTGATCTGCACTTCCCTCAACTGCCCCCGCAGGTTCTCCTCGCTCTCCACAAACACCAGCTTATTGGTCGGCGTCCTGCCGCGCCAACGGCCGCGCACCTTCTCTTCAAAGAGCACCTCAACCTTCTCCCCCAGGTACCTGGCGTTGATCCCGGCTGCGATGCTCTCCTGCAGTTCTTCCAGCACCCTGAAGCGGCGCCATTTCTCTTCGTCCGGCACGTTATCTGGCATGCGTCGCTCGGCCACCGTGCCCGGACGGGTGGAGTAGCGCGCCAGGTGCGCCACGTCCATCTTCAGCTCCGCCAGCAGGTCGTAGGTGCGCTGGAACTGCTCCTCCGTCTCTCCTGAGAAGCCCACGATGATATCGGTGGCGATCGCCACGTCCGGGTAAGGCTTCTCGCTGCGGTTGTCCAGGCGCTCGCGGATCTTCGCCACCAGGCGGCGGTAGTCGTCCGCCTTGTAGCCGCGCTTCATGTTCTCCAGCACCTGGTTGTCACCAGCCTGCACGGGTACCTCGATGTGCGGCATGACTTTGGGCAGCTCAGCAACGACATCCAGCAGATTGTCTGTCATCCAGTTGGGGTGCGAGGTCAGGAAGCGGATCCGCTCTAGGCCCTCCACCTCGTGCACGATACGCAGCAGTCCCGCCAGGTCCGGCCCATTTTCAATGTCCTTTCCGTAGCGGTCAACGATCTGGCCCAGCAGGGTGATCTCCTTGACGCCCTGCGCCACCAGCGAACGCACTTCGGCGGCGATATCGCCCTCCTGGCGGCTGCGTTCGACCCCGCGCTTATAAGGGATAATGCAGAAAGTGCAGGCGTGCGAGCATCCCAGCACCGCCGGTACGTACGTGGCGACCAGCTCGCCGCGCGTATCTAACGGCAGCATCAGGTCTTCATCCATCACCGCGTAGCGCAGTTCGGTCTCGTCCAGAGTCATCTGGTGGCTCTCGTCCTGGCTCAGGTACGCCACCAGGGGTCCGGGGTCGGACGGAGGGGAGAACACATCCACGAACGGGAAGCGTTCTTTCAACCGCGTGTGCCCTTTGACCCCCACCAGGCAGCCCATCAGGTTGATCACCAGCTCGGGATTCTTCTTCTTCAAAGGCTTCAGCGAATGCAGGCGTCCAACAGCCTTATCCTCCGCGCTCTGTCTCACCACGCAGGTATTCAGCACGATCACGTCCGCCGTTTCGGCCTTGCTGGAGGACTCGTACCCCAGGCGCTCCAGGGATGAGGCTACACGCAGCGAATCAGCCACGTTCATCTGACAGCCCTCTGTCCAAATGTGATATTTCATGTCCGATATTATATAGAGAAATGGTGATTAGTCAACCAGGCAATTACTGATCCTTGCATAAGTTACTATTGACATTCATCAAAATCAGTTAAGTTATGTCACTCTGAGGGAGAGATTTTTGCGACCGAAGAGTCTCGCTTTCTGAGTGGGGAGATGCTGCGCGAAGTTTATCCTGAGGGATGAAGGATTCAACATGACATGCTCCATAGAATTGATTTCTTAACCAACTATCATGACCGTCAATAAACGTCTCTTGCGTTGTTTGATCGCCGATTGGGTTTAGCCTTCAATGCAACGATCAGTAATTGACGAACCACCCAACATGCTTGAGCATGTTTTGAATAACAAGCCGCAATTCATTAGCGGCTTTCATCCGCGGCTTCGCGGCTCTGTCCGGCTGTTCAGGCCGTGGCTGGTGGCAAAATCTGGCTTCTCACCTCTTACTTAACCTCCGGTGATAAAATACCCGCCATGCGTAAGCTGCAAATAACTTTATTGGCCTTATTGGTGCTCTTCCTGCTGGTCGTTGGCCTTTACCTGCTGCCACCCATCAACCAGCGGGTCTATTGGCGCGTTGATTTTGCCCTCGCGTACCTGCGAGGCGTGATAAATCCCGTCAGCGCCATACCTACGGCATTGCCTGAGCAGCCGGAAAGTAATATCATCCAGCCGTCACTCACACCGACAGCTTCTAAGATAGCCGCTCCTTCAGAAACACCTGCATTTACCCCAACTCCTGGACCCACGGCGACAGCACAGCCTTCTCCAACGCCTATCCCCCAGACCGTTTCCCTGGCTGCTCCGGTTTGGGTGAAGCAGGACATGAATAATTGCGGTCCGGCTTCGTTGGCCATGTATTTGTCTTATTATGGTTGGCAGGGCGATCAATACAATATCTCTTCTTTGCTAAAACCACGCCGCCAGGATCGCAACGTGAATGTTGAGGAACTGGTCTATTATGTACGCACGCGGGCCGGTTGGTTGAACGCCGAGTATCGCGTTGGTGGAGACCTTGAACTGCTCAAACGCCTGGTAGCAGCCGGGATTCCGGTAATGGTCGAGGAAAGTTTCTACTTCGAAGCCCCTTATTGGCCCAACGATGATCTGTGGGCGGCGCACTATTTCCTCGTCACTGGGTATGACGAAATTAAGCAGACCTTCAGTGGACAGGACAGCTACCACGGCCCGGAACAGCAAGTCCCATACGAGACATTGGATGAATACTGGCAGGCTTTCAACCGGGTTTACGTCCTGCTGTATTTTCCGGAACAGGAGGATGTTGTAAAATCCATCCTTGGAGCGGATTGGGACCCGGATGTTAATCGTCAAAATGCTCTGGAGGTTGCCAGGGCTGAGACAGAGTCTCAACCACAGAACGCCTTCGCCTGGTTTAACCTGGGCACAAACTTGACCTATTTTGAGCATTATCTGGAAGCCTCCGAAGCGTACGACGTGGCTCGCAACCTGGGCCTACCCCAGCGCATGCTGCGTTACCAGTTTGGCCCGTTCATAGCCTACTTTCACAGCGGAAAAACAGATGATCTGATAACCCTGGCGGATTATGCGCTTCAGCGCACGCCTAATGCTGAAGAAGCCTTGCTGTGGCGCGGTTGGGGATACTACCGCCTGGGGAAGACATCAGAGGCCATGGCAGATTTCCGCCAGGCGATGGAAGAGAACCCATATTACCAGGATGCACAGTATGCGCTTGACTTTGTCAGGGAGAACTGATAATTAGTTTTCGTGCTATACTCAAGATAATGGTACATAAATTGTAAGGAGTTTTGTTATGAAGTCACTAATCAGGAATGTCCGTCTATTATTGGTAAAGCCAAATCGATGGCGTGCGGGGGTAACGCCAGTGATCGCTTTGCTGATCGCTTTTAGCCTCCTGGCTGCAACAATACAAGGGGTTGCCGCGGGACGTTTGATGTCCACGCCCGAATCGGTTGATGTGTCCTGGAAGCTCTATCAAGTAGATGCCCCTAAATATTTCTTAAATATGACCGATCGCAGCTTACACTATGACTCTGCCGGCAAACCTCATGTAGTCTACGGTGGTGAACATCTTTACTATGCCTGGTTTGATGGCAGTACCTGGCACAAGACCACGGTTGACAGCAGCCCCGATGTCGGTCAGTACGCATCCATAGCGTTCGACACTTCAAATAGGCCGCGCATCGCCTATTACGACAGCGCCAACCGTGCGCTGAAGTTCGCATATTTTATGAATAATGTGTGGTACGTTCAAACGCTGGAAAGCCCACCGGTGGTGCTATCCAGCTCTCCTGTCGAGGACGGTTTTGTGGATCCTGTTAATGCGCAGATGTTGTTCGATCCACCCTCCAGCCATGATGCGCTGCAGGCAGGGGCTTCTGGTTTTGATGCGGTCGAGAATGTAGATTCGTTGGGAGATGTTGGAAAGTACACATCCATCGCAATGGGCAGCGATAATGTTGTGCATATCAGTTACTATAAAAGCGATGGAACGAATTCAGAGCTCTGGTATGCCACTTGGGATGGTGTCACCTGGGGGTTTGAGAAGGTTGATCGGGATCCTGGAGGAGAAAGCGACGTGGGTTTGTGGACCTCGATCGCCGTGGATGGGTCAAATCTGCCGTCAATCAGCTATATGTCTGAGAAGTATGACGATCTCAAATATGCAAAACACACTGGTTCTGGATGGCAACCGACCAACGTATCGGAAGAGCTGGGTCGTAAAGATGCCTTGGAGGGTGTGTTTACGTCGCTGGTGATGGACAGTTCCGGGCGACCTCATATCAGCTACTTGGATTTTTCGGTAGCCGGGAATTACAAGCTGCGGTACGCCACAGCCAGCACACAAGGAGTTTGGAGTTCTACTGCCGTTGATCATGGGAACAAAATTGGATACGACACATCCATTGCTCTCAATAATACAAGCAGTACGCTGATTATCAGCTACTACGATGGTGGTAACGGCCACTTAAAATTCGCAACCACCAGTGGTAGTGGTTGGAGCGTAAATGGCTTCGCCGATAGTTTTGATGTCGGTCGCTATACCTCCGCCGCATATGACCTAAATAACAATACCGGGATCACATTTTATTCACCTGCTAACGGAGGATTTTATTACCGGCACTGGAACGGAAGCGCCTGGGAAGCTAGCCTGATTGACGAATCTGGAAATGTTGGCATCTCAACGTCATTGGACATAAGCAACGGCGGTTTTCCGCACATCAGTTATGGCAACGCCATTGGTAGTACCCTGAAGCATGCCACGAGCGTGGGTGAATTTTGGTCTACGGGTGTGGTGGCCAGCACTAACAGCTTGGGCGAATATTCCTCACTAAAATTAGACAGCTCCGCCAGGCCGCATATCGCTTTTTACGATGGAACAAATGGTGATCTCAAATACACTTACTGGAGCGGGGGATGGTATCACTCGGAAGTCGACACCGCAGAAGCGGACGTAGGTCAGTATGTGTCCTTGGTGATCGACAACATCGGCAGAGCCCACATAAGCTATTACGATAGCTCGAATGGTGATCTGAAGTATGCGTATTGGTACGGCTCAGCCTGGGCCATTCACACCTTGGATCAAGCCGGTGATGTGGGGAAATTCACATCCATTGTTGTGGATAGCGCCAACAGGCCTTATATCGCGTATTATGACGCCAGCAACATGGACTTGAAGTTCGCTTTCCTGTCACCGACGGATGTCTGGCTTTATGAAGTTGTGGACAGCACCGGTGATGTGGGGATGTATGCCTCGCTGGCAATGTCGCTGACTGGTCAACCACAGGTCAGTTATTACGATGCTTCGAATCAAGATTTGAAATTTGCATATAAGACCGGCAGCATATGGCAGCATCAGACGGTTGATACTGCCGGGGATGTGGGCGCGTACAGCTCACTGGCTGTGGATAACAGCTTGATCTCACACGTCAGCTACTACGATGCCACTAACGGTGATCTGAAATACGCAGCCAGGCTGGGTGGGAACTGGTTCCCCGAGGTAGTAGATAGCACGGGTGATGTCGGCATGTATTCCTCAATTGCGGTGACGGTTAGTGGGGAACCGGGCATCAGCTATTATGACAAGTCCAACGCAGATTTAAAATTCGCTGGGAGTTATACGCTGCCAACGCTAGAGACGCTCTTCTTGCCGATTCTGATAAAATAAGTTGCACATCCAATATCTCGTATCCCAATGAAATTAGGCGATGATGTATAATTGAATCAAATTGCCAACCATAACAAACTGCGGGGTTTACCCGCAGTTTGTACCACCATCGAGATTGATTCGTGGTACAGTGAAAACTTATTTTGGGGCAGCCCCCGAGGAGCTTTATGGAAGTAACTTGGTATGGACATTCTTGTTTTCGGTTGACCGAGCGTGGCATGGCCAGTGTGGTCACAGACCCGTATGATCACCAAACGACCGGCTATCAAGCGTTGAAATTACGCTCGGATATTGTGAGCGTCAGTCACGATGCGGCGGATCACCACTTTTTATCTGCTGTAAAGGGAAAATATCGCCTGATCAACGGGCCTGGGGAGTACGAAATTGGTGGCGTATTTATCACGGCCGTACCAACCGACGGGTACGGCAAGCGCGCAGATGAAAAACGAAACATTCTGTATGTATTTGATTACAATGGGGTGACGGTTGCTCACCTGGGTAATTTGCAGCGCGTACTCAGCCAGACGGAAATTGAGGCACTGGGAAATGTGAATGTGGCCTTAGTTCCGGTCGGTGGTGGGGAAGGTTTGAATGCAGCCACGGCCGCGGAAGTGGTCAGCCTTCTGGAACCGGGGATTGTGGTTCCGATGCACTACGGTTTGCCAGCCAGCAAGATAAAACTGGCATCGGTTGACAAATTTTTGAAGGAAATGGGCGTTGGGGCACTGGAGCCGCAGCCATCACTAAAAATCAGTAAGAGTTTGATCCCCAATGAAGCGCGTGTAATTCTTTTATCTTACGAACGCTCGTGAAACAACAAAGGCAGGAGCATTAGTTGTGTCCATAAAGTTGTTGATGACATGGGACATTCTTCCAGGTCGTGAGCAGGAATATTTTGAATTCCTCGTACGTGATTTTATACCTGCGCTTCAAAACCTGGGCATGGAACCCAGCGATGCCTGGTACACTATGTATGGGGAACATCCCCAAATCATGGCTGCTGCGCAAATGGAGACCATGACTATTTTGCAGCATATTCTCGAATCGTCCGAATGGGATAACTTGACAGGACGCCTGTTAGATTATGTTGAGAATTTTGACTTCAAAGTAGTGCAGGCGCGCAGTGGATTTCAATTGTGACCCCAGACCTGACTCAACCGCTTCTCAACTGGTATGCTCAGCACGCGCGCTGTCTGCCCTGGCGTACCCATCCTGACCCCTACGTTGTATGGGTATCCGAAATTATGCTCCAGCAGACTCGGGTGGAGACGGTCATCCCGTTTTTTCAGCGCTGGATGAAGCATTTCCCGTCGCTCACTGCGCTGGCGAGCGCCTCGCAGCAAGAAGTGCTCGCCGTCTGGGAGGGGCTGGGTTACTATAGCCGTGCGCGCAACCTGCATCGTGCGGCACAACTGGTTGTGGAAGATTACGAAGGGGAACTACCCCGCGATCCGCTATCCTTACGTAAACTCCCTGGAATTGGACGCTACACTGCCGGTGCCATTCTATCGATTGCCTTCGGGATGGATGAGCCAGCTCTGGATGGTAATGCCCGGCGAGTGCTGGCGCGTTACTTCAATGTCACAGAACCTGCTCGCTCTACCCGCGGGGAACATATCCTCTGGGCGTTGGCGAAGGAAAACTTGCCTGCCGGTCAGGCAGGTGAGTATAATCAGGCATTAATGGACCTGGGAGCAGAGATTTGTACTCCACGTGAGCCCAATTGTGAAATCTGTCCTCTTGCCCGGACATGCCAGGCATATACATTGGGTGTACAGAAAGATCTCCCGGTGGCGCTGGAAAAAGCAGCCACTCCGCACATTACCGTCACTGCCGCGGTAATTTATCGTGATGACCGGGTATTAATTACCAGGCGCCCACAAAATGGTCTGTTGGGAGGTATGTGGGAATTTCCAGGTGGTAAAATGCAGTCTGGCGAAGACCTGGTATCCTGCTTGCAACGAGAAATAAAAGAAGAGTTAGCCGTGGATGTCAATGTAGCGGAGCAGTTGGGTGTATACCGCCACGCGTATACTCATTTCCGTGTCACCCTGCATGCATTCCGATGCAGCCTGGTGAACGGATATGAACCTGAGCCGGTGCAGGTGGACGATCTGCGCTGGACCAAACTTGAGGAACTGGCGGACTTTCCGATGGGAAAAATCGATCGGCAAATTTCTAATCAACTGCGGGAAGAGTGTATCTGATGCACCTGATAGTGGATGCTCATGAAGACCTGGCGTGGAACATGAAGACCTTTGAACGCGATTACACGCTTTCTGCCATCGAGACACGCCAGCGGGAGATGGGCACCACCGCCCCTGAGCAGAATGGAGATACGCTGCTCGGCTGGCCAGAATACCAGGACGGAAGCGTGGCGGTGATTTTTGCTACGCTGTTTGCAGCACCGCTGCGTAGCAAAGAAGGTGATTGGGACAAACAATGTTACGTAGATGGAGATCAGGCTTATGATCTCTACCGGTCGCAAATGGATCTCTACCACCGGCTGGTTGAAGAGCATCCGGACAAGTTTCGATTGATACAGGTTCAGGATGATTTGAGAAACATCCTGGACAAATGGCGGCGGAACGATCTTCAAAGCGAGAATCCCCCAGTGGGGTTGATTGCTCTCATGGAAGGCGCAGAAGGGTTGCGCGGTCCGACTGAATTGGAAGAGTGGTGGTTGAAAGGCGTGCGCTTGATCGGTCCAGCCTGGGCCGGCAATCGGTATTGCGGCGGCACACGTGAGCCAGGTGGGCTGACGAGCGAAGGTTATTCCTTGTTGGAAACCATGTCCAGCCTCGGCTTTGGGCTGGATACGAGCCATATGGATGAGCCAGCGACTTTACAGGCCCTGGATGTTTACACGGGCACGATCGTGGCCACGCACAGCAATGCCCTGGCATTATTAAAAGGATCCGATAGCAACCGCCACTTGACGGATCGGGTTATCCGGGGGATTATTGAAAGAGGCGGTGTAATTGGCGTTGTATTTGCGAACGCATTTTTGCAGGCCGGCTGGAAGCGTGGCGACGGGCGAGAGCAGATTACGCTGCAGCATGTGGTCGCACAGATTGATTACATGTGTCAGATTGCCGGGGATGCCCAGCATGTTGGCTTAGGTACCGATTTTGATGGTGGATTTGGCCTGCAGTCCGTCCCACATGGCTTGGATACCATTGCGGACTTGAGTAAGCTCGTTCCGTTACTTTACGAAAAGGGATATTCCCAGGCAGATGTTCTCTCAATTTTGGGTGAGAATTGGCTCAGGATACTAAAGCAGATACTACCGGATAGTTTATGAGCGAGAATCGTCCAAGGAAAAATGGCAGAGCCCAGCTTATCAGGATTGGCCTGGTAGTCACCATGCTGGGGTTGTTGATCTTTATAATAGGAGCGGAACCTGTCCTGTTTGGCTTGGATCGCAGCTCGGTGCTGGGGTTTGTGCAGATCGCTGTATTCCTGATTGGTCTGGCGATGATATGTGTAGGGGGCTATATAACGCTGAATACGCTCTGGGAAGGAAAACAGAAAACGATCGCGGCAGATTTTGGCTTGCGCTTGGTGAGCACCGGTTTCGTAATCGCTCTCTTCTCCGGCATGGCCGATGTTTTTGGCTTTGGAAATCACCCGTTTCCAAAAATCCCTTATTTTGGTCCCTGGCAGGGCTTCGGTGTGATGATAGGTGAGTTAATCATCGTGATCGGGTTTTTATTACTCATCCCATATCCGAGACGCGGGCACTAAAAAAGTGAGCAACGTTTTCTAGCTCACTTTTTTAGTTTTCAGAGCAAGCCCAAGGCAGCCAGCATCTCTTGGTTCGACTTCATTTTATAGGTTTCCAACCCCCTTTTCTCCGCTTCAACTCGTTCCATTTCTTCCAGGCGCTTTATCTCATCTTTAGAGACGGCAGGTTGTTCCATCTGGGTCAGCTTCAGGTCTAGTTTTTCGAGCACTGCTGAACTGTCCTCGATAGGAGACGAGGCTTTTAAATATTCCAGGGTCGCCTTGGCGCCGTTTACACCGTCCTTACGCGCCACGCCCACCAACCCGCTGCTGGCCTCCCTTGACCATCCCGCCACAAATAACCCTTCGATCGGTTTTTCAGTCTCGGGATCGTATGCTTCATAAGAAGTCCCGTTGATCGGATAAATAGGCTCGGGATTCTTCACGAACTCGTTCCACTTAACGGGCAGCCCGAATTTATCATCCACGCGATCTCCGATGCAGAAAACCACCGTATCAACGTCCAGGATGCGCTTCGTGCCAAGCTTTTGCGCTTTGGTGTCTCCGTTCCTGGGTACCAGCTCCGTGTCATCCACCTCCAGACCGTTTACCTGGCCGTTTTCATCACCCACAATACGACTGGGTGACGACAGGAACTGGAAGGTGAAACGGGTGTCAGGTACGGGTTCAAGGGCTTTTGCCAACGCGGAGAGGATAAAATCCTTCGCTGCCTGGGGGTCCTGGTCCACCGCTTCCATCCTCGGTGCGACGCGCTCAATCTCAGTCTCTAGTGCTTCCAGGTCGAGGTTAGCTGCCACGTTCTGCATCTCATTTTTAGTGAACTTAACCTCCGCCGGACCACGGCGAGCTACAGCGACCACTTCGTCAACCATTAGATCGCGCACGGCCCAATGTGCGATATCCATCATAACGTTGCCTACCCCGATCAAGGCTACGCGCCGTCCAATTTGAAACTCCATGGTGCTGAAGGGTGGCAGGCTGTTATAGTGATAAACGATATCCTTGGCATGATACACGCCTTGCAAGTCTTCTCCAGGCAAACCGAGCCACTTGGTCCCTTGAGCGCCTGCAGCCACAATAATTGCCTGGGAGCCCATGGCGCGTAAATCATCCAGGCTTAGCCCCGTCTCCATTCCTACGGTCACGTTCCCATAGTATTTAATCTCCGGCATAGCCAGGATTTGACGGAACTGTTTTCTAAGACCCTCTTTCATTTTGTATTTGTCATGATAGATCCCATACTCAGCCAGCCCTCCCGGTTTAATATCCCGGTTGAGTAAGATGACGTTTACACCTGCAGATGCCAGATGCTTGGCTGCGAAAAGGCCGGCTGGGCCGGCTCCGACGATGGTTACGAGATGTTTATTGTGGAATTCTGTTGTCACTGCGTTCTCCTAATAATATGTACTTTAACCTGAGGTTCCGTCAATCATCAAAGTTTAATTCGTCATTCTGAACGGAGCGTAGCGAAGTGAAGAATCTAAGGCTCAATCGTCGAGACTCTTCGCCAGATCCTTCGCAAGCTCAGGATAAACCCAGAGTGACAGCTATAAGATTAACATTTAACAAAACACGCCTGCACATGTCTTAATTATATATGCTCTGCAAATTATAAACAAGTACTTTAAATCACAATCCGTTGCAAATGTCGATTATGTAGTGAAATGTGTGTAATTTTGTATGTGCGTCGCAGACGCACATACAAAATTACACAAGAAAACCCACACAATCCAGATGTCCAAATTGCCTTGTTTGTGCTATATTAGGGCATTATGCTGGCGCCAATTGTTAAGAAAGTACTTCCCAATGGCTTGCTCGTCTTGCTGAAAGAAATTCACACCGCGCCGTTGATCAGCCAATGGATCTGGTATCGAGTAGGCTCTCGCGATGAAAAACCAGGCACCACCGGAATATCACACTGGGTGGAGCACATGCAGTTCAAGGGTACCCCCCAGTTCCCTGGAAATGTTTTAGATAAACAAATTTTACGCGCAGGTGGTCTTTGGAACGCCTTTACGTATATGGATTGGACCGCGTACTTCGAAACCATGCCTGTGGAGAAGATCGATCTGGTCATGCGTCTGGAAGCGGATCGTATGCAGAATAGCTTATTCGAACCCAAAGAGGTAGAGTCTGAGCGTATGGTCATCATCTCCGAGCGGCAGGGAGCCGAAAACGAACCTCTATTCCGCTTGAATGAAGCGCTGCACAAAGCAGCATTTGAAGTTCATCCCTACCGGCAGGATGTGATTGGCGAAATGGATGACTTAAAAAAGATCACCAGGCAGGATCTGTATCGGCACTACCGCACTTACTATGTGCCGGATAATTCGGTCCTGGCTCTGGCAGGTGATTTCGATGCCAAAATTATGTTAGAACGCCTGAGCGATCTATATGCACACATCCCGGCTGGGGGAGGGCTTGCCCGCCAGGATCTCAGGGAACCTTCTCAAACCCACGAACGCCGGATGACGATCGAAGGGCAAGGTGAAACAACTTATATAATGACCTGCTGGCACGTGCCGACCGCTACGCACCCGGATTTCTGGCCGCTGACTGTGCTGGACAGCCTGCTCACCGGGCCGAGCAGTCCAAGCATCATTGGCGGCGGAATTTCAAATAAGACTTCCATCTTGTACCAGGCCCTGGTAGAACGTGATCTGGTCGTGAATGTTAGCGGTGGCCTGCAATCGACCATTGATCCGTTCTTGTATGTGATTACGATGATTGTACATCCTGAGCGGCGTGTTAATGACGTGATATCCGCGCTGGACGATGAAATTCACCGTTTGTTGGACTCACCGCCTTCCGAAAGTGACGTTGCGCGGGCAGTGAAGCAGGCACGGGCTTTGTTTGCATTTGGCAGTGAGAGCATCACCAACCAGGCCGCGTGGCTGGGTTATGCCGAAATGTTTGCCAGTTACGAGTGGTACACAAGCTACCTGGATAACCTGGCGGGGGTCACACCCAACCAGGTTCAGCGGGTAGCTCAGACCTATTTTTGCCCTGAGAAGCGTGTGTTGGGCACCTACCTGCCCACAGGCAGCAGCGTTGGCAGTGTTTAGAGGAATATGAAGTGATTTTGCCTGATCGTTTATCCAACTTCACGACCCGGGTTTCACCGGCAGTACAAAACTCTATCCCGGGACCTGATGACATCACCCGCACTCAGCTCGACAATGGCATAATCGTCATGAGCCGTGAAAACTTGTACAGTCACTCAGTTGTCATCAGTGGTTATTTGCCGGCGGGGGGAATTTTTGACCCTGATGACAGGCTCGGTTTAGCGGATTACACTGCTGCTGCACTCCTGCGCGGCAGCGAGAAACGTGGTTTTTACGAGATTTATGATGCACTGGAATCAGCAGGAGCCAGCCTGGGGATAGGGGGTGGTGTAAACACGATCTCTTTCAGCGGCAGGGCTCTGGCTGAAGACCTGCCGCTGTTGTTAGAACTGCTGTCAGAGGCTCTGCGCGGCCCCACTTTTCCGAGCGAGCACGTGGAGCAGCTGCGTATGCAGCTCCTCACGGGATTGGCGATCCGAGCGCAGGACACGGGAGATATGGCAGGCCTCACGTTCGACCAGATCGTTTACGCCGGTCATCCTTACAGCCGTCCAGAGGATGGTTATCCTGAGACTGTGGGTGCGATCAGCAGGACCGATCTTCAAGCATTTCACCGCCGCCACTACGGACCGCGAGGAATGTTGGTGGCAGTCGTTGGGGCGATTGATCCTGGTCGTGCTGCGGAGCTGGTTGCGCAGTCCTTAGGTGGTTGGCAGAACCCGGACCAACCCGAAGTGCCGCCCTTGCCTCCTGTCAGACGATTGGAGGAAGTTGTCACCCGGCATGTAACCATAGCGGGTAAGTCCCAGTCGGACCTGGTGATAGGTGCAGCGGGACCATCTCGCCGCAACCCTGATTTCTTGGCTGCAGCTCTCGGTAACAGCGTGCTGGGCCAGTTCGGCATGATGGGCAGGATAGGGGAAACCGTGCGCGAGGTGGCTGGGCTTGCCTATTATGTTCGCAGCAGCTTGAGTGGTGGCATTGGACCGGGTCCATGGTACATCTCTGCTGGCGTGGATCCGGAAAATGTGGAAAAGGTGATCGACTTGGTACGGGGGGAGATCGCACGTTTCGTCAATGAACCCATCAGTGAGGAAGAACTGAACGACAGCCAGGAACAGTTTGTCGGCAGCCTGCCGTTATCGCTCGAGTCGAATGCAGGTGTAGCGGCTGCATTGGTCAATCTGGAACGCTTTAACTTGGGAATGGACTTCTTCAGTCGCTATCCGGATTTGGTACGGGATATCAGACCAGCAGATGTTTTGCAAATCTCTCGTCGATACCTCGATCCGGAGCGCCTGGGCATCGCAATTGCAGGACCGTAAATAAATTCCGAATACCCTAACCCGGACAAGGTCGCTTCGCTAACAAGCCGGAACCAAATAGATTTTACCTCACGCAAAGACGCCAAGACCGCTAAGAAAAACTACAAAAAATCTTTGCGGCTTTGCGTGAGATTTTCTTGTTTTTGTGCAAACTTTTCACAGCTAACGTAATAATTCGCGATTACAAATGCTTACGTAATTGAATTGGTTGCACGCGAAATGGTAACCGTTTGGTATTTTTGGTGTTATTAACTACGTGTGATTGCACGCCGAAAAGGTTGGAGGAGAAGAATTGTCAGCACTATCTACCGGCATTGATCTAATCGAGATCGAACGATTGCAGAGAGCAATCGATCGTCACGGGATGCATTTTCTGGAAAGAGTCTTTACAGCACAGGAATTGACCGAAGTGGCTGGAAACACGGCCTCCCTGGCAGCGCGCTTCGCGGCCAAAGAAGCGGTGACTAAAGCCCTGGGAACGGGCATTGGGCAAGTGACCTGGCACGAGATCGAGATTTTACGCCAACCGGATTGTGCGCCGGAACTACGCCTGCACGGCGCAGCTGGTCGCCTGTCAGAGGACCTGGGACTGGAAACCTGGTCGATCAGTTTAAGCCACACACAAACACATGCCATAGCCATGGTTGTAGCCATGGGACGGTAGTCATCTGATAAAAGTCTGTTTCACAACGGGATCGTAGGACACGAACTGTGGTTCCTATAATGATGTCGCTTTGTGCTAAGCAATTCGCCGAAAGAAACTTTGCAAACAGCTAGAACGCATGGGGCGAATTGCTAAAGTAATCGGCCATAATCAGGCTGTGATCTTGTTAAATTACTTTCAGCCGATTATACAATCACCAATAGCGATTATAGAATAACTACGACAATTCAAAGGAGACTCCCTATGTCACGTATAATTGTGCGCGTTTTGCTCGGACTGCTTGGTTTTATATTACTGATCGTAATTGGTTTTGCGATTTTTGGTTTTTTTACCGTGCGACGTTCGTTTCCCAAAGTGGATGGCGAGATCCAGCTCTCAGACCTGGACGGTAGGGTTGACGTCTACCGGGATCAATATGGTATTCCGCACATCTATGCTGCATCTCAGCATGATTTGTTTTTCGCTGAGGGATACATCCATGCCCAGGATCGCTTCTGGCAGATGGACTTCTGGCGGCACATCGGCTCGGCGAGACTGTCAGAGATGTTTGGCGAGTCCCAATTAGAGACGGACCAATTCTTACGTACTCTGGGCTGGGCGCGGGTGGTTGAAAATGAGCTGGATGCGTTGGATGCCGACAGCGTTGCGATATTACAAGCGTATGCAGATGGAGTGAACGCTTACCTGGTCGATCACCAGGGCAGTTCGTTGAGCCTCGAGTATGCTGTGTTAAAGCTGACGAATGCGGCGTATGAACCTGAACCCTGGGAGCCGCTGCATTCGTTAACCTGGGCCAAGGCAATGGCCTGGGACCTGGGTGGGAACATGAGTGGTGAGATTGAGATGGCCGCACTGCTGAAGGATTTGACCGTAGAACAGGTCTCCGAACTCGTGCCGCCCTATCCGGAAGACCACCCATTTATTGTGCCGGGATTTGAAGTTTCGTTCAACAAAATAGGTGCTTTGACTGGAATTTACCAATCGCCTATGGCGAGTTCAGAAGCACCGGGATTGGAAATTTCCCTGGAGCGCATTCGTTCACGAAGCGCTGTTTTGGATGATGTGTTGGGACCGCGCGGCGCCGGTATTGGCTCTAATAGTTGGGTCATCTCAGGTGAACTTACCTCCACTGGTTTTGCCCTGCTGGCCAACGACCCTCACCTGGGAATTATGATGCCGTCCATCTGGTACGAGGTTGGACTGCATTGTACGCCTAAAGGTACGCTTTGCCCGTTTGATGTAGCCGGATATTCCTTCGCAGGAACGCCTGGGATTATTATCGGTCACAACGATAAGATTGCCTGGGGCTTCACCAACGTCGGCCCGGACGTTCAAGACCTTTACATAGAGAAGATCAATCCGCAGAACCCGGATCAATACGAGGTCAACGGTCAATGGGTGGACATGGAAATTGTGCAGGAGGTAATCCAGGTTGCGGGTGGTGAGCCGGTGCCTTTAACGGTGCGCTACACTCGTCATGGGCCGATTATCTCGGAGACGTACGCTTCGCTGGATAGGCTGCATGGATCAAGCGCTGTTGAGCTGCCTGAGAATTACGCGGTTGCCTTACGCTGGACGGCATTGGAAGAATCGAACACTTTCCCGGCATTATGGAAGATGAACCTGGCTCAGAACTGGGACGAGTTCCGAGCTGCCGCCGAGCAATTCGATGTGCCTTCCCAGAATTTGGTCTACGCTGACGTGGATGGGAACATCGGATACCAGACACCGGGACGCATCCCCATTCGTGCGAACGGTGATGGGATGCTGCCGGTGCCCGGCTGGACGGACGAGTATGAATGGAGCGGCTACATTCCTTTTGAGGAGCTTCCAAATTCATTTAACCCACCTGAAGGCTACATCACCACGGCCAATAACGCCGTGGTCGAACCTGGTTATCCCTACATGATCAGCATGGTGTGGGCTTACGGATATCGTGCCGAGCGTATTGTTGACATGATCGAGTCAGCGGGTGGACCGATTGATATCCCGTATATCCAGCAGATGCAGGGCGACAACGCCAACTTGAATGCCGAGACCATTCTGCCCGTGCTGATGCAAATCCCGCTGAACGATGAACGCCTGGAGCAGGCGCGCGGGTTGTTTGATGGTTGGGACAGACAGCAGTCGATGGACTCTGCTCCCGCTGCGCTCTTCAACGCATTCTGGAAGCACCTGTTGGCGGAAACTTTCTGGGACGAACTACCGGAAGCCTACCGGCCGGATGGCGGCACTCGCTGGTTTGAGGTGATGCGTATCATTGTCCCGCAGCAAAACAGCGCCTGGTGGGATAATCGCACAACACCTGAGGTGGAAAACCGGGATCAGATCTTCTCGTTGGCTTTCGCTGAAGCGGTTGATGAGATGGAGCAGTCGTTGGGTAAGGACCCGCAGCATTGGAATTGGGGCGACCTGCATTTCGCCACCTTCCGCAACCAATCCCTTGGGGAGTCGGGTATTGCTCCCATCGAATCGCTGTTCAACCGCGGGCCGTACCGCACGGCGGGGGGAGAATCGATCGTTAATGCTACTGGTTGGTCGGCAGATACTGTGGAGGATAGTTACGAGGTTGATTGGCTCCCCTCTCATCGTATGATCGTGGATCTCAGTGATTTGCAGAACTCGCTCTCCATCCACACCACGGGCCAATCGGGTCACGCCTACAACCGGCACTACATTGACATGGCCGACCTGTGGCGCAATATTCAATATCATCCTATGAACTGGGAGCGGGGTGCCATTGAAGCGGACGCCGAAGGACATCTTATATTGGTGCCGTAGCTGAGAAAGAATAACTCCCGAAGTTGTGGTGCGAATGTGAGGCTGTCTAAAAAGTAAAGAAATGTCATTCTGAACGGAGTGAAGAATCTCCGGTATTGTCAGCGAGACCCTTCACTTCGCTCAGGGTGACAACCTTTTTAGACAGCCTCATTCGGATTACCTGATACTTCGAGAGTCTATTTATTACGCCTCCGCTTCGCCCTCCCTCTTCGCACGCAGGTGCTCTTTTACAAATTCAAATACGGCAGGGAGCACCGAGATGGCGATGATGGCCAGGATGACGATTGTGAAATTGTCCTTGACGAAGGGCAAGCTGCCGAAGAAATAACCGCCCAGGGTGAAGATCGATACCCACAGGATCCCGCCGACCACGTTGTAGAGGATAAACTTGCTGTAATTCATGGCGCCGATACCGGCCACAAATGGTGCAAAGGTGCGAACGATGGGAATAAATCGCGCCAGGATGATAGTCTTGCCGCCGTGCTTTTCATAGAACTTATGCGTTTGGTCAAGGTATTCCTTTTTAAGGAATCGGATATCCCCGGAAAACGCCTTCGGTCCGATGAAATGCCCGATCCAGTAGTTTACGGTGTCGCCAATAATCGCGGCCAGGCTCAACAGCGGGATAAGAATCCAGATATTGAGCGCCTCTCCCAGGGCAGGCGAGGCGAAAGTCCCAGCAGCGAACAGCAATGAATCACCCGGTAGGAATGGGGTCACGACGAACGCAGTTTCTATGAAGATGATCAGGAAAAGGATGGCATACGTCCATACACCATACGTGCCGATTATTTCAGCTAGATATTTATCCAGGTGCAGTATGATGTCAATTAGATTGGAGATAAATTCCATGAAGAAGTATCCTAAAAATAGTTTATTGCCAGGGTCATTTTGGGCGATTATTGCGCTCCCGCTGGCGATATGCGATTATAGCACGCGAAAAGAGCTGCCCACAATAGTTCCTGCTTCCCAGGGGGGAATGTAATTTCGGATTGTGTAGATTTTCTTGTGTAATTTTTTGTGTGCGTCGCAGACGCACACAAAAAATTACACACATTTCAGTACACAATCTAATTTCGTTCAGGACTTGTAGTACCTTAAGAGACCCCCGGGCTGTTTTGTGTTATTTTCTTGCTCTGCGTCTCCCCTTGGCTGGCGACCCGAAAGCTCCGGTTTAACCGCAGCATGGCGACGAAGACGAGTATGGTTATCAGGCTTAAGAGGAAGGGTGCCAACGTTCCAATTAGAGCCAGGAAGGGAGCTTGTGTTCCTTGTCCAAGTTCCAGGAACAAGCCGCTTACTGTCATCATTAATGTCAGCCCGTTCCATGTGCCGTGCAGCAGTACGACTCCCAGGTACGTGATCCCCAGCCTGGCGTATCTTCTTTCGCTCCATGCAGATGCCAATGCCCATCCCATCAGGCTGGTTGTGAAGATATGGATAACAGCAGTGCTGATGCGGGCCACAACCGGAACCACCCAATCGACACCACCACTGGTCATAGCCATACTTTCGAACAGGGCAAAACCCGCACCGCTCAAGGCGCCGGCTGCAAAACCCTCTGCAGGAGAGAGATTGCGACCTGCGAGCAGCCAGACACCGATGGGCTTGAGGGCTTCCTCGATTAATGGAACAACGATGGCGGCGAAGACGAAAATGGCGAAGATCGTCCATGGCGAGGTAAGGTATGGCGCGAGCAGTTCTATGACGATTTCTGTAGACGGGACGCTGGTCAGTCTCTCAAACAGGGCCGTAATCTCGTTATAAAGGTCCGGATGACTGGATATGTATACGAGTGCGATGACGACGAAGGCGGCGAGAGCCAGGAGCTCTGCCAAAAGAATTAGCGCTGGACCAAGGATCAGACCGCTGTCAAACACTCCCCAGGAACGCTGGGGAGAACCCAATGGTAAACCTCTTACTGTGAGGTAAACCAGCCAAACAATTGGGATAAGAACTGCCAGAACATGCAGCGGAGGTAGCAGGAGCCATGATAGTGCGGTCTGGGTAATTACCAGGTAGCCTGATAAGAGCACCACCGGTAAAACGAAGATCAAAAAACGGGGCTGTATCCATGATGGATACCTGGGATAGGAGGTTACGGGTCGCCCGGTGATGCGCCTGAGCGATAGGATTGCAGAAGGGGTCACGAGCAGCCCGCTTGTTAACGTTATGCCCGATATCATCAACAAGGAGAGCGAATTATCAGCCGATCCTAACGCCGCTGTGCCATCCATCAGTCCCAAAGCGAGCGAAATGAATGCAATGCTCCATAAACCAATAACCGCCAGGGTGCTGAAAACGAATTGTAAGACGGACGGCCAATGCGTGCGGGATTTGTGATCCGGGATGCCTGCTTGTGGTGAGATGACCGGTTGGTCAGGCTGGTTCATAGCACTAGAAAAAGGTGGCGTTTGGAATTAAGCACGCCACCTTTTAACAACTGGTTATTTCTCTTCGATGGTCACGCCCAGGATCAAATCGCCAAGCGGCAAGCCAGCGGATTGCGATGGGTCGCGTAGAGTGATATTTTCGACGATATCCATACCTGAGATTACCAGGCCAAAGATCGTGTACCCACCATTGAGTGTTTCGTTTGATGCGAACGTAATGAAGAACTGGCTTTCGTTTGTGTCGGGACCCTTATTGGCCATCGCCAGTATTCCCGGGCCATCAAACAGCAAGTCGGGGTGAATTTCAGATGCAAATTCGTAGCCGGGACCTCCCATGCCTGTCCCGCTTGGGTCACCTGCCTGGGCCATAAAATCAGCAATTACGCGATGAAATGTGACATTATCGTACCAGCCTTCCTGGGCCAGGAAGACGAAGTTGTTTACGGCTAATGGCGCCCGGTCCGCGTAGAGCTCCAGCACGATATCACCATTCTCGGTGTGCAGGGTGGCTTGATATTCTTTTTCAGGATCAATGATTTGCGGAGGGCAGGATTTATACTGCGTGTTTTCCAGCAGGAAGAACTCAACGACCCCTGCAAGGTCCTCAAAGACCATGGAGGATTGATAGGGATATCCATTAATTAACAAAAAAGGTGTGCCGGGAATCCCACTCTGTGATCCTTGCTCCCATGCTTTCTGGATCAGGTCGACAGTCTCCTGGCTGGTCAAATCATCTGCGAATTGTTCGGCGTTCAGGTCCAGGTCTTCCGCGCGCGCGACCAGCCAATCCTCGAATTCTTCGACGGATAGATTGGCCCATTCACCCTGCCGTTCAAAGATCAGGTCGTGCATCTCCCAAAAACCATCCTGGAGACCGGCAGCTTCGGAGGCCTGTGCTGCCAAAGAGGCTTTGTCGTGGATGCTGTTTAAGGGGAAGTGGCGGTAGATGGTGCGTACTTCATCTGGGTACTCAGCTCTCAGGCGCGCCAACACGGGCGCGATTTGGGCGCAGTAAGGTCACTGGAAATCGCTGTATTCGACGATCGTAACCTGGGCGCCATCAGGCCCCTCAATCCAATCCTGGTCGCTGACCGCAGGGAATATCGCTTGCTGTGTGGGATCGAGCGGTGGCAGGAGGCTCACTACATTACAATCCATTGTTTCCCCTGTAGGTGTCAATGTCTCATTCCCTGAACAGGCAGAAAGCAGCAGGGCCAGGGCGACGATAAAGAAAAGGATGTATTTGTATTTTGACATTTTTTGTCACACTCTCAATTAATTTATTTTTGTACAATACCGCCCCATTTTACCAGTAGAGTAAAGAACACAGGTTAGGTGCGAATTAATATGTCGCACAGCGGAATTTACGTATTGTGTGTTGTTGGATGGCTATTTAACGTCAGTTCGAGAAAGGGTAGGTGCCCAATCGCATTGGGCATCGATTGGCCTGCTGCCCAGGAAACCTGCCCGAATTCACGCTAAATTCGTAGACAGGAAACTAGACACCTATGGAGAACCACTTTCAAGCGCGCCTAGCAACTGCTCAAACGAGGACATCCACGATATCCGGTTCAGGAAGGCCGCCAATGATGGGCTCTGGGCTCGCAATTCCCTTACGGCAGCCCCGACCGGGTCCGCCCCGGCTGCGCCTCCGGGCAAGTCAGCATAGGCGCCGTAAAATGCAAAATATGCCTGGTTGAGTTTGCGAATGCGGTACCCGTTTTCCCATAAGAACTGCCTGCGCTGTTCCATGTACTGCTCTGCTTCTACTATTTTGCCTTCCGCCAGCAGTTCATCCGTGTTGACACGTGTTTCATGCATCTGCGCCCGGAAATCAAAACTGGGCGGTTCGGGTTCTGGAGCAACCTCGTCCGTGGGAGCAGGAGGCGGAGGAGGAGGCGGCACAAATTCAGGATAGTAGCGTTCCAGGAGGGCCAGGCCAATTTCCTTGCCGGCTATGGAAGCAGCGGTTTCGTTTATCGTTCGCAGCTCGGGACTGGTTAAATAATTAATGCCCAACGGACGCAGGCCGAGGAAGTTATGTGTCCATTCGTGGGCGATGATCTCGCTCAACCAGTTTAGATTGCTTGTGTGACTGATCATAGTTGGATATAAGCCGATCCCGCCTATTCCAACCACCAGCGATGAGACGTCTAAGGATTGATCAACCTGCTCTTCCAGGTCTACGTGCTGATCCACGGTTAGATCAGGGATCAGGTTGATGTCCACCTCCTGGCGGATTTCGTCTCGTGGACTGATGATCAATGCCCAGGGCAGGGACGTGCTGTGGTAGAGCACAGGCGGCACAGGCTGTCCACCCAGCGTAAGCCCCATATCGGAAGCTACAGTGCTCAACTGATTCTGCAGGATTTCCTCCGCAACTGGCGCAAGCGTTTTGCGCTGCTCATAGAGCCCATCAAGCTGGTCGCGGAGCGATTCTGAAGCTGCCTGCGGGTCTTTTATGTTTGGATCTCCGAAGATCAGGTTCAGTTGGCCTTCAGCCTGCTGGATGCTCAATACCAGGTTCAGATAATCTATCACAAGCTGATGTTTAGCCTCGCTGGAGAGGTAATTGCTGGTCCCTAAAGAAAGCTGGTTTAACTTGACCCCCAGTGCGTTTATTGTCCACCTCACGAAATCGAACTCGATATCGCGAGTATGAGCGCGCACTCGTTGCGCCTGGTCTGCCGGGGGCATTGTGCTTCCGACCAGGATCAAGATGGCGATCAGGATAAGTGGTCCAATTCGAAGTATGTGGCGCAAGATAGTAACCGGTCTCATAGTTTTGATTCTACCATTTACTTATGGATTGTCATTCTGAGGTAGCGAAGAATCTCAAGCACCGCTGGGGGAGATTCTTCACTCCACTGCGTTCCTTTCAGAATGACACTTTCCATCTTATTCATTGTGACAGGGTAGTAGTATATTATACGTGCTATAATTCTTGACGATTTGGTTGCGTAAATTGTTCCAGGTCTTCCCTAAGATTTTGATTAACATTTTCAGTAGAGAGCCCCTCTTTCACACAAGAAAGAGGCCCTCTCTCACCCGAGATAGGCACTCTCTCACACAATTTTCTGGAAACAGCGAACGAACATGAACTATTTGATCACCGGCGCGGCCGGATTTTTGGGCTCACATCTGGCAAACTTGTTGGTGCGCGAGGGGCATCAAGTGCGAGG
>Ga0209013_10000358_pt1 | contig 40233 bp, 33 predicted proteins | sample Cruoilmetagenom2_FD_187291 | JGI IMG/M metagenome (GOLD analysis project Ga0209013, IMG submission 187291) | Oil polluted marine microbial communities from Coal Oil Point, Santa Barbara, California, USA - Sample 2 (SPAdes) (version 2) | ecosystem: Environmental > Aquatic > Marine > Oil seeps ...
CTTCTCTATCCAAGCTTCTGTATTGAATAGCTTCACCAATATGGTCAGGAAGAACATTCTCTGCTCCATCCAGGTCACTAATTGTTCTGGAAACCTTAAGGATCCTGTCATAGGCCCGGGCCGAAAGATTTAACCGATCCATAGCTGTTTTTAGTAGTGCCTTAGATGAGTCATTTAGTTTGCAGTAAGTGCTTATTTGCTTGCTGTTCATTTGTGCATTATAATGTACTATTTCGCTGTCCTCAAATCTTTTGGTCTGGATCTCTCTTGCTATGCTTACTCTTTTTCTTATTATCTTACTTGACTCTCCTTTTCTGTCTTCCGATAATTTATCAAAAGGTACTGGTTGTACTTCAATATGCAGATCGATCCTGTCTAAAAGTGGTCCGGATATTTTACCCATATAGCGTTGCATTTCCATGGGTGAAGATGTTATAGCCTTATCACTATCAGCAAAATAACCACTCGGACTGGGATTCATGCTGGCTACCAGCATAAAACTGCTTGGGTAGGTAACCGTAAACTTTGCCCTCGAAATAGTTACTTCTCTATCCTCTAGCGGCTGACGCATCACTTCTAAAGCACTACGCTTAAATTCTGGTAGTTCATCTAAGAATAATACGCCGTTATGTGATAAGGAAATTTCTCCCGGTTGGGGATAAGCTCCACCGCCGACAAGGGCTACATCGCTAATAGTATGATGGGGCGATCGAAAAGGTCGGTGACTCATTAAACCTGCGTTTTCTCTAATTTTTCCTACTACCGAGTGGATTTTAGTAGTTTCCAATGCTTCCATGATCGACATTGGTGGGAGAATTGTGGGTAATCGTTTGGCTAACATTGTTTTACCAGACCCTGGTGGTCCAATTAGTATAATATTATGCCCGCCCGCTGCTGCAATTTCCATACAACGTTTTATAGTTTCTTGTCCTTTAACATCCTCAAAGTCGAAATCTGGAGTATCTAATTTTTCATAAAACTCCTTTTTAGTATCAACAATTAAAGGTTGTAATTCTGTGTTTCCTTGAAAGAATTCAATTACTTGCTTTATGTTATCTACAGCATACACATCCAGTCCATCCACTATTCCAGCTTCTTTGGCGTTTTGTTTTGGCAAAAGAAATCCTTTGAATCCTTCTTCTTTGGCTTTTATTGCAATTGGCAGGGCCCCTCTGATGGGCTGCAAACCTCCGTCTAAAGAGAGTTCTCCCATTATTATAAAATCACTCAAATTGTTAGCTTGAATTTGATTGGAAGCGGATAGAATTCCCATGGCAATGGTAAGATCATAAGCTGACCCTTCTTTACGCATATCAGCAGGAGCCATATTGATTGTGATCTTTTTTCCAGGAAGAGAGAAGCCATTATTTTTAAGTGCTGCTGATATTCGGTAACTACTTTCCTTTATCGCACTATCGGGTAAACCTACCAAATGATATGCAATGCCTTTATCAATGTTGACCTCAACGGTAATAGTGGTTGCCTCTACACCAAAAACAGCACTACCATAAACTTTTACGAGCATATAAGTAAATTTTTAATTTACTATCAGTGGCTTAAACGTGTTGAAGTAAACATAGCTGTAAAGATCTCTGCTTTGCATCAAACATAATATTTAATGTTTTTTATCTTTTCCTTTGTTTTTAATGATCTGTTTTTAATGTGCAAGTCCTATTTACAGGTTATTTATTATACATGTTGACAGGTTTTTACTAATTTTGTCGTTTGCGGCTTGGCATTTTACACTTGCAAATAGCTGATTTCGTTTATGTTTTCTCGGGAATTTTGCTCATGGCTCTCTCTGCCATAGCAGTTATAGTTAAGGAAGGGTTTACTCCTGGATTTGCTGACATCGCCGAGCCATCGCAAACATACATATTTTCGTACCCGAATACTTTATGATCGACATCAATAACACCTGCTGATCTATCTTTTCCAATTACCGAACCTCCGAGTATATGTGCTGTTGATGGTGCTCCTGTTAGTATATCCGTACTCATCATAAATGCTTTTCCATTTATTTCCTTTGCCACTTGATCTGCAATTGTTTTTGCCATAGGAATAAATGGAGTAGGTTTGATTCCTTCTGATACTTTCGATCTTAAATTGAACCAACCTCTTGTAAAACTAATGGTACTGTCTAAATGTTGCATAAAAAGTAAGATCACTGTTTTATTGGCATAATCTTTTTTAAAATACATCCCTATCCACTCTAAAGGGTGAAACAGCAATTCTTTAATTAATCTGCCTATCCTAACAAACACATTCTTTCCGTAAACCATTGGAATAGTGGGTATCTTCCAAAAATTTGATCCTTTTCCATATCGAACTGCCTCTACATGCCCATCTTTATTAGGAGGGAAAATTGAGCCAATGGCAAGTCCTTTTGATAAATTTATATCTTTGTCTTTAGAGGTAATTAAGGATAAATTTTCATTGTTGGTTCTAATATAACAACCTACCTTAGAAGATAGGTCAGGTAATCCGTTTTTTGCTTTCATATCGGCCAATAAACGTACAGTCCCTAAAACTCCACCTGAAAATATTATACCCTTTGATTGAACAATCCTTTTCTCCTTTAATAAATATTTTGTTGAATTTTTATAGGTTACCTCATAGCCTGTCTCGCTTTTCCTAACGGAAGTAACTAACTTTTCGGATATAATTCTAGCGCCTTTTTTTTGCGCCAGGTATAAATAATTTTTGTCTAAAGTATTCTTCGCGTTGTGAGGACACCCGGTCATACATTGTCCGCAAAACTTACATCCCGACCGGGATGGTCCATCGCCATTAAAATATGGATCCTCTGCTTCAACCTCCGGATTTCCAAAAAACACAGCTACCTTAGGGGCTTCAAATTCATTTGCCTTTCCCAGCTTTTGAGCTACTTTTTTTAAGGTAAGATCGGCATCATAAAACTTTGGATTTTTTACTGCTCCCAACATTTTTTCCGCCGTTGCATAATGCGGCTTTAATTCAGCTTCCCAATCGGCCAGTCCGGCCCAGTTACCACTATTATAGAATTCTCTCTTTGGGCGAGGTAAGGTATTGGCATATACCAAAGATCCTCCTCCAACACCCACGCCTGATAGCACACCAACATGCCTAAAAAAAGTTAGTTTAAGTATTCCGAAAAGCCTGAAGGCAGGAAGCCAGAGCCATTTTTTAAGATCCCAATTAGTTTTTGGAAAGTCTTTACTATTGTACCATTTCCCTTTTTCAATTACTAATACCGAATATCCTTTTTCTGATAAACGCAAAGCCGAGACTGAGCCTCCAAAACCGGAACCAACAATAATATAATCATAATAATCAGCTTGCGCTTTCCCCATAATTTAATATAAGTAAAGCCATAAAAGTAAGAAGGAAAAATGGGTTTTGGAAATTTTAACCCTCATTATGAAATAGAACTTCGCGATGAAGGATGAAACGACAATAAAATATGATCTTTTACATGATTTAACATAGCATAGCAATGGTTAAGCATGAAAAGGCAGTGAAACGTTAAATTTTAAAGAAGTTTCACGCCGTAATAGATTTTCTAGTTGATAATACGAGTTTAACTTACCTCAATCACTCTTTCTATTTGAGGGGCGTATTTTTTAATTGTCGCTTCTACCCCATTCTTTAATGTCATTTGATTAACATTGCAGCCAATACATGCACCTAGAAATTGGACTTTCACCTCATTGTTTTCAATTCCAATTAAAACTATATCTCCACCATCGGTTAACAGATAGGGCCGAATTTCGTTTAATGCTTTCTCCACATTATTTTTCAATTCAATTTTAGTCATCTATTTAAAATTTAAACTCTAAGTATGTTATGACGTACTGCATCCTGACATTGTTGTAATTCTAACTATTTCTGTAGGAGGTAAATTTTCATTACGCTTTACCAATTCTGTCAACACATTTTTGGTTGTTTCTGTAAATGCATTTTCTAATACAGAGTCTTCCTGCAAGGCCACTGGATATCCCACATCTCCGGACTCCCTAATACTTTGTACCAAAGGAATTTCTCCTAACAAAGCTGTTTCCAGATCATCTGCTAAATGTTTAGCTCCGTCTTTCCCAAAGATATAATATTTATTATCCGGTAACTCCTCAGGAGTGAAGTAACTCATATTTTCAACGATGCCCAAAACCGGCACGTTTATATTCTTTTGTTGAAACATGGCTACACCTTTTTTAGCATCCGCCAATGCAATATTTTGAGGGGTACTAACAATTACTGCTCCCGTTATTGGAACCGCCTGAACCATAGATAAGTGAATATCGCCCGTACCCGGAGGTAGATCTACCAATAAAAAATCCAATTCTCCCCAATCAGCATCGAAGATCATTTGATTTAACGCTTTTGATGCCATGGCTCCTCTCCAGATCACCGCTTGGTTAGGATCTGTAAAAAAACCTAATGACAATAGTTTAACGCCATGATTTTCAATAGGTTTCATTTTAGAAACCCCATTAACTTCAACGGATAGAGGTCTTTCTCCGGCTACACCAAACATGATAGGCATCGATGGCCCATAAACATCTGCATCCAAAACACCAACCTGAAAGCCCATATTAGCCAAGGAGACAGCCAAATTCGCCGTAATAGTAGATTTTCCTACGCCTCCTTTGCCTGAAGCAATTGCGATAATATTTTTAATACCCGGTATTTCCTTACCATTGATCGTATCTACTGGTTTTACCGCTACTTCAGCTTTTACATTTACTTTTACGTCAATTTTCTGATCCACTTCTTGATGGATAATTTTCATAATTTCAACCTCTGTTTTCTTCTTTGCCTGTAAAGTGGGATTATTGATCATAACATCCACAATTACTTCTTTCCCAAAAACTACGACGTTCTTCACGGCATTACTCTCCACCATATTCTTACCTTCCCCTGGTGCCGTTATCTTTTCTAATGCCTTATATATTTCTTGTTTTGTAAAACCCATTTTTCTTCTTAATTAAAATCATTCTAAACAACAAAGATAATAACTTAATTCAAAGAAAACAGTACTTTAAACCAAAAATAATAGACTAAATCGATAGATTTTTTTAAACAAGACAGGAAGGATGTTAATACTTTTTTAGTAACATAATTAACTCGTCAAAGAAAGTAAAAGAAGAAATTATTCCACCGGTGTTTGAAATTCACCATATTCGTAAACAGCATCAAACTTTAAGGTATTTTCACCACTCTCAAACACCAAATCATTAATGGTTATAATGTGATTGTATGCTATTATTTCTGTTTCATCATCATTATAAACGGCTTCATTTTGAACAAAAATCGTTCCATCAACTCCCACCCAATTTTGCACTGTTTTAGGCTCTGTTGGAGGTACGAGGGCGCAAAAATAGGAATTAGTGACTCCTTCATCAAAAATACGATATGTCACTGTAAAAAGCCCTGTCTCTGTAACTGGAACCGGTGCAACAAGATCTTCCGAATTTTCTATTTGTTGTGTAGTTAAGGTAACCATTAATGTTTCCTTATTCTCGTTAGTGCTTAGCCTGTATAATAAATATTCATCACAATAATTTACTGTTTCTTCAAATTCAAAACTGGCAATTTCAAAGTTCCCATCATTACACGAGAAAGTCAAAGCAATAAAAAGTGTAGCAAATATTTTTTTCATTTAATAAAAGTAAAACGCAAAAATAGAATATTTACATTACTATGTATAATTATGTTCGATTAAATTTAGTGGATGGTTGGTAATATGGTATGGGCGGTTCATATTTTGTTTTATGTTGAACTGTTTAATTGTGAACGTGTTATTTAGTCGATGGCAAAGTAATGACGAAATACTAAATACGGATGATCGTCAGATTGTCTTTTGACATTTGGAATTTGTTTTTTGTAAGTTTACCTTCGCGTTCTCAATAAAAAATATTTATGCAAACCGTATATCTTGACAATGCTGCTACGACCCCCATTGCCCCTGAAGTGATTGAAGTAATTACTAAAACTATGGAGGAAGCTTTTGGCAATCCTTCTTCCACACATCAAATAGGTAGAAAGGCAAAAGGCCTGGTTGAAAATGCAAGAAAGAACATTGCAAAAATGTTAGGATGTACAGCAAGTGAAATTGTGTTTACGGCCGGTGGTAGTGAAGCCGACAATCTTATATTACGTAATGTAATAACGAATTTAGAGGTAAAAAGAATCATTACTTCCAAAATTGAGCATCATGCAGTTTTGCATACCATTCAATCGTTAAAAGAAGAATTTTCTATAGATATTGAATATGTTAATTTACTGGAAGATGGAGATATTGATTACGATCATCTGGGATTAATCCTTAAAAGTTCGGAACAAAAAACATTGGTTAGTTTGATGTGGGTGAATAACGAGATTGGAAATATTTTGAACTCCAAGAAGGTTTGTGAGCTCTGTGAGGAAAATGGCGCCCTCTTTCATTCGGATACGGTTCAGGGAATAGTTCACTTAGAAATCGATTTACAACAAACTCCAATAGATTTTATAGCAGCAAGTGCTCATAAATTTCACGGGCCAAAAGGTGTTGGCTTTGCATACTTCAAAAAAGGATTTGGTATCCAGCCTATTTTAATTGGCGGAGAACAAGAACGTGGTGCAAGAGCCGGAACAGAGAATACACATAGCATATTAGGTATGGAAAAGGCCCTGTCCCTAGGCCTAAATAACTTCGACAAGGAGAAGGAATACATTTCTAATTTGAAACAATATTTTATATCCCAATTAAAGAATACATTCCCTGAATCATCTTTTAACGGACGTTCTTCTGATAGTGAGAAAAGTGCCTACCACATTTTAAATGTTCGATTTTCTAAGGAAATTCCTATGCTTCTTTTTAACCTTGATCTTAAAGGTATTGCCGTTTCAGGAGGTAGTGCCTGTCAAAGTGGAAGTAATAAGGGCTCCCATGTTCTAAACACTATTTTATCTCCTGAGAATGCACTCAAGACTTCCGTGCGTTTTTCATTCAGTAAATATAATACAGTTGAAGAGCTAGATTATACTATTACAGTATTGGAAGAGATTCTAAAATAATTGTTGTAAACTATTATTATTCTCTGAAATTTATTATATTTTAGTGGCCTATCCAGCCGTTTTAGTAAATAAATCACAACAGAGAACTATAAATATATTACTTCAAAAGAAATTATGCATTCAAAAAAAAATCAATTTTTTATAAAAATTTTATTTTGGATACTCCTCGTAATTTCTTTGACAGGATGTAAAAAGAAATTACCCGAATATGTGGCAATTTCGTATAGTGAGCTTTCTGCTGATGTCGATTTTAATATAGATGTAAAACCAATTCTTTCTGATAAATGTTATTTATGTCACGGGCCGGATGAGGGCACCAGAAAAGCAGGAATGCGATTTGATACGGAAAATGGTCTTTATGAAAAGACTCTGAAAGGGAATTTTCCTGTCAAACCAGGAAATCTAAATAAAAGTGAGGTGATCAACCGAATATTAAGTGATGACCTAGATTATAAAATGCCTCCTACAAACTCACATTTAACTCTGAGCCCAAAAGAAAAAGCGATCATAGTTAAATGGGTAGAGCAAGGTGCGAAGTGGAAAAGACATTGGGCTTTTATTCCCCCAGAAAAATCTGCTCTTCCTAATTTGACTCAAAATTGGGAATTCGAAAATGAAATTGATCAATTTGTATTTGCGAAATTGCTTGAGTACGATTTAGAACCTAACAATACGGCAAACAAAGAGCAACTCTTAAGGAGAGTTACTATCGATCTGACTGGCTTGCCTCCCACTCTGAATGAGATAAACTCCTTTTTAAATGACCATAGTTCTGAGGCCTATGAGAAAGTAGTAGATCGTTTGTTAAACTCTGACTCTTACGCAGAACGACTTACATTAGATTGGTTAGATCTGGCCCGTTACAGTGATTCGCACGGTTACCATGCAGATGGTTCAAGATTTATGTGGCCATGGAGAGATTGGGTTATTAAGGCATTTCGCGAGAACATGGCTTATGATGATTTCGTTACAAATCAAATTGCCGGTGATCTATTGCCTAATGCTACCAAGGACCAAATTCTTGCAACCGCATTTAATAGAAACCACCCTATGACCGCTGAGGGAGGAGCTATTGATGAGGAATTTAGAGTGGATTATGTTGCTAACAGAACAAATACTTTCGGTACAGCATTTTTAGGACTTACCATGGAGTGTGCAAAATGCCATGATCATAAATTTGACCCTATCTCTCAAAAAGATTATTATCAACTATTCGCTTTTTTTAATAATAACAGAGAATTGGGAATGACCTTTGAAGATGGAAATTTTGGTCCCTTAATGTTGATGTCCACGGACGAGGAGGATGATAGAATTGAGCTACTTAATTCGAAAATTGATTCTTTAGAAAAGAATCTTCGCCTAAGAAAGAAAGAATTAGACAAAGATCCCGATTTTAAAAACTCCGGATATTTCACCCCAACAAAACCTCTACTCCATCATTCATTTGAAAAAACTACAAAAAAGGAAAAATTTACTTATTTGGATGAGATCTCTTCTTCAAAAATAGGGAAAGATGTTGATCTGGTTGATGGAGTGTATGGCCTGGCGCCAAAATTTGATAATCAATATGACAGGATCGATCTCAAGGAATTAAAGGCCTTTGAGCTGTATGACCCATTTTCCATTTCGGTTTGGGTTAATCCCTATAAAAGGGCAGTTCAAGGTACAACCATGACAATTATCGGAAATTCTATGGGTAAACCTGAGGTGTACAAAGGTTGGGATCTGCATATTGATGCTAAAGGATTTGTATCCTCACGTTTAATTAGCGTACTCCCCAATAATTATATTCATGTAAAAACTAAGGAAGTTATACCTCTTGGAGAATGGACACATCTTTTAATGACCTATGATGGCTCTGCGAAAGCTTCAGGCCTGCATATTTATATTAATGGAAATAGAACACCGCAGAACATAGAATATAATCGATTATACAAGAGTATCATACCAAAAATGAAAGGTGATCTGATTGTTGGTAAATCCCCACGTGGACAGTCAGGTGATAATGGTATTTTTATTGGTATGCTGGATCAATTATCTATTTATGATATTGAAATTTTTCCTTCACAAATTAAATCCATTTATGAACAGTCTAAAATTGGTAACGAACCATTAACCTGGAGTCCAAATGGAATAGATTATTTGAAACTGACAGATGAAATACGACAGTTAACAAAAGATAGATTTGAATTAGTTGCTCCAATTAATGAAATGATGGTGATGGAAGAAATGCAACCTCAGAGAAAAACATTTATCTTGGACAGAGGAGAATATGATAAACCCAAAGAAGAAGTTCAAAGAGGAGCTCCAGATAATCTTTTGAAATTCTCATCAGAATATCCTAAAAATAGATTGGGCTTGAGCCAGTGGTTGTTTGACAAAAATAATCCTCTTACAGCACGTGTGGCGGTCAACCGATACTGGCAAATGATATTTGGCAGAGGTCTGGTGGCAACTGCTAACGATTTTGGAAATCAAGGATCTTTACCTTCCCATGCGAAATTATTAGACTGGTTATCTGTTGATTTTATGGAATCTGGATGGGATGTTCGCCAAATCATTCGAAAAATGGTTTTGAGTGAGACTTACAAACAAAGCTCGAAAACAAGTAAGACATTAAGAGAATTTGATCCTGAAAACGCGCTTCTCGCAAGAGGATCAAGTTATCGTCTACCAGCTGAGTTTATACGAAATAATGCGTTAAAATCCAGTGGATTGATCAATAGTGAAATCGGAGGTGAAAGTGTAAAGCCTTATCAGCCTGAGGGACTTTGGGTAGAAAAAGGTAATTTTTCGCAAGATCTGAAAGAGTATAAGCAAGACCACGATGCGAAACAATATAGAAAATCCATGTACATATTTATTAAAAGAACCTCTCCTCCCCCATATATGACGATTTTTGATATGCCTACCAGGGATATTTGCATAGTTTCCAGAGAAAGAACAAATACACCTTTGCAGGCCCTGTCATTGTTAAATGATCCACAATTCATAGAAGCTTCAAAAGCACTGGCCTTTCGTATGAAAACAGAGGGCGGTGATACTTTGAAAGAACAGATTGAAATTGGTTTTCAATTGGCTATAAGTAGAAAACCAACGGATAATGAACTGCAAATACTAACCAATTTGTATAAACAAGAATTTGAAAGATTTGATAAAAGCAATAAAGATGCAAATGCATTTTTATCTGTTGGAGATTATGAAATACCAAAAAAATATAGTTCTTCTGATATGGCAGCAATGACGCTTGTAGCAAATACGCTATTTAATATGGATGAAATGCTTATGAAAAGATAAAAATATCAAACATGTGTGAACACGAAAATAAAAATTATTCCCGTAGAGATTTTCTAACCAAAACATCTTTAGGACTCGGTGCGGTTGCCTTAAATTCTTTGATGAACCCATTAGGATTGAGCGCTTCATCATTGGGAGGCATCAATGGATATCCAACAATTGGCAAACCACATTTTCCGCCGAAAGTAAAAAGGGTAATTTATTTATTCCAAAGTGGAGCCCCTTCTCAGTTGGATCTTTTTGATTACAAACCATTATTGACAAAATTAAACGGACAGGAACTTCCTGAAAGCATAAGGAAAGGACAACGATTGACAGGAATGACCGCCGGTCAAACATCATTCCCTTTGGCCGGTTCAATTTTTAATTTTAAACAACATGGTCAAAATGGTAATTGGGTGAGTGATCTTATGCCTTATACCGCAGAAATATCAGATGAATTGTGTTTTATCAAATCTATGCATACGGACGCCATTAATCATGATCCAGCCGTTACATTTATACAAACCGGATCTCAATTTTCTGGAAGACCATCGATAGGTTCTTGGGTAAGTTATGGACTAGGCTCAGACAATGAGAATCTTCCAAACTTCGTTGTATTAGTTACTAAAGACAAAAGTGGCCAACCATTATATTCAAGACTTTGGGGCAATGGTTTTTTACCTTCTGAGCATCAAGGCACACAGTTTAGATCTGGTAAAAATCCTGTTCTTTTCCTAAAAAATCCACCAGGAGTTTCCCCCGGTAGCAGGAAAAATCAATTAGATCATCTAAATCAATTACAGAATTTGCAATATAATCAACTGGAAGATCCTGAAATTAAAGCGAGAATATCACAATATGAAATGGCTTTCAGGATGCAAACTTCGGTTCCGGAGATCATGGATACAGAGGGTGAACCAGAATATATTTATGATATGTATGGTGAAGACAGTAAAAAACCGGGAACTTTTGCTGCAAATTGCTTATTAGCAAGAAGATTGGTAGAAAAAGATGTGAAATTTATCCAGTTATATCATCAGGGATGGGATGCACACGGCGGCTTACCAAATCTAATGAAGAGACAATGTAAAGAAACCGATCAACCAACGGCTGCATTAATAAAAGATCTAAAACAAAGGGGGCTTCTGGAAGATACTTTAGTAATTTGGGGAGGTGAATTTGGAAGAACCAATTATTCACAAGGAGCATTGACTCCGATCGACTATGGCAGAGATCACCATCCAAAATGTTTTACTATTTTTATGGCAGGAGCAGGAGTTAAAAAGGGAATGGTATATGGTGGTACTGATGATTTTGGTTATAATATTGTTGAAAATCCGGTTCATGTACATGATTTTCAAGCTACTCTTCTCCATCTTATGGGTATAGATCATGAACGCCTGATTTATAAGTATCAAGGCAGAAGGTTTCGTCTTACAGACGTTAGTGGAAATGTAGTACGAGATATTTTATCTTAATTGATAATCTAACAAAAAATGGAAGATAATATAGTTGCATTTTTAGGACGTTTTCACCCCTTAGTCGTGCACTTGCCAATAGGTATTTTGTTATTGGCCGGGTTAATGCAAATTATTTCATTGAAGGGAGAAAACTATAGGAGGGCGTTGAACCCGGCGATATCATTCGCTCTGTTTTGGGGAGGCATATCCTCTTTAGGTGCTATTTTTATTGGATGGTTACTTTCTTTGCAGGGTGGGTATGATGACGATACTCTTTTTTGGCACAAATGGCTCGGAATTTTACTAACTTTATTATCCTTTTTAGCCTGGTGGATCAAAACCAAAGAAATAAGACTACATAAATCTATTTTTTACATTACCCTTGGCATTGTGATTTTATTGGTTGGTATTACTGGTCATTTAGGGGGTAATTTAACTCATGGAGATACCTATTTAATTCAGTACGCCCCGAATATTATTAAAAATATAGCAGGCATAGAGATCGAAACAAATGATCTGTATGCTGATATGCACCCAGACTCTATTGAGGTCTACCCAACCTTAATACAACCCATTTTTGATGACAAATGCACAAGTTGTCATAATTCAAATAAACTAGAAGGGGGATTGCTTTTAACTAATTATAAAGAAATTGTTAAGGGAGGAGATAATGGAACGATAATCAATACCAAGTCACCCCATAAAAGTGAATTGATAAATCGCATAACATTACCTAAACAGCACAAAAAATTTATGCCACCAAAAGGGAAACCTATGACTTACGGTGAGATACAAATTATTGAATGGTGGATGAGAAATGGTGCAGACAGTATTTCGAAATTTTATTCTTCAAAGAAGTTAGATGAAAAATTAATAAATACCCTTTTACGTGATTATAATTTAGATTACAATCCCAAGGCCCATTATGAAAAAGTAAAAGTGGATTCACTTCCTATGTCCGTAATATCAGAATTGGGTAAAAATAATTTTACAATTGAATTTATGGGAGAAAGCAGTAATATGATCTCTGTTACCTATCAGGGAGATTCCATAAGAAAATCACAAATAGAAAATCTGCTTATAGCCAAAAATCAAATTACCTGGTTAGATCTAAGCAATTGTAATTTAACGGATGAAATGTTGGGCCCTATTATGGATTTCACCAATTTAACTCGGCTAAACATTCATTCTAACCCACTTACTGATGAATCGATACAGTTCTTAGTAAATTTAAAATACCTTACTTCGGTAAATATGTATAACACTAAAATATCAAATGTGAGTTTGGATAAACTTGTTCTGCTGCCATCATTAACGAAATTATTTGTTTGGAAAACTGACATTACAAGTCAAGAAATACAAGAAATATCTAATAAATATTCACATATAGAGATAGTAGCAAAGTTAAACTAATTGAAAAAAGATAATATCATGAAAACCCATAGACGAAAATTCATTAAAATGTCAGGTCTGGCAATTGGCGGCCTGGCAGTTACACCAGTTGTTCATTCCTTTGGAATTATTAATAAACCAGTACTCAGCGAACAGATAATTGGTCATGGTGATTTTAAATATCAGGTCCATCAAGAATGGGGAAATTTAAATCCGGCCACAACCCCCGTAAATAATTGTCATGAAATGGTAATGGATTCAAAGGGAAGATTAATTATGTCAACCGATGAACCCAGAAATAATATTATTATCTATGACAAGTCGGGCAAATTGTTAAGTTCATGGACATTAGATCTGGCATCGGCACATGGCCTGACATTATTTGATGAAGGAGATCAGGAAGTACTGTATATTACAGATCCTAACTCAGGCAAAGTTATCAAAACCACTACGGATGGAAAAGTTTTGCTTACACTTCCAAGCCCAAAGAAAATTGGAATTTATAAGGAATCTGAAAATTTTAAGCCTACTGAGACGGCTATAGCCGATAATGGAGATATATATGTAGCTGATGGATACGGATCGCAGTATATTATTCAGTACAATGCAAAAGGTGAATATATTAGACATTGGGGAGGATCTGGAGATAATGACGATCAGTTTAATACAGCTCATGGAGTTGCTATCGATAGAAGAGACCCTGATAATATTACCCTAATGTGCACCTCCAGAGGGCACAACTCATTTAAAAGGTTTGGTATGGACGGACAATACTTAAATACAATATTCTTACCCGGAGCCTATGTATGCAGAGCTGTACTTGATGATGACATCATGTATTCCGGTGTGTGCTGGTCGCGACTAAAATATTTAAACAGAACCTCTGATTCCGGTTTTATCACAATTTTAAATAAAAATAACAAAGTAATTTCTAATCCGGGTGGCACGACACCAGTCTATGAAAACGGTAAATTAAGATTGATCACACAAGATATTCCTCTTTTTAATCATTGCCATGATGTTTGCGTGGATAATGACAAGAATTTATATGTATGCCAATGGAATGCAAATAAAACTTATCCTATTAAACTAGAAAGAGTTTGATGTTCGTAAAAGCTGATTGTTAATGATATTAATTCACTTCTTGAAAAATGAAAGACCTACAATGTATTAATCTTTTATGTATAAGAATTAAAAAGACCGGCAAATAATTTTACCGGTCTTTTACCATTTATTTAGGTCTTTCCTTATATCAATTCAACTGCATTATCTCTTTATTTTGTAAAGCGCTCATCACGCTCTCTAAACTACTTATATCAATATCTTGTGCCATATCAGCTGGTAGAATGGCAATTCTAAAAATAATGTTGTCTGTAAACTCTGGTAGTAAATTATTTAAATTTACAGTTCCATCCAAGAAGAGAAGGATATCCACAACTGTATAGTTAAAACCATATAATAAAATTTCATTTCCTAAGAACAGGGTCTGTGGGAGTGGTTCCCACACGTCTAATCCATCTACAACACCGGTTAGAATATAAGTCACAACAACATCAGTATCAAATACTTCAATCTCACTTGGAAATTGGACTAAGACTTCAAAATTATCTGTGGCCTCAAAATCGACATCTACTTCAAATACTTGGCCAAGAATATTTATTCCATCTTCACCAGCTGGTCCAGTAGGTCCGGGAGGTCCAGGAGGTCCTGGTTCGCTAGTACAAGAAACAAGTAGCAGAGATGATACAAACAATAGGGTAATTAATTTTTTCATGACAGTATATTTAAGTTTATAAGTTCAGGATGAAAGTTTACTTAAGTTTTCTCCTTATAAATAAACATTAAGCAATAATAGTGCCTAAAAAAACCAGCAATAAAAATATTACCGGTTTTTTATACTTATAAAAAAAATTGAGTTTATTTTTTTCCTTTCTTTTTTTGTTGTGTTTGCTGGTCCTGTGCTTGTTTCATTGCAGTATCCAATCGCTGACGGAAAGCACTCTTCTTCTTTTCAGGTTTTTTCTTATTCTCCTGAATCTGAGCATGAATCTTGTCTTCATCTAAAATATAATTTTTTATCACCAACATGATCCCCAGGGTCAATAAATTGGAAATAAAATAGTACAAACTCAAACTACTGGCATAACTATTAAAGAAAAATAACATCATCAGAGGGGAGATATATAACATCATTTTCATCATTTTTTGCATATCAGGCATACCCTCCTGAGCAGGTTGTTGCATATTCATTTGCTGACTTTGAGTCATTTGCATATAAAAGAATATGGCTACAGATGCCAAAATTGGGAATAAACTAACATGATCTCCATAAAAGGGAATATTGATAGGTAATTTAAGCACTTCATCGTATGCTGACAGATCATCTGCCCACAAGAATCCTTTATGTCTGATATCAATATTAGCCGGGAAAAACCTAAATAAAGCAAAGAATACTGGCATCTGTAATAATGCCGGGATACATCCTGACAATGGATTAACACCCGCTTTTCGCTGCAATGCCATCGTTTCCTGCTGGCGCTTCATTGCGTTTTCCTTGCCTTTTAATTTATCATTAATCTCTTGCATCTCTGGTCGTAATACCTTCATTTTAGCACTAGACAGATAGGATTTATACACCACAGGAGACATGATGATTCTAACAACTATAGTCATTAAAATAATAACAATTCCAAAATTCCCTATAAAGGAGCTAAGAAATGCAAATACCGGTATAAAAACAAATTTATTGATCCATCTAAAAATACCCCATCCCAAACTTACTATTCGGTCTAAATTTCTCTCCTCGTATTTGCTCAATACAGCATAATCAACCGGGCCATAATATAAGTTCATATTATAATTGAGTTCCCCAAATTCAGATTTCAACGGTATAACAGCCTGAAATTGTTTAGTGTAGGTCGTATCAATGGTTTCATCTTCTACTAAATTTTTTGAAATTAACTTAGCCCTATCAAAAGGTTCATCGGTCAATAATACAGAAGTGAAAAATTGTTGTTTGAAAGAAATCCAATCCACATTTAAAGCATCCTCTTCATCTTCATCGCTCATTGCATTCATATATTCAAACTCTCCTCCATTGTGCTGATATCTCAAATCGGTATATTGATTTTCATATTTTACACTTTTTTCAGTCCTGAAACTTCTGATGTTCCAATCTAAATTTATATTTTGTGAAGTATTTATTACGCCATTCAAACCTTGAGACTGAATCGCAAAATCCATCATATAGTCGTCTGGTTTTAGCTCGTATTTATACTCCAAGTACTTATTTTCTGACACCTTCAATTTCATTGATAATACTTGATTATCTCCATTGCTTGATACACTGGGTTCGAAATAGAGGTCTTTAGTCTGTAAGTTTCTATTGTCTTGAGTGGCAAATGATATATTAAAAGAAGCATTATTATCCTTAACAATATAAAGAGGTAGCATACTATAAGTCTTATAGTTTTTCATTAACACCTCTGTTATTTGACCTCCCTTATTTGATACCTTAATCTTAACTAAATTATTTTCCAGGACGGTTTCATTTTCTTTTGCCGAAGGCAAGCTTGCACTATATGCAAAAGAGCCCAAACTGTTTTGCGCCTGAATATATGCTAATGAATCTGAGCTTTGCTCAACGCTATAATCGGTATCCTTAACGACATCCTCCGTATTTCCTACCGGATTCATCTTTTGAATCGAGTCTTGAACTTGCTCTGCTTTTTGTTTCTCTAACTCTTCAGGAGTTGGTTGGTTGGTGTAAAAATACCAAAGCATTATCGCTCCTAGTAACACAAATCCAATCAATGAGTTAAGGTCAAATTTCTTTTCTTCCATCTATATAAATTATCTTTCTAAAAAATTTGTTTCATCTTTTTTAAAACATTCGGCAAATGTAATAAAAACAAGGAAAATATTAGTCTCTTTCAAGCTTATCTTTAAAAATAAACATCAATACAATAGGCAGAGCCAGTAAGATAACCAACAATCTATTTTGAACGAGTATCTGAGGAAAGAGAAGTATGGTCAGAACATAACCTCCAATTGCCCCACCAAAATGAGCACTATGTCCTATATTTCCCCAATTCTTTTTCATTCCGAACATGGAATACAATAAGTAGGCAACGCCAAAAATATACCCTGGAATTGGTATCGGAATAAAGAACATATACAAATTCATCCCCGGATTGAGCATAATTGATGCATAAATTACACCCATCACCGCACCTGAAGCCCCAACAGCGCTATAATATGGGTCCTTCTTATGAAAATTTAATGCTAATAAATTACCGGCTATCAATGAACCAATATAAATAACTAAAAATTTAATAATCCCAAGATGGAAAATAACGGCATCAGCGAAAAAATAAAGTGTAAGCATATTAAAAAGCAAATGTGTCTGATCCACATGTAAAAAACCGGAAGATAATATCCTAATTTTCTCCCCTTTTCGTATAGGTGCTATTTGAAATTTATATTTCTCAAAAAACACTCTATCCTTAAACCCTTTAAGTGAGAACAATACATTGGCTACTATTATCAATAAAACTATTTTATCCAATTCTCCCATATCTGAAAATATTTTGCCCAAAGATAAAATTATATACGATATTTGCTGCACAATTTCCTCCAAATGCAATTATTAATATACTGCTTGATATATCCTTTAATTTGGATTCTATCTATTCTGCCATTACGGGTTTTATATTTTATTTCCGACATTATTTATGTGTTTTTGTATTACATTATTGGTTACCGAAAAAAAGTAGTAAGACGTAATCTAAAATTATCTTTTCCTGAAAAATCATTGGAAGAATTATTAAAAATTGAAAAAAAATCATTTCATCATTTTGTAGATATCTTTATGGAAATGATAAAATCATTTAGCATAAGTAAAAAAGAAATTGCAAAAAGAATTATTATTGAAAATCCGGAGGTTATTAATAGTTATATCAATAATAATAAAAGTGTGATCGTATTATCATCGCATCACGCTAATTGGGAATGGTCTCCTTATTTGATGGATCAATTAGTAAGTTGTAAAACATATGCTGCTTATTCAAAAATTGGAAATAAATATTTTGACAAAAAGATAAAAAGTTCCCGGACTAAATTTGGTGCAAATTTTATTCCCACCAAAGAAATTATTGAATTAATGCAAATAAATGCAGATCACAATAAAATAGGCATTTACGGTTTTTTAGGTGATCAATCTCCACAACTGAAGAAAACATATTACTGGAATAAATTTATGGGAATAAGAGTGCCGATCATAACCGGGGCTGAAATGCTGGCAAAAAGATTTAATTATCCTGTAGTATATTTACAGACTAACATTGTTAAAAGAGGATATTATAGGTCTAAATTTATTAATCTTGTCAAAGACCCAAGAGATTTTGCAGATTATCAAATAACCGATATGTTTTTAGAAGTGTTAGAAAAACAAATAAGAGCAAACCCGGGCTACTATTTTTGGACCCATAATAGATTTAAGCATATGGGTAAAGAAGACATGGTAGAAAATTAGATGAACCAATTAATCTGAAATATTCAATTTTTATAGGAGTGAAATTTAGGGGATATTAACCATAAAATTAAAGACAAGTGCAATTCATTATTTTTATTTTAGTTTATCCAATAATTTGGTTTCTTTCCATATTGCCGTTTTCAGTTTTACATTTTTTATCAGATATTACCTATTTTGTTCTTTATTATATAGTTGGTTACAGAAAAAAAGTGGTTCGAAATAATCTTAATTTGTCTTTTCCTGATAAATCATATCAAGAGCTTCTAAAAATTGAGAAGAAAGCTATGAGGCATTTTGTTGACACCTTCGTTGAAATGATTAAAACGTTTAGTTTAACAGAACAAGATATTTTGAAAAGAATTTCTATTGAAAACATTGAGGAAATTGAGAGGCTAATCAGAAATAAGAAAAGTGTTATTATTATTTCATCACATCATGCCAATTGGGAATGGCCCGTCCACTTGATGTTACATTCTGTAGATTGTGAAGCATTTGGTTCCTATGCAAAAATTCAAAACAAGTATTTTGAAAAAATAATAAAAAAATCCAGAAGTAAATTTGGTGCAAAGCTTGTAGTTAGCTCTAAATTTATTCGTCAAATGCAAAATAATCATGATGCGGATTTACAGGCCATTTACGGTTTTATTAGTGATCAATCACCATTATTAAAAAGAGCCCGCTACTGGAATAATTTTATGAGCAATAGAGTGCCAATTATTATTGGTCCCGAATTAATGGCTAAAAGATTTGATTACCCTGTTGTTTACATCCAAAATGACAGGGTTAAACGTGGTTACTATAAAACTAAAATCCATGTTTTAACTGAAAACCCAAGAGATTTACCGGATTATCAAATAACAGATAAGTTTATCAATATTTTAGAGAGTCAAATTAGAGAAAATCCGGAATATTATTTTTGGACACACAATAGATTTAAGCATCTCGGAAAGGAAAAAGAAGCTCCTTTAGAAAAAGTAAAAAGTGATTCATGAATATTCATGAGATTGTTCCTTCTTTGTACAACTCCGGATTGAGCTATTACAATGTAAATATTATTTTGTAAAAATTAAATATTGATTATACTAAAAAGCAAATGCAATTACTAATTTACATTTTCACATATCCTCTGATTTGGTTTCTTTCTATTCTCCCTCTAAGAGTTTTGTATTTTATTTCCGATATCATTTATGTGCTTCTCTATCAAATTATTGGCTACCGAAAAAAAGTAGTAAGGCATAATTTAAAATTGTCCTTTCCAGAAAAGTCATCGGAAGAATTATTAAAAATTGAAAAAAAATCATTTCATCATTTCGTTGATGTCTTCATGGAAATGATAAAATCATTTAGCATCACTAAAAATGAAATAGCAAAAAGGATCATTGTCGAAAATCCTGAGCTCATCAATAATTATCTCAGTGAAAATAAGAGTGTTATTGTAATATCATCGCATCATGCAAATTGGGAATGGGTTCCTTATCTAATGGATCAACTGGTTGATAGCATAGCCTACGGTGCTTATGCAAAAATTGGGAATAAGTACTTTGACAAAAAAATAAAAAGTTCTAGAAGTAAATTTGGTGCAAATTTTATTCCTACCAAAGAATTTATTGCACTTATGCAAACAAATGCAGATCAAAATAAAATAGCTATTTACGCTTCTTTATGCGATCAATCTCCACTATTAAAGAAAACGTATTACTGGAATAAATTTATGGGCATAAGAGTTCCAATAATAACTGGTCCTGAAATGTTATCAAAAAGATTTGATTATCCAATAGTTTATTTAAAAACTGATCTTGTTAAAAGAGGCTACTACAGGTCTAAAATTATTGAACTGGCAAAAAATCCTAAAGAGTTTCCAGATTATCAGATAACGGATATGTTTTTAGAAGTCTTAGAAAAACAAATCAGGGCGAACCCGGAGTATTATTTTTGGACCCATAATAGATTCAAGCATATGGGTAAGGAAAATTTGGTTAAAAATCAGTTGATTTAGATCTGATCTAGTAAACTCTTCATATTCTCAACTGTTCTCCAATTTCTACTAGTTGCTATTACATTTAATTTATTTTCAAAATAATTGTTAGTAAGCTTTGTTCTTCCTGCTCCATTTGAATAATACATATAAATAGTCTTGTTTAACAAAACCATTTTTTCTTGAAAATTTGGATTATTTTTTATGAGATTAAATTTTTTCAGATCCACATAATCTTTCAAAAAAATCACATACATTTTTTTGGTATCCAAACTGCGGTCCCTAAGAAAAATATTACTCTCATAAATCTCTCTAAAAGAATTTTTAGAAAATACTAAAACCTCTATATTGTAATTAAATACTTCAAGTATTTTAGATCTTATCTTAATCTCAATATTAGAAATATCCCCGGATGCCGTTGAAAACACAACATTACCACTTTGTATATAGGTTGTGGGGTTAGAAAAGTTGAGAGTAGTAAATAATGCTTTTAGATCGGCCATTAAAATTTTATTCGCTCCCCCAACATTAATAGCACGCAAAAGCGCTACATAAGTATTCATCTTTTAAACCAGGTCTTTACGAGTTCTATTTCATATTTACTATCCAATTTATGAACGAATTCGTTAGTTTGAGCATTGTATTTGTAATCACTTTGCCAATTTTCAATATTTTCCGCTAACTCTTTAATACTGTTACAGATAAAATCAACTTCTTCATTTGTACTTGTAGGATGAATAGACATCCTGATCCATCCCGGTCTTTCTATTAAACAACCGTCATCAATTTTTTTAATCAAATCATTTGATTCCTGTTGATCGACATGCAATAAAAAGTGTCCATAGGTTCCAGCACAGGAACAACCCCCTCTTGTTTGAATACCAAACCGGTCATTCAATATTTTTACACCCAGGTTATAATGCATGTCTTCGATATAGAAAGAAAAAACACCCAATCTATTTTCATGACGTTTTGCTAATAAAACTAAGTTATCAATGGATTTTAGTTCCTTAAATATGTGCTTGTTAATCTCCTCCTCTCGACGGTGAATATTTTCAATTCCCATTTCCTCCTTCAATTGAATCGCCAAGGCTATTTTAATCGTCTGTAAAAACCCAGGTGTTCCACCATCTTCACGAGTTTCAATATCGTCAAGGTATCTGTGCTCTCCCCAAGGATTTGTCCAATTTACTGTTCCTCCTCCCGGATTGTCAGGTATCATATTATGATAGAGGTTTTTATTAAAAATTAAAACACCTGAAGTGCCAGGACCTCCAAGGAATTTATGTGGAGAAAAAAAGATAGCGTCCAAATAAGCATCTTTATCTTCTGGATACATATCAATTTTAACATAGGGTGCCGAACATGCAAAATCTACAAAACATACCCCGGAATTTTGATGCATTATCTTGGCAATTCTATGAAAATCCGTTTGTATCCCGGTAACGTTCGAGCAAGCCGTAACTGAGGCGATCTTCATTGATTTATTCTTGTACTTATCCAGTAATCCCTGTAAACTATCATAATCTACCAGTCCATTTTTGTCAAATGGGATCATTTCAACATCAGAAATCGTCTCTAACCAGGATGTCTGATTGGAGTGATGTTCCATATGGGTTATAAAAACTACTGGTTTTTGGTCATCAGGAATCGCATCTGAAAAATCTCTGAGGTTTTCAGAAATTTTTAATCCCAAAATGCGTTGAAATTTATTGATAACCCCTGTCATTCCGGTTCCCTCGGTGATCAGAACGCAACTCTCCTTCGCATTTACGTGTTTTTTAATAATTTTTCTGGCTTCATGATAGGCCAAGGTCATCGCTGATCCAGAAAACGTCGTTTCTGTATGGGTATTGGCAACATAGGGTCCAAAATCCTTTAACATTTTTTCTTCTATTGGAAGGTACAACCTTCCACTTGCTGTCCAATCTGCATAAACAATTTTCTTTCTTCCAAAAGGAGATTGAAAAGTTTGTTCAATACCAACAATGTTCTTCCTGAATTTGTTAAAATGTTGCTCTAAGGTCATTATTTGATTTCTGCTATTTCATTTATTTCTTGCATAATTCTTTCTGCAAGATTATCCGCATTTAATTGAGAGGTGCTTTCTGAATAGACTCGAATAATTGGTTCTGTATTGGATTTTCTCAAATGCACCCACTCCTTTTCAAAATCAATCTTAACACCATCAATAATAGAAACGTCCTCCTCTTGATATTTAGCTACCATTCTTCCCAAAATTATATCCACATCAATTTGAGGGGTTAACTCAATCTTATTCTTACTCATAAAATAACTTGGATAACTATTTCTCAGTTCTTTACATGATATTTTAAGCTTTGCTAAATGTGATAAAAATAGCGCAATTCCCACGAGTGAATCACGACCATAATGAGAAGTCGGATAAATAATTCCTCCATTTCCTTCTCCACCTATAATAGCATTATTCTTTTTCATTAGTTCTACTACATTTACTTCACCAACGGCACTAGCTTCATAAGATCCACCATGTCTGTGAGTTATATCTCTCAATGCTCTCGATGAAGACAAATTAGAAACAGTGTTTCCAGGGTTTTTCGACAGGACATAATCTGCACAGGCTACCAAGGTATATTCTTCTCCAAACATAGAACCATCTTCGCATACTAAGGCCAGTCTATCAACATCCGGGTCTACAACAATACCTAAATCAGCCTTTTCTTTAACAACCAACTCTGAAATGTCACCAAGATGTTCTTTTAGTGGTTCCGGGTTGTGTGGGAATTCACCATTAGGCTCGCAATACAATTTAATGCAAGTTACTCCTAGCTTATCCAGTAGCGCCGGAATTACAATTCCTCCAGTTGAATTTACGGCATCAACAACGACTTTAAAATTTGCTGATCTAATTGCTTCCATGTCAACCAACTCTAAGTTTAACACCTCATCAATATGACGATCCATGAAATTTTTCCTCTTTTTGTATATTCCCAGATTGTCTACCTCTTCGAAGGTTAGCATATCATTTTCTGCAATGTCCAATATTTTAGCCCCATCCGCACCATTTAAGAATTCTCCTTTTTCATTTAATAATTTAAGAGCATTCCATTGTTTCGGGTTATGTGAAGCTGTAATAATAATTCCTCCATTGGTTTTTTCTAAAGGAACGGCAACCTCCACAGTAGGAGTTGTTGATAGCCCTAAATCGATTACATCAATTCCAAGGCCAACCAATGTATTTGCCACTAACGAACTTATCATTTTTCCAGAAATACGCGCGTCTCTTCCAATAACAACTGAAATTTTATCGTTCTTTGGATTTCTTTTTATCAACCAGCTTCCATATGCCGAAGCAAATTTCACGGCATCCAGTGGTGTCAAATTATCACCTGTTTTACCTCCTATTGTTCCTCTGATACCAGAGATCGATTTTATTAAAGTCATGAGCATTTTTTATTTACACAAAGATACTTTTTTCCAACGAAAAATAATCATTGCTTCTTTCCTATTGAATCTAATTATTTGTAAACGGTCAAAAGATCTATGATTAAGTTTGAAGGTCCTGTATATTATAACTGCAAGAATAAATCTAAAAAACAAGAACAAAAAAAAACCGCCACCCAAAGGGAGACGGTTTTAAACTTTAAGCAATATCAGGATTATTTACCCTTTGATTCCATTTTCTTTTTAAGATCTGCAAGACCAGAAATATCACCCAGAGTAGTTTTCTCAGCTGATTCTGATTTTTTCTGCGCCGCTTTTATATTCTTTTCTTCCTGAGCTTTGAAAATAGCTGAGTGCGATACAACCAATCTTCTATACTCTTTATTAAATTCTAAAACTTTAAAATCAAGAGTTTCCCCTTTAGCAATTTTAGATTTATCCTCTTTGTCCATATGGCGTCCAGGAACAAAAGCTTCCACCCCATCTTCAAAAGTAACAATTGCACCTTTATCAGTAATTTCTTTCACAGTTCCGCTGTGAACAGAGTTAATTTGATAAATTTCCTCATGTTTATCCCAAGGATTTTCAGTAGTTTGTTTGTGACCTAAATTTAATTTACGCCCCTCTACATCTAATTCAAGAACTTCAACATCTAAGGTATCACCTACTTTGACAAAATCAGACGGATGTTTCACTTTTTTAGTCCAAGATAAATCTGAAATATAAACCAAACCATCAATTCCTTCTTCTAATTCAACAAATACACCAAAGTTGGTATAATTTCTAACTGTACCAGTATGTTTTGATCCAACAGGGTATTTAGTAGTAATATCTGTCCAAGGATCTGGTTGTAATTGTTTAATTCCCAACGACATTTTTCTCTCGTCACGATTTAACGTAAGGATAACTGCTTCTATTTCATCACCAACTTTAACAAAATCCTGAGCAGAACGTAAATGCGTTGACCAAGACATCTCAGAAACGTGAATCAAACCTTCAACACCTTTATTTACTTCAATAAAAGCACCGTAATCTGCAATAATTGCAACCTTACCTTTTACTTTGTCTCCAACTTTTAAATTTTCATCCAAAGCATCCCAAGGGTGTTTGCTCAATTGTTTTAATCCTAATTGGATTCTTGTTTTCTCATCGTCAAAGTCCAAAATTACAACGTTTAATTTTTGATCAAGCTCAACAATCTCACTTGGGTGATTTATTCTACTCCAAGACAAGTCGGTTATATGAACTAATCCATCTACTCCACCAAGATCAACAAATACACCATAAGAAGTAATGTTCTTAACAATACCTTCTAATACCTGACCTTTTTCTAATTGACCAATAATCTCTTTTTTCTGTTCTGCTAAATCAGCTTCGATAAGTGCTTTGTGCGAAACAACAATATTTTTGAACTCATGGTTAATTTTTACAACCTTGAATTCCATGTTTTTATCAACAAACTGATCATAATCTCTAATTGGTTTAACGTCAATTTGTGAACCTGGCAAGAATGCTTCAATTCCAAAAACATCAACGATCATCCCTCCTTTTGTTCTACACTTAACATAACCTGTAACAATTTCTTGAGTTTCGTGTGCTTTATTTACTCTATCCCAAGCTTTAATTACTCTAGCTTTTCTATGCGATAATACCAATTGACCAGTGCTATCTTCAAGTTTATCAACTTTTACTTCTACTGTATCCCCTACCTTGAGGCTAGGATTATATCTGAATTCATTTAATGAGATAACACCTTCAGATTTCGAATTAATGTCGATAATAGCTTCTCTATCTGTCAGTCTAATCACAGTTCCATCAATTACTTGACGTTCTTCAACAAATCCAACTGTATTTTCTAAAGCTTTTTCAAACTCTACCAATTTTTCTTCATCAACAGCTTCAATTCCTTCCTCATATTTTTGCCAATCAAAATCAGCTAAAAATTCCTCAGGGTCTACTTTTGTTTCCACTTCGACTACTTCTTCTTTGGTTTCATCGATCACAACAGGAGCTTCTTCCTTTTTCTCCTTCTTTTTCGATTCAACAGTTTGTTTCTTTTCTTCTTTTTTGGCCTCAGCAGGTACCTTTTTTTCCTCTGCTTCAACCACTACTTCTTCTTTTACTTCTTCTTTAATCACGTCTTTCTTTGCTTCTTTTGTAGCAGCTTTTTTAACTGCTTTTTTTGGTTCTTTTTTAGCAACTACTTTCTTGTCTTTTTCCACAACCACTTCATATACAGATTCGGCGCCCAATTCTTTAACCAATAAATAATAAAAAATAGCTCTATATTTCTTTTTGTTTGAGCTACCCATTATTTCTATAACAGAATTTATTGCAGCGTCTAATTTTTCGCTGTCTTCAAAACCAAGTTTTTTAATTAGGAAATTTTTCTTTACGGTTTCTAATTCTGATTTTTGAGAACTAGAAACAAGTTCTGCATCTTCTTTGTATATAGATGGTCCTACACCTTTAGTAACCATTCTAAACAAATCTGCTTCAACTTTTATACCTAGCTTTTCAGTTTCGCTAGTGTATTGAATTAACTTTTCATCAAGTTTAGACATATGTCTTAATAATTTGTATCTTATTGTTTTTCAGGTTTATTAATGATAAAAACCAACAAGAGAAATTAAACTTTATTCTTACAATCCTTTTATTAAACCTAACCTCAAATAAAAGGGCTGCAAATATACAAACAAAATATTGTATTAACAATAGGAATTTATAAGAAATTAGAGTAGTATTAATAACGACACTTACAATGGTTTACAGAAGTGCGCTTATGATTTGAGATTCATTTATACCCTCAGCTTCTGCCTTATAATTTTTTACAATTCGATGATGTAATATGCTGGAAGCTACTGCCTGTACATCTTCAATATCAGGAGAGAATTTACCATTAATTGCACCATGGGCCTTTGCTGCCAACACTAAGTTTTGTGAGGCTCTTGGGCCTGCACCCCAATCAATATAATTCTTTACAATATCAGGAGATAAATTCGATTCCGGTCTGGTTTTAGTTACTAAGTTCACGGCATACTCCACAACATTATCGGCAACCGGTATTCTTCTAATAACATGCTGATAATTTATTATCTCTTGAGAAGATAAGATTGATTTAAGCTTTACGCTCTCATCGTTTGTTGTATTTTTTGCCACTATTACTTCTTCTTCAAACGTAGGGTAATTCAAATAAATTGAGAACATAAATCGATCTAGCTGTGCCTCTGGTAATGGATATGTCCCCTCTTGTTCTATTGGATTTTGAGTAGCGAGAACAAAAAATGGCAATTCTAACTTATAGTTATGCCCGGCGATGGTAACCGATCGCTCCTGCATTGCTTCCAAGAGAGCAGCTTGTGTCTTAGGAGGGGTCCTGTTTATCTCATCGGCCAAAATAATGTTTGAAAAAACCGGCCCTTTGATAAATTTGAAATTCCTGCTTTCATCTAAAATTTCACTCCCAAGAATATCTGAAGGCATCAAATCGGGCGTAAACTGTATTCGCTTAAAATTTAAACCCAATACTTCTGCAACAGTGTGTACTAATAATGTTTTTGCCAAACCCGGCACACCAATTAAAAGAGAATGCCCGCCACATAATATGGAAAGTAAAACATGGTTAATCGCATCATGTTGACCAACAATAACTTTTGAAATTTCTTTTTTTAAGTAGTTATAATCTAGTACTAAATCATTAATTGTATTTACATCAGACATATAGTAGAATTAATTTTTAGCCCAGTTGCTTTCAAATACACAATCTGAATAATCACTGCTTATCTTGATGTAAGTATCTTGGATAACTTCATTCGCCCATTTTTCAATAACCTCCGTTTTCTTTTTTTGTATCGCCAAATTTTTTATTTTAACATAATCCCGTGAAAGATCTGCCGTATGTGCTTCAGTTTTACTCTTAAGAAGAATGATTTTAAAGGTCTTATCTCCCTCTCTAGTTTCTTCAAAAAATACTTCACTTATATCTCCTTTTTTGAGGTTACCAACTTTAGCATATAATTCAGGCGGCATCCTGGTTAAATCAAAATGTGTATCTCTAGTTTCGCTATTTACGATCATACCTTGATTAAGTCTTGTGTCCTTATCCTGAGAATATTTTAAAACAGCCTCTTCAAATGTAATTTTATGTCTCAAAATATCATCTCTATATTTTGACAAGGAGTCTTTTGCCCGAGCATAAACCTCATTATCCACCTTAGGTTTAATTAATATATGTCTCACATCCCTTTGTTTACCCTTAACTTTTTCCACGGTTAAAATATGGTAACCAAAATCAGATTTAAATGGATCAGAAATTTCGGCTTCTTCTTGACTAAATGCTGCTTCCTTAAATTCCTTCACAAACTGACTATTTCTATCAATAGTATATAAACCACTATTTTGAGTAACAGCAGGATCATCTGAATAAAGTATTGCTTTCATCTTGAAGCTTCCCCCCTCTTCAACTTCCTTTTTTATTTCGTTAAGCTTGTTAATCGCTTCCTTGACATCGTCAATAGTTGGTTTAGCAATTAACACTATCTGTGCTATTTCTATTTCTGTACCAATTTCCGGTAAGTTATCTTCCGCTTCGAGACTCGTATAATATCTTTTTACTTCTTCCGGAGTAATATCTACATCCATGGTTAATTCTTGTTGCATTTTATTGATCAACATACCTTCTTTTTCAACCCTATACAATTCATCTTTAAGGTCCTTCATTGTATCAAAGCCATACATTTCAAGCATTTTCTCAGGAGAACCCAGCTGTTGTGAAAAATAAGCCAACTTTCTTTGAACACTCGCTTCTATTTCAGCATCACTCACAAAAAGACTATCGATAACCGCGTGGTGGGCCAGTAGTTTTCTATGCATTATTTGCTCTAACATTTCACAATTGGATATTTCTATTTCTCCTCCACTTTGCTGGATCAACTCTTCCTTAAAAGAATTTATCTCTGAATCGAGGACAATATTCTTCCCGATTACCGCATCTACACCATCTACCTTTATCTTTTCCTGTGCATTCAATTGGAAACCAACCCAAATACAAAGTATAAATATTATTTTTTTATTCATTATTATAAAGTTCATATTGTTTTTTCTCTATTGCATCGCTAACTAAAGTTCTCTCTATTATTTCTGCTAATTCTAATTTTCTTTTATGCAGAATCATACGTTTTATTGATGAAATAACATAACTTTTAGGTGCTATGTCGTTTCTATACAGGACCTTATTAATTGTCAGCAAATATACTCCTAAAGAGTCTTCTTTTTGCATAAATTTATTCTTTTTTAACTTACTTTCCGTTTTAAGAAAGGGCAATTTCTTAATTACATCATTTTGACTTATCCAGATACTATCATTAAAATTAAATGAGTTAAATTCTAGTTCTCTATCAATAAGTTCTTTAACATCCTCTTTTTTATTAGATTTAAATAAACGAATGATCTCACGTTCATCTTTTATATCATTATCAATATGAATATATCTTAGCTGTACCAGGCTTTCATTTAATCTAAAAATTGCTTTATTATTTTGATAATATTCTTCAATATCGTCTTCTGAAAAAATGGTGTCTAACTCTTGCTGTACTACTGCTTGCTTATATTTATCGATCAACAATTCTTTTTCGTACTTATCTATCAAAGAACGAATCTCCTCGTTTTCATCTCCAATATTTAATTTTGCTTTTTTTAGTAATAGCTGTTCCATGGCCCATGCATTTATATAGCTGGTTCTGAATAAAATACTATCTTCTTTACTTAAATCAGTAGGCATTTTTTCCTTCAGATCTTCTTCGTATAAATAAATATTGTAAACACGTGCCACTGTATCACTCTTTTCACCCTGTTCATTACATGAAAATAAACTAAATATAAATAATATGTATAGACTGTATCTCATTATTCTTCCCCGTATTGAGCTTTTAATTTCTTATAGGCTCTTTTATTTATATCTATCTCGTATTTTTCCCTTAAGCTCTGAACCCATTTTTCTTCTAAAAAATTTTGATAATCGTTAACAACCTCTCCTCTGGTTTCATTCAATTCTTTGTTGCTCGGTGGAAGTAACATATCCAATCTTATGATCGTATATTGGTTTTGCTGCTCATTATAAATCTCACTTACCCCAACCTCCATTTCATATTTTATGGGCAGTTTATTACTCCCTTTTTCTAATATTCCACTACTGAAAAGAACATGAATTGTTGCTCCTTCATTAACTTTTTCTTTAATTTCTTCTAATGACTCGCCATTTTCTAAGTATTGTTTTACTAATTTTGCTTTGTTTAAAGCTGTACAACTGGCAATGGTCAACTCACCTCTTTCTTTCCAGACATATTTGTTTTTATTGTCATTATAATACTCTTTCAGTCCTATAGAATCCTTCTCAGATTTCTCCCAAATATATTTTTGTAATAATTCAAACAATAACAACCCGTCTTTGTATTCATGAAAAGTTTCTGCGAATTCCTTATTGGTAAATTCCAAATTACTTTTATAATAATTTATAATTTTTTCAACCCTAAATTCTTCATAGCTTTCACTTATATTTTGATTTCTTTTGTTCAAAGAATACTCATAAAAGTCGTTTGAAGTGAAAGAATCATTTTCAATTACCAATAATACTTTATCTGATTTCATTTCCTGAACATTGATCTCGTAAAATGAGTTCAATACAATTCCGCTTTCTGAAATTTCATAATTGTTCTCCAAATTTTCAGCCAATGCTTTTTTTACATACTTTGATCTACTTCCCTTTTCTATCTTCTCTTGTATTTGAGAATACTGGTCTTCAAAACTTCCAACTGGTAGTTTTTTTAGGAGTTTTAATATATGCCAACCAAAGTCTGTTTTAAAAGGCTCGGAAAAATCGCCCTCATTTAATAATCCAAAGGCAATTTCATCAAAAGGAGGTAACATTCTACCTGATCCGAACTTAGGCAAGGCGCCTCCTTTTATAGCAGAACTTGTATCATCTGAATGTTCTTTTGCTATTTGTGCAAAATCATCTCCCTGCTTGAGTTTGTTGTAAATATCGAATATTTTTGTTTTGGCGTAGGTTGAATCTTCAGCATCTTTTTTTACCATTATATGCGCTACCTGGACTTCACCTAAGGAAGTTCTTCTATCATTCACTTTTACAATATGAAATCCGAATTGTGTTCTAAATGGTTTGGATATACCTCCAATTTCCGTTTTGAAAGCTGCATTTTCGAAAGGGTAAACCATAGAAAAAGCTGAAAAATAGCCAAGTCTGCCACCATTATTTTGGACTGATGGATCTTCTGAATACTGTTTTGCAACTTGTTCGAATGCAACTCCATTAAGAATTTCATTTCTAGCTTCTACTATTCTATTATAGGCTAACAGAGTATCTTTTGGTATTGCATCCACAGCAACTCTAATTAAAATATGACTTGCATCAACCTCAGTAACAGTTCTATCATATGCTTCCCTAATTAAAAATTCTGTTGCTGAAGTGTCTTGCAGATAGGGAGTTATTAGTATTTCTCTGTATTTGGCCAATTCTTTTTGGTAAGAAGAGATAGTATCTAACTTTAACTCGTACGCTTGTTTTAATTTAATCTTAAAATCCACAAACAAATTGAAGTAATCATCAAAGTTCTTTTTTTCATAATCAACCACGATATCCTTATTTTTTTGAAATACCCTGATAAATTCAGAAGAATAAACTTTTTCACCGTTAATTCTAAGAAGAATTTCCTCTTTTTCTTGAGCACTTAGTATAGCTGTATAAAGCAATACTATAAGTAATAATCCTTTTTTAAACACCATCTAATGATCTCTATACTCTTTACTTTACTTGTAATTCTTAAATTTGGTCAAAAATATTATCTATTTATTAATTCAATGTTAAAAAAATCACAAAGAAATAACTCCCTCAACCGTACCCACTTCTTTATATTTTTCAATTATTTCATCTGAAGATTTCATATCTACCAGAATCGTCAGGCTTGTGAATTTATCATTTTTCGAGGTCTTTGATTTTATGACAGCTCCCAATTTATTGAACATGTTTTCTATTTGCTTGAATTTATCAATGCCCGTTGGAATTATAAATTTGAACATATAATTTGTTGGAAACGTAGTTGTCTCTTCTAAACTAATTTTCAATTTGGCGTAGAATTCTGACTCTTTACTCATAACTATACTTTTTTGACCTTTCGCTAGCAAATTTACAAATATTAACTACTTATTACAATTTCAAAATTTAGTTTATCCAAATTATATAATTTCAAACTATTGTAAATCCTTTCTCCTCTGATTAATTAATTTAAACAGAAACTATCGGAAAGATTAAATTAAGACATTGTTTGTTATCTTTGTTTTGTCAATTCTGATGTAAACGATAGTAAGCTCTAACCATTCTCCTAAAAAGGATGATATTCAAAAATTGTAATTAACATTAAGTTTAATCTAAACTATTTCATGCAAAAAAAAATTGTAATTACTGGTGGTCCAGGTACAGGAAAATCATCTTTAATTAATGAATTAATTAGTCGGAATTATTTCTGCATGCCTGAAATATCTAGAAAGGTCATTTTAGATGCCAGAAAGAATAACATTGAACAGCTATTTTTAAAAGAACCTTTGCTGTTTAGTGAACTATTGCTAGAAGGTAGGGAACGGCAATTTCTTGATGCAGAGAAAGAAAATGCGAATATTGTTTTTTTTGACCGAGGACTTCCCGATGTTCATGGCTATATGAATTATATAGGAGTAGACTATCCGGATGTATATAAAGAGAAAAGTTTGAAATACAGATATACTACGATATTTATGACACCTCCCTGGCAGGAAATATATCAATCCGATAATGAGAGATATGAAAGCTATGAACAGTCTCTCGCTATTCATAATCATCTCACAAAAACCTATCTCGAATTGGAATACTCTATTCTAAATGTTCCTATCGGCAGTATAAAGGAAAGAGTTCAATTTATTTTAAATTCGATAATATCTTAATGTATGTACACTGCACTGGATATTTTGCGAAAATTTTGGAACTATGAAAGTTTTCGGCACCCTCAGGAAGAAATAATAAATGTCGTCGTAAAAGGAGGTCATGTTCTTGCATTATTACCAACGGGCGCGGGTAAATCAATTTGCTTTCAAATTCCTGCATTATTAAAAAATGGTATTTGCATTGTTATTTCCCCTCTGATCGCTTTGATGGAAGACCAAGTTAAAAGTTTGAATAGCAAAGGTATTAAGGCATTAGCATTGACTTCGAAATACAATACAGAGGACATTATAAAAGCATTTGACAACTTGCGCTACGGAAATTACAAATTTTTATACTTGTCTCCAGAAAAATTACAATCGGAATTCATTCAGGACAAAATTGGTCAACTAGACGTTAATTTAATTGCAGTAGATGAGGCACATTGTATCTCTCAATGGGGTCATGATTTCAGACCTGCTTATTTAAAAATCCCTGTTCTTAAAAAAATACATCCAAATGTAAAAATGATTGCCTTAACTGCAAGTGCAACGCCTGAAGTAATGACTGATATCGTAAAAAATTTAGAATTATCAGATGTTCATATCTTTAATGAGTCATTTTATCGGAATAATTTACTTTACAATATCATAAAAACCGAAAACGCACTTCATAAATTAAAACAAATACTTCTAAAAATAAAAGAGCCGGTCATTGTTTATGCCGGATCAAGGAAAAGGACTATTGATATTTCAAATTTTTTAAAGCAAAATAATTTCAAAAGTCAATATTACCATGGCGGAATGGGAATCAAAGAAAAAACAGAAGTATTGGAGAATTGGATGGAAGAAAAAATTCCAATAATAGTAGCAACCAACGCTTTCGGTATGGGTATTGACAAGTCAAATGTCCGTGCGGTTATACATATGAATATTCCATACAGTATTGAAAATTATCAACAGGAAGTTGGACGAGCCGGGCGAGATAGTATTAAATCCTACGCTATCCTTATTTATAATAATGGTTTAATTATAGATTTCAAAAGCTATTTAGAAAAAGGAATCGTGACCCCTGATTTCTCTAGTCAAGTTTACGAAAAAATCAATCAGTTTTATCAAATCGGTAATGGCGAATTGATCGATCGCTACTACGATTTAAACTTACAAGAATTCTGTAGTACATATAACCTGTCCCTGATAAAAACACATTATGCTTTGAATAATTTCGAATCAGAGAATATTATACATATTAAACAAAATTCCAACAAAAAATCGGCTCTAAAAATTATTGTAAAAAATTCTTTCCTGTTTGAGTATGAAAAAATAAATCCAAAATTGTACAATACTCTAAAAGTCATTCTTAGAAATTACGGGGGAGCCTTCGATCAATTCATTTCCATAAATGAAAGTACTATAGCCAAGAGGCTTAATCAAAAAAGAGCGGACGTGGTCAAAACGCTAAAACAACTGGAAAATGACAATATTATTAGTTATCAAAAATCCATATCAGACATAAAGTTAAAATTTTTGGTGCCTAGAGATGAAAAGTTTGTTAAGGCTCAAATCTCTAAAAGTTTGAAGAAAAAGAATAAAATGAAAATTCATAAGGCAAAATCAATAATAGCCTATGTCGAAAATAATGAAATTTGCAGAAATATTCAACTGTTAAATTACTTCGGCGAAAAGAACCTAAAAGAATGTGGAAAATGTGATGTTTGCATCTCAAAAAGAAAGAGAGGGACTAGAACGGATTACCGTGAAATTGCGAACAAAATAACCAAGATACTCAAAATAGATGTACCTGTATCCTACGATGAGCTAGTAGACCAATTAGATTCTGATAAGAAAAGCATTATAAAAACTCTACAATTAATGGTTGAAAAAAATTCAATAAGACTAACTTCGCAAAATAAAATTGTTAAGATTAAATGACATCTGATTTGCGAATAATCTTTATGGGTACTCCTGAATTTGCCGTCGCTGCATTAGAAGAATTGCTAAGCGCAAAATATAATGTTGTAGGGGTCATTACTGCTCCTGATCGACCGGCTGGAAGAGGGAGAAAAATAAGACAATCGGCTGTAAAAACTTTTGCTATTCAGCACGATTTAAATGTTTTACAACCTTCTAATTTAAAAGACCCGTTCTTTTTGGAACAGTTAAAATTGTTGGATGCGGATCTGCAGATAGTCGTTGCTTTTAGAATGCTCCCTAAAGTTGTTTGGGCGATGCCAAAAATAGGCACTTTTAATCTGCATGCATCGCTTTTGCCAGAATACCGGGGTGCGGCTCCAATAAACTGGGCCATTATTAACGGGGAAACAAAAACCGGTGTTACTACCTTTTTTATCAATGAAAAAATAGATACCGGATCAATCTTACTCCAGGAACAAATTGATATAGCATCTACCATGGATGTTGGCCAATTACATGATGAATTGATGATTTTGGGAAGCAAATTAATTATAAAGACACTCAGGCTACTACAATCTGCCAATTATAAACTGGTAGTCCAACCAAAGAATGATAAGAAAATTGCACCAAAATTAAACAAAGAGATCTGTAAAATTGATTGGACAAATTCATTAAATGACATTCATAATAAAATAAGAGGCTTAAGTCCATATCCAGGGGCTTGGACAATCTTGACCAATAAAAATGAAAAGATCGAAGTAAAAATCTATAGGTCAGAAAAAATTATTAATGATCATGATTTGACTCCAGGAACTTTAATTGTTGACAAGAAAGAAATTAAAGTAGCCGCTAGGGATGGATTTCTTAAAATTTTAGATTTAAAATTAGCAGGCAAACGACGAATGGATACAAGAAGTTTATTGAATGGTTATACTTTTGATGAGGCGTCAAAAATGCTATAAACGCATTATTTTATGGGGATTAGGAATAAAAAACATAAATCCCAATGGGTTTATCAACAATTTGACTCTAATTATTAACAAAATGACAAGTTTTGACGGCAAGAACTTGCGTAAACCCTTATAAAATATATATTTGTTATGCTGTAGAAAAGCAAAAATGAATATTTAACCAATTTAAAAAAATTTAATTATGAACAAATCAGATTTAATTGAAGCAATGGCTTCTGATGCAGGAATTTCAAAAGCAGCTGCTGGTAAAGCCTTAGATTCAATGATGAGCAATGTAAAAGGTGCACTTAAAGGTGGTGGCAAAGTATCTTTAGTAGGATTCGGTTCTTTTTCAGTATCTGCTAGAGCTGCAAGAGATGGTAGAAACCCTCAAACTGGTGCTACAATAAAAATCCCTGCAAGAAACGTTGTAAAATTCAAAGCAGGTTCTGAATTAAAAGATTCTGTTAATTAATTTATAATTTCTCTTTTAAGTATACAAAACTCTCTTTAATTTAAAGAGAGTTTTTTATTGAACTAATTTTTTGTATATTTATTCAGAATAAATTTAAATAATGATTTCTTTAAAACCATCAAAAGGAAAAATCTTGATAGCGGAACCATCAATTTTAGGGGATGATTCGTTTAATAGATCTGTTATTCTTCTTTCAGAGCATAATGAAAGTGGTTCTGTTGGTTTTATTTTGAATAAACCATCTCCATACACTATTAAAGATTTACTACCTGAAATTGACTCATCTCTCAAAATTTATTTTGGAGGTCCGGTTTCAGAGAATAATTTATATTTTGTACATAAGGTTCCGGAGCTAATACCGGATAGCATTGAAATTACAAACGGAATTTATTGGGCAGGCGATTTTGAGGCAGTACGAGATCTTTTAAAAGATAATATTTTATCAAAAAATGATATACGATTTTTCTTGGGGTATTCCGGTTGGAGTGAAAGCCAATTGGAAGATGAACTGACCACCACTTCATGGTTGGTTATAGAAAATGAATTTAAAAATTTATTTAAAATTGGTCATAATAATTTTTGGAAGAACGAATTGATCAAAATTGGAGGTATTTATAAAATTTGGGCAAACGCGCCTAAAAACCCGAGTCTTAATTAAGCTCTACTACTTTCTAACAAAAAAGAATCGAATAACTTCATCAATTTAAGCGTTTCTGTATTACCATATTTCTTTTTTCTATACTGAGTAATAGATTGGATATGAACAATACTATTTGTAATAAAAATTTCATCGCATTTTAATAACTCAAAGGGAGAAATGCTAATTTGGAAAACGTTATAATCCTCATGACCTTCGAGCATCTCTATAATTTTTTTTCGAATTACCCCATTAATACAGCCGTCTTCTAAATCTGGTGTATAAATATCGGATCCTTTGATCAAAAATATGTTTGCATTAATGGCCTCAACAATATTTTTATTTTCATTAATTAAAATGCAATTATGAAAGTTAAGCTCCCTGGCAAAGATACTTGCAAGCACATTTATCAACCGATTATTACTTTTAATTGTGGATAAAAGTCCTGATTGAACCGGGTAATCCTTGAATAACTCCACTTCATAAGATGATGAGCTGTTCAAATACAGCTCCTCGGCCTCCATTAAAATGTTAATATTATTGTCCTTAGGCTGGTATAATCCTCCGTCTTTTCTAAAAATCGTGACTCTAATTCTAGCTTCATTTAGCTTATTTGCCCTAATCGTTTTTAATATTTCATCTTTATAGTAGTTCAACGTAAAATTCATTGGAATTTTCATTCGAAGCATTCTCGTAGAAGACATTAGTCTGAAGTAGTGATCTTCTATAAATGGTATAAATCCATTTTCGTATTTTAGTGTGTCAAATACAGCATCACCATACTTAAATGCTCTATTTTGATGGCTTAGCTTCAACTCTTTTTTCGGTGATATTAATCCATTAAAATTTATCATATTTCAAAATATTGAAAAAAGTTCTATTTAATTCTCAAAAATAGCATAAAAAAAGCCTTGAATAAATCAAGGCTATATAAATATTTTCTACTGTTGATTATCCTCCAATGGTATGTTTTAGTTCTGCTATTTGATTTTCCCAAAACATTTTTATTTCATCTACTTCATCATCATCTGAAAAATCGGTAACAATTAATGAGACATCCGACGTCAAGGCATCTACCTGAATTCGAAATTCAAAATATGTCTCAGCCTCATCATCTTCTACCCACTTAAATCGAATAAAATCATCATTCTTTTGAGATAATCTCTCTGCAACCTCCTCAGAATCATCCCAAATAAATGTAAACATTTTACCTCTCGAATTTACATTATCGGCAAACCATTCACCCAGTGCATCGGGAGTAGAGAGATATTGATACAAAAAGCTTGGTGAAGCATGTATTGGGAATTCTAATTCAACTTTAACTTTATCTGACATTATCCACTATTTTGAAAAGGCAATATATATATTATCTTAGTCTAAAAAAAATATTTTATTTAAATTTTTCATGTGGTTTACTTGTTGCAAATGAATTTGTTTTTATATTTGCAAACTGAAATTTTGGCGAGGTAGCTCAGTTGGTTAGAGCGTCGGATTCATAACCCGGAGGTCACGAGTTCAATTCTCGTTCTCGCTACAAATAATTATTCTATACTAATGCGCTTTAGAGCGCATTTTTTATATCCAAATTTGACCAATTGACAAAGGAAGTGTTCTTCTAAATAGTCTAACTAAATTTCTTTATACATCAGATAGTGCACACCAATTTTAGGCACATCAAATGACTCTCCTATAATGTTATAATTCAGTGATTTATAAAACCTTATTGCTTCAATCCTCGAATTGCACCATATGGTGTGTATGCCCCTACTCATTAGATATTCCTCTGATTTCCTAATAAGTAATTTACCATAACCCTTCCCTCTATATTCTGACAAAGTTCCCATTCCTCTCAATTGAAATTGCTCTCCTTTCAACTGCTCTTTACTTCTTTTTATCAAGGTCACAATGCTAACCAATTCATCATCATAATATGCACCTAAGTGAATTGTATCTTTTTCAAAATCTCCTTCAAACTTATAGGGTAGATCAATATTTTTTCTTAGAACTTCCCTGCGAATAGGATAAGTCTCTTCTGGATTTATAAACCTAATATTCACCATAAAAGTATCATTTAATCAATTTCGTCTATTTTTACATTACAAAATTAATATAATTCATGAATAATACATCTATACGTATAATTTCGAAAGATAATATATTATCAATTATACCCTTATTGAAAAAACTAAATAATAATATTCCAAATAAATTATTGATTAAGAGAGTTTTAGAAATGTCTAGTCAAAGTTACGAGTGTGTCGGGCTGTATTACGTGGATAAACTTATTGGAATTTGTGGCTTATGGTATTCGACTCGTCACTATATAGGCAGGACCGCCGAGGTTGATCATGTAATTATTGAGACTAATTCCAGAAATAAAGGTTTAGGAAAAATATTTTTTTCTTGGATCTACAAATATCTTTCGGATAAAGGTTGCGATGCCACAGAGCTCAATACCTTTGTCGATAATAAAAAATCCCATCGATTCTATTGCAATGAAGGATATGACATATATGGATTTCATATGGTTAAAATATTAAGAAAAGATAAGAAATTTTATTAGGTTGATCTTTGTTTTCGAGTGCCGCTATACATTTCATACTTAACAAACCTACATTCCAGATTCCCATTGAAAACCTTAATTTTTTTTGAAGTTCTCAAGCCCACATTCTTTAATCCAGAATTAAAGTCCGAAGTAATAAACCAGGTATCAGTATCTGGATATCGCTGTTTTAGGGTATCTCCAATTTTACCGTAAAAAACCGGTATATCTACACTAATCCTTTCCCCGTATGGAGGGTTAAAAAGGACAATAGTTTTACCATCAACAGGTTTTTCTGATTCAAAAAAGTCTTGCTTTTCAATAGTTATAAAATCTTCTAAGGATGCGTTTAGAACATTGTTATTAGCCTTTCTGATAGCAGATGGCGCTTTATCAAATCCAATAATTCTTTTGGGTGAATTCCGTACTTTCTTTAATAACGATTCATGAATAACATCAAACAATTCTCTATCAAAATCTCGCCATTTTTCGAACGCAAATTCCAACCTATTAATATTGACCGGAATATTATTCGCAATCATGGCTGCCTCAATCAATATGGTTCCACTACCGCACATAGGATCAATAAAGTGTTGTGATCCGTCATATCCTGAGAGTAATATTAAACCGGCTGCAAGCACTTCATTGATA
>Ga0209013_10000359_pt1 | contig 40204 bp, 18 predicted proteins | sample Cruoilmetagenom2_FD_187291 | JGI IMG/M metagenome (GOLD analysis project Ga0209013, IMG submission 187291) | Oil polluted marine microbial communities from Coal Oil Point, Santa Barbara, California, USA - Sample 2 (SPAdes) (version 2) | ecosystem: Environmental > Aquatic > Marine > Oil seeps ...
ATCATCACTAGCAGAACAGCCATTGGCATCAGTTACTACTACAGAATAGTTTCCACTGGTTCCAACTGATATATTCTGTGTGGTTTCTCCGGTACTCCACAAATAAGTTGCGCCAGGATTTCCTGCATCCAAGATGATTGTATTTCCTGCACAGGTCGATTGATCTGCTCCCAAGTCAACTACCGGATTGGCATTGATAGTAACATTTACATTATCATTGGCGGAACAGCCGTTCGCATCGCTTACCACAACAGAATAGTTGCCTGAGGTTGAAACTAATATTGCTTGAATTGTTTCACCAGTACTCCATAAAAAATACTTCCCAGGATTTCCAGCATCCAACATGATTGTATTTCCATCACAAGTATCTAGATCAATACCCAAATCAACAGATGGATTAGCATGAACAGTAATATTAATAGATCCCGTGCCCGAACAACCTGTAATATCAGTAACTGTAACACTATAATTTCCACTTATACCAACAGTAATGGTTTGCGTGGTTTCTCCTGTACTCCATAGATAAGCAGCACCTGAATGTCCTGCATCAAGCAAAACAGTATTTGATTGACATATTTCCTTATCCGTACCAAGATCTACAACCAGATTTTTATTAATATTAACTCTCGCAGTATCCTTTACCGGATTCACGCAAGGACTTAGTGGATTAGCAAACAATTCAACATCCACAAATCCATTAAGCACATCATTTACTCCAGGACTATAGCTTGTGCCAAGTAGATTTACATTATTAAATGAGCCATCTCCTAAAGTCCTCCAAATCACAGATGAATAATTACTTGCACTACCAACTAGATCTGCGGTTCCTCCTTCACAGATAGACAAATCCGGACCAGCATTTACTGATGGGTGCTGAATGACATTAACTGTAACATCCAAAGGAATTTCAGATAATTTAAACATACTTATTCCATCAATAGCATAAGCATTACTCACTCCTGTTGTTGCAACATTATTTATTTTAACATTGAATGTAGATTGAATATCTGAATAAAGAAGTGTTTTATATTCTTTCCAATCGCAAGGATTTGCAGTACTAAATTGAAGCACCACTTTATCATTCACCAAAAGTTCAAAATCATCGGAACTTGTATTTTTTAAATTCGTAATGTTTAAAGCAAAAGAATAATAGCTATTCGGATCTACATTAATGTTTTGTTCCCAAACTGTAGAGTTAACCGATCCACCCTCTACTACCAATACTTTATCATTTGTATTACCTGTAACTCCACCACAATCACTCTTATCTAATCCAAAAATATTCGTTCTGGTATTAACTGTATACTTACTGCTACGTGACCGACAAGACCTTCTCCAAGGAAGTGAACAATAGTAGTAATTACTTTGAAAACCGATATTCCCAAGAGTAAAATCACCATTATTAACCAACTCCAAAGTTTTATCAATATAAAATAATCTTAAATTATAAGTTGTAGTGGAATCAGGTGAAACCACAACACGAGATGCAAGTCCATCAACATCCCAATTAAACAAGAAATCATTTCCGGCATAAAGCTCAACAGATTCGTCTCTACAAATGATTGTATCATTTAAAGTTACATTAGGAATAGTTCCTGTTGCACTGGTAATATTAATCATATCCATCGATGAACAGCCATTTGCATCAAATACACGAACTGCATATAACCCAGGTTTACGAACATCTAAATATCTTCCACGATAACCATTATCCCATATATAAGCGAAATGCACACCAGCATCTAAACGTATCACATCCCCATTATTCAGAACTTGATCAGGACCCAGATCAACGACAGGAGGAGGCAAAAGAGTAACATTTACATCATCAGTTGCATGACATCCATATACATTTGTTACGTCAACGGAATAATTCCCTGAATTATAAACAATAATTTCCTGAGTTGTTTCTCCGGTACTCCACAAATAAGTTGCTCCAGAAATACCTGCATTTAAAACCACAGGTTCTCCGGTACAAACTGTTCTATCAGGACCTAAATCTACAGTTAGATTGGCATAAAAACCAACATATACTGTATCTGCATTAACACAATTATTAGCATTGGTAACAGTTACGGAATAATTCCCTGCTGCTGAAACAGCAATAGACTGAGATGTTGCTCCTGTGTTCCACATATAAGAAGATCCCGAATTTCCAGCATCTAAAATCACATCCCCTCCACCACAAGATGCTTGCTTATTTCCAAAATCGACCGCTGGGATAGGATTTAAAGTAAGAATTAACGGATCGCTCACAACACCACAAGGAGTATTTGAATTAGCATTTGCAGATAAAACAACTGATCCGTTAAGAATATCACTATTTCCTGGAATATATGTAGTATTAGTGCTGCCTGAATTTAAAAAGACACCATCTCCGGAACTTGTCCAATAAAAACCATTGTTATTGGAAATTGTCGCATTCAAGCTTGCAGTTTCATTACCACAAATTACAATATCAGAACCAGCATCAACAATTGCAGGGTTTACAACATTAATAGTACGTGTATCAGGAACCTCATTCAAAGGATTAAAAGAAATTCCATCTAAAGCATAATCATTACCGCTTCGAATTGTGTTTTTGTTAACAATGGAAATTTCAATACTTGTATTTGTTCCAGAATACCATAAGGAATAAAATTCTTCCCACAAACAAGTGGTACCAGCACTAGGTTCAATATAATCTCCCATTAAAACACCATCAATCATAAACTCTAGGCGAGCAGGATTTGTAGGATGTACATTACATGCCCAAGTTGAAAATGCATAATACTGGTTTGAATTAACTGATATAGTCTCACTCCAAACAACTACATCTTCTTCTGGTGCTCCATTTACGATTAGCATTTTATCTGGACTTCCACCTGAATGTCCACTACAAGAAGAAAAATTGGCATGATATGCATTAGGATTATCATCTACTGCGTACCTTCCTTCTTGCCATAAAGACTGAGAAGCAGAATGATTCGAGGAAGATAAAATAGGATCAGGGCAATAAATATACTCACTATAAAAACCAGTATTACCAGCATCGAAATCACCATTTGCAATTAACTCTGTTGATGTATCCGGAATAAATACTCTTAAACTATATGATGTTGTTGATAAAGGGGAAACACTAATGGATCGGGAAAGATCTCCCGTGCTCCAATTATACATGTACGAACCAGGTGCTGCCTCCAAAGCAACAGATTGACCTAAACAAATTGTAGTATCACTTAACGGACTAATTATCTGAGCCAGACTAGTATGATAACCAAATCCAAAAACTATCGTAATACTAACAAGCCGTAGAAATTTCCTCATTTAATCTTCCCTTTCTAAGTCATTCCAAAATCATTAGTAAATCCAACTTTGACGAATGGCTATTTTTTGCTTCTTAATTACGCAAATTTACAGATTAAAGTTTGTTTTTATCATGTCAATAAATTAGTATTCATCAAAAAAAAATATAACAAAGTGAAAATGAAGAAGTTTCCCTCTTGTTTAATTTTAATTAATATTGAAACAAAATAAGAAAGAATAAAATCCACCATGATTTTACAACTAAATAATCACAACAAGAGTTGTACTCTAATATTCATTTTCCAATTTATTCATTCTAATATCCTAAATAAGTTTTATCTGTTTTTTAAAACCTATAGTGCTTTCAGTAAAAAAAACGCTCCTATCTTTTATTTTATCAAATAAATTAAACTTCTACAATTTCAAATACTTTTAATCATCAAACAAATACATGTGGTATTTTTATGTTACCTAAGATGATTAAATACACCTCAACTATCACAATACAAGCAAGCACCATTCAAAGTAAATTACACCAATTAGAAATTTAATAATCAATTTACTTTAGACCATTAAACACTAATTGTTAGACACTTAAAATGTCATGTTGTGTTTTTATTGTGTTTTTTAAAATTTTTGATGAGGTTTAGTGAATGTCATTTTTTTGGAATGAACACCTATATTAACCGATCTTTAGGTAGTTATAAACAATCTAAATTAAATCGCATGAGATTACTATTTACGAACCTAATTCTTTTGCTGTTCTCCTTATCAGTTTTTGCTCAAAATAAAAACGTGGTAACAGGAACAGTAATGGATCCAACGGGCGCACCCCTTACGGGAGTAACCGTATTTATTAAAGGGACTACCTCTGGAACTATTACAGACATTAAAGGTAGTTACTCTTTAAACAATGTTTCTTCCGAAAACGTTGTAGTATATAGCTTCATGGGCTATATTTCACAAGAAATTCAAATTAACGACCAAAAAGTCATTAATGTACAATTAGAAGAAGACAATCTTAATCTTGACGAAGTTGTTGTAGTTGGATATGGAAAGCTCCAAGTTAAGGACCTAACCTCTTCAATAACTACAGTTAAATCAGAAGATCTCCTCAAAACTCCATCAGGACAGGTTATGCAATCCTTACAAGGTAAGGTAGCAGGACTTCAAGTTGTAAGCGCCGGGGCCCCAGGAGAATCTCCAACTATCAGAATACGAGGTATTGGCTCTTACCCTGGTAGGGGAAATGAAAACCCATTATATGTTGTTGATGGTGTGTTTTTTGATAACATTGATTTTCTGAATACGGCAGATATTGCAACCGTTTCTGTTTTAAAAGATGCTTCGGCTGCAGCCATCTACGGTGTTAGAGCTGCAAATGGTGTTGTTTTAATTGAGACAAAATCTGGTAAGCTAAACCAAAAAGCACAAATCAGCTATAATGGTTATTACGGATATCAAGTGGCTCAGAATGTACTTAAAATGGCAAATGCCGAACAGTACACTACTATGGCTCTTGAGTCAGGTTCAGCAGCAGATGCCAGCTTCATATCCAATGCCATGCAACGCTATGGTAGAAGTAGAGTCAACCCTAATATTCCAGACGTGAATACGGATTGGTACGATGAAATCATGAGACCTGCAAGTATTCAAAATCACAGCTTAAGCGTTTCTGGTGGAAATGAGAACACAAGCTATTCTCTTGGAACTAGCTATTTCTCTCAAGAGGGTATTCTGGACATGAAAAACGAATACGAGCGCTTTAATCTTCGCTCAAAAATTGACTATAAAGCAAGCGAAAGAGTTACTGTTGGTGGTAACATGATCTTTAGTAACGCAACCAAATATACTCCTGAATCAGGCGCATGGAATCAAGCTTATTTCGCTGTTCCAATTTTACCAATTTACGACGATCTAAATGTAGATGCTACTCCTACGAATTATGCAAATGCACAGGATTTGGGTTATAGAAGTGGACAAAATCCATTCCCAACCCTTAAATTCAATGAGAACAGACAAAAAATAAGAAAATTACTTGCTAATTTTTATATCAAGCTTGATCTTATTCCACAAAAATTATCGTTCAAAACTACTTATAATCACGATTATACTACAGTTGACCAACGTAATGTTCACTTACCTTATTTTATAGGTAACAATTTCCAAAGAGCTGATGCATCAGTAGTGAAAAGAGCTGAAACATACTCAAATCAAACTTGGGATAATATCCTTACCTATACCGACAGTTTTGGAGATCACAATGTGGTTGTTATGGCTGGAACGTCCTATAGAGATCAAGCATATAATATGTTGACAGCGACAGGTCTAAATTTCCCAACTGACAATGAACAGACCTACTATATTGAACAATCAGAAACTGTACCTTCTGAAAATGTTCATGATGATGGATTAAGACAATATGGAATGTCTTATTTTGGAAGAATTTCCTACAATTTCAAAAACAAATACTTGTTGTATGGAACAATGAGAGCAGATGGCAGCTCAAAATACCAACAAAAATGGGGCTACTTCCCTACTGTTGGTGCAGGATGGGTGCTTTCTGAAGAAAACTTCTTAAAAGACAATAATATTATTGACTTCTTGAAATTAAGAGGTAGCTGGGGAAGACTAGGTAATGATAAAATCCAGGCTAGTGATGGTGCTATAACAACTCAAGTAGTAACTACAGCCATTAATGATGTGCTTGTTTCAGGAACTACTACATCCAGCACTTTTTCTTCTCTTAAATGGGAAGTTACCGAGGAAACCAATGTTGGTTTAACTGCTAAACTATTAAATGGTCGTTTATCTCTTGATGCAGATTATTTTCTTCGGGACACAAAAAATGCCGCTATTAATGTAAGCATCCCTTCTGTTGGAGGTAGTGTTTTGAAAAATGTGGGTGTTATCAGAAATTCCGGATTTGAGTTAGCATTAAATTGGAATGATAATATATCTAAAGACTTCAGTTACAGTATCGGAGCTAATATCTCCACCTTGAAAAATGAAGTAAGAAATCTTTTCGGTCAACCGCACATTGATGGTGGTCAGGCTGAGTTCCGTCAACGTTCTATAGTTGGCGAGCCATTATTAGCATTCTACGGTCGTGAAGTTATTGGTGTATATCAAACAGACGCTGAAATTCAAGCGGATCCTGTAGCATTGGAAAATGGTTTGGTTCCCGGTGATCTAAAATACAAAGACCAAAATAATGATGGAAAAGTGGATGATGACGATAGAGTTGTTCTTGGGTCCTATTTCCCAACATTCATGTATGCTTTCAATTTGGGATTAACTTATAAAAACTGGGAATTCTCAGCTAATATGCTAGGACAAACAGGAAACAAAATTCTAAATCGCAAACGTGGAGAGTTAATTTGGACTAATGATGGAAACCTTGATGCTGATTTAGCTACGAATCGTTGGCATGGAGAAGGAACTTCAAATAAATATCCTTCATCTGCTGGTTTAAGAAAAGGCTGGAATCAAAAAATGAGTGATTATTTTGTTGAGGACGGTTCATTCTTTAGAATCCAAAATATTCAATTAGCTTATAATATTAAAAAGAAAGAATGGTTTGGATTTCCAATTCCAGAAACAAGAATTTCGTTAACAGCGGATCGTCCATTGACCGTATTTAAATATAATGGATTTAATCCTGAAGTAGCCAACGGTGTAGATACACAAACGTATCCAATACCTGCAGTTTATACAATTGGGCTAAATGTTAAATTTTAATTCTTAAAACAACATTACAATGAAAAAATTAAAATATTCAATACAGCTCATTCTTTATATTGCTGTGCTAATGTTCGCCAGTGCATGTGAAGACAATTTAAATGATCCTGCTGAAAATAAATCATTCACAGAAGGGACAGATTATACCATTACTGAAGATATGGATTTACCTCTTCTTGGACTTTATGCTGGCTTTAACGATAAAGGTTGGCCAAACAATCCTTTAATGGCTCTTAGAGGTGATGATGTGAATGCTGGTGGACTTGGTGATCAACAGGATTTTGCTGAAACGGACAAATTCAACTACAACAAAGATTACTGGATGTATAATGCAGTATGGGAAGATGAATATGCTGATATTTTCACTTCCTATTCAGCAATTGAACAAATCCAATTGTATCAGGAATTTGCTAGTAACAAGGCTGTCGGAGATCAATATATTGCTGAAGCTAAAACTATTCGCGCATGGTTATTATTTAATTTATCTCGCGTTTGGGGTGGTATATTTATTCCTGAGAACTCAGATCCATCCAATTTATTAGTAGCAAATCTGACCTCAAAAGCTGATGTGATGCAGTTTATTTCGGATCAAATGGATGAAGCTATTCCATTATTACCAGATATGAGACCGAATGAGAGAACGGATATACCAGGTGGTGTAACCAAATATACTGCACTTGCAATAAAAGCACTGGCAAATCTTGAATTGGAAAATTATCAAGCAGTAGCCGATGCAACTTCTCAAATTATTAGTTCCGGTGGTTTTAGCTTAGAGCCTGATTTCTATGAATTATTCAAAATTGGTGGTAAGTTAAATAATGAGAACTTACTTGAAATGCAATTTTCCGATTTTGGACTAGGTGCTGGAGATAATAAGAGTTACCTATTTGCATTCTTTGGACCTCAGGGTTGGACTCCTTCAGTTACCGGAGCTGGTGACGGATGGGGATTCTGGGAGCCAAGTATGAAATACATCAAATTTATGCTGGACAGAAACGAAAACGTTCGTTTGGAAACAAGTGTTTTATTTACTGATCGCGGTATTGCTGAAATTGAAAAAGATCCTAACTACGCAACACTACCAGGTTGGATTTCTAATACAACAAGATCTGGTGATCAAATTAACGACTATGCAAGAGCAATGTTTGCAAGCGGAAAACACTATTTACCTTCAAATGAATTGACTCCCGGACGTACAGATTACGGAACAAATAAAAACTTCACTTGTATTCGTTATGCAGAGATATTACTGATGCATGCCGAAGCTTTAACACAAGGAGCTTCCAGTTCGGTAATGTCAGCTGATGATGCAGTAAATGCAGTTAGAGCAAGAGCAGGTTTAGCTCCATTAACAGGTGTTTCTAACCAGCAGGTTATGGATGAGAAATTTGCCGAACTAGCAATGGAATGGGGAACTCGTTTCTATGATATGGTAAGACTAAAAAAATACGATGAATTAAGTTACGAAGGAAGAACTTTCAATGCTGATTTAACATTTTTACCTTATCCACAAAATCAAGTGGATTTATTACCAGCTCTTCAGGGAAATAACTAATTATTATTGACTATCAAAAATTTGAAAAAATGAAATTATTTAAAAATATACTAATCGGATTGATTACCCTTGTTACTGCTTTTGCATGTAACAGTGGTATCGACGGTATTTCTCCGGTAGAACCCGGAGCAGATGGATCGGGTCCTGTTGTAAATATTATTTATCCTACAGAAGGAACCACTGTAAAAGTTATGGAGGTAGTAACTTCCATCAATATTAAATTAGAAGTAACTGATGATATTGAAATCGGATCTATTTCAGTACTAATGGACGGCTCTGAAATAGCCAATTTTACTAAATTTAAAGATTACAGAAGAGCATTAGAAGAATTCCTTTACGACAATGTAACAAATGGTGATCATGAATTAACAGTAGTTGCTACAGACCTTGTTGGTCAAAGTACAACTTCTACGATTAACTTCACCAAAGAACCTCCATACACTCAATTATTTGATGGTGAAATATTCTATATGCCTTTTGATGGCGACTATATGGATCTGCTAAATTTCATACCTGCTACAGAAGTTGGAACACCAAGTTTTGCAGGAGAAAGTATGATTGGAACTGATGCTTATCAAGGTACTACAGATTCCTATCTTACTTATCCGGTTGAAGGCAAATTTGGAGATGAGTTTAGTGCTTCGTTCTGGTATAAGGTTAGTGCAACTCCAGATCGCGCAGGTATTCTTGTTGTTGGCGCCAATGCGGATGATCGGAATCAGGGCTTTAGATTATTTAGAGAAGGAAGTGCTGACAAGCAAAGAATAAAACTTAATGTTGGTACTGGAACAGGAGAAAGCTGGAATGATGGCGAAGAAATTGATGTTACAGCAGGAGAATGGATTTACATCACATTAACTATCACACCTACAAAGAACACCATTTACTTTAACGGTGTTGAAATGAATTCTTCTGATATGGGTGCTGCTGTGGATTGGACAGGATGTACAACAATGACAATTGGTGCAGGTGGTGAAACATTTAGTTATTGGGATCATAAATCAGATAGCAGCCCAATGGATGAATTACGTCTATTCAATAAGGCTTTAACACCAGCGGAGATTCAAAACATTATGAATGTTACAAATCCTTATACACCTAAATATGATGGGGAAACATTCTATATGCCATTTAATGGAAATAATACAGAATTAATAAGTAGTACTGATGCAACTATTGTTGGAACAACAGGTTTTGCAGGCGAAGGTGTTAATGGAGATTCTTTTGCCGGAGCAACTGATTCCTATCTTAACTTCCCTATTGCAGGGATTTTTGGAGATGATTTTAGTGCTGCTTTCTGGTACAAAGTAAATTCAGATCCTGATAGAGCAGGCATCCTTGTTGTTGGTGCTAATGCAGATGATCGTAATCAAGGATTCAGATTATTCAGAGAAGGAGATGCTGTTTCTCAAAGAATTAAATTGAATGTTGGTTTTGGAACTGGCGAAAGTTGGAATGATGGAGATGTAATTGATGTTACCGCAGGAGAATGGGTTCATATTGCATTCACCGTATCCGGATCTAAATCCTACATCTATATCAATGGTGTAGAAGTTAATTCAGTAGATATGGGTGCAAATGTGGATTGGACTGGTTGCGAAACCTTAACAATAGGTGCTGGTGGAGAAACCTTTAGTTATTGGGGTCATCTTTCAGATTCCAGTTATATTGATGAGCTGCGTATCTTCAACAAAGCATTATCTCAGGATGAAGTCCAAACTATAATGAATGATTAAATTATAATTAATCAACTGATTTAAAAATAAAATTTCCGGAGGAACCAAAACATGAAACCTCCGGAAATATTCACATTACAATCACCTCTTTTTAATACTATTCCTCTTATTAATTCAAATCTATAGAAAATTCAATTTTCTTATAAGTCTAAAAATATTATACAATAAAATACAATTACTCACCATCAACCTATTATGTAATTTATCACCTACTCAACTTTAAATTAAACCTTAAACTCATAAATTAAATGAATAGATTACTCACGATACTGTTATCTTTTACAAGTCTGATCACATTTGCTCAACCGAATGTCGAGACCTACTGTAATCCAATCAATATCGATTATACTTACATGATTTATAATTCTAAAAATGATATTTCCTATCGATCCGGTGCAGATCCGGCTGTCGTGGAATTTCGTGGAGAATATTACATGTTTGTTACTAGATCTCTAGGATACTGGCACTCAACAGATCTTCAGAATTGGGATTTTATTCAACCTGAAAAATGGTATTTTGAAGGCTGCAATGCTCCTGCCGCCCACAATTATAAAGACTCTGTTTTATATGTTACCGGTAATCCGTCGGGAGATATGAGCATATTATGCACCGATAAACCTAAAAAAGGAAATTGGAAAATTGTGCCAGCAATATTAAATAACCTGCAAGATCCCGATCTATTTATTGATGACGATGATCAGGCATATATGTTTTGGGGATCATCAAACGTATTCCCTATCAGGGGAAAAAAACTTGACCGAAAGAAAAGATTTATAGCTGAAAAAAACATCACCAAATTATTTAATATTGACTCAGAAAAACATGGTTGGGAAAGATTTGGTGAAAATCACACAGATACAATCATAAGTGGTTTTATCGAAGGCGCTTGGATGACGAAACATGATAATACCTATTACATGCTTTATGCTGCACCAGGAACAGAATGGAATGTGTATGCTGATGGAGTTTATACAGCAAAAAACCCACTTGGCCCATATACTTATCAAGCTCACAATCCTGTAGTGTATAAACCAGGAGGATTCATGAATGGAGCTGGTCATGGTAGTATCGTTAAAACGATTAACGGTAATTATTGGCATTTTGGTTCAATGGCTTTAGCCGCAAATGAGGGATGGGAAAGAAGAATTTGTATGCATCCTATTTACTTCGACAAGGATGGTATCATTTATTCAGACACTAGATTTGGAGATTATCCACATTTTGCGCCTTCATCTAAAGAAAATCCAGGAGCATTTCGAGGTTGGATGCTTCTCTCCTATAATAAACCTGTTACCAGTTCAACCAAAAATTTGTGTCAAAATGTTGACGATGAAAATGTAAAAACATTCTGGCTATCGGAAACCAACAAAGGTGGAGAATGGCTTACTATTGATTTGCAAAAAATAATGACAATCCAGTCTATTCAAATCAATTATCATGATTACAAATCGAACATGTATGGCAGATATGATAATTTAAGACACAGATACAAAATTGAGACATCAAAGGATGGGCAAAATTGGGTAACGATCATAAATAAATCTAAAAGTTTTAAAGATACTCCAAATGATTATGTAGAACTTCCCAAAGGCATAAACACAAGATACGTGCGATATACTAATATTGAAGTACCAACTCCTAATCTTGCCATTTCAGATATTAGAATTTTTGGGAATAGATTTGGTAAAATTCCAAATACCGTTCACAACTTTAAGGTCATTCGTCAGAAAGACAGACGCGATGTGAAAATAAATTGGGGAAAAGGCAAAAACGTTCAGGGATGCAACATTATTTGGGGTATTGCACCAGACAAATTATATAATACATGGATGGTTTATGGTAAAAATGAATTGCTATTGAAATCTCTTACTAAAGATCAGACCTATTATTTTACTATCGAAGCATTTAATGAAAATGGCATCTCGAAGAGAACCAATATTATTGAAATAAAATAATGAAGAATACTATGAATAATATATTTATAATACTATTTGTCACGCTCTTTTCGGCCTGTAGCAATCAAAAAATCGACAATGATTCTCCAAGGGAGAATAATGATGATAGTCCGGTTATTCACCAAGGATTATCAGATGATATGCTTTTAGATACCATTCAGTACTATACTTTTCAATATTTCTGGGACGGCGCAGAATCCAATTCCGGGCTGGCCAGAGAGAGAATACATCTTTCCGGAATTTATCCCCAGAATGATCAGGATGTAGTAACAACTGGAGGATCTGGATTTGGAATGATGGCAATATTAGTTGGTATTCACCGTGGATTTATATCAAGAGAACAGGGTTTACAACGATTTGAAAAAATTGCAAACTTTTTGGAAAATGCCGATCGTTTTCACGGTGCCTGGCCTCATTGGATGAATGGCAAAACAGGAAAAGTAGTTCCTTTTGGCACAAAAGACAATGGTGGCGATGTAGTAGAATCCTCATTTCTTGCTCAAGCTTTAGTCTGCGTTCAGGAATATTTCAAGAACGGTAATCAGCAAGAGCAAAAACTTAGTAACAGAATGAAAACCTTATGGCAAGGCATTGAATACAATTGGTATGAAAGAGATGATAGCCATGTTCTATATTGGCATTGGTCTCCTAATTACGGTTGGGATATGAATTTTGCATTAGAAGGTTATAACGAGGTATTGGTTACTTATATATTGGGAGCATCATCTCCTCAATACACTATCAAACCAGAGTCCTATCATGAAGGATGGGCAAGGAACGGAGATATCGTAAAACCAAAATCCAAATATGGTTATACTCTTACGCTAAAACACAATGGGAATCCATCAGCAGGTGGTCCATTATTTTGGGCACATTATTCCTATATCGGATTCAATCCTTCTATTACCTCCGATCGTTATGCCAACTATTGGGATATAAATGTTGCTCATGTAATGATGAATAGAGCTTATTGTATTCAAAACCCTAAAAAATACAAAGGATACGGCGAAGACCTTTGGGGTTTAACTGCAAGTTATTCCATAAAAGGATATAGTGCCTGGGAAGCTGGTGGAGGCAGACAAAGAAATGATTTAATTGCAGATAATATCTATATGGGCTATGCCGCGCATTCTCCAGACAGAGATTATGGAATTATTTCACCTACTGCAGCACTTTCTTCTTTTCCCTATGCTCCAGATGAATGTATGAAAGTTGCAAAAACCATTTACTTTAAATATGGAGAAAAAACGTTTGGTAAATATGGACCTTTCGATGCATTCAGCCTAGAAAACAATTGGTTTCCTGAAACCTACCTGGCAATTGATCAGGGTCCAATTGTGTGTATGATTGAAAACTACAGAAGTAAATTGCTTTGGAATCTTTTCATGAATAATGAAGATGTCAAGAAAGGTTTGCAATTACTTGATTTTAAAGTGGAAGACAATAAATAGAATACTAATTTAATAAGACTGAAAAAGTGAAAATTTTAAATGTAATTATAATATTAGCGGTAGTTCTCTCTTCGTGCAAAACGAATCCTAAAGAAAATACAAACAAACCAGCATCTGCCTATTTTAAAGATCAGAAAATTGAGCATAAAGTAGATTCCGTTCTCAATTTAATGACACTAGAAGAGAAAATTGGTCAAACTGTATTATTTTCCAGCGGGTGGGATGTAACGGGCCCAACACTCAACGACAATTATTTAAAATATGTCAAGGAAGGTATTTGTGGTAATATTTTTAATGCTCACACAGTTAAATACAATAAAAGATTACAGAAAATAGCGGTAGAGGAAACAAGATTAGGAATCCCATTACTTTTCGGCTACGACGTGATTCATGGTCATAAAACAATTTTCCCAATATCCTTAGGCGAGGCTTCCTCTTGGGATATGGAAGCAATTGAAAAATCTGCACGTGTTGCAGCTATTGAAGCTTCAGCTAGTGGTTTAAACTGGACCTTTGCGCCCATGTGTGATATTTCCAGAGATCCAAGATGGGGCAGAATATCAGAAGGTGCTGGGGAAGATGTATTTCTTGCTAAAAAAATTGCAGTGGCTCGTGTTCATGGATTTCAAGGAAAAGATCTTTCTGCACCCAATACAATTATGGCATGTGTGAAGCACTTTGCTGCATATGGAGCACCTCAGGGAGGAAGAGATTACAATACGGTTGATATGTCAGACAGAGTTTTGAGGGAAACTTATTTACCTCCATACAAAGCAGCCATTGATGCCGGAGCTGGAACCATCATGACCTCTTTTAACGAATTGGACGGAGTTCCATCTTCTGGAAATCATTACCTATTAACAGATATTTTACGCAACGAATGGGGATTTAATGGATTTGTAGTTACAGACTATACCTCTATCAATGAAATGGTAGATCACGGTATTGTAGCCAACGAAAAAGAATCTGCCGAACTAGCAATGAATGCCGGAGTTGATATGGACATGCAGGGATCTGTTTATCTGGACCATCTGAAAGCTTTGATTAAAGAAGGTAAAGTAGATGAAAAAAGAGTGGAAGAAGCTGCACGACGGGTTCTACGTATGAAGTTCTACCTGGGATTATTCGATGATCCTTACAGATATCTAGATGAAAAAAGAGAAACAGAAATGATCTATCATCCAGATCATTTGAAGGCCTCTTTAGATGTAGCCAAAAAATCAATGGTATTACTACAAAATGATGAAACATTACCTCTTTCCGGAAATAAAAAAATTGCAATAATTGGTCCTCACGCAAAAGCCACAGTCAACCTTCTTGGTTCCTGGAGAGCCTCTGGTGGATGGGATTTTGTAACCAGTCCGTTTGATGCAATAAAAAAGTATAATAAAAATCTTTATTACGCAGAAGGCTGTGCATTTGATGGCAATGATAAAAAAGGGTTTGCACAAGCTGTGAGTGCCGCGAAAAAATCAGATGTTGTTCTACTGTTTTTAGGAGCATCTGAAAATTGGTCCGGAGAAGCTGCAAGTCGTACTTCAATTGAATTACCTCAAATTCAAACCGATTTATTGAAGGCAGTTAGTAAAACCGGTAAACCTATTGTTTTAGTACTTATGAATGGTCGCCCACTTGCTTTGGAGCGTGAAGCAAAGATTTCCAATTCTATTTTGGAAGCCTGGTATCCAGGAACAGAGGGAGGATTTGCCATTGCTGATGTATTATTCGGAAAATATAATCCTTCCGGAAAATTACCAGTTACTTTTCCAAGAGTTACTGGTCAGATTCCAATTTATTACGGCATGAAAAATACAGGAAGACCATATACAGTAAATGGTTCAGAACAGAGATTTGTTTCCAGATATTTATTTACCCCTAACACACCTTTATTTGCATTCGGTCATGGTCTAAGTTATTCTCATTTCACTTATTCCGATTTAAAATTAAGTGCACAGGAAATCACAAAAGACCAAAAGCTAACGGTTTCAATTCGTGTTACTAATGATAGTAAAGTTGATGGAACAGAAACAGTTCAGCTTTATATTCGAGATTTAGTAGGTAGTGTAACTCGTCCGGTTAAACAATTAAGAGGCTTCCAAAAAGTTGCGATTAAGGCTGGAGAAACTAAAACTATCAATTTTACCCTTAGCAATGATGATTTAAAATTCTACCGTAAAGATATGAGTTGGGGAAGTGAACCTGGCAAATTTAATGTATTTGTTGGTGGAGCATCTGACTCTGTATTAGAAGAGAATTTTTTTCTTAGAGATTAGTTAGTTTATTAGTGGTTATCCCCAAAGTAGAAATGCTTTGGGGATATTTTATTTTCGAACGACTGAAGATAAAATAAAATCAAAAAAAGTTTTCTGTCATGAAAAAATATTTACTTTTCTTATTAATCGTATCATCTCAAATCTGTTATGCTTATAAGATTACTACGATTAATACTCACTGGAAATTCTCACTTGAAAACCGCTCTTGGCATAGTATAAACCTACCACATACCTGGAATAATATTGACGCCTACTCTGACTCCACCTATTATAGAGGCACAGCCTTCTATTCAAAAATAATTACCATGGATCAGGAACTTATCAATAAAGAGTGTTGGATTCAGTTTGATGGTGTCAATGCCTTCACTGATTTATATATTAACAGCCAATTTGTTGGCAGTCATAAAGGAGGATACACAGCTTTTCGATTTAATATTTCAAAATTCCTAAAACCAGGCAAAAATGAAATTAAGGTAAAAGTAAACAATGAATTAGATGAAGACTATCCTCCATTAGCAGGAGATTTCACAATTTTTGGTGGTATATATCGAGATGTAAGCCTTATTATTGTCAATAAGGTTCACATCGATATGAACAATCTATCCTCATCAGGAATTTTTCTTCGTACTCCAAAAGTTAATAACTCAACGGCAAAAGTAAATCTTAGCACAAAGCTCACCAATAATTTAAGCAAGCAGGAAGAAGTCATTTTAGAAGTGAAAATTAGAAACCACGAGAATACATTGGTATCAGAAATAAAGAAAAAATACCTGCTTGGTGGTCATTCATCTAAAAACATAGATCTTAACCTACCTGAAATCAACAAACCTCAATTATGGAGTCCTAATGCACCTAACCTATATCTAGTTGAAATAAATATATTTAATACCCAAAAAGAATTATTGGATCATCGTCTGGAACCATTAGGATTGAGATGGTTTAGGATAGATCCAAAACATGGTTTTTTTCTGAATGGGAAGCCTTTAAAATTAATTGGCGTAAACCGACACCAGGACTTTAAAGGATTTGGCAATGCTCTCCCCGATGCAATGCATCTAAAAGATATGAAGCTAATAAAACAGATGGGCTGCAACTTTCTACGAATAGCCCATTATCCTCAAGATCAAATTATATTACAAGAATGTGATCGACTTGGTATTCTGGCTTGTGTTGAAATACCTATGAATAACAGAAACAATGTAGATTCAAAAATTTATTGGCAAAATGCAATCCTAAGACAAAGAGAAATGGTTCGCCAGAATTTCAATCATCCAAGTGTAATCATTTGGGCAATGATGAATGAATGCTTGCTATTTTATTCAAGGAAAATTGATTCGACCGATCCTTATTTAAAAAAGACTGGAGAATTAGCTAATACCATCAATAAAACCCTAAAAGAAGAAGATCCTGATCGATTAACTATGATCGTGAACAGTCAGCGACCAGAAAGGCATCTGGCAGCAGGAACAGGAATCTCCCCCGACATTATTGGATGGAATTTATATCACGCATGGTACGGACCAGAAATATTCGATGACCGATTGAATAACTTTATTGCCGAGATGCACCAAAAATTCCCTGACAAGGGATTAATGATTACTGAATTTGGTGCAGGAGCTGATCCGAGATTGCATTCTTTCTCTCCAAAACGATGGGATTTCAGTTGTGAATATCAGGTAAAAGTTCATAAATACTTCATGGAAACTATACTTACCCGTAATGATGTAATTGGAGGAGCCGTCTGGAATTTTGCAGACTTTGCCTCGGATTCACGCCAGGACACCGATCCTAAAATGAATAGTAAAGGATTGGTTAGTTATGATCGGATACCCAAGAACGCCTATTACTATTTCGAAACGATGCTTTCTGATAAGCCTATTGTTCGAATTGCATCAAAAAATTGGAAAAACCGCAGCGGACTAGCTGATGAGTACAATCCCCGTACTACAACTCAGCAATTACAAGTCTTCTCTAATAGCGATAGTGTTCGTTTGTATATCAACAATGAGCTTGTAGGGAAAGAGAAAACAGACAAACATCATTCTGCTTACTTTAAAGTTCCCTTTACAAATGGTCGCAATAAATTAGAAGCAATCAGTGATAAAGCCTCAGATTTTGCATTTATTTACTTTCAGTTAATTCCATACTCCCTTCAAAATACCTATGTGAATTTTAATGTATCACTTGGATCAGAAAGATATTTCACTTCTCGAATTACTGGTGAAAATTTTATCCCGGAAAAGCCATACACCAAAGGAAGCTGGGGATATGTTGGTGGTAAAGCAGTAATTCAAAAAGGACTTCCGGCAGTAGGCACCGCATTAAATATCTACAAGACCGATGATGACCCGGTATATCAGAGTCACCGGGAAGAAATAAAAGAATTTAACTTTGATACAAGCAATGGGAAATACGAAATCACTTTACTATTCACAGAACCTGTTAGCGCAAAGAAAAAAAAGACTCTTATTTATGAGCTAGATAAAGGAAAACCAACAACCACTCATTCTACTGATAGAATTTTCGATGTAGAAATAAACGAAGTAAAATACCTGAATAATTTTGACATATTCAATGAGTTTGGCGCCAGAACAGCTGTAAGCAAGAAGATAGAAATAGATGTTAAGGATGAAAAAGGTATTCACATTAAATTTATTCCGGTAAAAGGAAAAACCTTACTAAGTGGAATAAAAATCCGTACCATAATCTAATACAAAGCCTATGAATTTAAGAACTTCAACATGTTTGATGATGTTACCGCTGTTAACATCATGCAATCAAGTAGCAAAAAAAATACAAACAAGGCCGAATATTCTTTTCATCATGTCTGATGATCATGCCTATCAGGCCATAAGTGCCTACGACAGTACCCTTACAAAAACGCCTAATATTGATCGAATTGCCAAAGAAGGAGTCCGCTTCACTAATGCTTGTGTTACCAATTCAATTTGCGCACCATCCCGGGCAGTAATATTAACAGGAAAGCACAGCCATATTAACGGAAAAGTTGACAACAGATTTCCATTTGATACTACACAAATTACATTCCCTCAGCTTTTACATGATGCAGGATATCAGACTGCCATGTTTGGGAAGTTACATTTTGGTAACAATCCTAAGGGCTTCGACCAATTTAGAATATTAGACGATCAAGGAAGCTACTACGCACCTGATTTTTACACAAAAAAAGAAGGAAAAATAAACATTAAAGGATATACTACTGATATCATCACCGACATGGCTATTGATTGGCTCGATAAGGAACGTGATGTCAAAAAACCTTTTCTTTTAATGTACCTGCATAAAGCACCACATCGAGAATGGTTTCCTGCACCTCGTCATCAGGCAGAATACACCAATAAAACCTTCAAAGAACCTGCAACTTTATTTGATGACTTTAAAACCAGAGGAACAGCAGCAAGAACTGCAGAAATGAATTTAGCTAATCATATGAACTGGGCAGGAGACTCCAAAATTTATCCGGAGGTTATGAAAGAGCTTGGCCTGAAAGAATACATGAAATGGGATATTTCTGCTTTCGAAAAAGAATACAATAGAATGACTCCGGAGGAACGTGCTTCCTGGGATAAGAATTACAAGCCTGTTAATGATAAATTCAAAAAAGAATATCCAAAAATGACTCACACCGACCTGATGCATTGGAGGTATCAGCGTTATATGCAAGATTATTTAGGATGTATTGCTGCCGTTGACGAAGGTGTTGGTCGTGTATTAAATTATCTGGATGACCACAAACTAACCAATAATACTATTGTAGTTTATACGTCTGATCAGGGATTTTTTTTAGGGGAACATGGTTGGTTCGACAAACGATTTGCCTATAACGAATCCTTTAAAACTCCGCTTCTGATTAGATGGCCGAATGTGATAAAGCCAGGAATCACAAATGATGAGATGGTTCAGAATCTTGATTTTGCACAAACATTTCTGGATGCCGCTGGAGTTACAGCACCCAAGGATATGCAAGGAGAAAGTCTCGTGCCATTATTGAAAGGGCAAGCAACAAACTTCCGCGATGCAGTTTACTATCATTATTACGAATATCCTTCTATTCACATGGTAAAAAGACATTACGCCATTGTAACGAAAGAATATAAACTAATCCATTTCTATTACGATGTAAACGAATGGGAATTGTATGATAGAAAGAAAGATCCACATGAACTCAACAATGTTTATAATGATCCGGCTTATACAACTATCGTAAAAGACCTGAAAATTAAACTTGCTGCCATTAGGGTGAAGTACAAAGATTCGAAAGAATTGGATGAAAAATATATAAAAGCTTCTTTGGAGAAATAATTTCTTCCCATCAATAAAACTGAAAGCTTTAGGCTGTCCGTAAAACCATTAAATGTGTTTATAGGGCAGCCTAATTTATTCCCGATAGATTGGGATGATCCACCAAGGCTATTTTAATATTTCATGATATTCTTAATAAGATTATCTTCTGGTTTCAATTCCATTTTTTTTCGCAGTCGATATCGACTTACCTCTACACTTCGAACAGTAATTCCCAATAGTTTAGATATCTCCTTCGAATTCATATTCATTTTAAGGAGGGAACACAAACGTAAATCTGCAGGTGTCAATTTTGGGAAATCTCCTCTTAATTTATCGTAAAATCCACTCTGTGAAACGGCAAAATGTTGTTCAAATGCCATTCTGTCTTTTTTAGGAGTTAATTGCTTATTGATTACGCCCTGTAATTTATTATAATCGCGATGAGGTAAACGTCCCTCCAATTTATGATATATCACTTCCAGCTCGCTCTTTATATTATTAATCGACTTATCCTTTTCCATCAAAGTATTTGCTGATACTGTTAATTTTCCTTGCAGGTTTTCCAATTCCTTTTCTAAAACATCATTTCTCAACTGTTGAATAGTAGATTCTGTTTGAATCATTTCATCCTTATGCTTTTTTTCCAGTTGATATGTTTGCTTTGCCAAAATGCGCTTATTGAAAATAATAAATAAACTTAATACAATCACCATCAACAAAATAATAGTCACAATACCAGTTTTAGATGCATACCAAGGTGGTAAAACAGTAAAGGGATAAGTAACAACATTCGATTTTTCACCATCCGAGAATATTACTCTGGCCTGATATTCATATTCACCATCAGGAATATCACTAATATTATTTACATTTTTTGTATCGCTATCAACCCAATCATCAATAAGACTTGGAATTCGATATTGATAACTAACCTTATTAGGGCTAAAATTGACACAGCTTAATGTAAATTCTATGGAATTGTCTCTGGGTTTTAGCTCTATATTATTTTCGCTTTTCAACGGAAGCAATTGTCCCTTATTATCAACACCTCGCTTACCACTTTTAACACTAGTAATAGTTAAGAACTGATGCGCTCTTTTCCCATTCAATTGATTTGGCAATATAGCAAACCCATTCTCCAGACAAAGCACACTGAATTCTTTATTAATGGAGATATTTTGATACTTATCAGGAAACGCAAATTCTTTGTTTAAGGTAAATGCCTTTACAATTTCAATAGAATCTGCAATATTTCTCATATAGGCCGCCTCATTATCGGCAATTACCCAAAAATGATTTTTATCTGCATTCACTATATTAACGGCCTTTTTAAATCTGCCTAGAATTTTATTTAGTTTTTCGAAGGGCACCATACGATCTTTTAAATCATCGTAAGTATAAATATTCCCTCCTGTTGTTACCACTACCCTACTATTTAATTTAAAAACATTCAAATGATATTCTGTAGGCAATCCTGTCTCCACACCAAAATACTTATTTGAAACGACTTGTTTTAAATCATCCGACAACTTTAACCTATTTAAACCTTTTACCTCGTGACTAATCCAAATGTACCCTGAATTATCAATTTCAATAAATCTGCAAGTTCCCTCAAAACCATCCACAAAATGTGAAAATACCCATTGATTATTAATCCGCTTGAAGACTCTTATTTTATAATAAGTTGATTCTATAAGCCATTCCTCTCCATCTAGCGAAAGCATTTCAAAATCGGTTCCTCCTGCCGCTTCCGATAAAGGAATTTGATGATCCCCAATAACTGTATAAATGCCATCATTACTCGAGCACAACAATTCCCCCTTCAAAACTTCGAGCTTCCAAATATGCCCCGAAATACCTTTTATTGGAGTAAGATCCTGAAAATCCAGTTGCATCAAATCCTTATCAAATTTTGAATATAACAATCCATTATTTGTTCCAACATATACATATCCCTTATGCTCGATAACGGAATAAATTGCCGATGGTGCATGTTCCACATCTATTTTATACTTCACATCCGAATTCAACCCCACATGAGAAAGACCGTTATCCATTGCTAACCACAGATCGCCAGAATGATCCATTCCTAATCCTAATACAGTATTATTTTCTAATTTACTTTGGCGGTCGATGTGATTAAGTATTTTTCCCTCGTGGCTAATAATATAGAGCCCTGCAGACAAGGTTCCTATTGCATAGGATTCCTTCCCAATTGCAACACCGGTATTCACATCTTTAGAGGAGAGTATTTGATTTGCTTCACAATCCCATTTCCTGGATATTCCATTTCCAATAAGATGAAGTCCTGTTTTTCCATCCCCAACTAATAGTCCGTTGTTATATGGCAAGTAAAAGCGAATGGTAGCTTCTTTCGCAAACTCCGAACTATCAATAACCCTTAATTTTCCTTTTTCATAAACGCAAATACCTTTACCCCTAATTCTGGTGTAAACAACATCCTTTATCTTTCCCAAAAACAAAAGATCGCCGGTGGTCTTGATATAATGAACTTGTTTTGTTTCCGTATTATAAACAAACAGAGATGGAAATGATTGGAATAAAATCTCTTTCCCACTCCTTTCTATAGACCAAATACGTTCCCCGTCGAAATGATAATCCTTTAAATATATTCCTAATGAATAGTATTTCATAATACCTAAATCATCCCGCTTCCAATAACCGAAATCTTCGTAACAGCCCGAATACAATCTTTTACTTTCCTTATCGAAATACAATGCCCTGATTGCAGTTTTAGAATGATGCTGATACAACTCCCAATCCTCCCCATCATATTCCAGCACACCTGCACCATTTCCAAAATAGGCACGTCCGATATCATCAAAAGCAACTGTCCAGTTCTGACTTTGCGCCATATATTCACTTCTATTATAATTAATTACAAAAGTATTATAGGAAGGTACTGCACTAAAGGATTGACTGGCATGGAATAAGAAAACAAAAAAATAAAAGTAGAAGCGTTTCATGGACGTGGCTTTAGAATAGATCTATACAAATATAGCAAATTCGGGGATTCTAAGGCATTACAGTTCCTTTGAGAAGCCTAAGTAAGCTGAAGCTCACAACTATTAATTACCAAGTTATTTTTTCGATTAGAAACCTGTTATTTTCTATCTGTGATTCTTCAAACATAAATTTTTTACAATTGTTTATTATTGTGAATCAAACAGATATGTGGATTTATCAAAATTAGCACATTTGACAGGCAAATCTTTCAACAACTTTATTTAACTTAGAAATCGTTTTATGAACAGGAGGAATTGTTTTCACCTGTCATAAAAACAGGTAACTCATCGGCTGGTCATCAACCGGAAACTTTGGCGAGCCACTGGAAGAGGAGGCCGATGAGCCCTGCAATATACTATTTCTAAATATATAACATGGATTTTAAAAGTAATTTTGAATCATGGAAAGAGTCAATTGAAAGACTAAGCAAACCGGAAATCAAGCTTCCCCATCAATCAATTGACGAATGTACTGCAAATGCAGAAACCCTGGCAAGGGAGGCTGCTAAAGACAAAGAGTTGTTAGGTCAGGCAGGACTGGACACAAGGCTAATAAATCAATTGAGTTCACTATCTGGTGCCTTAAGATATTGTCAGGCACAATGGATGAGTGAATACAAAGAGCAAAAAGATGCTCAACTAAAATGGTTAGAGAAATCTCCACTAGCTTACGATCTTCGAAACGAGTTACTGCACCATCTCACCTATGCTTATCGCAATAATGATAACCTGAGCAAAAAAGTAAAACGTATTCGGGAAGGCAACGGTCATAAAGATATGATTCAGGACTTAATCGATTTAGCCATTTTGGGAGAGAATAATCCGGAGCCTTTAAATGCCATTAATTTCAATCCGGAAATTATTACCACTGCCAAAGCTAGCTCAGGCGAAATGTCTGTACTATTAGCTATGGTAAACGGCTCGAAAGACGACAACAGTGAAACCAAACAGCTTCGTGATAAGGCTTATACTTTACTGATTAATAGTATGAGTGCCATTAGAGAATGTGGCCGTTATGTATTTTGGCATAATGAGGATCGTAGAGAAAAATACCTAAATTAACAAATAGGATTTTCTGAAACCCTTGATTTTATTAGTCCCGAGGCAGGTATCACCCTCCCCTCGGGACTTTTAGTATCCCCTCGGTAATTTTTTTCTTCCCCTCGGTAATATTACCCCTTCCCTCGGTAACATCTACTAGCCCATCGGCAATATTTCGGCTTCCCGAGGCAATATTTCGCGCTCCCTTAGCAACTTGCCCAAAAAATTGAATTATTGACTTGGGGTGGAAAACTTTCAATTTGATCAAGAACAGAATTCCTATCCTGCAGTAATCTGTAGAATTCTTATTCTCCTTAAAGAAATATCCCATTCCTAATAAGCCAGCAAAATAAAAGAGTATTATCAAGTATTCCAACCAATTAATAAGTAACTATTATTTTTTAGAAATACATCCAGCTACTGCAATCTTTGAATCTGCAGTTCCGTAATAAATGAGCCATTTTTCATTAAAATTCACAAGCCCCTCAACAAAACAAACTTGGTTTATTTGTCCTTCTATTTCATATCTTCTGTTTGGTTTTAAAAAACTCGTATCACATCGATCGATTAGATTAGATGGATCATCAAGACTGAATAAGGCTTGTCCGGCACAATAGGCATTTTTTTCTATTAAAGGATCTCCATTTTTTTCGTCATTTTTAGAATTATATATAAGCAAAATACCCTGCTCAGCAATTATTGCCGGTGGTCCAGGTTCTATCAGATAACTATCAAAAAATCCAACTCTTGTTTTCATTACAGGAATCAACTCTCCTTTAGAATTACATAAGATCTCCCAATTAATCAAATTATCAGAATAAGCTAAAAAAATGTTACTATCTCCCCAATACATCCAATACTTACCATTTATTTTTGCAGCAATATTCTTACCTCCTTTTACATTGCAAACAATAGCACCCGATTTATTCCAATAGCCTCTGCGACGCAGATTATTAACATATTCTTTGGTCAACATTCCTTTTTCATCTCTTTCTATCTTATCAGATCTGAAATTGATCTTGTTTTTGAAAATAGGACCAAACTTCTCCCAATTTTGTAAATCACGGGATCTTGCCAAACAAAGGCGAGCCACATTTCCATCAAAAGAAGAATATGTCATATAATAATTTCCCTTTTCATCTTCAACCACTCGTGGATCTTCAATACCTCCTTTTTGTTCGTACACATTTAAACTATCCTTATCAGGAAAAAGGATTGGCTTTTTATTTCGAATAAAATGATAACCATCTGTACTTTCTGCCTTTCCTATTCTGGAAGTACCATTATATTTTCCATTAAAATCCTCCGCACGATAAAATAATACAACTTTCCCATTCCTCACTAATGCGGCAGGATTAAACACATCCTTTGCTTCCCAGGAAATAGTATCATTTGTAATTGGACAGAAAAATTCCCCATCCTTAGAAGGAGTCAATATCGGATTAACAGAATCAATCTTCACAAAAGGTCCTATCATCCACTCTTTTTCTTTTTGATTATTACCGTCTTGAGTAATTGCATTTTGCACTACGACACTTACTCCCGAAATTGAAGTCCCATTAGCATTCTCGACCAATCCGACTGCCTTATTTTGGGCTTGACTTACAAATGCAAAACATATAAGCATTATCAATATTAAAGCTCTCATTTTTTTATATTATAATGGATTTCAAAATTAGATTTAAAGCAAATTAACGTAATATTGAAGTTACGTACAAACAATAAAGCATCACGTAAACGTTTACGGGTGGTAACTTTTTTTCACTATTTTTTACATTTTAGAAATAATTTAAATAAGACCTCTATTTTAAATAAAAAGAACAACTTTAAAGGATCTGGCAAAAGCATTAAACACAACAATTGCAATAGTTTCCAGAGCTTTACATGATAAACCAGAGATCAGTTCAGACATAAAAAATAGGGTTCTGGAAATTGCGAAACTATATTACTATAGACCAAATTCTACCGCTCTTTCCTTAAAATTTCAAAGGTCCTATCCATTTGGTGTTATTATCCCAACTCTTACTCATTATTACTTTAATCAAATTATTAATGGCATGCTTGAAGAAACAAAAAAAATGGGTTGTGAAGTACCTTCGGATTTAGCTGTTCTCAGATATAGCAATTCGGATATTTCCGAGGTTTGTACGCCACAACCCTCAACAATTCACTAACCAGGCCATAAAATTGGTAAAATTTTTGAGATCTATTATTTATAACAAACAAATCTGTATGAAAAGAATAATTATTAAAGCTGTTCCATTTCATGATTTTATCAATACAGATCTGGCAAACTCCTCGGCAGCCATCTGCAAATATTTATGGGCATTTTGTATTGAGTCTTTCAAATTCTTAGCATAGGCTGATGTTGTAGATACATAGTCTATGTTCATGGATTGGAGATCATCAGGAGTCAGATCGACTACACCACAAAAGAGAGCCAATTTTTGCCCGCTACGTCCATCCAGAACACCTCGGATTACTTTTCCCGAAAAAGTCTGCGCATCCAGTTTTCCTTCTCCGGTAATAATCCAGTCGGCAGTCCTGATTTTATTATCAAAATCAGCAATTTTCTTTATCAGCTCAATACCTGAATTCAATTGTGCATTCAGAAAAAGAATACATCCAGCTCCCAATCCACCAGCAGCTCCAGCACCTTTTATATGCTGCAAATCCATATCAAACTGTTCTTTTACTACCGCATTAAAACAACTTAACCCGTGATCCAAATTGATTACCATTTCGGGATTTGCTCCTTTTTGAGGAGCATAAATGCAGGCAGCACCATTGGAGCCATAAAGCGTATTGTCCACATCGTAGGCAAGTTCAAAGCTTACTTCTTTTATCAGGGGATTAATATTAGCAGTATCGATATACTGCAGACGAATTAAATCCTGTCCACATCCTTCCAGTTCTTTTTTTTCAGCATCAAAAAACCGAAAACCCAAAGCACGCGCCATACCCATACCTGCATCATTGGTAGCACTTCCGCCAATTCCCAGAATGATGTGTATCACGCCTCTTTTCAATGCATCTGCTATCAGTTCTCCGGTACCATAAGTACTGGTAAGCATAGGGTTGGCTTCCTCCTCTTTCAACAATCGGATTCCCGAAGCTGCGGACATTTCGATGAAGGCTGTTTTTTTAATTGCAGAATACATATAACTAGCATTCACTTTCCGATGCAAAGGATCCTTTACTTCCAGCTCAATCATTTCCCCATCCAGATAATATTTCAATACCTCAACGGTACCATCTCCACCATCTGCCAAGGGTAGTTTTTCAATCTCTATATCCTTTAGATGTTTTCTAATACCTTTCTCAACAGCAGAACAAAACTCCATTCCTGTGAGAGATCCTTTAAACTTATCGGGAGCAATGATAATTTTTGTCATATAACTTTTTATTACGTAATAGGGGATATTAAGGTCACTAGCTATAACCTAAAATCCAATGACTAGCCTTTATAAATAATTCAGATATTATTTTCTGCAACAAATAAACCTGTAAATGATGCTCTTCCCCACAATTGAGAGCATCACTTACAAGTTCCTTTCATGCACATCTATTTTAACCAGTAGATACCAGCTTACTTCGTCCTATTTTTTATCCGGATCTTTAAATAGCTTAATATAATCGTAAACCCTCCGCTGCACACGAGCCTCATTCAATCCGTATCCTAATATTCTAATTTTTTTCTCATCCGCCCTATTTCGAGCCAGAATAGCTGATAGTTGTGCCTCCAAGGCTGTCCTCCTCCACATTGGGTGTTCTTCCTTATCTTTTAGCTTGTCAGCACGCGAAAGTTCACTAATTATCTCCTCTTCCGAAACATAGCTGGCATAATCAAAAGCATCAAAGACTTCTTTACTTCGCTGGTACTCATACATTAATTCGCAATCATCCGTTATCAGATGATTTTCTCTAACCACAGCCAATTTAAGCGTAAATATCTTCTTCCCATCCATATTAAAAACAACAGAATTCTCCTTGATACTTAAAAACTCCAACTCCTCCTCTAACAAATTAGTAAGGGCAGCACTCTCCAATTTAAATGCCGTGGAAATCTCGACAATAGTAGCCGATTCTGCAGAATTATATCCACGAATAATTACAGAATTACCATCTTCGCTTCTTTTTATAGCAGTTATTTTAAGTGTATTTAAACTATCGTTAGCAGAAAAATAAGATATGTTCGCGGATAAATCACCGGCATGCTTATTAGTTGTGCAACAAACCAAATCGGTATTATACAAATTCGAGAGATTACAAACTTTAGCTATTTCAGTATTTCCCTGATGCGGATAAACAGCATATTCAAATTCCATTTCACGCAAACATTGCGCATCAGGAGTGAAAATTTCCGGACCTGCATCACCAATTCTTGAATTAATCTCTTTAGCAATCCACCCTACCGAGCGAAACAAAGTCAATGCTATAGTATCCTTATTGATAATTTGATATTCAGGTAATCCCTTGGAAAAAACGGACAATCCATTTTTTCCATCATTTAAATCCACAAACTCGCGGTTCAAAAATATGGTATTTGGTTTTGCTTCTCTTGCTCCAACAATTACTTTTTTAACATCTTCCGGAATAGTTGATTCATCGTAATCTTCAATCGTAATTGGTCGTTTCACCACATCGAACGGACTACCTGCATTTGCAAAATTTGTTTGAATTCCAGATGGAAACAACACTCGCATGATGTGATCTTTTACCGTATTTCTAAGTATGGTTTTACACTTCACCACCTCAGAATCTACCTGAATAGTATAGTAGGAAACAATAGGCAGATCGCGCATAATCGTATTCCGGGTTTTATGATTGTCAGCATCAGATTCCGGTAGGTGCATAATCAATTCAGTTCTTACCCGTACCAAACTTTCACTTTGTTCAACAATCTCAATCTTAGCACTACAATCAGCACTGGTAAATACCACATCCTTATCGGGATAAGAGTAATTATACTCGTCTCCAGTATCGGCCCTATCCTCTATTATAGCCTGATTCCGTAACAGCTTTCCTGACTTTTCATATAGAATATCGAAGGAACCATTGTCATTAAAATCAACTTCAATTTTGCTATTGCTGATTTTTAAACCATCAACCTTAAGCTTCCCATTAGGTTTATCCGATTCTTCAACTATTTTAAATCCAAGTGCAGGAATATCTTTCACAAAATAAGTCCCATTTTCAAAAGCCACATTTTCCGATCTCGATTCCATTGATGGATTAAAGACTATCTTCACTTCAGTCTCCTTACAGTCCGAAGTATCAATCATACCACACAACTCTTTCAGTTTTTGTTCTGTTAAAGATTGTGTTAATTGGTGCACTACACGAGTTCTGTTTTCCATATCCGTATGTACATCATCAATACTTACGCCGCAAATACTGTCGTGAGGATGATTTTTTAGTAGCGTTTTCCATGCTTCCCTAATCTGCGTTTTCTCGTATTCTCCTCCTAATATCCAAGCTAGTGTTGACAGCGGTTCAACCCTTTTTTCCAAAGCTTTTTGCTGCACATCATTTTGCAATTTCAGGTACATTCGAGCCGACATGACCCCTGGAAATACCGAGATAAACCGTCCGCTATACAATGCTCCAGATAAGGTTTTTAATTGCGGTTTTTCCTCCATCACATCCCTGATGTACTTCTCCGGATTACTCTGAATAATTTTATATTCTTCCGTATCCATTTTACCATTTCCAATGTATGGTTGAATATCGTCTGGGATCATTTCCTGGTCATATCCATTCATTAACAAAACATGGCTTGTTGTCGCAAAAGGTATTAGTTTCTTAACCTCATCATACACTCTATCCCGCATGATGTCATTATACTCTGCCAATCGCATTACATTCCTGTAGCTATCCAACAGATACATGGAAAGAATAGAGGTTCCATCAGGCGATCTCCAATAAAATTCTGATTGTACATCGGTTGGATCCATCTCCACACCTCGCCAAACGAACAATCCTTCTAAGTTAAATTGACAATGTATTTGAGAGGTTTGAGAAATCTGACCAAAATTATCCAGCATCCATCCTACTTTCATGGCGCCACCCAAATCTTTAGCAGCCTGAATTCCATACATCAAGTTACGAACCAATGATTCTTCACTAAGCAATTGCCAATCGGGCTGTAAGTAGTATGGCCCAATAAACAGGCGATCCTGCTTCACATATTTGCGAATTTTTCTTTTGTACTCATTCACATTGTAATTGTGCCTGTCAAGTTCTTCGAAATAATCCTCAACCATTGCCATCTGCCCATCCAATACAAATATATATTCGGGCTCCTTTTCGAACATCTTAAATAAATTGTCAAAAAAAGGAATCAACCACTCGTTCGTGTATTTGCTATTCAAATACCACTCTCTATCCCAATGGGTATGCGAAATTATATGTGCTGTTTTCTGTTTCATAGCTTATGTAATACTAGCCAATAAACTTCCTGAAATCTTCAGAAATATACCCGCATATACTTCTATTTGCTTATCTGTTTTAACCATTTAAATTCGAATGCACCCAAAATAGTATCACAACCTATACGATGGGTCAAACAAACCGTATTTTCAGTGTATTTCTCTATATGCTTCTCTTCTCTGGTAAAATTGTGAAGACAGATAAGCGTTTCGTTTTCATGATTTCTTTCTATGATAAAAATACCATCCTCTTGCCAAAACTTAGCTTGACCAAAAGGGCTAAATGCTTTTTCGTTTTTTCTAATGGCCAACATATGAGAGTAAGATGTAAATATTTTTGTGCGCAACGATTCCGGATTTTGAAGTTCCTTCTCCAACTCTGCTACTTGTATTTTTTTTCGGTTAATTCTTCTGTTGATACCAGAATCCAATACGCCTTGCACATCGTTCTCTGATCCAAAAATGGAATGGTAATAAATTCCCGGAACTCCAGGCATGCAAAGCATTGCCGATTGGCTTAATAAAAAGCGCTTGATTCGAAGTTCATCCTCCTCTGCCGGATTTGTCAGTAAATCCATATAGTTGCAATTCAGCTCGTATGGTGATTTTGTACCATCCGGATTCGATTTGTAAGAGACAAATCCGCCATGCAACTCTACTTTTTGAGCCAGCAAATCAATCTCTTCATCAGCCACAATTCCTTGCAAAGGACGCACGCCAATTCCATCGTGGCTAGCCGTAAAATTAAAAAAACAGGTTTGATTCGATGGCAACTGAAGCGAACAAGCCCAACGAGTTAGAATATCCACATTTTCATTGTGCAAACTATAGGCTAGAAGTGGTGGCAATGGAAAATTGTACACCATATGAGCTTCATTTTCACCATTTCCAAAATAGGATGTATTCTCGATATGCGGCACATTAGTTTCTGTAATGATCACCGTTTGTGGTGCTACCTTCTCAATAATTTCCCGGTAAGCTTGAATAGCTCGATGGGTTTCCTCCAAATGAATGCAATTGGTACCCAATTTCTTCCACAGAAAGGCAATAGCATCCAAGCGAATTAGCTTCGCCCCTTTAGAAATATAAAATAAAAGCACATCCAGAATATGCAAAAAAACCTTAGGATTAGCATAATTTAAATCAATCTGATCCTCCGAAAAAGTAGTCCAGATGTAGGCATCTTTACCATTTTTATTGTATTTATGAAGCAATGGTAAAGTTCTAGGACGGGTAACTTTATACAATTCTTGATCATTGGGATTCTCCTCAATAAAGAAGTTTTCATACTTGGGATTCTCCCTCAAAAATTCTTGAAACCAATTTGAAGATTTAGAGATATGGTTAATCACAGCATCAAACATTAAATGGAATGATCTACCCAATTCTTCTATGTCGTTCCAATCTCCAAATTCAGGATTCACCTCTTTATAATCTACCACCGAAAATCCATCATCGGAAGTAAACGGATAAAAAGGTAAAATATGAATGCTGTTGATACAATTCTTCAGATATTTGCTACACACTTTTTTTAATGTAGGCAATTCGTGCTCATTCTTCTCCTTAAAACTATCTGCATAAACAATTAAAACAGTATCTTTTTCACTCAAATGGAATTCTCCAAATGTGCATAGTTCTTGATAATGATCGATAATCATTTCAATCTCTCTCAGTGTTTTCTCTTCCTTTCCGGGATAAAGAAACCGTATGTTTTCTTTAATTTTTTCCATTTCCAAATATTGCTCTCAACCTATCTTTTAAACTTTTTACCGACAAATGTTTCGATGCTAAGCTGTAATTCTGCTCCACGTGTTTTCTTCTGTACTCATCATCCAGGAGATAACTCAAGCATTCCTTTGCTGCCTCCTGCAAAATCTCTCTCTTCACTTTAACTAAATCATTTTCCTCTACATGCTCACTTCCCAGAGAAATCACATTAAAATGAAATGGTTCTATATCAGTTAAAAACACCGGATATTTGTAAGTTGCCACCGGTAATCTTGCCACTATCGCTTCCAAAAACTGATTACCCCAACCTTCCAATATACTAGGATAAGTAACTATATCAGCAATGGAATATGCATCCCACAAAGAGTAGATCTTCTTACCAGATTCGCCTTTTCGTTCATGACTAACGACATCGCTCATGTCGAGTAAATTAACTCCTTTCGCATCGGCATAATTTTGCAATCTCCGATAATATTCGGGTGATTCATTCTTCCCTGCCAAAACCAACACCATCTTGCTATTACGGACATAGGAAAAACCTTTGTACAGCTTTCGGTTTTTTAATTCATCCTCTTTTTCCATGAGCTCTGCAAGCAAATCGATGGCTAACTCTATGGCTTTTCGTTCTACTATTCTGGTAGCTTGTAAAAAGACAATATCTGCTGGTTCAAGTCCCAATTCAGCCCTCAAATTTTTGTTGTAATCATCACGAACAATGAGTTCCTGCTCGAATTCGAAAACATTGGGAACAACCTTGGCATCCACATCATAGCGCTTCTTTAACTCATCCTTTGCAATCTGATTAATACAAACATGAGCAATTCGCTTGTGAACAGGTGGAAAATATGTCTTCAGTAGATCCTTTACAAAACCTACTTTGGGGTGGGAATACAATTCCCTTTCCCAATGAAAATCGTGGTGATGACAAATAGCATTTACCTCTGTTTTTTCAATAGCTCGAGTAAAGGCTATTCCCGCCGACAATCCCCATCCCAGAGACAGAATATTATTGGGTACAATCAAGTCAATCTGGTAATTATTGATAATATTAATCAACTCTGTTTCTATCAATCCAGCCAAATCGTAAACTTCTTTTTCCAGCTCCTTTTCGGATGCATAATCATTAAGCTCACAATAAGCATTTTCTACAATCTTGTTGTTGATCGGATGCTGATAGTGCAAGGATGGAATTATTTGTGCTTCGCAATTTCCGGCACTTCCAGCAATATAGATTACCTCATGCCCAGATAATTCCAGAGCCTTCTTCCACTTATCCATTTCTAATGAAACCCCGTCTGTTTCACCAACCCTAAAATGACACAATGCTATTTTCATTATCCAAATATTTGAGGAATATAATAACTGAACACTACTATAACTATAAAAAATGCAATCAAAATGTAAGTTTCCTTAATAAAAATATCCTGTTTTCTTAATTCAAACTTCACTTCTGGCACCTTGTTGTTTTTATCAGGAAATATCATGCTTACCAGGTAACTTATCGATACACAAATCGCAAATCCTGTAAAATTCAACCAAATCCAGAAAATTTCTACTCCCGGGTCAAAACCAATCATTTCCTGCATGGTTTTCGAAAAAACGAGGTTAATCAATACCGCTAGAATAATACCGGCATTCATACCATATTTATTTACACGCTTAGAAAAAATAGCAAGAATGAATGTTGCCAATACAGGTCCGTAAAAAACCGAACCGATGGCATTAATTATCTCGATAACGGCACTTTGACTACCTCCCAGAAAAAAGGCAGAAGCAATACAAGCTGCACCCCAAAAAACAACTGACATTTTAGATATCATCATATATTTCACGCTGCTCAACTTCTGCTTTCCTCTGTTAAAAAAATCTTCAACAGTAACTGCAGAAAGGGAATTAACGGTGGAACTAAGGGAAGACATAGCAGCAGATAATATCCCAACCATCAAAATTCCAATTATACCATGAGGCAAATATTTGATTATAAATACCGGAACCATCAAATCTGGTTTAATACCAAAACTTGCATATTCCTGTGGAAAATATTTTTGAGTTACTATGGCTATTTCGTTAAGAAAATCAGGGGCTACCATTATTAAGGCACCCAAAACCAATCCCATAGTACAATAAACAAGAACAACTGGTAAACGGAGCATACCATTAGCAAACAACAAAGTTCTAACTGTTTTTTCATCCCTTGCAGAAAGCAAACGTTGCGCCTGAGTTTGATCGCATCCGTAATAGGATACATAAAGGAAAAACCCACCAATCAGCATTGGCCAAATACCATACTCATTACCTTCTCCCAAGCCAAAATTGTTTTGAATAACTTGCAATCTTGCCGGATTAACACTTGACAAAGATCCTCCTTTTTCTATCATCAAATCATATCCATATACAAGACATATTACTAATCCCGTGAATAAAATTATCATTTGAATAGCATCGCCCCAAACTACGGCTTTCATTCCTCCTTGCCAGGAATACACAATAGTAACCACACAAATTAATGGTATGGTATAGATAAAACCAATATCTAATACAGCCTGTAGTATAATAGCAATAGTATAAACCATTACACCTGTACCCAAAGCCCTACTAATTTGAAATACTATACTTAAAATCATTCTGGTTGAAGCATCAAATCGTCTCTCGACATATTCGTAGATACTAACTACTCCTGAACGAAATAAAGGCGGAATAATTACAACCATGATGAAAAACATTGCCAAAGGCACAGCGAATTCAAAAGAAAGCCACTTCATTCCTCCTCCAACTTTTAATGCTACAAAAGCAGGAGCAGACACAAAGCTGATAGCTGATAGCTGAGTAGCCATGGTTGACAAACTCAAAGGAAACCAACTTAAGCTTTTCCCTCCAAGAAAATAATCTGTAGAATCTTTATTCTCCTTAAAGAAATACCCCATTCCTAAAAATCCGGCAAAATATAAGAGGATAATAATATAATCGAGCCAATTCATTAATAATATTTTTTCGTTAAATCACAATTCACAAATACTCTAAATCAAAGATATTTTAATAAAAGGAAGAGTGATCACCACTCTTCCTTTTATTGATATGTATTACTTTATTAGTAATACTTTAATTTACATTAAATAAAGACTAACCAAACAATTTCAATGTAAACGCCATTTATTAGAAATTAAATGTAGTTCTGAAGAATACTCTTCTAGGAAGAATAGGACGACCTACAAAATAAACACCTTCATTAGCCTGCGATAAATCACGAGGATTACCTTCAGTTAAACCATTATCATCAAATAAATTGTATACAGACACTCCAAATCGTAAGCTTTCACCATTATCACCTAATGCCATAGTATAACCAGCATTTAGTCTGAAAATATTGATGGCATCCAACTCTACATTATTAGAATCATCGGTATATTTTTTGCCAGTATAATTCCAGGAAAATCCAGCATCGAAAGTGTTATTGTTGTAATCTAAGGATGCATAAGACATAAAATTTGGTTGTCTTGCTAGTTTATTACCAACAAATTCAGGATGTGTTTTATTATCGTAGTATTCGTGATTTTGATAAGTAATGCTACCACTAAAATCTAGGTTCTCAGCCAATTCATATCCCAAAGTAGCTTCCAGACCAAAAGAACGAGAACTTTGAATAGTAACTGATTCAATAGTAGTTCCTGGATTCGAAGGATCATCAATCAGACGAACATCTCTTCGATCACTCAAATCAACATAGTAAGCAGCCAATGTACCTCTTAATTTATTTGCACCATATTTAATCCCTAATTCGGACTGATAAATCTTTTCTGTTTTATATGATTCTACAGTACCATCTGCAGCAACAGAAATTCCACGTGGCTGAGGAAAGAAATAACCTTTAGTTACATTGCCATATAAATTTACCTTTTCGTTTAATTCATAGTTAGCAGCAATAACACCAGCCCAATCAGTATCGCTACCTTTACCTGTTAAATAGGCATTATTACCCCATTTCACATTTTGTAAATCGGTAGATAAACTTGCATCATCACTCATTTGGTAAGTGGTACTTCCCTCTCTTGAAACTTCTGCTTCGATAGTTTCTAAACGGAAACCAACGTCAATTCTCCAGCGGTCCATCTTCATCTCATCAGTTAGATAAAGGGCTTCTTTATTCGCAGTAATGAAATTATTAGCATAAGCAGCTCCAGGATTATACAAGCCATTCTTACTCAACATCATCTGATTTCCACCAGATTGATAACTTAAATCAACCAAACGAGGTTTAGAATTAAATTCGCTGATATATCGGGTTTGAACATTTTGATCCCAAGCTTCCGTACGTGAAATGAATGTACCAACAGTAATATTGTGCTCCACTATACTACCTTCATATTTTTTGGTTATGTTCAATTCTCCCGCCATATCAGTCATTGGTCTGTTACGATCTAGAAGGGTATTAACTAAAACCAAATCATTACCATTTAAACTGCGGGAAAGTCCAGTATTTGTTGCAGTAATATTTGTAGCAGAAGGGTCAACAGAAGCCACAAAATTATTAACGGTTGAAGGATTTCCAGATCCTGTTAAGAACAAATTGAATTCATGTGCATATTTGGCATAACGCAATTTAGCATCCATTTTCACATTATTGTCAAACTTTTGCTTATAGTTGGCCATAAAATAGCCACCTTTTGTTGCAACACCATCCTTAATTGGAGTTCTATAAATTCCATCAGGTGTTTGGTAGGACAAATTTTTGGCATACATGGTTTGTATGGTTTTCACATCTTTACCATCATTGCCTTTTGCATAGTCACGTGAGTTACCATCCAAAGGAAGAGGTAAGAAAAACTGAACACGATCATCAATCCATTGTCCAGACACAACCAATTCTCCTCCATCAAACTCTTGCTTGATATTTCCACGCAACTGAAATCCTTCCGTTGGAAGACCTGTATCCAAAGGACCTTCATCGTAACGATAAAATCCACTTAAAGCGTAGTAGGTACGAGAATCTTTACCTCCTAATTTTCCACCAGAAAAGAAATCGGCTCTTACTCTACCTTTATCGGCAACTTCCATCTGAATTGTATTTTCAGGTGTATCTGTACCTGTTTTTGAGATATAATTGATTACACCAGCAACAGATCCTGCTCCATAAAGAATAGCAGCACCACCTCTTGGGAAATCCAAAGATTTAATACCTAAATCATTTCTAATGTAAACATCATGAGCTGACGAATTCAATCCAAATGTACTGATCACCGGCATTCCGTCATACTCAAGTGGATTAAATACATACTGTCCTCCCGATGGCAAACCACGAACAAAAACATTAGTAGCAACCTCACCACCACCACCTTCAGCAGTAACTCCTGGGACAGATCTCAAAATATCAGCCTGACTACTTGCTGCTTTATGCTGAATTTCTTCTGCTTTCATCGAGGTCATCGACATGGCAGATTGCTTTTGAGAACGAATAGTTCTTGTACTGGTCACCATGATTTCATCCAAGCCAACACCTTCTAACATGGTAATTGTTACCGCTTCGGAAGAATTTACAGTTGTTTCTTTTGTTTTATAACCAACAAAACTGGTTACTAGAACTACAGGAAGAGATTCCACTTTCAATTCAAACTTTCCATCCAGATCTGTGATAGTTCCGTTGGTTGTGCTTTTAACAACAACACTAACACCAGGAATTGTTGATCCATTTACATCTTGCACTAATCCTGTTACTGTGTTTTGCGCCTGAATTGAAAAGGCAAAACATGTAAAAACCAACAGAATTAAAACTTTTATTCTTTTCATATTTACAATGGTTTAGAAATTAGATTTGTGACAAATTAAAAACATTAAAAAATCACCTGCAAACGTTATATGTTTACGTAAACGTTTACGGTTAATAACTTTTTTCACTATTTTTACATTTTAGAATAAATTCAAATAAGATACTAAATTTCAATGAAAAGGACTACTTTAAAAGACATAGCAAAAGCTTTAAACACAACTATAGCAACTGTTTCCAGAGCTTTAAACGACAAGCCCGAAATAAGTAATGAGATGAAGAATCGTGTAAGAAAAGTTGCTGAATTATACAATTACAAACCCAATCAGACTGCACTTTCGTTAAAATTTCAAAAATCATATTCCTTTGGCGTTATTCTACCAAGTCTCACTCATTATTACTTTGATCAAATTCTTAGCGGCATGCTTCAGGAAGCAACAAAAAATGGGTATAAACTTATACTTGCAGCTAGTAACTATGATCCGGAAAAGGAATTAGAATTAATTCAGGATTTTTATGAATTAAATGTGGACGGAATATTGATTTTACCAAGTCGAATGCTAAACACTAAAAAGAATGAATTAGAAAATCTTATTAGAAATGATATTCCATTTCTTGTAATTGACAAGCTAATCTATTTCGACAAGAAGAAAATTCCATTTATATCTTCGGATGATTATGCAGGCACAAAGGAAGGAATAACTCATTTAATCAAACAAGGATATAAAAAAATAGCTCATATTAAAGGCCTTGATTCCTCCTCTGTTTCTAATGTAAGATATCAAGCCTATTTAGAAACGCTCTCTAAGCACAATATTGAAATTGATTCCCAGAGAGTATTAAGCTGTAAAGATTTCACCAAAGAGGAAGGAGAAGAGTTAGCTGAAAAGCTCATGACTTTAGATAACAAACCAGATGCAATTTTCTGTATTGATGATCATATTGCAATTGGTGTTTTACGCGGATTAAAAAAAATGGGGTATGAAGTGCCTTCGGATGTAGCTGTTCTCGGATTTAGCAACTCGGACATTTCTGAGGTTTGTACACCACAACTCTCTACAATTCATCAACCAGGAAATAAAATTGGTAGGAGGAGCATCAAACTAATCCTCTCAAATATTAATAAACAGAAAGATATTTCTGATACTAAAATTGTAATAAAAACAAAATTTATCCAACGAGAAACCACATAGACTGGGGCTTAAAAAGAATCGTGTGTTTTTCGGGAATCCTCACAAAGAACAAGCAAATCCTTTAATTCCTTTTTGGTGAAGGAACGATATTTACCCACTTTCAAATTCCCCAATTGAATATTCATAATTCTTAATCGCTTTAGCGCTACAACCTCGTAACCAAGATATTCGCACATCCTGCGAATTTGTCGGTTTAAGCCTTGTGTTAGGATAATTTTGAAAGTTTTGTTATTAATCTGCCAAACTTCACACTTCTTGGTAATGGTATCGAGAATTGGTACTCCATTCCCCATTTTCTTAATGAACCCCGCATTTATCTTCCTGTTTACTGTAACCACATATTCCTTTTCATGGTTGTTTCGCGAACGAAGAATTTTATTCACAATATCCCCATCGTTGGTCATAAAAATCAAACCTTCACTAGGTTTATCAAGTCGTCCGATTGGAAAAATACGTTCGGGATAATTTATGTAAGAAATAATATTTCCTTTAATGCGAAGATCGGTAGTACAAGTAATTCCAACAGGTTTATGAAAGGCAAGATAAAAGTTTTTTGTGTGTTTGGTAACGATGCTTCCATTAACACTAATTTCATCTTCACGGGTAACTTTCACGCCCAAATCAGCGGTTTTTCCATTCACCTTCACCCTGCCACGCTCAATTAATTTATCAGCCTCCCGGCGGGAACAATAACCCGATTCTGCAATTGCCTTATTTAGTCTTGTG
>Ga0209013_10000360_pt1 | contig 40181 bp, 54 predicted proteins | sample Cruoilmetagenom2_FD_187291 | JGI IMG/M metagenome (GOLD analysis project Ga0209013, IMG submission 187291) | Oil polluted marine microbial communities from Coal Oil Point, Santa Barbara, California, USA - Sample 2 (SPAdes) (version 2) | ecosystem: Environmental > Aquatic > Marine > Oil seeps ...
AATTAAAGGCGATCCCAGGAAACCATTTGAAGGTGTCAGGGTTCCCCCTATGCCAGATCAAGTAATTGAATGCATTACAGGTGATTGGCTTTCAATTGAAAATTACAATTCATGGGATGATTGGGCGGCTGATATGGGATATGATATAAACAGCAAGGATGATCGAAGGAAAGCCAAAAGAATATATCATACAGTTATCGATCAATCAGAAGATGCTCAAATATTCTTTTCAAAGCATTGGAATCAATTGATTGAAAGGACTTATTAATGTTTAATTCAGAAGCAATTGAAATCAAAGTGTCCTTTTCAATCCCTGAATGGTTTCCACCTGATCGATTGGATTACAGCAAAGCTCATCACTATGATCAATCCCATGCTTATGCTGGATCGTATGATCATTCAACCTATCACAATTCAGCAGAAGACAATCTATGGAATCAATTCAAAGATATAAAAGAAATGTGTAATTATTATTGGATTGAAATAGAATATGATGGTAGTCCAGAACATTTGTCTGATTGGATTGAAACAATGAAAGGTAAATTAAATCGATTCTTTAGACGATACAAAGAAGGAAGGAAATAATTGAATGGATAAACAATCAATCATTGATAAACTTAGTGCAATCAGAAAGGAATTGCTGATTGTAGCAGATCAGATTCGGAAATTGCCACTCAACCCTAAAGCAGAGCAATTAGGAAACAATTGCATCTCATTGAACTCAAGCGAATTGTTTAAGTATGACAAATGGACTCCGAGTTACTATATCTTTTCAGATCAATATGAGATCATTGCTGAAATGATTGAAACGATACCAATTGATCAAGTGATCCCTAAATTGAATCGAATCATTGAAAAGAAGCAATACTATCTCAAAGGCAATATGATTCTATTTCATCCCCAGGTAATTAAGAACCTTGAAACTTTAATCAAAGGAGGTTGAATGCATTACGAAATCATTGGTATTTACAAAGGCAATCGAGAAGTAATTGATGAAGCGGATACAAAAGATGATGCCAATTACCTTAGAGCAGAATATCAATTGGCATATGGCAAAGATTGGCAAGTAATCATTAAACAAACGAAAGGAGAATCAATCAATGGATAAACATCACGGTTATAGCAATCAACCCTACAGTTATTTAGAACCGCAATCGTATGATCAATTAGTACACTATTTGGCTCAAGGTGTACGCAAGGCAAATACAATTGATCGTCCAATTGCAAACAACACAAGAGTAATCAAACGAACTCCCACCACCATTGCAATCAAACTGCATAATACCGACATAATCACATTCTTTGAAAATGGTTCCATTCAATTGAATACAGATGGATGGAAAACTGTAACTACAAAGGATCGAATGTCAAGATTCCTACCTACCGGCATCAATGTCTATTCCGAAAAATTCCTTTGGTATCTATCATACAATAAAAAACGATACCTTTATGAGGATCACATGATAATCACTCACGATGGACATATCACCAATGCCAATGGCAATGCAATCAAGGAACACTCCAAAGCAAAAGAAAAGAAAAAGCGCAATCAATTGAAAAAGATTGACAATTACATTCGCAAATTTATGGAAGCATTACAATCAGGGAAAGTACCTGCTCCTGGATATAGTGATTGTTGGGTTTGTCAAGCACACAATGGGCAGCCAATTGCTGATAAAATGAGTACTCTTAAATTGATTGATGGTCAACCAGAACTCATTCCATTCAATGAAAAACCCTGGACATATGATTGCATTAGAGGTCATATCAAAGAAAACTATTTCGTTCCTACTTTACTTATAAATGCAATCAAATCCGAATTCTATGATCAAGAAGGCATTTGGGGCAATCCGAATATGACTTATGGATTATCTGATTTTGATAAGCATAACATATCCTGTTGGTTTCATTCTGATGATACAGAACACAAACCAATGGTTGCTGATATGACAGTAAGACGATTGAAAAAAGCAATGAAGCAATTCATTACCAAACAATTAAACTTCTAACAAGGCAATTCACTCCAGTTTTTTCAATTAATTAAACAAACGAAAGGAATGTAAAAATGGATGACTCATTTAGTGAAGCAATTGAATATCGGGGATTTAATATTAACATTCACCAGGATCAAGATCCATCTATAAATCCAATTGATGATTTTGATATGTTTGGAACTATGGCTTGCTGGCATTCCAGATATACATTAGGCCACAAACAACCTGATTGTGAACCGAATAAATTCTTGCAGCAATTGGCAATTGAAGCTGATCCCTATAATGAAAACAGAATTGATTATTGGGAAAATGGAATCGGATGGAGAAAACTATCAATCAAGTATCCCAATCTTGATGACAATCAAGCATTCAATGCATGTGAAAAAAGATGTGATAACATAATTGAGAAAGCAATCAATCAATACTATGTTATGCTTCCCTTATACCTCTATGATCATTCCGGCATTACAATCTCAACTGGCCCATTCAATTGCCCTTGGGATTCAGGTCAAATCGGATACATCTATGTTACCAAAGAAGCAATCAAAAAGGAATTCAATCGAAAGATAATGTCAAAGAAGTTAGAACAAAAGGCAATTGACATTATGCGATCAGAAGTCAATACTTATGATGATTACTTAACCGGATCTGTCTATGGTTATGTAATTGAACCTACCGATGAAAACAAAGAAATCAATTGTGATGATTCCTGTTGGGGATTCTTTGGTTGTAATCATGAAAAGTCTGGATTGATGGAAATGGCAAAAAACGCAATTGATTGTGCAATCAATCAATATGAGAAAGAAGCAATTGCCGATCATTTCAGAAGGCTGGAAATGAATCAATTCATGCAAACCAGTTGGGCTATTTAATCATGAAAAATACTTGTTGGGCAACAATTAATGAAACACATCAAAAGGGATTACTATCAATTGAGATACCTAATGTAGAATCTCAAATCTGTGATGTAGGAATACAAACAGCAAGAGATGGACGCATTTGGATATGTATTGATGGACAAGCATTCATTCGATTCAAACCAATTAAAAAGGAATATGATTTGACAAAAAAGAAAAAAAGAAAACAAAAGGATCATTGTGTGTTACCTACCTGTTCCAGATGTCGAGAACGATTGCACAATGCCAATGCTTACAAACGTTCTGATGGCAGATTCACAACCTATTGCAAAGCTTGCAATGTTGATGAAGCAATCATTAAAAAATGGAAACAAAAATCAATTAATGAAATTAAAGAAAGAATTGACCATTACAATCACATGATTGAATTGCTTTATGAAACATTCAATCGAAAGGAGGGAATAATAAAATGACCTATGGTGAAATCAAAGCAGCAATTGAAAATGATGAATATGACAACTATACCGATAGAGTTGATGTAACAATTGAAATCAGTCTATTTGAATACGGTATATTGCGTGATCCAAAAGATGATGCTTGTATCTTTTGTAATTTCCTTTGTAATGAAGAACCAGATGATGATCATGAAATTCAATTGAATCATACATGGGTATCTCTTACAGATGTTAGAGACTATTTAATTGATGAATCAAGCAAAGGATTCTTTGATTACATTGGTTCAGATCTTGAAACTGAATTAGATAATCTGGATAATGACAACCTTGCCTTCATTATCAATTCAATTAATTCATATGATGGTTGGTTTAATAATTAAACGAAAGGAAAAATATGTATCAATTAATTTGTATGTCATTTGATGGTGAGTATGTTACTGAAAGACCTGAATTTGAATCAATTGATGATGCCTGGGAATATTCAAATGACCTGGGATCTAAATGGTATTTCTATCCATTTCATTTTGTAATTAAAAATGTAACAATCAAAGACACTCCAATTCATTTAGAATATTTTAAGGATAAACGAATCACAACTGTTAAAAGGCTATTCAAACGATTATCTACAAGATCTGATTTAATTAATTGTGATGCTGATGAATACTTAAATGCTATAATCAGTGAAATATTTATAATGACAGTTTAACAAACGAAAGGAGATTAATCAATGCCAATTACATTACAACAAGCAAAAGCACTCGAATTCGGTGATTACATTTATTCAAATCGATTTACCAATGCTGACAACTGCACTCCTGTTCGATGGAGAATCAATGGTCAAGTCAAACGATGGAAGCGTGATCCAGATCGAATTCAGATCCCCGTTAAGTATGGTTTATATAATCATGCCTATCTTTGTCATGGAGAAATTAATAATCGAATCTACATGAAATCAATTATCCTTGAATTAGAAGATTTTGAATTGACTGAAGATGCAGCATGTAAATCTTTATTGGATAAAGGGAGAAGTGTTTAATGAATATACTTTCAATTGATTGGGATTACTTCTTTCCAGATAACTTTGTTTTTGATTGGCAATTTCAAGACAATAACAAAATATATTGCGAAATCATTTGGCCTATTAGGTGGAGCAATCGAAATCTATTTGATCACAAAATAATTGCCAAAGATATATATCATCCAGATCTGCAATTGTTAAATGGATTTTTAGATAAGATCCTAATCAATTCATATCCAAGTATGCTTGTAATCAGCGATACTCATGTTGACATTAAAACATTAATTGATGCTTTCCCTAAATCAAATATCTATAACTTTGATCAGCACCACGATATTTATTATGGTAATGAATTACCTAAAAAAGAATCACAACTCAATTGTGGCAATTGGGTAGGGTGCTTACTTAATCAAATTAAATCCTACCATTTATTTTATCCCCCTTGGCGAAAAACTAATCCAGAACACAAAGGCAAATTATTATATACTGAAGTATCCTATTCAATTCCTGAAGATCCCCCTGTATTTGATGCAATATTTATTTGTCGATCATCCCCCTGGACTCCCCCCTGGTCAGATCATAAATGGATTGAATTTATCGAATATTTTAAAATCAATTACCATATACTTTGGAATCGTAAATTAGCATTGGATTATGTATTGAAAGCCCGACCATTTGATCAACAAGAAGCAGAAAGGTATGAGCAACAAACCAAAAAATCAATTGAACGATGTAAAAAAGAAAATGCTGAAAGGAGGAATAATATATAACAAAGCAATCACAGCAGTTTTTTGAAACGAATGACAAAACCGACCAATTGAAAAGGAGAAATTAAATGAAAGAATCAAAATCACAAAAGTCACACACACAACAAGTAATTGAATATTTAATTGAGAATAAAATTAACAGATTCATCATTAAAGATTTGTGGAAAACATTCCCACATATCAAAAACAATACAATGAGTACACTTGTATCAAGGGATCTAAAGAAAAAAGGATTGGTTACTAAAACCGATGCTCGTAGAGGTATGAGTGTTGTCTATCAATTCCATCCCCCTAAACCAATTCAAACTCAATTAGAAGATACCAAATTGGATGATAAGAACCTTCAACCAGATCCAGAACCAGATTTATATGATTCTTATGTCAAGATTGGTAAAGGGATTGAAGAACTATTGGAAGTCAAAAACAATTCAATCCAGGGTTTTACGAATCAATTAAAATCAGCAAAGAAAATGATTCTGGATCTTGAAGCAACTGTTCAAGAAAGGGATCGCCATATTGTAGAACAGGGAAAAAAGATCCATGAATTGAGTGAGAAAATTCGTAACAAGTCCGGCGGCTCAATTAAATTGGATGAACTGCAAAGCATTGTAAATAACCAATAGAAAAGGAGGTTCTACCATTGATTAAAAAACAAGTAACTAATGTTATAACTCATACAATTGATTGGATTGAAATACAACAAATAATTAATGCTTATATAAAAAGAAAGTATGATGTAACATTTCCAGAAGATACTCAAATCAGAGTAATTAGTCGAACAGATGCAATGGTAGAACCTTATGAAATTCGATTTAAACACATAATAAAAGAAGATGATGACTATAAAACAATCAAGTAAGGAGAATTAAACAATGGGTTTAAGCAAGCATGTAAACATAAGAATCACTCCTGAAGTTGATAAGAAAATTGAATCAATTAAAAAGGAGATGGAAAAGTCAGATGGAATGATATATTCCCGATCTCAAGTCATATTCATGCTGATTGTCAGGGGCATTCAAAAATATGTCGAAATGCAAATTCCTTAGTTAAATCAACAGGTTTTAAAGCTTGACATTTGTTTTCCAATGATGTATGCTTATTATCGACTGAATGGCAGACCAAACAAACGAAAGGAAAAGATATGAACAAATGGAAAAAATTCAATGAAAGTGTTAAACAAGTAATCAAAGAACCGACCAGAAAGCAAAAGTTTCAAATGGATGATCTTCATTTGACTCTTTATGAATTCAATCAAGAAAAAATATCTCTTTCCAAATCACTTGATGAAGTAAACAAAAAGATTGATCACTATATGAAAAAGCTTGATCAATTACTTACTTCTGATTCTCCTCCTACCTGGGCCTGGAGATGGGTATTCAAGAAGTCAAACATTAAATGGAAAGAAGAATTCATTAATCGATTAGGCAAAGCTGAAGCAAATAAAATCTTATCTGTTGCCAAACAAAAAGAATATCCAAAAATAGGCATTCAATTCATTGATCCTAATCCAGAGGATATTCCAAAAAATCCTGATCAATTAAAAGTTCCCAAACGATTAACCTTACCTAAATCCAAACTAACTCTAAAGGAAAGAATAGCATTACATAAAGGCAATTAATTGCTTGTCCAATTGCCAAGATGGAAGTGTTATCTCTATACTCTAATCCAGAGAAAGAGATTGTATAATGCAATTAACTCTCAACAATACAGATGGGGATTTAAAGGACACGAAATGTATTTGTTACGAAAGATGTGTTTTAAATACCTTGAGAAAGGAGGACAAAAACTTTTAAAAGCTGATCGATATGATCAATTGATTGATCAGGTCTTAGGAAATCGGATGGTGATCGCTGATATAGAAGAAATTGAATTGGCGCATAAGTTACTAATCATTAAAAAAATTAATGTAAGGAGGTTACTCATGGAATTAAAACAATTGAAAGAATTTGGTAAAGAAGTCGGATTGAAACTCGCTCAAATGAACAAAATGAATGATGACGATCTGGTATTGGAAATCATCCGTAATGTAGAACCGAAAGTTCAATACTCAAAAGAACTGGTTGCATGGTACAATGAATTGGATGATTCCCTGTTCGATCAAGCTGAAGCTGAATCAGGTGCTGCTGCCGTTACTGAAACTGCTGCTGCTTCAGGTGATACCGGCATTTCAATTGATGATGTAGTTGAAGTCCTTGAAGGCTATACCAAAAAGGCTGAATTGATGGAGATCCTTGAAGATGGTGATGTTGCTCCTTTATTTGAAGGATTTGATCCTTCAGCCTATAAATTGCCTACTCAAATGAAAAAGGCAATGATTGATTTTCTCAAAAATCCCCCTAAAGCTGAAGCTGAAGTTGAAACCGCAGGGGATGATCAATTGGCAGAAATCGTAGAACTCATTAACGAATGTGAAAATGAAGATCAATTGGTTGAAGTCTATTCAGAATATCAGGGAATCTTTGAAAGCATGGAAGTACCTGATGATGTTGATGAAGAAACCCTTCAATCAATGATGCTCGATCACATCAAATCAAAAGCGGAACCAAAGGAAGAAAAACCTATGTCACTCAAAGAGCGCATTGCTGCAAAGAAAGCAGCAGAAAGTGGTAAAGTTGATGTCAAAGGCAAAGATGAAACAAAACCATCACCTGAAGAACTATTCAATTGGTGGACTCCTTCCGATGAAGGTTTCAGTGTTGATGATGCCTTTGCCAAAGTGGAAGAATTGAAAATGACCGAATTGCGGAAATTTGCCAAGTTCATCGGTCTTACAATTGGAATCGGCAAAAAGAAAGATGAGATCCTTGATCTGGTTGCCAATAAGATTGCTGAAACAGTTGAAGGTGTTGGAGAATCAACTGATCAGGATAGTGTTACAATCACAGCAGAATTAATCAATGATGCTGCCAAAGGCAAAGATAAAGAATCCCTGGTTGAAATGTGTGATCAATTGGGAATCAAATTGAATGCACTTCAAAAGAAATCTGTTCCTGGAATGCAGAAAAAACTGCTTGCTGAAATTACAATTGGAAAAGAAGCAACAAAGGAAACCACCACTGTAAAACAAAGAGGTAAACTATCTGCTAAAACCCCTGCTGCTGATGCTCAATCAGTTTATGCAATCATGGAGCAATTGGTTGTTGCAGGTAAATCAGAAGATGCTGTAGTGAAAGCAGTATCCCCCATTTACAAAGAAAAGGGAAAATCCATTATCTTTATCAAAAAACGTGTCCAGACCATGTTTAAGATCATCAAAACCGACAATGATATGGATTAATCAATAATCAATTATCAAATAAGCAGGGGTTAATAGCCCCTGCTTGTCAAATGGTGATTAAATGAGTTTCTATTTTCCTCTACCACAGACAAAAAAATCAAATGTCAAATATGATTGTGATAAATGCAATCGTTTTGATAATCCTGCAATTGATACTCCATTCTTTCCATTCTACAAAGGAAGCAATTACAGTGGATTGGTTATATTAGGTCAACAACCATCACAGGATGATGACACTCGATCAATTCATTTTTCAAATAAAAAAGCACAAGCAATCAGATCAAATGCATTCAAAGAGGGATTCAATCTAAAAAACGTTGCTGCATTTGTCTACGCTCTTAAATGTTATTCAAAAAAGAAATCCACTGAAGTTCAATTCAAATGCTGTCGATCATTCTTAGTCGATGAACTTAATAAATTAAAACCTAAAATGATCATTTGTTGTGGAGAAATGGCATTCAAATCCCTATTCAATTTAAAGAACAAAATCCCACCGACAAAGCTCAGAGGTAGGTTGATCCCTAATTATGAATTTAATTGCCTTGTGTACACTCTGATGAACCCTAATGACCTATATAATTATGATCAACAATACGCTTTAAAGCGTGATCTTAAACGTGCATTAAAATTCTGGTCTAAATACAATACCTATAAAAAAGTCGATCAATTACTTCAGGAACGAAAGATCCTTGAAGGGATCACAATTAAAGAGGTTAAAACTGAAAAAGAATTAAGAGATTGCCTTGATAAGATCTGGAATACAAAAAGAATTGCATTCGATTATGAAGCAACCAATGTCAAACCATTCGATGATAACTTTGAAATCACTCACATTCAATTCTCAACTGCAAAATATGCCTGGGTATTGCATGAATCATTATGGTTGGAAAATGAGAACAATGATTTTATGCTTTGGCATTTCATGGAAAAATTTTTACCCAATCCATCAATTGAAAAGATAATCCAAAATGTCAAATTTGAACGCAATGTCAGTCGATGGGTATTTGGCGCTGAAATAGTCAATACTCAAGATCCAATGATTGCATCTCATGTGATTGATGAACGCAGAGGAACCACTTCATTAGATTTTCAAAACCTAACAAGGTTTGGCATTCCACCTTATTCAGATACAGTTAAAACATTTCTAATGAAAAAGGATAAGGATGATAAACAGAATCGAATCAGAGAAGCACCATATGACGATATGATACTCTATGCTGGATTAGATGTTATTACTACCTACAATCAATGGTTGTTAATTGAAAAGATACTTCCAATTGTTTACCCTAATGCTAAATATAATTATGAGTTTTTACATAGGGGTCATAAGCTCTTTGCAAACATGACAAAGGCAGGAATTAAAATAGGTGAAGAAGAATTGGATTCATTGGAAACTACATTAATTAATAAAATGGAATCAGTACTTACTCGCATATCTCAGATCCCTCAATTCAAAGCTTATAATACTTATTTAGAAGATAAAACCAATTTAAGTAAATCAACTGATAAGAAATTAAAATCACTTTCTATAAAAATGAAAGGAGATGGAACTTATGATAAAGATCACTCAAGAACAATCAGCAGTAATACAACAAGTGGTAAACCGATTAGAAGAAAACTTTCATTTTAATCTAAAAGAATTTTCATTCATTTACAATGGAAAGAAAGCCTTTATTGTAGATGTAAGAAAAAGAAAATCACTTATAAAACCATTTTCAATGTATCGAAAAGAATTATCTGATTACATTGAGTTGTATAATCTGGATGTAGAAGTATTCAAATCTCCAAATCAAATGAATAATTACCTTACTATGTGTATGCAAATCATTGCTAACATGCTTGACAGTACCCGAATGGGATCTGTTGAAAACTATATAAATCACATCTGGAAAGAATTTGAATGTGCAGTTGATAATTTTAAAGATCCTGAACCGATGCGAATATTTATTGGAAGTATAACTTCAATCATCACAATGATTGATTATAGTCTGGAAATTCAATTATCACAAATGACAGATTCAGATAAGCAAATGTCTATGATCAGTCATATAATTCAAGGTATCGATGAATACTTTGAAATAGCTGGTGTATTTGAAATATCAAAAGATTCAATTAAAAAAATAAAAGTCAAAGGAACTAAATCTGGCAAAGTAACAAATGATAAACCTGATACAATTGATTTAAGCAAAATCAAACCAATAAATATAAGGGAAATTTAATGATTAATGAATCTGATTTCAATTTCAATCTCAGATCTAATCCTCAGATGCAGGAATTCCTTTATGAGTTCCTTGGATTAGAACCTCTTACAGAACCTAATAAAAAAACAGGTAATTACAAAACAGATGAAGCAACAATCATTCATTACGCTGAAAATCAAAACATAAAATTTTGCAAATTATTATTACAATATAGAAAACTTAACAAAGCATTGAATACTTATATTGCCGATCTCAAACGCAATGTATCTGAACATGATGGTAGAGTACATCATGAACTATGGTTGAATGTAGCTGAAACCTATCGATCAAGTTCATCAGATCCCAATTTACAGAATCAACCGAAACATGGTGATATACTTCCGAACCTACCCTGGAAAACAATTAGAAAAGTATTTGTTTGTTTAGGAAAAGGATGGCTTATATGTGAATTTGATTACGATGGTGCAGAAGTCAAAGTTGCAGGAATGCTTGGCAATGATCCCCAAATGATTGAAGATCTTAATAACGATCTGGATATGCATTCCCATTGGGCAATTAAACTATTTGGATTGAAAGGTTACTCCTATGAACAGGTAAAAGAAAAGTTTGGTGACAATGAACGATTCCTGGCAAAGAACAATTTTACTTTTGCTAATTTCTTTGGAGCAGGATTTTCATCAATTGCAGAAGAAATGCGAAAGAGTGATTTCTATAAAGATTTTGTTTATAACATTTACAATCAACGCAAAACAAAACATGAAGCATTTGATCATTACTTCTTTAACTTTTCTCAGAACCATATTAAGGATTGTCAAAATCAATTTTATGAAAGGTATCACATCTATAAAGCATATCAGGATGCCATAGTTGACAAATACTACAAAACAGGGTATGTTGAAAATCCATTCGGATTTCGCAGAAGATTTCCCTTAACCAGAAACGAAATAATTAATTATCCAATTCAATCAACGTCATTTTTATTATTGCTTGACTCGTTAATTAATATCGAAGATGAATTGGAGAAAGGAGGATGGGAATCACATTTAATCAATCAGATACATGATAGTGGTAAAGCCAATCTGAGAACCTATGAAGGTGGAGACTTCATAGATATGGTAGATGAAAAAATGACCGATAAACCCCACCTACCCTGGACTACTACCGTTAGAATGAAAACTGATTGGGAAGTAGGTAAAAACTGGTTGGATATGAAACGAATTAAAACCAATTAAACAAACGAAAGGAGAAAAAGATTATGTTGAATTTAACCAATTACATGAAAGCCGGTTATGGTTGTGTATTTGTTGAAACCCTGGAAATGAAACGTGCAATGAAATCAATTGAAATAGATGCACCTTTCAAAAAGAAAATGTGGAGTCCTATCCGTGGACTCATTAATGATTACTATCGATTTGGTGAAGATGAACCAATCGATGCTCTCAACATCCTACGCAGATCAGTAGGACAACAAGCAGATGGATCATTTGCTGCTGCCCCCTCCAATACTGCATTCATTCTGGAAAACTTTGATGAATTCATTGAATCATTCGATGTAGTCCAGACCATTCTTGACATTTACGATCTATTAAAAGCCAATCATACAATGATCATTATGGTTGGATCTAACTCTGCTGCAATTCCTTCCAAAATCAAAGAGTTCATTCCAGTTGAACAATTCGATATGCCCAATACTGAAGAAATCACCACCATTGCCAGTGGTATTTCCGAAACTTCAATTGAAGAATTAGGAGATAGCTATGAAGATAAATTCAAAGTTAATAATCCAATCATTGAAGCATGTAAAGGCATGACCTGGGAGGAGATTGAAAATGCTCTTGCCAAATCTGCCGTTGAAACTCGATCATTTGATTTCAGGCATATCATGGATCGTAAAAAACAAGTGGTTAAACAAACTGGATTTATGCAATTCATTGAACCCGAACCAATTATCAATCTTGGTGGAATGGATCACTTCAAAAACTATTGGGAACTTAGATCAGAACCTTTTCTCAATGCCAAATCAACCAAACCTAAAGTTAGAGCAGTATTATGTGCTGGATTCCCTGGAACTGGAAAGACATTAGGAGCAAAGGTATTAGGATCAATTCTTGATTGGCCCATTGTTCTATTTGATGTAGGTGCGGTCAAAGAGGGAATCGTTGGTGAAACTGAAAAGAAAATCAGGAAAGCCACAAAGACAATTGATTCAATTGGAAGATGCATCTTTGTATTAGATGAAATTGAAAAGTTCTTTGGTGGAACTGGTCAAGGTCAACAATCAACTTCAAGTGGAGTTGATGAAGGAATGCTTGGTCATATCTTAACCTGGATGCAGGAAAGAACATCTGAAGGTATTTTATTCGGAACTGCAAACAATCTGGATGCATTACCACCTGAATTCAAACGTACTGGTGGTCGATGGGATACTATCTTTTTTGTCAATCTGCCCAATAAGCATGAAGTCAAATCAATCATTGAAATTCAAAATCGTAAATATGATTCAGAAATACCAATTGATAATGAATTCTGTAAAAAATTAAATGATGAAGGATGGTCTGGAGCAGAGATTGAACAATTGGCAAAAGATTCTCATTATGAACCAGTTGAAATTGCCATGAAAAATATTCCAGTACTATCTCGATTCGATTCAAAGAAGTTTGATCGCACAAAGGAAATGGCAAAATCATTTAGATGGGCCAATGCCAAAGATCATTCAAAGGAAATCATGAAACCCCGTAAGTTAAAACTTAATTAATCAATTGGGCAGGTATCCAAATGGCTGAAGGAAGCGGGCTGTAAACCCGTGACATTGGAAACGCTGGAGGTTCAACTCCTCCCCTGCCCACCAATTAAAAGAAAGGAGTAACTAATGAGCCACAATGAAATAATCGATTTAGAAGTAACCGACATTAAAGCTTTATCAATGACCGCAAAACGAATGGGAGGTGAATTAATCCTTAATGCAAAAACCTATAAATGGTATGGTACAAATGTTGGTGATTATCCTTTACCAGAGGGGATTAAAGCATCTGATCTTGGCAAATGTGAACACAAGATTAAATTCCCTGGAATCAATTACGAAATCGGAGTAATCAAATCCAAAACTCAAAAAGGGGCATATTCATTGCTTTGGGATTTTTTTGATAGCTCATTAAAAAAGAAAATGGGGGGAGAAAAAGCAATTACCTTCATTCAACATTACACAATGGAAAAAACCAAACAAGCGGCAATGTTAAAAGGGAAACTGTGCAGAGAATCAGTCATTAAAACCAAACAAGGTGAAAAACGCAGAATAGTAATCACTGTTTAAAAGGAATATAAGATGAAAGATTTAATTAATTACATTGCACGATCATTGGTTGACTTTCCAAATGATGTAGAAGTCAATACAATTGAAGGTGATCACACTACTGTATTAGAACTCAAAGTAGCAAAAAAAGATATAGGAAAGATCATTGGCAAACAAGGCAGAACTGCTCAAGCAATTAGAACTATTTTAAGTGCAGCATCAGGAAAAACAAGACAACGGCATGTTCTTGAAATCGTAGAATAAGGAGGTTAATTATGCAGAAACAAATTATTGTAGAAGTCGATGAACAAGGTAAGATTCATTTTGAAACTGATGGATTCGTTGGTGAAGAATGTATCACCGATGATATAGTCAATCATTTGAAAGATGCATTGGGCAAAGGTCTTGGGCCAGAATTCAAACCTGTATTCTATCAAAAGAATCAAACAAGGACTGTTCATAAAAATTTCTGTGGTTAATTAAATGGATTTATACGAAGTATTATTCTTTCATCCAAAAGGTACTCGATTCTTAATTCAAGGGGTACAAGCTGATGTTGAACAAAAAATGGAATACACTACTCAGGAGACACTTCAAGGAAAACAAAAATTTTCTGTTCCTGGCAGTAATTATTTAGACATTACTTTAATTGTTCCAAGACCAGCAGATGATTATTTAGTAGATGAATTAAGATTCCAAACGGAAGCTGAAGAATTACTTTTATATTTCAAAGATGTTCATCCTTGTTTAATTAAAGGAAGAATAACAGATGTTCATTTAGGTCATGGTGATGTAACTATTAAATTTATAGGTAATGCTACAAATAAAACCTATGATGATTTTGTTTTAGAAGCAAAAAATTATCAATCGATTTTATTTGGAACTGATTATGTCGATGATCTTCCTATTAAAAAGAAAAAGAAGATCATCAAACGCAAACTAACATTCTAATAAAAGAAAGGAGAATCAATCATGGCTACAATCGCAAAGAACACAGGCAATGAAATTAACATTTTCGATCTTGGAACTCTGCTTCAATTTGAAACACACACATGGCAAGCCAGAAAGGGCATTCCCAAAGAGATTAGAGCTAAAATGACTGAAGAAACTGATTGGGTATCAGGCTATCAACGATTGATTAAGTCAGAACGATTGACACCAATCAATTCAGTCATCACTCAGGTTCGGAACTACATTTGGAATGAAATATCTTTACCCTTTCCGATTAAATCCGTTCATTTTGTATCCAATGACATAAGTGAAGAAGCAGATATGAAACTCAGAGCATATTCAAAGATGCTCAAAAAAGAGGTCAACATATTTGCCAAAGACTATGACAAATGGATTAAGGAATCGGAAAAAACCTTAAAGAAAGATGGATTATTTAATAAAGAAGCATATCCAATGAATGTTCGTAATCGATACAGCATTGAATGGAGATGGTTCGATATGACTATTCCCTCTGGATTGACCGATGAAATGTACAAGGTTGAAACAGATCGCATTCAAGCAATGATGAATGAAACAAGGCACAATTGCGTAATTGCCATGCGTGAGGGTTTTGGTGAACTTGTAACTCACTTGTCTTCAACATTAAATGGTAAACTCAATGGTGAAAAACGCAGAGTTAGACCGGAAGCATTGGAAAAGTTTGATGACTTCTTTAACACATTCAAATATAAAAACATATTCAATGATGATCAATTGCAAAATATGGTCAGTGAAGCAAAATCTCTACTGGCAGATGTAACTCCCAAAGATCTCCGCAATGATCAATCATTGGAAAAATTAATCAGTCATGAATTGAATGGACTTAAAGAAGAAATTACTGATGCTACTGAATCTTATAAACGTAAATTAACTTTTTAGGAGTTATTATGTACGATCCAGAATTTTCACTTGATCGGTATAATCTTGAAATTGAATCAGAACGCCAAGCTGATTTAATGCGAAAATACACTAAGCGTCAAGCCAAAATGAAGTCAATGCTTAAAAAAGCCCAAAAGAATTTAGATATTTTGGAAGGCGAATTGGCTGAAGAATACAGACGCAACAAAAAAGAATATGGCATTCACAAAGATACTGATCAAGTGATTTTTCGATTGATTAAAGGTGATCCTAAATATGAAGTACAATTTAATGAAGTCATAAAGTATCAATACCTTTATGACGATGCAAAATCAGCAGTTGATTCAATTGTTGAGAAAGGATGGATGATTAAAGAAATGGTAAAACTTTGGTTGAATAATTATTATTCAACTCCAATTGTCAAGGAACATGAAGTCAAACCCAAACGATTTCGATTAAAGGAGGATTAACTATGTCATTGCAAGATCGATTAAGAGACAGAAAAAAGTTAACAAGTGGAGGTGGTGGTGGAATCAGAGATAAGTTCAAAAAACGGGATACTTCCACATTAGAAAAAACTTATGAAAATAGAGATAAACAAACCAAATCTGGATCAATGGGCAAAACCATATTCAATCATGAAATATTGAGTACTTTTGAAATTGAAGAATGGCAACCCCATTTAGTAATTGGTGATCATTTCTATGATATTCTCCCCGTTTCATTCATTCCCCACATTCCCTATCATTGGGAATGCCAAGTACATTTTGCAGTAGGTTTTGCAAAAGATGCATTTATTTGTCCTCACCAAGCTCACCGTAAACAATGCTATCGATGCGAAGTGCAATCAAAACTCTATCGAAAAAAAGAGGAATACCTCAATGAAAAACGATGGTCTGAGGAAAAATTCAAAAATGCTGCAAAAAAATTGTATCCTCAAGATCGGATTGTTTACCTTCTCTGGAAACGTACTGAAGAACTATTAGGAGATGAACCACCAGATTACACATTAAGGGTATGGAATGCGCCCAAGGTTGCCGTTCACCAGGAAATCCAAGGAAAGGTAAGAGACAAAATCAATCGTACAACCTTGGACATTTCAGACGTTTCCCCTGATGGTGAAGGTCGAACGGTGGCAATGGAAGTTTCCAAACGAAAGACTTCAGCAGGTACATTTCCTGGATATGGTTCATTTGATCTACATAAACGGGAAAACCCAATTCCAAATGAAATACTGGAACAATTGGATACTTTAATCACTGAAGCTGAAGATCAGGGTTTTGAAAATGCAATTGAATATCTAATTCATTATGCTGATTATGAAGAAATCAAAGAATCAATGCAAACTGAAGAAGATGAAGATGAAGATGAAGCAGCAGCAAAAACTAAAGAGGGCAGCACATCATCATTGCGTCAACGATTGCAACAAAAAGAAGAAGAAGAAAACAAAGGGTATGATGCCAGCAAAACTACTGTCGATGAAACCCTTGCTGAAATTGAATCTGAATGTGAAAAAACAAGACAAGAATTATCAGGACTATCTTCAATCAGATTTAAAGCATGGTGTAATAAAAATGATTATAAAGTTGCTTTAGAATTTGATTCTCAATCAGAAGCGGTGGATGCCATTGTCGAAGATATGTATGAAAAATTCATTGAACAAGCAGACATTGACATTTAATTATTAATTAGGGGAGTCTTAATTGACTCCCCACAAGGAGTACTAAATGCCAAGATTAAAATTAACAGAAAAACCTAATTTACGTGATCGATTAAAAACCTGTGAATTATTGCCTGAAGTAAATCTCAAAAAACCCCTGGCATTTATTGATTCCGGCAGTTGGATGCTGAATTTAGCATTAACAAATCACGTAGATCAAGCATATCCAATTGGCAGAGTTATTAATCCAGTTGGAGATTATTCAACAGGTAAAACACTCCTTGCTTGTGAAGCAGTTAATTCTGTTTGGTATATTGAACATCTTCTAAAGAAAAAACGTGTTAAAATGTATTATGATGAACCAGAACATGCATTTGATTACCGATTAGCTGCAAAATTCAATGTACCATTAACACAAGTATATGGATTACGTGAAGATTTAGTAGGATTTAAAAGAAAAAAGGGTGACAGATTATTTCAACGATCAAAAACGGTTGAAAACCTTTACAACAATCTTGAGTACATTAATAAGAATGATAAAGATTACGATGTTGTTCTTTATGTACTTGATTCACTTGATACATTAAGAGATGCAAGAGAAATAAAACATCTTGAAAAAAAAGGAATTGAAAAACAAGATATGGGAGGAGGCAAAGCCAGGGTTCTATCTCAATTATTTCGCAATTCAATTGATAAAGTACACAATTCAAATATTATTCTATTTATCCTATCTCAGATCCGAATGAACGTTGGAATCGTATTCGGTGATCCCAATACAAGAGCAGGAGGAAAAGCTCTTGATCACTACGCCACACACATATTCATGCTCAAAGAAGTCAGAAAAATTACAAGTGATAACAAAATCAATCAGGGAATTGAAGTCAGAGTCAAAATTAAAAAGAATAAAACAGGTGGTCGTTACAATGATGTTATGATGAACATTCTACATGGATATGGGATTGATAACTTTGGATCTGCTGTTAATTTTCTTTGGGATAATGATCAATTTGAACGATCTGGTAATTACCTTGTATTTCATGATGAAAAAATGTATCGGTCTGAATTAATCGAATTGGCAGCAAATAATGATTATGTTGCTCATGAATTAAAATGTGATCTACAAGATTATTGGAATGAGATCATTCTTAATGCTGAGATTGATCGAAAACCCAAATGGGGAGGTTAACTTGGAGGATTTAAAAGATTTTTTTGAATTTTTTCTGAAAGCAGATTCTAAAGAAAAAGAAGCAGTTTTTGGCAAAATTCCCAATTTTCGTGGATTACTGAGAACTGATCAAGAATATAGTTTTATTAAAACAACCAATCTTATTCAATTATACGTTTATCTTTTCTATCCCAAAGAGATAATTGTTGTTATCTTAGATCCTCAATTAGCAATTGAATATGTACCAAAGATAATGATGCTTAAAAGAGATAAACTTGATTCATATTTAAAAGCAAAACATTGTGATCTTATTATTGTTGATTTTGAAACAGTTAATGCTGCTGAAGATTGGGTATTCTCTTTTCCTACCAATGAAATTAAATATGAGATCTATAAGAACTCTAAATTAATTAGAACCAATGAAGGACAAATAGAATATGGGTAAGAAAGGGCAACCGCAATCATGGGAATGCAGAGATTGTGGATCAAGTTGGGCAGAATATAATGCCGAAAAATGTCTTCATTGTAGATCTAAAAATATATATATTTATTGGAACCCCAAAACTCATTTGAAATCTAAACCAAAGAGAATTCAATTAAGGAGTAAATAAATTGGCAAAGGGTGGTGGATTTGAAGGGGAAATGTCTAAAGAGTTTTCATTATACTTAACTCATATGAAAACTGAGGATGGAGTATGGAGAACTGAATCATCTGGAGCAAGAGCAACCCAAAAGCAGAAAGCTAAACAGAAATTGATTCGTCCTGATATGTTTGGTGACATTACCTATACTATTCCAGAAACTAAATTTTGGTTCGATATATTTTCAATTGAATGCAAAACAGGTTATGCAAAGAAAACTAAATCAAAAAAGAAACAAAGTACAACATTAACCATGTGGTCAATCATGGATCTAATTGATTCACAACAAAAGATGACTATGTTTCATGAATTTTGGAATCAATGTCTCAATGATGCAATTAACTCTGATCGAGAACCTATGCTTATCTTTCGGAGGAATAGGCGTAGTCCTTGTATTGCTATGCATAATGATATTTTTGCCGGATTTATGGCAAGATTTGGTAATCCTGGAATCAATATAGTTAATGTCAATGGTGATTTTTGCTACCTTCCTGTAACTGTTATGAATCTAAGACATTTTTTTAATTGGACTGAAGCTATTAGTCCTACTGTAATACAAAATTATATAGTTAGGCAAATTATGAAAAGGAAGGGAACAGGTGATGAAAAAAAGTAACCTTAAATATATATTTAATGATCATTCATCAGAACGTTTCTTTGAACGTACTGCATTGAATATAACTAAAAAAGATCTTGCTAAAGCAATAACAAGTAATCAGATAATAAAATTTAAAAGAGTTAATGTTACTCGATCAATGGCATATATCCATGCTAAAGGAGAAGTAATCAAAGTAGTTATCCATCGAAAAAAAGATAAAATAATTACTATCCTACCCTGGAGATCAATCTTTCATTACAAAATTAAAATACAAATTTTTAGATACCAAAATAAAATATACAGGGTTAACCTATATCCTGATTGCTACCTTGAAACAAAAAAACCCAATGCAATGACCAAGATCTTTGAACTTCAAGGCAAAAATATTCATGATGATCAAGAATTATATAAAATGATAAGACATGATCATCCATTATTTAATGAAATTTTCAATATAGCTTGGGGTCTTTTTGAATCATTAAATAATGACCATCAACTGATAAGAAACAAAAGGAGAGCAGGACATGAAACGTTTGAAATTGAAGGTAAAGCGACAGAAGTTGATGGTATCGTCCAATTCGGAATCGACCTCCCAAAAGTCTCCTGATATAGATGTTATGCTGGAACAGTATCATAACAACACAGAAGAAAAAGATCTGCCTTACCACAAATGGATTTTATTTAAAGATCATTTACCATTAGATATACATCAACCCATTTTAATCTATGATCCCAAATGGGATTCTCTATATGAAGCTGTTTCTTTCGTTCAATTACAACATGCTCTATATGACAAGTATACCAAATTAAGAAATACCCCTTCTCATTGGATGCGTATTAAAAAACCGGAGATATGAGATGAATATAGAAAATAAAATAACAGTAGAAGGGAAAAAATTAGAAACCATGCCTCCTGAATTATGTATAGTTGCTGCATTAGTTAAACGTTTAGGAGGAGAGGTAATAATATCAAACAAAGAGTTAGATCCTACTAATTTTACAGGTGTCATGCTTTATCAATCAAATGGGGATACTATGATCATAAAGGTTACTTAGTATGAATTTATCTGAACTCACAGTTGAAGCATTTGGATTGCACATTAAAAAAGTAGTTAAATTCACCAAAGGTTTAAATATAATTGTAGGTGAATCAGAGGAAGGTAAAAGTACTTTGATTCGTGCTTTATATCTTTTAATTGAAAATTCCCCAAGAGGAGGAGAAAAACTATATCAATCATGGTTGACTGATAAAAAATTATCAATTCAATTAAAAGATGATGCAGGAAACACCGTTAAGCGCACCAAAAACAAATACTATCTTAATAATGGTAAACCTTTAAAAGCCTTTGGTACATCTGTTCCAGATCCAGTAAAAGAATTATTTAATTTCAAAGAAATCAATTGGCAGAAACAAAATGATGTTCATTACCTTTTATTTTCTACTGGAGGATCAGCAGGGAAATTATTAAATAGTGCTACTGGTATGGGTGATCAAGAAATTATCATTGATTCAATTAAACAAAAATTATCTCATTCAAAAAGTGAAATTAAAAGACATAAAAAAAATAATGAAGTGCATTTAAAAACCATTGAAAGATTAAAAAATATAGTTAGATACAAACTTAAAGCAGAAGGTATTATTTATTTAGAAAAAGAAGTATCCGAATTAGAAATAAAAACAAGTAGATTAGAAAATATATTGGTACAATTGGAGTTGATAGAGGAAATAAAAATGAAGTACAAAAGAATAAGTAGGTTTGATGACAATATAAAAACTATTGTCCGTGATCTTGAAGAAACCAATGATTTCGATGAAAGTATTGAAAAACTTGAATCTATTTTAATAAAGATAAAAAAAATAAAAATCATTGATCCAAATATAATAATATCTTTATTAAATTCATTACATGCTATTCACTCCAAAAATTTGGAATTAAGTTCACTAAAATTGAAATCCAAATTACTTAAAAAATGCTTAGATCAGATTAAAGAAGCACAAACAGTACAAAAAACAACAGAAAAAAGTATTTTAATTCAAGAAGCAGAAATTAATGAAGCATTTATTCAATTAGGTTATTGTCCACTATGTAATAGAAAGGTAAAAGATGGAGATACTTGTTGTCGGTGATAGTCATCTTACAGGACGCAATCCTGTTGCACGTTTAGATGACCTTGTTGAAATTCAATTTGAAAAATGGGAATACATTATAGAACTTGCCAATGAAAATGATGTACCTATTGTTCACACTGGAGATATATTCAACGTTGCTATAATTGCAAATTCATTACTCACTCGACTTGGAGAAATATTAACCAAATTACATAACCCATTGTATTTTGTTTGGGGTAATCATGACCTTCAATATCATTCTATGGATATGTGGGATCGTACATCATTAGGAGTCCTTTGGAAAAACAATAACAAAGTAAAACATATCTCTGAATTCTGGAGAGATTATAAAATGTGGTGGGCATGGCTGGATTGGGAATCAAAAGAAATACAATGGTATGGAGATCGTCCAGGTTTACTTTTATCTCATAAAGCTATTGTATCCGGTAAAAAATTAAAAAGACAAGGTTCATGGATCTTAGATGACACCGAATTTTGCTCAAATATTGATACTGATCCCCAACTTAAAGGATTTTATTTGATTATTTGTGGTCATTGGCACAGACGCTATATTTACAAACATCAAGAAACAAGAGTAATCAATCCTGGGCCTATAATCAGACGTACAGTTGAAGAATGGTTCATACCTTCAGTTACACTATTAAATCTTGACACATTAATACATAAAGAACTAATTATATCCGACCTTGATCCAGAGCAGGTTTTGTCCAGAACTCACATTGAACAAAACATTGAAACAATGACAGACAATGTTTTAAAATTTGTTGATTCATTGAAAAACAAAAAATTCAAACATAAAAAATCATTTTTAAAAACATTAATGCATAATTTAGATCAACATGAACTTCCTAATAGAGTAGAAACAATAATCAGAACAACAACAGCAGATCTAATTGAAAAAGGAGTTATCAATGAACAATTTTAAACCCGTACAAATTATGGCTAATGATTTAAACGATTGTTACTTTCAACTATTATCTTATGTTTGGGAATTTGGCAGAAAATACAAGATTGATACAGGATCATTTGCTGGAGCATCAAGATTGGAATTTGATTTTTGCTCTGGTTTTATCAATTATCCTCACACCAGACCGCTTGCTCCAATCATGCCTGAAGGTATCCCTCCTGTAACAACCGATGAAAAGCTGGAACTTGAGTATTTTCCCAATTACTTAATGAACCCTGAATTGGAAGGCAATGAGCATTACAAATATAGCTCATGGATCAATGGTACAGATCATTACAGACATTTTTTAGCAAAACCGGAAGCATTACAAACAGAAGAAGAAAAACTATCAGATGAAGAATTCATAGACAATAAAGAAACCCCTTTAGAATGGGTTGTCAGGCACTTTAAAGAAAAAGGGTATGGGAACAACCATTGCTACATTAACGTTGGAAATGTGGACTCTGGCTTTAACTATGACATACCCTATGACAATGAAGGTGAGCGCAAGACATCCCCCTGTCTCAGAGGTATCGATTTCAAGATTAAAGGTGGTTATCTAATAATGGGTTGTATCTTTAGATCCTGGGATCTTTATGCAGGGTTTCCTGAAAACATGGGAGGACTTACCTTATTAAATGAGTATGTTGCTAATCAATTAGATGATGTTGAACCAGGGCCATTAACTTTTACATCTATGGGCCTTCATGCCTATGATTATCAGATAGATCCTATCCTGAGTATACTTAAAAAAAGTTAACTTGAATTATACCAATATAAAAATTTAAAAATTTTTATGGAGGAAAAAAAATGGATTTAGTTGAAGCAAAAATCACTAAAATGAAAAATTTTTTGAATGACATGAAAAACAAAAATCAAAGAGCAATAGCTCAAGAAGAACTACTTCTTAATCAACTAAAAGAAGAATTTGATATTGATAATTTGGAGGAAGGATATGAGCTTTATGATCAATTAATTGATGAAAAAGAAGACAGAAAAAAAAGAGTTGCAAATCAAACAGAATCATTATACAATTCTATCGTTTCTGAAGGATTGATCGATGCCACATAATGAAACATTCACAAAACTGTGTGAAATGATTAACATTATGGAAACCGAATTGGTATTCGCTCAATCCAGTTTGCGCTCCAACAGACTCATAATTGCCAAAGAAAAATCTATTTTGGAATCCCTGGAGATGGCAAAATCTTATGTCATCAAAATTGGGGATACTACCAGAAAAGAAGTCAAAGATTTTATTGAAAACACCGTTACTTTTGCTATCCAAACAGTCTACGGTGACGAGTATAGTTTTGTAGCTCAATTTAATTATGATAAAAGAGACCAATTTGAAATACAATGGTTTATTGATAGGAATGGAGTTCTTCTTGAACCACGTAAAGACACTATATCAGGAGGCTTAACAGACGTTACTGCTTTTTCTCTCCGATTGGTCATCCATGCTTTAGAAGAACCTGATCCTGCCCCCATCCTTATCATGGATGAACCTTTTAAAAATGTTTCCAAAAGATATATCCCTTTAGTTTCAAAAATGATCAAAGAAATTTCAAAATTATTAAGTCTTCAAATCATTATGTGTAGTCATACAAATGAATTAATCGAACAAGCAGACAATATCATTTACTTATAGAAAAGACCAATCCTGATTATACTTTAGATCAGGATTTTCATACCTTAAAAAATAATCAATTAAAACTTATTAAGGTTGGATATTTAAAGAGTCAATTTCATTGGAAACTCTATCAGATAACTATGATTATACTCAACAGGAGAAAAAACGATGATAGAACAAACATTAGATTTAGTAGACAACAAAGAAGAATTACAAGATTTATTACTAAACATGGGAATATTACCGGAATTAAACAGAACATTTTTAAACCCATTAGGATTAAACTTAATACTAAATAAGGAATTAAATTTAGAATTACAAAAAACAGATAGTCCAGAAGGAATAATAGCCCACACCGTTGATTCATTTCGATTGAAAGTATTTAATGATTATAGAAATAAAAAACATAAAGAAAGACAGGAAATGGCAGGGTTTATAATCCAGACCAAAGACCTGATAAGAAAAGATAAATTAACAAAAGATAAAGACCTCCATCTCTCCTCTCCTGAAAATCTAAAATTAAAAAAACTATTAAATTGTGTTGATGATATTTCCTATAAGATAAAACGTATACTTATGGAAAACTCTGCAATTAAAGACAAAAATGGAGCAGATATTGATTTCAATAAAGTATTCCGTGATATGGAAGTAGATTTTGCTATGGATAATTATTTAGACGGAATTACTAAAGCTATACTTATTTATTATCAAGAGGATATTGAATTGGAATTAGATAAAATTAAAAAAATCAAAACAAAACAAGATAAGACTTTCAGGGGGAAAAGATAATGACATTAGAAGGAGAGTGGACTTATTCAGATAACGCAATAGCAATTTATAAACGACTATATTTTGATAAACTGAAAGGAGAAACCAAACCATCACAAACCCACTCACGAATAGCCAAATTTGTAGGGGAAAGTCCTGCCGAACAAAATCAATTCTTTAATATACTCGAAGAAAAAATATTCAGACCTAATTCACCCTGCATAATCAATGCAGGTAGTGATTCAAAAAATCCACATGATCGTGCCTTATCCGCTTGCTATGTCCTGGGCCTGGAAGATTCAATGGACTCTATCATTGAAATGTGGGGAGTCTGTGCTAAAATTTATGCATCTGGAGCAGGATCAGGCATACCTATTACTAACCTCAGAGAAAAAGGAGCAAGTATCTCAACAGGTGGTTCAGCATCCGGCCCATTAGCTTATCTAAATGTTGTTGATATGTTAAGCAACACAGTAAGATCTGGAGGTAAGACAAGACGTGCAGCTAACATGGGTATCTTTAAATATGATCATCCTGATGTATTAAAAATATTAGATTCAAAATTAAATGGTGAAATTCAAACATTTAATTTATCTATGAGTGTCGATGATAAATTTATGATGAAGAAGCACAAGAAAGGTCAGGTTCATTTGTCAAGTCCAAGCACAAAAGAAATAGCAACCACTATTCATAGAGATGATATTTGGAAAAGAGCTATTAGAAATGCATGGACTAACGGTGATCCTGGCCTTTTCTTTTTTGACACCGTAAATAAATTCAATCCATTCCCAAGCTTGGGAGACATTGATTGCACTAACCCCTGCGGAGAAGTACCACTACCCCCGTGGTCAATCTGCAACATAGGTTCGATTAATGTCTCCCATTTTGTAGATGCCAGTTTTAATTTTGATTGGGATAAATTTAAAAAAATAATTCCTTTATGTTTTACATTCCTTGATCGAGTAATAGAAAAACAAGAATACATTCATCAACGCTTCATGAAGAACGCAAAAGATTGGAGACCCGTTGGATTAGGTATCATGGGATTTGCTGATGCTCTTATTAAAATGAATATGGCATATGATTCCCAAGAAGCAATAGGATTTTTTGAAAAAATATGTTTTGAATTAAATCGTACCTGTATTAAAACATCTATTGAAATGGCAAAAGATGTTGATGAATGGGTTGTGCAAATTCCTGATAAAGATCAAGAACATTTCCGAAATCTTATTAAATACTATACAAAAAATGATGAACAAATATTAAAAGACTTTGATAAATATGGTATTCATAATTCTAACTGGACAATGATAGCTCCAACAGGATCAACATCTATGTCTGCTGATTGCTCCTATGCCTGGGAACCATTGATGGCATTAGTATGGGAGAAACCTCTCGTAGAATCTGATGAAGTCCTTAAAATAATCCATCCACAATTTGAAAAACATTTAGATGAACTTATGAAGATGGGGCGGCAATTTACTACTATCAAAACAAAAGAAGAAATGATAAAAGATATTATTGAACACAATGGATCAATTCAAAAATTATCTTATTTTCCTCAACATTTTAGAGATGTTTACAAAGTAGCCCACGATATAGATCCTATATTTAAAGTATCAATGCAAGGAATGGGTCAAAAATGGATCTCAATGGCAATCAGTTCAACTACTAACCTTCCTAATTATGCTACTGAAGATGATATTGAAAATATATTTAGAGTAGCATGGAAAAATGGATTAAAAGGAATAACCGTATTCAGAGATGGTTGTAGAAGTGATCAGATTGTACACTTTGGAAAACAAAAAATTAATAAAGAAAAAGAAATTAAAGAACGACCAATTAAAAGAGATGGATCTACCGTTGAAATCAATACTCCTCATGGTAAATTTTATGTCACAGTAAATTTTGTCAATGATAAACCTATTGAAATGTTTTTCTCAGTTGGAAAACAGGGAGGATTAGTTAACGTAGTCATTGATGCATTGGCAAGGATCTGTTCCAAAGGACTTCAAGCAGGTATGGATATGGAATGGATTATTGATACTCTTGAAGGACTTAAAGGTGATACACCTTTTTGGTTTAAAATTGCTGACAGTGAAAAAAAATCAACTCAAGCTCAATCAATTGTCGATGCTTTATCTAAAGTATTATTTTATCATTTCATGCCTGATGAAGATAGAACAATTTTAGAATATAACGTTGATAATCTCAATCCAGCTATCTATGCTGATGATCGTGATGATTATATTAATTTTGAACGTTGCCCTGAATGTAATAAAAAAGGATTAACACATAAAACAGGATGCAGAGGAGGTGAATGTATTTTCTGTGGCTTTACTAATTGTAGTTAAAAAGGAGATAGTAAATGCCAAAAATAAATCTTCAGATTAAAAAACCACAATTAAAAATTACAAGACTTACAGCAACAAACCACAATTACATTGCTATAAACGATCCTGATAATTTCACTTTACTAACAGACAATCGCTGTGAAGAAGAAAAATTTTCCAGAGTAGATGTATTTTCTATTAACCATTATTATTTAATAGGTACTGAATGGTTATGTGAAAAGATATTCTATCCTTCTGATTATGGCATTGAAAAAATAAATAAAGAAGAAAATCATCCTTATAAAAGACTGTACAAAAAATTACTTGATGAAGGTATAGGAATTATGCATGAAAGACTTATACCCAATATCAAAAAACCAGTTAAAAGAGTAAACTTAGAATGTAAACCAAAAAGGATGCAATTGGAATGCAACGATTAAAATTAAATCCTAACCTGGATGGTAATTCAACTCTCATAATCGATGGCAGATTCTTAGCTTATAGAACTGTCTTCAGTCAACAAGCTAAACTATCATATCAAGGTACAGATACCGGAATGATATTTGGTTTTTTTAAAACCCTTCAATCCATTGCTAATAGATTTGAAGTCAACAATACAGTTATCATGTGGGATATAACTCCTTCAAAATTTGGTGTTCGCAGAAAAGAATATGAAGGATACAAAGTAAGAGAATTAAAGAAACAATCTACTGGTAAAGAGTTAGCCGAAAGAAAACAATTTGAATTAGACTATTCAGATCTAATTATCCTTGTAGAAAAATTAGGATTTGCAGATTACGCACTTGATAAATATGAAGCTGATGATTCTATTGCTCTATTCTGTAAACAGTTTAATGGTACAAAGATAATAGCCACAAGAGATGAAGATATGTATCAGTTAATCAATGAAGATACATATATTTTTGATCCATCTAACAAAAAGAAAAAAGATCTCAAATGGTTTATGAGAAAATATGGTATTTCTCCTGAACAATGGATAGACTACAAAGCTATCGCAGGTTGTAAATCTGATACCGTTCCTGGTATTCCTGGGATGGGAGAAAAAAGAACATTAGCATACCTCAAAGGTGATAAAAAATGGGAAAAAAGAATAAAAGACAATGAAGAACTATATAATTTATGTCATCGTCTTGTTATTCTTCCTCACCCTTCTCTTTATAATTATCAAATGCAATGGAAACAAACTGAATTAAATCAGGATATTTTTATTGATTTTTGTCAGTCATACGGGTTCAATTCATTTTTAGATGAAATAGAAAATTTTTTTATTTTTATGAAAGGAGGAAAACAGTGGTAACAGGTAAAATGAAACATAAAAACAAAAAATATGGTATAGAATATTATGAAAGATGTAAAGCCAAAGGAATCGATTATGCTTTCTATGGTAACTGGCAAAAACAATATGCTAAAATGGTTGTATTTGTCTCTGAAATATATAAAATTGAAATGAAGGATAAAGTGCTACTTGATGTGGGTTCTGCTTGTGGTGCCAATCTCAGAGCATTTAAAGAAACTGGAGTATTTGCCAAGTGTATTGGAATTGATATAAGTGAAGTCTTGGTACAAATAGGAAATAAAGCTAACAAGTTTGATCCAAATGAATTAATTGTTGATGACTGTGCAACAATGAAAAAGATACCGGATGAATCCATTGATTTAATTCATTGTTCTCAGTTGTTTGAACACTTGCCCTTAGTTGAAGTTGAAAAAACAATCAGATCATTTGAAAGAGTATTAAAAAAAGATGGTATAGGTTTTGTTACTTTAAATGCTATTAAAAAAGGACAAACCGCTAAAGATGTAACAGATCAAGATCCAACTCATATAACTGTAATGGATGAAAATCAATGGACAAAAAGATTTAGACACTTTAATTTAAAAAAAGACATTAATAAAGTTTTAGCAAAAGCTAAATTTTATCCTGGGGATGATGGAAAAAATTTCTATCAACATTACATTAACGATTGGAGCGTGTTTGTATTTAACAAACCGTAGAGAGGATAAAGGTAAATAATGTGGATCTTGATTTTAACAATCATTTTCTTAATCAAATAATATATCATTCAATAAAAAATACAAATTTCATAAAAGCAATACGCAACATAGTTCCCATCGACATATATAAAACTAAAGATCGTAAATTTATAATGGATATGATCTATGGTTACTATGATGATTTTAAAGAAGCACCAAGAGAAAATTTTTCAGATCTATTTAAAGAACGTGAAGACAGTATCAATGAAGATCTCCATAAGAAATGCCTAAATATATTCAACATACTAAATGATATAACAGGCTCAAATGGAGAATATATTCTTCAACGAATCAACGATGCTATCTATCACTTCCAATTAGAAGAAGCGAGTATCGAATTTGCATCATCAATAAAAAGTCAAAAGTACAATGATGCAATTGCCATTATATTAAAAGCAATCAAAAAACCAAAAGTAGTTGACGATCCATATTATAGTTACTTTACAGATAAATCGTTTATTGAAGAACGTATCAGTGATAAACGATATTTAATGCAAACTAAAATAAAAATGCTTGATGAAATCATTGGAGGGTTTCAAACTAACTGGTTAGTCACCTGTCTTGGAGCTACCAAGGCAGGTAAAACATGGATGTTAATTGAGCTTGCTCTTGTTGGCGTATGGCAAGGATTAAATATTTTATTTGTATCTTTAGAAATGGGCAAGGCACAAATCGATGAACGATTGGATATGGCAGTAGGCTTTATGACTTCCAATCCAGATGGTCAAGCTGAAATGCTACGCAAAGTAGGAGATGATTATATTAAAGTAAATGAAAAAGCTGATACTATCTATGAGATCGACAAGGTTATCAAAGCAAGAAATAAATATAAAAAAATATCAGGAGGTCATCTTGAAGTAGTTGCTTTTAATCGTGGTCGATTAAACTATTTAGATATTGATCGTATTCTTGATGAACTGGAGGAGAAAAAAGGACTGTTCTTTGATGCTGTTGTAGTTGATTATTTAGGAATTATGAAAGAAACAGCCCCAGGACAAAATAAGAAAGAAAAAATTTCAGAAAACAGCATTGGATTAAAAGAGATCGCAGGTACAAGAAATATGTTAGCTATCTCTGCAATGCAAGGTAATCGAAAAGCTATGTCAGCAAAAATATTTAAATCAAATTTAGTTGCTGATGACATTGATACTATATTTAATTCAGATTTAGTACTTGCCATATGTCAAACAGATATAGAAGAAAAGGAGGGCAAAGCCAGAATCTATATCGCTAATTACAGGCATGGTAAACAACATGGATCAATAGGTATTTACAGGGATCTATCTATTGGTCAGTTTTCAATTGATAATTTTGAAATAAAAGATATTACCCCTGATGAAGAAAAGGAAGCTGGAGTTGATTATTGAAATAGAACAATATGATGCACACAAATGTAGATTAATCAATCGACAACAACAACAAATCATTTGGAAAATACTATCATGGTATGATGCTGGAGTAGACAGGCATAAATCCATTCTCAATTGCATTGGTAGGCATGGTTGTTACTTTCCTAATGGTCTTCTGCCATTCGTGTTTGCTCAATTAAAATTACTCGGTCACACATTAGAACTTACCTATCTTGATTTTCCCAAAATCAAACATAAGCTGATACCAAAATTACCAGACATTAAATTTGAACCATATCAACATAAAATATTGGCAAAGGTTGGCCCAAAAAAAAGAGGAATTGCTGTAAGCCCCACAGGATCAGGCAAATCTGTTGTCATTGGTGGAATTGTTAATAAATTAAGAGAACCAGAAACTATTATAGTCACTCCCACTAAAACAATATTCAATCAATTAACTGCTGACTTTCGTAGATGGTTTCCAAATAAAATAATAGGACAAGTTGGTGATGGTAAAAGAGACATGGGGGATATTACCATCAGTTTATTTCAAACACTCAGAGATCTTAATCTTAAAAAAAGTAAAGTTCAATTAGTTATTATCGATGAAGCTCACCGTATATCTGCTTCACACATTAAAATCTTATCTAAATTAAGGTGGGCTAACTATCGATATGGTTTAACAGCCACACCACATGAAAGAAAACACTTTGAAAAATGGGCTAAGATGACAGGTTGCCTTGGCCCAATTATATATGAAGCCAAAGAAACAGAGGTAGGTGCAAGAGTGGTTCCAGTTGAAATATATATGATTAATTTTCACACATCTAAAAAACATAATCCTTATGCTAAGTGCTTACGTGAGGATGTATTATTTAATAAAACCAGAAATAAAAAACTACTCAATGCTGCTGATGTATTATCTTTAAGCAAAAATAAAAACTGTCTATTTCTAATAGATGAAATTGAACAAGGCAAAAAGATAATTAAAATAGCAGATCAAATGGGATTAGAATATGAATTTGCTCATGGTAATAATCCCAAAGAAGAAAATGAAAAAATAAAAAACAGATTAAATAATGGTACTACCAAATTAGTAATTGCTACACAGGTATTCGGCCTTGGAACTAACATACCCAATGTTGATTGTGTTGTCTTAGGGTCAGTCAGAAAAAGTTATATTGATACCATTCAAAAAATTGGCCGTGGTCGTAGACGTATATCTGGTAAGGATAAATTGATTGTAATCGACAGCATTGATAGAGTATCTGGTAGAGCAAGATTCTGTGAATATTTTTATGGTTATTCTATGGAAAGAATAAACCATTACAAAAGTAAGAAATGGGAGATCCAACGTTTTTGTTCTGTTAATATTAAATAAAGGAGGTTATCGTGAAAACAGTAGAAGACTATGATTTGGATGAAGTTCACAAATATGGTGAGGTATATGTTGAATTCGTCAAAGAAGTAAGAGGAGTGGATGTTACCTTTTATGGTAACTGGCAAAGAGACTTTGCTAAATTAATTATTGAACTATCAGATCTTAAATCTAATATTGGTAAAGAATGGGAAGTTATCCTTGATGTTGGTTGTGCTACCTGTCTTAACCTAAGAGCTATTGATGAATTAGGAATCTTCTCAAGATTAATTGGAGTGGATCATTCACAATACCTTATTGATTTAGGTCAAAAGCTACATGACTTTGGATCTTATGCTGAATTCCATGCTACACCATCATGGGATCTCAACCCAATTGAAGATGATGATGTTGATCTGCTTATGTGTACTCACGTTCTTGAACATTTACCTGATGAAGATACACTACATGAAACCTTAAAAGAATTTAAACGTGTCTTACATCCAGACGGTAAAATTTTAATCATCATTCCCTGTGCAGAAACAGAAAATCAAGTCTTTACCAAACGTGATGACCTTTCCCCCCTTCATCATCTCATGCACACATCTAAATGGTGGTCAGGTGTATTCGGAAAGTATTTTAAATCGGAATCATTTAAAACACGTCAGCTATTTAAAAAAACAAAGCTGAGACCTGATCGTGATTGGAATGAAAAGACTTTCTATGAAGAATATAAATCATGGACTATTTTTAGATATGTACACAAATGATAATAAATCCACGACTACAAAAGGCAATTGATGTATTTGATTTATCTGCTTTCTTAGATGAATACCAAGTGGATACTGTACCTGAAGGTAAAAATATAGGTAGAGGATATGTTGGTACAACCTGTCCTGGATGTGGTGATGCTCGTAACCACTTTGGTATTCATCTGGAAAAAAAATTTGGTACTTGTTTCAAATGTAAATTTGGAATGGACACAGTTTATCTTGTCAAGTACTTTGCTAATTTAAAAACATTTGATGAAGCAAAAGAATTTCTTTTAGAAAGATTAGATGAAGGAGATTATGATATTGTCACTAAAGTTAAAGACATTATAAAAACGGAGAGAAAAGAGACCCCCTATAAACCCCCTTTAAAAGATCTCTTTCCTTGGGATTCTTATTCAATAACAAATAAAATTTTAAAAAGAAATAAATATATTAAACAATTCTTTAAAGAAAGAAAACTTTATTTATGGCATGTACAACGATACAACCTACGATTGGGTGGAATTCATAGTGGGTATCAAGGATACTTACTTTTTCCTTTTTATTATAGAAATAAAATAGTTACATGGCAAGCTCGACAAGTATTATCAAAACGATATCATAACCCTGAAAATTTAGGTAACTACATATATGGTGAAGATGAAATTAAAAAAGGTAAACCACTTATATTAGTTGAAGGCTTCTTAGATATGATAAGAGTTGATTCTTATTTGAGAATAAAGCACAATAATAAATTATCCATTACAACAGGTTGTGCTAAAATGATCTCAAAGGTTCAGATTCAACGAATAATCAATTGTAAACCTTCAAGGGTTATTGTGATATTCGATGCCGATTCATGGTTTGATTACAGTCGAATAAAAAATGAAGTACCTATGAATGTAAACTTTATTATTCTACCTAAAGGAAAAGATCCAAATGATTTAAGCTGGTCGGAATTAACTTCAATATTCAAAGAAATATTATGAATCTATTTAAACCTTCTTATATAATAATACATCATTCATTAACTGTAGATTCAAGAACAGTTTCTTGGCAAGCAATTCGTAATTATCATTTATCATTGGGATGGGATGACATAGGTTATCACTATGGAATTGAAATGGTTAATAATAAATATGAAATACTTGTAGGAAGAATGGAAGGAACTCCAGGCGCACATTGCAGAGAAGAAAACATTAATCGAAAATCCATTGGCATTTGTTGTGTTGGAAATTTCGATGATGAAGCTCCTGATATGGCTCAATGGAATATTCTTATTGATTTATGTGTCAATATTTGCCTGAGATACGAAATAACAATCAAAAATATAAAAGGACATAAAGAATATGCCCCTTATAAAAGCTGTCCTGGAAAGAAATTTAATATGGATGAATTCAGAAAAGATTTAAAGAATCTTTTTTAAAGCCTCTGCATATTCATATCTTGTTATTGGTTTTCTAATATATACATCGACAAGATTATCATATAAATTTGATTCAAATCTTCCATTACTACCCAATCCTGAACAAAGAACAACTTTAATTTCAGGTCTAATTTTTTTAATCTCATTTATTAAAACCAAACCTGTCATTTCTGGCATTGTTAAATCAGTTAATACCACATTATATTTATCTGGATTAATACGAAATTCTTCTAATGCTTTCATACTACTAACAAAAGAAGTTACTTTATAATTTAAAGATTCTAATATTTTAATAATTGCTTCTATTATAGCTTCTTCATCATCCACAAGAAGAATTGATTCTTTATTTCCCATAGGAGCTACTTTATCTACCATATATTTCCTCGCCCCTTTTCCATTTTTTAAATAAGCAGGAATATAAATTACAATTCTCGTTCCTACTTCAACTTCACTATACAAACGAATATATCCCCCATAATTTCTTACTATTCTATCCACCACTGATAAACCTATTCCCGTTCCTTCTCCCTCTTTTTTAGTGGTAAAATATGGATCAAAAGCACGTTGTATAATTTCAGGAGGCATCCCTTTTCCATTATCCTCTACTTCAATTCTAACATATTTACCTTTAGGTATTCCATACTGTTCCGCTATAACTTTTTCATTACATATATCAATAACAATTCTTCCTTCTTCATCATACATTGCTTGAGCAGCATTTTTACATAAATTCATTAATATTTGTTTAATAGTAACATCACTTACCTCTACCAATTCTATGTCTTTATCTATATTTAATTCCATATCTATTGACGTTGGAATCATAGATCTTAAAAAATTAAAAGCTTCTCTAACACACTTAGGTAAATCCAAAGGTACTAATATTTCTGATTCTCCATTTTTACGAGCAAAAGATTGAATTCTACGCACAAGAAGTCCTGCAACTTCTGCTGCTGCAATTATAGCACTTATATTTTTATGATGTATCTGACAACTTTCACCATCATGCATTTCATGAAGTACAATATCACAATTTCCAATTATAGGCTGTAAAGCATTATTAAAATCATGAGCAATACCATTAGCAAAACTGCCTATTGCTTCCATTTTAGAAACTTGTCTTTGATGCTTATTAAGTTTAACAAGTTCTTCTTCAGCTTTTTTACGTTCAGTAATATCATTTATTGCAGTAATTCTTACAGACCGACCACAATATTCAATCTGTTTACCATGAACCTCTACATAACGAATAGAACCATCCTTATGAACACACCTATGTTCATAAGGTTCTGTGTAATCTTCTTTAATATTTTTAAAAACAAGATCTTGATCCTCACTATAAACGAAATCTGTAACATGCATACCAAGCATTTCATCTCGTTTATACCCAAACATTTTAATAAAACTATCATTACCATCTACAAATCTACCATCCTCAGTAATAGCAGTACCTTCAAAAGCAGCCTCGAAAAAAGTTCTTAAACGATTTTCACTATCTATAAGATCTTGTTTAGTTTTATCTTTTTTAGATAATAATTCTTTATAATCTTCTTTATCTTTTTCAAGTTGATTTATAATAGGATTAATTAATCTTCTAAAAAATAATACCCCAAAAAAGACAATGACAAATCCAGGAATCATAGCTAAAGATGTTCCCTGAAGAAATCCAATTCGGATTTTACTCAAGTACACTTTTGTAACAAGTCCAACATCAATCGATGGAATATAAGTATAAGCTGCAAGCACCAATCTTCCATTATAATCTTTAGCTTTAACTATTCCTGTTTCTTTATTTAAAGCCAATTGCATAGGCACTCCATATTCATCACCCATTGGCAATGGCTTATATGTTTCTGACTCCTGCCACGATTGAGTTATCCAATTAATCATATTATTTTCTAAATAACCAATAGTTATTTCAATATTTCCTTGTAATTCTAATCTACCTCTTGCTTGTTTAAGTTGTCTTATACTTTCCTTCCTAATTAACTCAGTAACATCTCCTTTAATATCACTATGTCTTGAAATAGCATGATCTTTTTGAAAATCAACAACAGAATCAATTAATCTTGATAGATGCAGAGCCATATCTTTTAAATGATTTCCACTACTATCTATTGACTGTATGTATAAAAAAGAAGAAGTTATCAATCCAGCAAAGAGAGATACGCCCACCATTATACTTATCAATTTAGTATGAAAATTTTTCATATTACCTGTATTGCTTATCATTATCTTGCTTAATAAGAAGATTATAAATATCTTTTTGTGAAGATCGCATTTCTTTAAAACCATCATTCATATCATCATGTAATTGAATGATCTTTGTATTATAATCTCTTTGCATATTTTCAAATTTATGATCATTTACTACATCTTTAATATCTTGATCTTTAATATGAGTTATAAAAGTTTCCTCATATTTTGCAGAAATTCCGTAAGTAGTATGAGTTACATAAGCTCCCCAGGAAATTACACCACCACCTAACAATGCTATAAGAATTGGCAACAAAACTGAAGATAGATATTTTTTTCTTTTTTCTAATGTGCGCCGATCAACTGTATACCTACGTTTAGATTCCCTTCTTTCTTCTCCCTCCCATTCCTTTTCCATATGTTTGTCTCCTTTTATCAAACATTGTTTTATTTAATATCACACTCCGTAGGAGGTTGAGGAATTTTAGGTTCTTTCATAATGATAGCTGTATTCTTCTCCATTTTATGCCCTGCTCCCCAAATACCAAATGCTGTAGCAAGACCATCTAATGCAACTCCTATAAACATCATCCAAGGAGATACTTTAGGATTTGGTACAACTTGACCTAATCCAATGATACTTGTTCCAATAGCAGCAAGAAATGCTGATGTTTTCATTTTCCATCCACTCATAGGTGTTTTTTTATTTCCCATTATAACCATCCTTCCATAGATTTAATTTGTTTAAAAATAACTCCTGATTTATAATTCAAAACAGGAACAGTTACTATATGTTTTGGTAAAAAATTATTATGTTTCTTTTGATTTTCCAGACCAACAATATAATCTGTACCTAATAAAGCTGAAGCAAGATAAATTGGGCCTGAATCAACACCAATAAAAAATTTACATTTACTTATTTCCTCAATCATTTTTTTAAGATCAGCTTTTTCATATCGTAAGGAGCAATCGGGAGTAAGACACTCCATCGAATCAGCTTCTATAAAATCAGGATATTCATCTGCAAAACTTGGGGTCATATGACACTCATAAGGTTCATATCCTGCATCAACTATTTCCTGCCATATTTCTTCAGCTACGTCCACTGGACAGAACTTTTTATCCATTCCAGTATGACCAAACAAGTGAACCCCAACTCTTTTTGAATTTTTATTTTTATATTTATTAGGTATGATAAAAGGTTTCCAGGGGAATTCCTTCATTCCTAATTCATAGAAAGCACAGATATAAGGTTTTGCAGGTTCATCAGATATGTCTATCGGGATAAGACTATTTTTAGGATCTGGATATAATATTTTATAAATGTATGCATATTGACTCTTATCAAATGATCTGTCAATAGTTATTATATTTTTATTAATAAGATTAAATTGTCTTTTTTTACTTGCTCCAAGAAAACATTTAATTCCTACTTGTTCTAAAAATTCATACCATACAGGTAAAAAAAGAATTAAATCCCCTAATCCATGTTCAAAAATAAATAATGATCTTCCAACAATTCTTTTAACCTTATCAATAGGTTTCATTTATTCTCCACTATAGCAGTTTGCTTAAATAACCTTCAGCTTCAACAATATTATAAATATCATATGTTTGAGGAATACCTATTTCATTCTCTATCACTCCTTCACCATTAATAAAAATTAATCGTGTAGGAGTACCAGGAATGTCTCCTCTATCAGCAGACATAGCTATCCAATAACCATTTTCATAGGGATCTTCAATGACTCCTCTTGGATAACCTCCTACATGAACAATATTTCTACCGTAATGAAATAATCCTTTACCGGATTCACAAAAGCACATTTCATCATTACGATTAAAAAATAAAGAATTTGGTTGATGTATATTTGAATAAACTACTCTATTATTTTTAGATAACTCAATAATTAATCCATTTTTAGAATCTTTTCTCCAATTTCTACCAAAGTAAGAAACATACCATCTACGATTCCAATTAATAATAGAAGTAATGTGATAAGTATCATTTCCCCCACCATCAAAAGTATAATGCTTGACATCTCTTATTATATTATTTGATGAAGGGCTTAAAACAATATTACTCATGACATCTGTTTCAGTTGAAATTCCATAAACCCTACCACGAAAAACTGAAACCATACCATAAATATTTTTTGATTTAATACAATTAGTTAGATGATTTCTTTTTGTAACCACATCGATAACCAAAAGTTTATCAAATTTCTTATTAGTTTTTAAAGATACCATCAGATAATCTCCTGACATACATAAAGCCTTAGATCCAAAAACATCATTAGGATTTGAGACTTCTAATGGTATCCATTCTATTTCTCTTGTTTTTGTATTAACTATTAAAAGTAAATGATCTTTATTAGTAATCGAATTAGCATCATGAACACAACTCAAAATTAACCGCATAGTATAATCCTTATGTAGTAATTTCCAAACCAAACTCAGCCGCTTCTAACTTTGTTTGAGTCCAGGGATTTGAATCATCTGGATCAGTTTCCCAAATTTCTGATTCAAACAAATAATCAGCAGTAATATTTTCAGTTTCAGTTCCTAAATAGTCAGTTGAATTGGATCTAATTAAAGGTGTAATTTGTCTGGTTCCAGCTTCATCTATTCTACAATGATTGTTTAATTGAATTGCTTTAACCGTTCCTAATGCTCCAGTAGTAATACCAAAACCCTGCTTATGATTTAATGTATCTGAATATATGTAATCAGTATCATCATTTGACAATGTTTCATCAACACATTCATCCTTATTTCCTGCCGATGCTGTGAAACTATTATTGGTAGAAGAAATAGAATCAGGCATGAAAGTTCTTATTCGGCAATCACCATGAAACTGTGCATCATCAACATACATATCATCAAAATAAACAGACTGACTACTGTATATACCCGCAAGTCTGATCTTTCTTATATAATCAGATGCAGCATTTTTGGTATCCTGAGAGGTTAAATTTAAAACCTGATTCTCATTTATTCGTATAGTCACCTCACCAACAGTATCACTAATGGTAACTTTAATTTCTAAGTAACACCATTTATAATTTTCAAAAATAGCATCACCAGTAGAACCAAGTAAGGTATTATCTCCACGATAAACATTTATACCCATAGCAAGATTAACACATAATTTTACTTGTCCTGCTCCTGATTCATCTAAAAAATATAAAAAAGGATAACTTGTTGAAAGAGTTGGAACACCTCCATCCATTTTTTTAATTGCTACACCAAAATAAATTGTTGATTTATTTACTTCAAAATTCAGCACATAATCTTGACTTTGAGAACCAGAATGAAATGCTTGACCACCAAATCTTCCACCAACCATATCTAAACCACCTGATGCATACTCACTATATTTATCTATCATCTGACTAACAGTATAGTGATCAAAACCATCTATAAGTAAAAGTGTCATTATGCTACCTCCATACCAAACTCACA
>Ga0209013_10000361_pt1 | contig 40180 bp, 36 predicted proteins | sample Cruoilmetagenom2_FD_187291 | JGI IMG/M metagenome (GOLD analysis project Ga0209013, IMG submission 187291) | Oil polluted marine microbial communities from Coal Oil Point, Santa Barbara, California, USA - Sample 2 (SPAdes) (version 2) | ecosystem: Environmental > Aquatic > Marine > Oil seeps ...
CAGAATCGCCGGATTGGGGGACGAAAACCTGCGGCTGGTCGAGGTCGACGAAAATTTCGCCATGCGTGCTGATGCGCTCGAGGATCACATTCGCCGCGACCGTGAAGCCGGGTTGGTACCTTGTTTTGTCGCGGCCACCTTGGGCACGACCTCATCCAGCGCCATGGACCCGCTGCCTGAAATTGGGGCGATCTGTCAAAGGGAGGGCGTGTGGCTGCATGTCGATGCGGCCATGGCCGGCAGCGCAGTCGTGTGCCCTGAGTTTCGTCACATACTCCTGGGGCTTGAGCTGGCAGACAGCTACTGCTTCAACCCGCACAAATGGATGTTCACAAATTTCGATTGCGACTGTTTCTACGTCGCTGACCGCAAAGCCCTGATCGACACTTTGAGCATTCTGCCGGAGTACCTGCGCAATAAGGCCAGCGAATCGGGTGCGGTGAACGATTACCGTGACTGGCAGATCCCGCTCGGCAGGCGCTTCCGTTCACTGAAGCTGTGGTTCGTGATCCGGCACTACGGTGTGGAAGGTTTGCGGTATCATATCCGCGAGCACGTCCGTTTGGCGCAGGAGTTCGCCTCCTGGGTAAAGGTGGACGGCCGCTTTGAGCTGGCCGCACCCGTGCCGCTGAACCTGGTTTGCTTCCGCCACCGCGCGGGTGACGACTTCAACCGGGAGCTGCTCAATCGCTTGAATCAATCAGGTGACTTATTCTTGACGCACACTTTATTGGATGGCGCGTACACGCTGCGCTTTTGTGTCGGTCAGACACACACAGAGGGGCGGCACGTTCAGAACGCCTGGGACCGAATCCTCCGCACGGCGGAGGATATAGATGACTTATAATGCTATCAAACCGTGAGACCGCCCTGTTTACACCAACTTTTTTCCCGCTGCACTTGGCGTTGCTGACTGTTGGTGAAAACCTGATGCCCATTGGTTACTGGACCGTTATCTCAAAAGATCCGTTCCGCTTCTTCATTTCAATGGGCGTTGGTAATCACAGCCTGCTGCTGCTGAAAAAACACAAAGAAGCCGCGCTGCACTTCATGCCCTGGAGCGATCGGGAGCGCGTGGTGCGCGCCGGATACCTGAGCGGGAGGGACGTGAACAAAGCCGATGAGCTCGGTTTCAGCCTGCGCAAGGCCGAAAAGCTGCAGCACACAAAACTGATTGAAGGAGCGGACAGCACCTTCGAAACGGTCGTCCATCGAGAGCTGATGAATTTATCACGAGAATTTGCGCTCTTTATCCTGGACGTGGTTGCCGTCCACGGGGATGTGGGTCCGTTCGAAAGGCAGCCGATCATTTTTCTCAGCGAAGATCGATTCGGGACGCTTGGGGAACAGTGGGAGTATGAGAGGTAGAATAACATATCGAGTGAAGAGTGAGAAGTGATAAGTAAAACGTAATGAGTAATGCGGACTGATTGAGAGGATTGTTATTTAGAGATGGAAGGGAGCGTGGAGATGAACGACAGAGCTTATAAAATGCTGGCAGAGCGGCTGGATGCACTGCCCAATGGCTACCCGGCGACCGAAGACGGCTCGGAACTGCGGTTGTTGGCCAAACTGTTTACGCCTGAAGAGGCGTCCCTGGCCGCGAACTTACGCATGACACTGGAAACTCTGCAAGAGATCGTTGAGCGTGTCAACGTCGATGGCCTGGATATTGATCCTAAAGAGACCAAGAAGTTGTTGAAAGGTATGGCGCGTAAAGGGCTCATTAAAGCCGGCAGATCAGACCATGGAATGGGCTTTGGTTTGATGCCCTTTGTTGTGGGCATATACGAGATGCAGATCGGGCGCATTGATGAAGAACTGGCTGAGTTGTTCGAACAATATCACAAGCAGGCTTTCGGAAATATCATCAGTGTGCAACCCGCGCTGCATCGCGTGGTGCCAATTGGTGAGAGCGTGCGTATGGATATGGAGGTGCGGCCGTACGAAAACGCCACCGAGATCGTCAACCAGGCCAGCGCCTGGGGCGTGATGGACTGCATTTGCCGCAAACAAAAAGCGCTCATCGGAGACCCCTGTGACCACCCGCTCGAAATGTGCATGGTCTTCAGCCCTGTTCCCGGGACATTTGACAGCAGCTCGACCATCCGGGCTTTGACCCAGGATGAAGCATTGGAAACACTGCACGACGCCGCCAGGGCTGGGCTTGTCCACTCGGTGAGCAACAATCAAGAGGGCAATTACTATATTTGCAACTGCTGCACGTGCTCCTGCGGACTGCTGCGCGGAATGGCCGAGATGGGAATCGCCAACGTGGTGGCGCGATCTGTGTTTGTGAATTCCGTGGATGCTGATCTGTGTATGGGCTGTGAAGATTGTGTAGATTACTGCCAGTTCGATGCGCTTGAATTGGCGGATGAACTGTTGATGCAGGTAGACTCGCTGCGCTGCGTGGGCTGCGGCGTGTGCGTGCCCGTATGTCCTGAGGATGCGATGGTGCTGGTTCGCAGGCCGGAGGATGAAATATTGCCGCCGCCGGTCAGCGAGTCCGATTGGTTGATGGAACGGGCAGAAGCGCGCGGCATTGACATCAACCTGGTGAAGTGAGATATGGACGTTAGATCTTACAACCGAGAATCCTGGAACCGCGAAGTCGATCGGGGCAACAGGTGGACCCTGCCGGTCAATCCCGATGTCATCGCTGCGGCCCGGCGTGGTGATTGGGAACTGATTCTAACCCCTACTATACCCGTCCCGCGTGATTGGTACCCGGATATCTCCGGCAAGGATGTGCTTTGCCTGGCGTCCGGAGGGGGGCAGCAGGGTCCTGTGCTGGCAGCTGCCGGGGCGCGGGTGACTGTCTACGACAATTCGCCCAAACAATTGGCGCAGGATCGAATGGTCGCCGAGCGCGACGACCTGGATATGAAGCTCATCGAAGGAGACATGGCCGATTTATCACGCTTCCAAGAAGAGTGTTTTGATTTGATCTTCCATCCGGTCTCCAACGTGTTTACCCCGGATGTGATGCCTGTATGGCGTGAGGCGTACCGCGTCCTGCGATCCGGTGGAGTCCTGCTGGCCGGTTTTACCAATCCAATCATCTACATATTCGATTACGACGCCATGGAAGGTAACAACACGCTGGATGTTAAATATTCGCTGCCATACTCCGACCTTGAGAGTCTATCACCTGATGGCCTCAGGGAGCGAATCGATAGTGGGGAGCCGTTGGAGTACAGCCATTCCCTTGATGGGCAGATTGGTGGACAGCTAAAAGCCGGCTTCGTCCTTACCGGTTTCTATGAAGACGAATGGGGAGAGGACGATATCATAAACGAATATTTTCCAACTTTTATGGCGACGAGGGCAGTGAAACCCCCCCTTGAAATAAGGAATTAAAAGAAAGTATGTCCCAAAACGCGTTCCAGGATTATTACCCGGAGTTTTTCAGCCACTGTTATGGGTGCGGCCGTATCAACGAACACGGTCTGCAGATAAAAAGTTACTGGGATGGAGACGAGACGGTGTGCACATTCACGCCCCGCGATTATCATACGGCAGTCCCTGGCTATGTATACGGCGGCTTGATCGCGTCACTGATTGACTGCCACAGCACGGGGACTGCCGCCGCAGCCGCATACCAGGCCGAAGGGCGCGGGATGGACAGCGACCCACCGCTGCGCTTTCTGACCGCCTCGCTGCACGTGGATTACGTCCGGCCAACACCACTGGGTGTGCCGCTGGAAGTGCGAGCAAACGTCAAAGAAATTAAAGGGCGTAAAGTGATCGTATCTTCTACCCTTCTGGCGGATGGCGCAGTCTGCGCCAGGGGAGAGGTGGTCGCCGTCCAGGTGCCTGACGATTTACTCGAAGAGCTGCGCGCAGGCGTTTCGTCCGGATGAGTATCAAGGAGAGAAATATGTTCACATTTCAAGATGCCGTCGAAGATTTCCTCTCGCAGGAGCGGATTGCCATTAGCGGCGTATCAGGCACCAGTGAGAAAACAGGTAACTACATTTATAAAAGACTACAGCAGTCCGGCCACACGGTGTACGCGGTCAACCCAAGCCTGGAGAAGTACGGGGACGATCCATGCTACCCGGACCTGGCATCCATCCCCGAAAAGGTGGACGGGGTGGTGATCGTCACCCGCCCGGAGATCACAGAGCAGATCGTCAGGCAGTGCGCTGAATTAGGCATTCCAAGAGTCTGGATGCACCGCTCGATGGAAATGTTGGGATCGAGTGTGTCTGATGAGGCGGTGGAATTCTGTAAGCAAAATGGAATCACGGTTATCCCGGGGGGTTGTCCGATGATGTTCCTGGAGCCGGTCGACTTTGGACACAAGTGTATGCGTTGGGTGCTCAATGTCACCGGTAAGCTGCCCGAGCATGTTTAGCTGTATCAATGCAGATCAAGGACATCCTCCAACGGAAGCTGCCACCTGAACCCTGGTCCGAGGGCGAAAAAATCCCCTGGAATGACCCTGAATTCAGCCAGCGAATGCTGGGGGAACATTTGTCACAGGAGCATGACGCTGCCAGCCGGCGGAATGCGATCATCGATCGACACGTGGAGTGGATTCAGAATAGTATCCTGGCCGGGAAATCGGCAAAAATCCTCGACCTGGGTTGTGGTCCCGGGTTTTACACGCAGAGACTGGCTCTAATGGGGCATGAATGTGTGGGAATCGATTTTTCACCAACCTCCATCGCGTACGCAAAAGAACAGGCCGCTGAACACGGATTGTCATGTCGCTACCTGGAAGGGGACATGCGGACGGTTGAATATGGGTCTGGTTATGGACTGGTGATGCTGCTGTTCGGCGAATTTAATGTTTTCCCCCTTCACGATACCACAAAAATTCTTAGCAACGCCCTCCACGCCCTCAATCCGGGCGGTGTCCTGCTCCTTGAAGCTCATACCTATGAAGTCGTTCAGAACAGCGGAGAGGCGCCGGCAACCTGGTATGCCTCTCCAGGCGGATTGTTTTCCTCACGTCCGCACCTGGTGCTCCAGGAGAACTACTGGGACGATAAGCGCCGCGAGGCTACGACCCGCTATTTTATCCTCGATGCCGAAAGCGGGGAGGTGCAACGTCACGCCGCAAGTATGCAGGCTTACACGGACGAGGATTATAGAGCCATTTTAGGGGACAGTGGATTTCGGGAGGTAGAATTTTCCACTTCGCTGGGTGGCGATTTCCCTTCTGAGGGCGAATTCCAGATCATTACATCACGAAAACGTTAGCTTTCGATCTATCACCACCAAGGACCCAGACACCAAGAAACACCAAGTTTTTAAGATCTTTTATTCGTACATATGGGTGTTTTCGCGGCCTTCGCGAACTTCGCAGTGAAAAAGACACTCGAGCAGGATTTGCAATCCAGCGGATCAGATACGATGGTGAATGCAAATCGCCTAAGAGCGGAAACTACTTGGCGGTAGAAGAACCCATTTGGTGTATGTTTTGGTCATTAAATCGTAGTATATTAAGGGCATCGGCGTAATCAACTGAGCATTCGTTCAACAATGGAGAAACGATATGTACCGAACTTCGAGACGATTTCTAATCATACTCATCGTGGTGTTTACCGCAACAGTGATCTTTTTGGCGGGCTGCGCGAGCGCTACGCAGCTTCCTGCTGCTGAGGACGCGGCGACTCCAGAACCCACGGCCGCGCCTACGGACGTTCCGGAAGAACCCGCCCCAACGGAACCAAAGCCTACCGAGGCTCAACCCACCGAACCACCACCCACCGAACCTCCTCCCACGCAGCCTCCCCCAACGGAACCCCCTCCCCAGGAAGAGCCGGACATACCACCCATACCGGCAGAACCCATGACCATTGAGTTCGAAGCCGCGGATGGGCAGGGGCTGGTTGGCACGTACTATCCTGCGGCTGTGAATCCTGCTCCGGCGGTCGTGTTAATGCACTGGGCGCCGGGGGACCAATGTGATTGGCGAGCTGTTGCTCCCTGGCTTCAAAATCGGGGTGTCGAAATTGAGTGCGCGGCCGCTCAAGAAGGTCCATGGTTGGATGCGTCCTGGTTCCCACCCCTGGGAGAAAGCGAATCCTACGCGGTGTTCACTTTCACCTTCCGGGGCTGTGAGGGCGGGTGCGCCAACTTCCAGCCTGACGGGTGGTTTTTAGATGCCAAAGCCGCCATGGAAACGATCGTCCGCCTGCCCGGAGTGGACACCACGCGGGTAGCAGCGATTGGCGCGAGTATTGGTGCGGACGGTGCCATAGACGGCTGTGAAGGTGGCTGCCTGGGCGCGCTGTCGTTGTCTCCTGGTAATTATCTTGGGCTGTCATACAGTCAAGAGGTGGACCGGCTGGGGAGCGTAGAGCCGCCTGTAGCAGCGATATGCCTGGCTGCCGAAGGCGACGGCGATTCCGCCGATACGTGCAGCGCTGCGTCCGGTGACAATTATGGAGTCATAATCTACCCTGGGAATGACCACGGTGTGGAGTTGATCAATCCTGACAGCGAGCCTGATGTCCTTGAATTGATCCTGGATTTCCTTCAGCATACGCTTGGTTCGTGAGTATAATAGAGTAAGCAGTTCAGTCTTGAAGACTGTCAAACATGTATATAAGGCATGTCACTCTGGGTGATAACGAAGAGTCTGCTTGATTTACGAGGAGATTCTTCACTTCGTTCAGAATGACAGCTTAATTCATGATGGTTGACAGGGTATTAGATACGTCAGGTTAAATTTTGAACATGAAAACAAAGAGTCAAGGAGAGAATACGATGCAAAAATGGGAACACATATTCGTCAGATCTTACGGTGGTGTGGTTATGCTCGTCAACGGTCAGGAAGTGGGCCAGATGACGGACATGCTTCCGGTCGGAGAAATGCTTTACGAATTTTTAAGCGAGAGAGGTGAAGAGGGCTGGGAAGTGGTCGGCATGGCCGGCGTACGTGACGGCACGGAACTGGTGCTCAAGCGCCCCCTCGTTGAACTCGACGATGAGGACGTAGAATTCGAAGAGTAAGGCAAAAGATCGATATTAGCCTGTAAGAAAATCAGTTAGTGATTCGCTGTCGATTGGGCTGTCTCAATGTTTAAGAGATAGCCCAGTTGTTATTTACCTGAGCAGCTACGGTTAAGTAGCGGAAAATAAGGCTAAAAAAGCAATTAAAAAGGTAGTCGTTTACATCACACATCGAAATATGCTGCTGGTCTTCCGCCATACGGAGTTTCCGGAAGCGGGCATCCAGGTCCCGGGCGGTACGGTAGAAGATGGTGAGACGATCCAATCGGCCGCGCTGCGAGAGGCGTGGGAGGAGACGGGCGTAGAAGACCTGGAAATGGTCGCTTACCTCGGTATGAATATACTCGACCTGGCTGAATTTGACATGGTTGGTTTGTTTCAGCGGCATTTCTTCCATCTCACCCCACGGAGTATTCCGTCCGAGAGTTGGCGTCACTGGGAGACAAATCGATCGGATGGCAGCTCGGAGCCGATTGAATTCGAATTTTATTGGGTGAAATATCCGGAAGAAGTGCCTGAACTGGCTGGCCGGCAGGGGGCATTCCTGGAAAAGTTAGTGTCTGGTACCCATTAATTTTCACGAAGGTTTTATAATGTAGGAGCATTCCATTACAGCCTTCCACATCGAAGATCGATACTCGATATCTTCACTACCGACGGATAGTTTTAAATGTTGAGCAATGATCAAAGAAATTGAAGCCAGGGTGCTTCTGAATTACGTCAAGCAGCCCGACCTGTGGTTTGGTCTGCGTTACAACATGAACCTGTACCGTGGCTGCCAGCACCAGTGTATCTACTGCGACTCGCGCTCTGAGTGCTACCAGATAGAGGACTTCACAGACGTGCTAGTGAAGGTGAACGCCATCGATCTATTGAAGGTCGAGTTGGCGCGCAAGCCGGTCAAGGGGACCATCGGGACAGGCTCGATGAATGATCCTTATATGCCCATCGAGCGGAAACTTAATTTAACCGGCAGGGCTCTTCAAACCATCGCCCAATTTAAATTTCCGGTCCACATCATCACCAAGAGCGACCTGGTGCTCAAGGATCTGGAGACGCTGCGCGAGATTAACCAGGTGTACGCGGCAGTCAGCTTCACCATCACCACGGCTGATGATGAACTGGCAAAAAAACTGGAGCCGGGAGCCCCGCCACCTTCTTTGCGTTTTAAAGCCATGCAGGTGCTGGCGGAAAATGGGATATTGACCGGTGTGACGCTTATGCCCGTCCTGCCTTATATCGAGGATAATGAAGAAAACATCACCCAGGTTGTCACGCAAGCGTACGAGAGCGGCGCGTCTTTCATCATCCCATCCATGGGTATGAGCCTGCGTGATCGACAGCGGGCTTATTATTACGATAAATTGGACAGGTTGTTCCCGGGAATAAGGGTAAAATACGAGCAGAAATATGGGAACCAGTACCATGTCCGGGCTAGCAATGCAGAACGTTTGGATTTTGTGTTCCGCGATCTGTGTGGGCGATTCGGTATTGCAACCCGCATAATTCCATACAAGACTCAAACTGCGGAGCAGTTACCTTTATTCTAGCGCCAAGGAGACTTTGATGAGTCGAGATCCCAAAAAGAGGAAGCCAGGGAATAAACCCCAAAGTATGGTCGGATTTGGGATCGCGATTGGTGCAGGCGTCGGCGTAGCGCTTGGTGTCGCTCTCAATAATATCGCTGTTGGGATTGCTGTTGGCGTGGGAGCCGGCTTGATTTTCGGAATTATATTGGACCAGCGAAACCGGGAGTAATCGGATGAGTGAGGAGGAAAAAACTATGGACAGGAATAATTGGCTGATGGGGATTTTGGGCGTGATCGTTTCTTTTGCCGTCACTGTGCTAATCTACCGTTATTTGGCCATATTGCAGGAACAACAAATCCAGATGGCTGCCGAAGGTTTGCCCAATAAGCCAGGAAGCGACATTGATGATAAAAATGTCGTCAAAGAGGGGACTCCCTCTGAGCCGGATGACCTGACGCTTGTTGAGGGGATCGGACCAAAAACATCCAGCGCTCTTCAGGATGCCGGAATAACGACTTATGCACAGTTAGCGGTGACTGATCAGGATACCGTTAAGCAGGTGCTCAACCAGGCCGGTGTCCGCATCGCGGTGTCTGATACATGGATGGAACAGGCTGCATTTGCTGCGGCGGGTGATTGGGATGCGCTGACCGAATTAAAAAATGAGTTAAAGGCCGGGCGACGGTCCTCCTGATGCCGGATCAAATATATGGGTATCTATAGCTGATGGACATCCTTTTCAAGGCAGCACAGTTCTATAAAGATAACAGCCGCGATATCGATCGAGCGCTCTTTGAATTTCACTTCGCTGACTTTCCGCTCGATGAACTGCTGAAAGTGTTGAGCGCGTACCAGAATGAAGACGGCGGGTTCGGCCACGGGCTTGAGGTCGATATCAGCGCGCCGGAAAGCAATCCGTTCGCCACGGAATTGGCCCTCTTAATCTGCATACAGGTTGGGGTTACACCTGAACATCCTTTAATAAGGAAGACCGTTGATTACCTGGAGAACACACAGGAGGATGATGGTGATTGGTCCTTCTCGCCGGCTATCTATGAGCACGAGCTGGCGCCGTGGTTCCAGGGGTGGGAGCGGCCGAACCTGAACCCCGCCTGCACGCTATGCGGGTTGCTGAAGGAGCTCGGACTTGGCAGCGAACAATTGCATCAAAAAGTTGAGCGTATGTTCCAGCAGTTGGCTGTGCCGGATGACCTCGCATCCGATGAGTATTACTCTGTGCGGCCGTATGCTTATTACTACCTTCCTGATTGGGAACACCCGCAGCGTGAATTTTATCTCTCAGGCGTCCTGTGGTGGTTGATCAGGGTGCACGTGAACGGCAAGATCGCAGACAGCGGCCATTTCTTCGACTACGTGCGCGCGCCTTACACTTACACGGGGGTACATCTGCCTGAAGCCATCCTTTCCGAGCGGCTGGATATGCTGATTAGCGAGCAGGCGGATGATGGCGGTTGGCCGACCCCGTACAACCCCATGTGGCGGGGGTGGTTCACTATTCAGAATCTGCTGGTGCTGAAAGCTTTCGGTCGTATTTAGCCGGTTAAATTACTCAGCTTTAAACCAGAAGTTGGGCCTTTTGGTCAAGTTTCATTCGATCAAGCCGCAGTTGTGCTACAGTATGGGTGGCGGAGTATTATCAGATGACACAAAATACTCATAAACATCCTTATCTCTCTTTCATGCTTCGGTATGGGTGGATATTTATCGTCATTGCAGCCCTGCTGATCCTGTTTTTGCTGAATGTCAGCAAACCGGGAACGGAAGTGGAAGGCTGCCTGGACGGCTGCGCGGTACTGAATGAGCGGGAACCGGGTGTCTTGCGTATAGTGTCGCTCAACCTGCTGCATGGATTCCCTCGTTTTGAGGATCTCGCCGCGCGGCTGGATGTGTTCGTAGATCAAGTACAGGCGCTGGACGCAGATATCATCCTCCTGCAGGAGGTACCCTGGAACAGAAGTGTTCGCAGCGCTGCCCGTTATCTGGCCGAACGCCTGGGAATGAATTATCTTTACTACCGGGCTAACGGCAACCGCCAGGCAATTTTCTTCGAAGAGGGGGAGGCCATACTCAGCCGTTTTCCGCTTAAATCCCCGGTTTATCTTGAGCTGAGACCCCGGGCAGGTTTTTTCGAACAACGCGTGGTGTTGGGGGCGGACGTTGAAACGCATATCGGCGATATCAGCGTGTTTGTAACCCACCTGACCCATGGAGAACCCGGGGCGAATTTTGGTCAGGTAGATGCGCTCCTCAATGAAGTGCAGGCTCATGGACTATTGCCCAAGGTGATCGCGGGCGATTTTAACGCCAGCCCGAATTCGTCACAGGTTTCGAAGTTATCTCGATCGTGGATAGATGTATATCGCGAGGTGAACCCGGAAAAGGATGGGTTCACCTGCTGCATTGATGATTTGCATGATCCCGACCAGGGGTTGGACAAGCGCATCGATTATGTTTTTCTGGAGGGTGATGCCGCTGACAAGTACGATGTGCTCGACGCACAATTGGTATTTGACCGGCCAGCGCGTCTGGACGACGGCTGGTTGTGGGTGTCCGATCACGTAGGACTGATGGTGACGTTGGGTGAAAAGTGATGCGTGATACATAAGTTATGAGATATTGTCCTGAGTGTGGGAGCGGATTGGTGGAGAAATCGGTCGATGGTGAGGAGCGATTGGCATGTTCCTCTGATTCCTGCGATTATGTTTATTGGGACAACCCCACACCGGTTGTGGCCGCCATCGTCGAATTGGATGGCGATGTTATCCTGGTGCGCAGCAAAGGCTGGCCGGAGGCGTGGTTCGGGATCGTGGCCGGCTTCCTGGAGAGACGAGAGACACCCGAAGAGGCGGTCCTGCGCGAGATCAAGGAGGAACTTGGCCTGAATGGGGAAATTGTCAGTTTCATCGGGTATTACACTTTCTTCCGGAAGAATCAGTTGATCCTGGTGTTTCATGTCAAAGCTGAGGGCGATGTGGTTTTGGGAAATGAACTCGCAGCTTATAAATTTGTCCACCCAGGCGAGCTGCGTCCTTGGCGCTTTGGCACCGGTCCCGCAGTCAAAGATTGGCTGGATCGTAGAGAGAAACAATCGGAATTTGATTAACCAACAACAAAAACTCGCCAAGGCAGGTTCTGAAACCCGTTTGAACGGGTTTTGTATGTCAGACGCCGAATTCATTCGGTGGCTTTTTACGTCAATGAGGTCAATATAAAATTTGACGCATTGACAAATAGGATATAATCAGTATAAATTGATATCGCTCGAACGATAGATGCAGGATACATGCTCTGGTGGAGGTTTTTGGTCCGGATGAATCTCTTCTGATAGCTGAGGGAGTTGAACATCCATATCCACTCAGGGGATCACGATGAAAAAATTAGCCGATTTTTATATCAATATTTCTCGCCCGGTAGAAGATCGTTACGCGGTGCAGTTACGCTTCCATCTCCCGGATGCGAACGTCGACCAACCGCCGGTACGAGGTGAGTTCAGGCTCGATTTCCAGGAACTGCGACAATTTTCGCTCGATCCAGCCGCCTATGGTCAGAAGTTAAGCCAGGCGATATTCTCTTCATCGGAACTGGGGGGGTACTTTTCACAAGCGCGGGCGTTGTCGCAAGCGGCAGGAGCTAAATTGCGGGTCCGCCTGGTGATCGACCGCAGCGCTCCCGAACTGAACGACATCAGGTGGGAGACTTTGCGAGATCCTGACGAAGACTCGTTCCTGAGCACCAATGAGAACATTGATTTTTCACGCTTTATGTACAGCGACGAATTGTCCGATGTAAATTTAACCGGGAAGGACGAATTGCGTGCGCTGGTGGTTGTGGCCAACCCACCGGGTTTATACGAGGGGAGTTATTTTGACGCGCAGGGCAGAACGCTTGCACCGGTTGATGTTGAGGGGGAGGTGTCCCGCGCGCAGGGAAGCCTTCAGAGAATAAACCACCTGTCGACGTTGGTGAGCAGCCCGGATGAGCCTGAGCAGGTCACGATCGATAATATTTTACGCAGGCTGCATGAGGGCTATCACATCCTGTACCTGGTGTGTCACGGGGCTCTGCTGCCGGACGACCAACAAGACGAAGGCGGTCCGCTGAAACCTTACTTGTGGCTTGAAGGGGAGGGCGGTGATGAAGCGGATGTGCTTCCGGGAAATATCCTCATCGACAGGATTAAGAACCTGGATTCGGATATCCGGCCCCTGCTGATCGTTCTCGCTTCCTGCCAGAGTGCGGGAAGTGGGCAGTCGTTGGTGGAGATTCAAAGTGAAGACCAGGGTAGTTTGGCTGCACTGGGTCCCGGGCTGGTCAATGCCGGCATTCCCGCCGTCATAGCCATGCAGGACAACGTATTCATGGAGACCGTGGCGGAGTTCATGCCTGTATTTTTTGAAGAGTTGTACAAAGACGGCCTTATTGAACGTTCTATGGCGGCTGCCCGGGCGGGTGTCCAGGACCGCCAGGACTGGTGGGTACCAACGTTGATGACCCGGCTCAGAGATGGGAGTATTTACGAACTTCCGGATGTCACTGCTTCTGATCGGGTTATCGTCACGGAAGAATCTGCCTACGATGTCCGGGGATTACCGAACCCGTATCCGGGATTGCGCAGCTTCACATTCCAGGACAGAGAGGCTTACGCCGGGCGCGAATCAAGCGTCCAGTCAGCACTGAACTTGATCACAGCGCCCGGAGATGCCCAAACGTTGACCTTTATCACAGGAGCCAGCGGCAGCGGTAAATCCTCCTTCACACAAGCAGGATTGCTTCCTGCGTTGGATACCCATTACCAGGCTCGTCATAAGACGCTGCGTTGGGCTGTATTTAAACCCTCTGCAAGACCGTTGGCCATGCTCTACGATGCGTTGACTGTGATGGGTCTGCCGGATATGGCCTCCTCGAATCTGCTCGGCACCTCCCCCCAGGAACTCGGAAATTTCTTGAGCGAGCATACGACTTCAGAACAGGTCAACGTTGTTGTGGTCGACCAATTTGAAGAGCTCTTCACGCAGTCCTTGCCCGAAGAAAAGCAGGGCTTGATTGAATTTCTTAAAGCACTGCCGCCTTTCGACACAATTCGTACACACTTCATCGCTACCCTGCGTTCGGACTACCTGGACGAGTTGTTTAACGAAAAATCTCTTTGGGAAGCCGCCATCAACGGGGGCGTAGAGCTGCGTGCCATGAGCGTTCAGGAATTAAGCGGGGCGATACAAAAGCCGCTGCAGGCTGCCTGTGAGGGCGAGTCTGCCGATGAACGATACTGCAGCAAGCGATTTGAGAGCGGTCTGGTTGAAAAACTGGCGTTGGATGCCTCAACCGATGCGACCTACCTGCCTTTGCTGCAGATCACGCTTCAGGAGTTGTGGAATGGCGGCAGCTTGAAGCTGAGCGAGTACGGCGATCTGACAACCGCCATCCGCCAACGGGCCGAGAAAGTTTATACTTATGTAGATTACAACAAAAGCCAACCAATTGATGATCGCTCCGCGGAGGACCGGGGCACGATCATGGATATATTCCTGGACCTGGTCAACGTCACATTGGATGAAGACCGGCGTCACGATGTCCGGCAGCGCCGCACGATCACCGATCTTGTGGACGGCTCTCGGACTCGGGAGCAGCTTGTTCAGGATCTGATCGCGGCAAGGCTGCTCAGCGTGTCTCTGGAAAAGGTCGGGACAGATCAAATCGAGACGGTGGATATCATCCACGAAACTTTGATCAGGAATTGGGACAGGCTGCTGGCGTACATCGACGAGCAGCGAAAAAAATTGAAGCGCCGTGCGCGTTTTGAGATGAGCCTGGAAGAATGGGAAAGCGAGGGCCGGTCTGATGACTATCTGCTGACTGGTGTGCGCCTGGAAGATGCTCGCCGCTTGGACAGCGCTGGGGATATCTCGCTGCGTTCTGAGGAAGCACAGGCGTTATACCGAAAAAGTGTTGACGCTGCGGCATCAAGCCACAGGGGAGAACTGGTCTTGCGCTATTCGCTCTGGGGTTTGCTGGGGGGCGCAGTCGGGTTTGCTCTGGCGTACATGATCACGAATTGGAACCAGGTCTCAAACTTATCTATTTTGTTTGGTATCTCGCTCTTCCGATTGCTGCCGGGTGCGATTGCCGGCGCTGGACTCCTGTTCGGCCTGGCGTATGCACAAACTCGGGAGCTCGAGCAGACTCGTTGGAAAAACTATCTGATCTCTGGTCTGGCAGGCGCGGCTGCCTTCAGCATGGCGCTGTTGTTTAACGCCGTCCTAAACTCCATCGATGATCCGCTCGCCCTGGTTTTGATAGTCTTCGAGGGTATCCTATGGGGTTTCGCTTCTGGGGTGGCGGCAGCCTGGGTGTTCAGCAGCAGCCTTCCACTCTGGGGAAGCCTGGGTATTACGGCGCTTGTCACTGGGCTGGTGCTGCTTTTGGGAGAATTTATCGGTCACGCTTTCCTGCGTCCGAATTCTCCCGTCGAACCCGCGGAGTGGCAGGTAGTTGTGGCCGGCGTAGTTATGACTTTATGCATCATTGGCGCGGCACTAAAAGGTCAATCGCGCCGCCGGTAAGTTTAAAAATTTCATCACTGCAGCTCACATTGAACAATCCATATCGATAAGCGCAGTCCTCTGAACTGCGCCATTTGACCCATGTTTTATTGCTTACCAAAGGAGGTAAACATGAAGTGGTTCAAAATTCTAATACCCGTGACCGTCTTATTCCTGGTGACGGCCTCCTGCTTGTTTTTTGGCGGCGGAACGGAAGAAGCATCCCCCGCTCCAGGTGAAGAACCGCCAGCAGTGGATAATTCGATTGGGACCGTCACGCGTGAGGACGATGTCGTCGAACATAATGATGAACAGGTAGGCGCGACTGACGATTTGTTTCAAAACGATTCGCTGCACATATTCAACGGTGGCGAAGGGCTGTTAGACTTCGGTTCCGGGCTGCTCATCCGCATGTTCAACGACACAATCGCCGGCGGTATCCGTACGGAGAATGACCCCGATTCACCGCTCGATGTGAGTATGTTGTTGGAGTCGGGCGGCTTCACCGGACAGCTGGTCGAGGAAAACAGCACGGCGACCTTCAAAACCCCTAACGGCGCGGAGATCGTTGTGCACGGTACTGATTTCTTGATCGTCTACGATGAAGATACAGGTGAGACCACGGCCGGAAACTGGGATGGGGAGATGGAGATCAGGGCATCCGGCAGCCCCTGGATGTCCATATCGACCGAATCCATGCGAGTGGTGCTGCCAGGTGAACAACCGGGACCTGAGATGCCGTTGGAATTCAGCCGTCGTAGATTTGAACGTATGTCACGTGATCTCGAATCGCCAATTTTAGCTCTCAAAGATCTTGCTCCCGAAGTTGAGGACAAGACGCCGCCTGAGGTATATATCACTAATGTGGATCCCGATGAGATCTGGTTTGGAAAATACTGTCCTGACAACCCGGGTACCACCCAGCTGACCGCAGAAGTGTTTGACGATGTAGGTATTAAGGCTGTCTATGCAGTCTGGGTGATTGGGGAACAAATTGAACAGGTGCAGATGGAAGCGGTCGATGATTTCACTTTTACTGCCACGATCGGACCGATCGAAATGACCGGTGAATTAGAGATCCAGGTGTTCGCTGAGGATACTTCCGGTAAGCAAGGGCAGAGCAAAGCGATTGTGATCCCTGTGCATAAATGCTTTGGGTGATCGCTGTCAACTGATCAGGCCCCTGGAAATCAATGGGAGTCCCAGAAAGAACACTGGGAGTCCCAGAAAAAACGCTGGGAGTCCCAGATAAAACGCTGGGAGTCCCAGATAAAACGCTGGGATTGGCGGATTGAACGGATTATTTGCTTGCGTGCATCGCTCCGAGGCGATTTGCTATCGCCGTCTGGATGGTGGATTGCAAATCCACCACGAGCGAGAGGTTATCCGTTCCTCTCCCAATCCGTTGTAGTATTTGCTGTGATCTGTACGCAGAAAAACTAGCTAAGCGAGAAATATTCCCCAAAGTCGGGAGACCAACCCTCGGGCATGAACTCACCCGTGGCGGTGTCTTGTCTATACTTTCCCTGGTACTCCCCACGCGCGATGTGATGCAGGGCATCCACCAACGCGTCGATGTCTGCGTAAGTGTTGTAGAGTCCAAACGAGGCGCGGATCAGACCCGGCATCTCCGATTTATCGCCCGAGATCATTTGGTCACGGACATCTGCGGCCTGTTCGGGAGTCAGATCCAGCAGGTGCAGGATATACGGGTGGGCACAAAAACAGCCGCTGCGAACTCCGATGCCGTATTCGTGGCCTAGGATGGCCGCGACCTGGAAATGGCTCATTTGGGTCATCTCCAGCGGAATGACACCCAGCCGGTTGTGAACATTGCCCACATCCTGGTCGCCGAAAATCTTCACCCCCTGGACTTCGCTAAGGCGCTGCAGTGCGTAGGCCGATAACTCGGCTTCGTGCTCTGCAACATTCTGCATCCCGATTTTTTCCAATTGGTCGATGGCAGCCGCCAGCGCGACGGCGCCGATCACGTTCGGGCTGCCGGCTTCATCCCTATCCGGAGGTCCAGCCCATATCACGTCATCCAGCGTCACGATCTCCACAGTGCCGCCTCCTGGTTGGTCCGGATCGCCGCGCTCGAACGTATCCTGCCGGCCGATGAGTGCGCCGGTGCCAAAGGGGGCGTACATTTTGTGAGCGGAGATGGTGACATAGTCCAGGTGTGATGGATCATCCAACGACCGCATGTCGATCGCCCGGTGGGGTGCAAATTGGGCGCAGTCCACAAGGATTTGTGCGCCCGCGGCGTGCGCCTTATCTGCCAAACGGTGGATGGGTATGATGTAGCCGGTTACATTGCTGGCTCCCGTGATGGCGACCAGCGCAACCTGCCCTCGATATCGATCCAACTGGGCGTCGAAATCATCTTCATTTAAACGACCATCCGGAGTCAGGGCGACGTGTACGGTAAAAGCAACCTCGCGCCAGGGCAGGTCGTTTGAATGGTGCTCCATGCCGCTGGTTATGACGACATTTCGTTGTTCCGTGAATGGGAAACGCCGGGCGAGTTTGTTGACCGCTTCGGTGGTGTTCTTGCCGAAGATGCATGTGTGTGTGTGCGGGTCTGCATTCACGAATTTAAAGACGGCATGGCGCGCGTCTTCATAAGCTTTCGTTGACAGCTGGCTTTTGAAACCCGTGCCGCGGTGCACGCTGCTGTAAAAGGGCAGGAAGTTTTCGACCGCAGCCTGCACGGCTTTGAGCGCCGGCGTAGACGCGGCGTTATCCAGGCTGACGTAATTGCGGACCCCGCCGGAGAGCAGGGGCACCCGGGCATCCACGCCCACAAAGAGATCGCGGTAATTGTTGGTGGTCTGTTGATTGGTCATTGATTATCCGTTGAATAAAATTTTGAGATCAAGATTTTAGAATATTAACAGACGTCATTTTACCCCAGGTTCCCCTATCGTGGCGAAGGCTCCCGCTCGATTGGAAGACTCACGCTCATTGTACGCTGCCTGCTTGTGGTGGATTTGCAATCTGCCGCTCTCATCGACGGTGATAACAAATCGCCTCAGAGCCTTGCAGCTGGTCATAATGATTATATGAGGGCCAATCCGTCGTCAACCTCCCAATATATGAGAAACCTTAAATATTTACAAATCGGCCTATATTGGGTGGATTAAGTATTGATTAAAAAGCAAACTTGGACTATACTTGTGGAAGTAAGTGGGGGAAAGTGGGACAAAGTGGGAGCGCCGGCGTTGGGTACCGGCGTTCATACGTTAACAGAAGAGGTAGAACGAATGTTCTTGGGTCAATTTTACCACAATTTAGACGAAAAAGGCCGGCTGATTATCCCGGTCCGTTTCCGCGACCGGTTGAACGCGGAAGGGTCTATTTTGATGCAGGGTTTTGACCAGAATCTGATGCTGCTTACCTCTTCGTACTTCACCATTCTATCACAACGAATAAACAGCATGAGCCTCACCGATCCTACGGCTCGTTTGCTCAAACGCTTGATTTTCTCCACCGCTCACCAGGTTGAATTGGATAAAGCCGGTCGCGTTCTTCTGCCGCAATTCTTGCGCGACGCCATTGATCTGGAAGCGGAGGCGGTGGTCATCGGGGCTGGAAATTATATTGAAATTTGGTCCCCGCTTTCCTGGACAGATCAGGCAGACCAGTTGTCAGACGCACAGGTGAACGCTCACCGGTTCGTTGCGCTGGATCTATCCACCGAGTAGGTTGGATAGATGGTCGAGAAAGAGGTGGGAGCCTCGCTCCCGCACTATCCGGTACTTTACCAAGAGACATTAAAAGCTTTAAGACCAGCGCCGGGCGGGCGTTATGTGGATTGCACGTTAGGAGCAGGCGGCCACGCTGCAGGTATCTTGGAGGCCAGTTCTCCGGATGGCGAGTTGTTAGGCCTGGACGTTGATCCTGCAGCCATTGAACTGGCGAGAGAACGATTGGCGCCTTATAGCCAACGCACTATCATTCACCAGGCTTCATACAGTGCATTGGTTGAGCTGCTTGCTGGCTGTGGTTGGAGGGGCGTAGATGGAATTCTCTTAGACTTGGGCCTCTCATCCATGCAGTTGGACACGCCTTCCCGAGGATTTTCCTTCCGGGCGGACGCTCCACTGGACATGCGCTTTGATCCGCATAATGAGGTGACGGCTGCTGATTTGGTTAACAACATGCAGGAGTCCGAACTGGCAGATGTCATTTATTTATATGGAGAGGAGCGGCGTTCCAGGCAGATTGCCCGGGCGATCGTGCGTGATCGTCCAATCCGGACGACTCGGGAACTGGCTAATGTTATCGCCGGGACCATGTCAGGTGACAAAGTGAGGTCATCTTCAAACAAACGGCATATCCATCCTGCGACACGTTCTTTCCAGGCCTTACGTATCGCCGTCAACCACGAGCTGGAGGCCGTTGAATCGGTCTTACCACAAGCCATGGCGGCGTTATCGCCAAGTGGCAGGTTGGTTGTGATCTCGTACCACTCGTTGGAAGACCGCCTCGTTAAAAGATTCTTTCGCCGGGAGAGCAAAGATTGTGTCTGCCCACCACAACAACCTGTTTGCTCTTGCGGGCATTCGGCACAATTGATTGAGATCGCCCGCAAACCCATCCGGCCGACTGAGGATGAAGTAGAACGCAACCCTCGTTCTCGCAGCGCCAGGTTGAGAGTGGTAGAAAAAATTTAAGGTTGCCAGACGTCTTTTGGCACATATTTTGCAAACCTGTAGGTAGGAAGACTGGCGTCTTTTTATTTTCAGGAGGAACCAATGGAAAGGTTAGAGAGATTTACACAGGCATATCCTCAAGCCCCGTGGCGAGGACAGGTGCAGGTGCTGGGTCTGTTCCTTGTCATCATCGTGCTCCTGTCCATCGTGGCCGGCGTCTATTTGAGCGTCAGCGCGCGCTCGGCTGCCATTGGGCGTCATATCCAGGGGATGCAAAATTCGATCCGGCTGCACGAACAGGATAACGAAACCTTGAAGTCCATCCTGGCGGAACTATCCTCATCACGAAGGCTTGAAGAACGGGCAGATGCTATTGGATTTGTTCCGGTCGATGTTGATGAGGCTATTTACGTACGCGTTCCCGGCTACTCAGGGCGTCCGCCAATCACGCTGGCCCCGCAGGTGGAAGAACCCGTGACCCGCGCCCCCGTCCTGCCGGATGAATATACGGAATCCTTGTTCGATTGGATTTTCAGACAGGTCAGTCCCTACGTGCTGCCAATATTTGAGGTGCAAAAATGAATCGCGATCGGTTTTGGCGTTTTTCTTTTCTGGGGTATGCGATTTCCATTGTGCCTTTGATCATTGTCTTCCAACTGCTGCGCATCCAGACGGACAGAGAACAGATTCAGGCATTTATTGACCAGGGAAAACTTTTCTCAGGAACCTATCACACCATCGAACCAGCCCGGGGGATGATTTATGATCGTTATGGACATCCATTTGCGGGCAATGAGACGGTCTACGAAGTCGGTGCTGAACTCTTGTATGTACGCAATCCGGAGACGATAGCCATGGCGATGAACGTAATCACCGGTGCGGACTATGGTGAAGTTCTGGGTGCGGCCAGTATCGAACCGGCCGATGATGCCATATACGCGGTTCTGGCCAAGGGCGTTTCCCAGGAACAGGTGGAGAAGCTCCAATTATTGAAGGAGCAGATGGACATTTCTTATGGCGGCAGCGGAAACCTGGACGCTCCCAGTTTGCGCGGCTTACTTTTCCATCCTTATCTGCAGCGCATTTACCCTGAGCAATCGACCGCGGCGAATATCCTCGGCTTCGTGAATCGGGACCGACAGGGATTCTACGGTGTGGAAGCCTATTACAACAATATGCTGGCCGGAAAAGACAAGGTTGTCTGGCTGCCCACGGACCCAAACCTGGCAGAAGGATTGCCGGAAACGCCGGATGGCGTCAGTCTCGTCCTGACGATCGATAGAGAAATCCAGGCCAGCATGGAAGAACTGGCCGATAGGTCGATGAAGCAGAACGGCGCCGAGTCAGCCACCATCGTCGTACTGGACCCAAAGACAGGCGAGATAATGGCTCTGGCGACCACGCCGCGTTTGGATCCCAACGAATACTGGAACTACGCGGACGTCTTCCCGGATAAAACACCTTACAACCGCGCCATCAGCCAGTCTTATGAGCCTGGTTCCGTATACAAGGTGCTCACGATGGCAGCCGGTCTGGACCTGGGAGTCATCACACCAGAAACCGAATTTATCGATACCGGTACATTTGAAATCGGCGGCGCAATAATATACAACTGGAATTTCGGCGCCTGGGGACCCCAGGACATGATCGGTTGCTTGCAGCATTCACTGAACACCTGCCACGCCTGGGTGGCGACACAGATTGGTGCGCAAAATTTCTATACCTATATGAACAATTATGGGATCGGACGCTTAACGGGCGTCGATATGGCCGGTGAGGCCACCGGACGGTTGAAGGTACCCGGTGATGACGATTGGTACGAGGCAGATTTAGCCACTAATTCATTTGGGCAGGGAGTGGCAGCGACCGCGCTGCAGATGGCATCCGCCGTTTCCGCCCTTGCGAATGATGGGAAGATCATGACCCCGCACATTGTACATTCGATGATCGCCAATGGGGTGCAGCACGAGATCGGTATTACCGTGGCTGCAGAGCCAATAAAAGCAGAGACCGCCCGCACTATCACCGAGATGCTGGCCCAGTCACTTGAGATAGAAGCTTCGGATGCGCTGGTGCCTGGTTACCGTCTTGCCGGAAAGACCGGCACCGGTGAGATCCCGACCCCGTACGGCTACACCAGCTATCTGACCAACACCTCTTTCGTCGGCTGGGGTCCAGTGGATGACCCACAATTTCTGGTTTATGTGTGGTTAGAAAAGCCCACCAGCTCAATTTGGGGATCGGAAGTCGCATCCCCGATCTTCGCTGAGGCCGTGGAGAGACTGGTCCTCCTTTTAAACCTGCCGCCTGATGATGTGAGGCAGGAATTGTTGGGTAAGTAGTGTAAAAAGGTATGTAATTTGCTGACACTAGGCGATATCATCGAGGCATTGAATGGTTCCCACCCCGATCAGGCTGATCGTGTGATCACCGACGCGGTGGTGGATTCACGCCAGGCGATACCCGGGTCGCTTTTCATCGCAATTCCTGGCGAACGAGTCGATGGGCACGATTTCGTGGAAGATGCTTTCAAACGCGGCGCTTATCTGGCGTTCGTCGAGCGCGAGATCCCAGGCCGGCACCCGGTCATCGATTTGCGCCGTGACCCAGCTCCGGGCGAATATGCGTCGGTTGTTCAAGATGCCGGTAAGGGGACACCCATTTGTTTGCGCGTCGATGACAGTTTATTAGCGCTGCAGGGGGTGGCAAGACATTGGAGGCGGAAATTCGATGACTTGAGGGTGATCGGGATAACAGGCAGCGTCGGAAAATCCACCACCAAAGAATTGGTGGCGGAAGTGCTGAACCAGCGTTACTGGACATTAAAAAATCCCGGCAATCTGAACAATGAGATCGGCCTGCCCCTGACGATGCTGCGCTTGAGCGGAAGACACGAGATCGCTGTACTGGAGATGGGATTCTACGTGCCGGGCGAGATCGAGTTCTTGTGTGACATTGCACTGCCGCAGGTAGGTGTGCTTACCAATATTGGAACCGTACACGCGGAGCGCGCAGGGTCCCAGGAGGCGATCGCACGCGGCAAAGCCGAACTGGTCCAATCATTACCGCCCGCTCCCGATGGTGTAGCCATATTGAATTACGATGATCTACTGGTGCGGGAAATGGCAGAAAAAACTCAGGCGGAGATATTCTATTACGGCCTCACTCCGCAGGCGGACCTGTGGGCTGACGAGGTCGAAGGTCTGGGTCTGGATGGTATCCGTTTTCGATTGCACTACCGCAACGAGGTTCTGCATTTGCGCGTACCATTGATCGGCCGCCATTCGGTGCACACCGTATTACGTTCGACCGCTATTGCCTTGCAGGAGGGTTTGACCTGGCAGGAGATTGTAGACGGATTACGGTCCGGTAATACCCAACTGCGACTGGTGGCAGTGCGATCAAGCTGTGGCGCGCTGCTCCTGGATGACACCTACAACGCCTCGCCCGAGTCCACCCTGGCAGCCCTAAACTTGCTTGATGAGTTAGAGGGCCGCAGGATCGCTGTCTTAGGAGATATGCTGGAGCTTGGCCCTTACGAAAAGCGCGGACACGCGATGGTGGGGATGCGGGCTGCGGATGTGGTGGATGAACTGGTTACGGTTGGCAAATTGGCTCCCATGATCGCTGATGCGGCGCGTGGAGCGGGGCTATCCGGTCAGGTGATCACCGAGCTAGAGGACAGCGACCAGGCGATAGAGTTCCTGGATCCCCGCCTGTGTGATGGGGACGTAGTGCTGGTAAAAGGCTCCCACGGGTTGCGGATGGACAGGATTGTTTCTAGCCTGGAGGCCCGCCAATGACAGATGTCATGTTGGCGCTCAGCCTGGCAGGATTAAGTTTTATGATGACAGTGATCTGGGGACCACCACTTATTAGGGCACTGCGGCATTTTAAGGTGGGTGAGTCAATCCGTATTGATGGTCCTGTTCGCCACTTCAACAAGTTGGGTACACCGACCATGGGCGGTGTAATGATCATTCTGCCCGTAGTGCTGATCACGGGCTTATTGAACGCCACCGGCCTGATCGGTCTGGACGTGCTCGGGCGGTCGGTGATACTTCCGATGGGCGTCATGGTCCTCTTCGCGATTTTAGGCGCCATCGATGATTGGGCCGGACTGCGTGGTAATAAACAGGAGAAAGGTCTTCGCCCCCGCACGAAGTTTATTGTCCAGGTCATTATTGCCCTGGCAGCCGCCCTGGGTTTGAAGTACGTCCTGGGCGTGCCAAATATGTTCCTCCCAGGCGTTAAAGGTGACACAGATCTGGGCTTCTGGTACGTGCTGATTGCGACCTTCATCATCGTGGCGGAGTCAAACGCTGTGAACCTGACGGACGGCCTGGATGGCCTGGCTGGTTTGATCGCAGCCACGGTCTTCGCGGCGTACGGCGGCATCGCCCTCTTGCAGGGTCAGATATTCCTGGCGCGGTTCTCTTTCACACTGGTGGGCGCAATTTTTGGCTTCTTGTGGTTCAACGTCCACCCGGCGCAGTTATTTATGGGTGATACCGGTTCATTGGCCCTGGGAGCCACGTTAGCCGTGGTCGCGTTAATGACCGGTCATTGGATTCTACTGCCGTTGATCGCTGTTATACCTTTCGCCGTTGTAATGAGCGTGGTGATGCAGGTGATTTATTTCAGGATTACCGGGGGGCGGCGCTTGTTTAAAATGTCGCCCATCCACCACCATTTTGAGCTTTCCGGATGGAGTGAAACCCAGATCGTGCAGCGATTCTGGTTGATCGGTCTGTTATTTGTCATGATCGGCGTGGCGCTGGCGTTTGTCTAATGAGTGATTGGAACGGTAAAAGCGTTGTCATTGTTGGAGCAGCCCGCCAGGGTACGGCGTTGGCTCGCTTCCTGGCCGGGCGGGGTGCGCGCGTGGTCTTAACGGACAGCCGCCCCGCAGAAAATTTCCTCTCGGAGCAGGAGGCGCTCGCTGATATCCCAGGCGCTGCTCATCCGGTCGAATGGGTGTGCGGGGAGCATCCGGAAACACTGCTGGAAGGCTGCGAATTGCTCTGTCTCTCTGGCGGAGTGGCGCCTACGGTTCCGTTGGCAGTTGTAGCTAAAGCGCGCGGCATACCGTTATCCAACGATTCGTTGATCTTCCTGCAGGAAGCGCCCTGTAAAGTGATCGGGATCACCGGCTCCGCCGGGAAGTCAACCACCACTTCTTTGGTGGGCGCGATCGCACAACATGCGTTGTCCGCCCCCACACAGGGAAATAACAAACGTCCCCCGAAGGTGTGGGTGGGCGGCAACATCGGCTCGCCGCTCATTGCGGTGCTTGACCAGATGGAGAAGCAAGACCTGGCAGTCATGGAACTGTCGAGTTTCCAATTGGAGCTCATGGACCGCTCGCCTCAGATCGCTGCCGTGCTGAACGTAACTCCCAATCACCTGGACCGGCATGACACGATGGAAAACTATACGTCAATCAAAGGTCGGATCCTAGAATTTCAGTCCCCGGGTGATGTTGGGGTTTTAGGGCGTGATGACCCTAATGCCTGGTCTCTGGCACAAAAAGTGCACGTTAATTTAATGTCCTTCGGTATCGAAGAACCCGGCCTTGACCAGGACGGCACCTACGAGAGGGAAGACAATATATACCTGAGGTTGGCTGACCAGGAGAGTGATCAATTTGTCATGCCCAAAGCAGGGATAAAACTGCGAGGTGAGCACAACTTCCTCAATGTTTTGGCTGCGTGTGCGATCGCTGCGGCTGCTGGTTTGCCGGTGGAGGCCATGTACACTGGCGTTGAGGCGTTTGACGGCATGCCTCACCGGCTGGAGTATGTGCGCTCGTGGGGCGGCGCGTCCTGGTACAACGACTCGATTGCCACGGCTCCGGAACGGAGCATGGCTGCTATCCGATCGTTCGACGAGCCGCTGGTGCTGTTAGCCGGTGGGCGGGACAAAGACCTGCCATGGGATGAACTGGCAGATCTTATTTCCCGCAGAGTGGACCACTTGATCGTGTTCGGCGAAGCGGCTGAAACGATCTTGCTGGCCTTAATGGCCATCTCAAAGGTGCCAGCCTTGCGAATGGGTGATACGCCGGCTCAGGGTTCTGAGGCGCATGAATTGACCATAGCCTGGTGTGCGGGGTTGTCCGAAGCGGTGCGGGTGGCTGCGGATGTGGTTGAACCCGGAGATGTCGTCCTGCTGTCGCCCGGCGGCACCAGTTTTGATGAATTTGTTGACTTTGAGGAGCGAGGAGAATGTTTCGTTCAATTAGTGAAAGATTTAGTTTGAATCCTTCACAAAAATCAAAAAGAAAATTCGTCCGAAAGACGCAGCCGGCCACGAAGCCGGTTAAGAACACACGCGATCGAACGCTGCATCTGAAGGTCGACGTGATCCTTTTCTTAACCGTGGTCGTCCTGCTGGTCGTCGGCATGATCATGGTTTATTCATCCAGCTATGATTTTTCACAGCTCGTGTGGGATGACAGCGGACATATATTCAACCGCCAGTTGATAGTGCTCGTGCTGGGTGTTATCGCAATGGTGGTCCTGGCGTTTTTTGACTATCACAAGCTTAAAAAATTCGCTCTGCTTGGCCTGATCGTCGTCGTCATCAGCTTATTTGCTGTTCTGATCATTGGAGACGAACGCCACGGCGCGGCGCGCTCGCTGTTCAGCGGATCGGTCCAGCCATCGGAATTCGCTAAACTTGCCATCGTTATCTACCTGGCTGTCTGGTTGTACGCCAAACGCGAATTCCTGAACAAGGTTACTTTTGGTCTCATACCATTGGCCATCATCCTGGGTGTCATGTCAGCCCTCGTCCTGCTGCAGCCTGACTTGAGCGCTGTGTTTACCATCATGTTCCTGGGCTTCGTAATGTTCATCGTTGCGGGAGGAGATTTCCGGCAGATCGGTTTGGTTTTTCTCCTTGCGGTAATCGCCGGCTGGTTGACGCTTCAGCTCTTCCCGACAGGTGCCACGAGAATAGAGGAGTTTCTGTTAGGTTTGCGAGATCCCACCCAGGCCTCATACCACGTACGCCGCTCTTTTGAGGCGTTCGTAAAAGGTGGTTGGCCGGGTGTCGGCATCGGTAATTCCGAGACAAAGCTGACCGGGCTGCCCGTGCCTCACACCGACAGTGTGTATGCGGTTGTCGGTGAGGAAACGGGAATGATCGGTGCGGTAGGTCTGCTGGTTTTATTCTTGCTCGTCCTGTGGCGTGGATTAGCGATCGCCAGGCGCGCGCCGGACGAAATGGGCTCATTGCTGGCAGCCGGTCTCAGTGTCTGGATAGCATTTGAAGCTTTTGTCAACATGGCCGGTATTGTGAACGTGATACCTTTTGCCGGCAACGCGCTGCCATTTATCAGCGCTGGAGGCTCCAACCTGTTCGTATCGCTGGTAGCCATCGGAATCATATTGAATGTCTCGCGTTTATCCGTCGAAAATGACGAAGAAAAAGGGAGTATCTTCAGTGCGGCTATTGATTTGCGCAGGCGGTACGGGCGGGGGAGTGTACCCCGCGCTCGCCGTACTGCAGGCGCTAAAACAAATCGGTGAATTATCAAGCCCGCTTGTCAAGCACCAGTTGCTTTGGGTTGGCGGGTCTGACGGTATGGAGGTCGAATTAGTGGATCGTGCAGATGTGGACTTCGAAGGCATCCAGGCTGCTGGCGTCCATGGCGTTGGGCTGCGGGCGTTACCTGGTAACACCCTGCGTTTAGGTCGCGGCTTTATGCAGTCTCGACGCATCCTGTCTCAATTCCGGCCTGACGTGATGTTTTTCACCGGCGGATACATCGCCGTACCCATGGCCCTGGCCGGCAGAAGCGTGTCATCCTTGCTATATGTGCCCGATATCGAGCCCGGGCTGGCCCTGAAAACTACTTCCCGCTATGCTGATCACGTTGCTGTATCGACAGACGAGTCGATGGAATATTTTCCTGGCCGCTCCGGTATAACGGTCACAGGCTATCCTGTGAGGCCCGAACTGTCGACCACGAGCGTCGAGATTGCACGCCAGACCTTAGGTCTGTCAGAGGACCTGCCTACGCTGCTCGTATTCGGCGGCAGCAAGGGCGCTCGATCTATAAATCGAGCATTATTAAGTGTGTTGGAAGACTTGCTGTACGAAATGCAGGTCGTCCATATCAGCGGAAAGTTTGATTGGGATGAAGTGAAAACGGCGCGCGCGAAAATTAGTGGCGAGCGCCAGGAACGCTACCGGGCCTTCCCGTACCTGCACGAAGAGATGGGCGCGGCCCTGCGAGCGGCAGACCTGGTGATATCCCGTGCCGGAGCCTCCACACTGGGAGAGTTCCCGGCGTTCGGTCTGCCGGCCATACTGGTGCCATACCCACACGCGTGGCGGTACCAACGTGTAAATGCGGCTTTTCTGGAAGAGAGAGGCGCAGCGATCGTGATCGAAGACAGCGAACTTACAGATCAATTTCTCCCCCAGGTGCGCGCGTTAATGGGAGAGCAAATACGATTAGATGAGATGCGTCAGGCCATGAGACGCCTGGCCAAACCTGCGGCCGCAAACCATATTGCTCGAATCCTGCTGGAATTGGCTGGCGAGTCACAGCAGGAAAGGATGTAAACATATGATAGCCATCATCATCGCTTTTTGGGCATTAATCATTTTATTTGCAGTGATGGGCTCGATCCGTGGATGGGCCAAGGAGCTGCTGGTCATTTTCAGCGTCATCCTGGCCTTAGCTTTGATCGCCATTCTTGAGACCCTGATCCCGGTTGTCAGTGATACGTTAGCCGCGAACCAGAATCTGAGATTTTGGGTAAGGACGGGCATATTGCTTTTGATGACATTCTTTGGATACCAATCACCCAAGATATCGCTGCTCGCCCGAGCCTCAGAACGTAGAGATCAGATTCAAGACACACTTTTGGGCCTGATATTGGGTGCCGTGAGCGGATACATGGTCGTAGGATCTCTGTGGTATTTCATCAACGACGTTGGGTATTTTCCTCCTGCTATCCTTGCTCCAACCAATGCCACGCCCTTGGGCCAGTCAGCGTTGCGGATGCTCCAATGGCTGCCCCCGGCTTTCCTCTGGAATGGCCCAATTATTTATATCGCCGTTGTGCTGGCATTTATCTTCGTGATTGTCGTATTCATATAACAGGTAGACGTGATTTTAGGATGCTGATGAAGCATGTTCATTTGATCGGAATTGGAGGAAGCGGCATGTCTGCCATCGCCATTGTCCTGTTGGAAAGCGGGATTGAGGTGAGCGGGTCTGACCGGATATTTTCGGCGCACGCCAGGCAGGTGCAGGGTGCTGGCGCTGAAGTGTACGTCGGGCACCGGGCGGAGAATGTTTCAGGCGCCGATGTCGTGGTTCGTTCTTCCGCCATCCCCGACGATAACGTTGAGGTGCAGGCCGCGCTCACGGCGGGTGTGCCGGTGCTTAAACGAGCCGATTTTTTGAACACATTGACTTCCGGTCGGCGGGTCATCGCCGTTGCGGGAACGCATGGGAAAACCACCTGTACCTCCATGCTCGCCTGGATATTGACCAGCCTGGGACACGACCCGTCTTATATTATCGGTGGCGTGTCAAAAAATCTGGGGGGCAACGCACATGCCGGTAAGGGAACAGAGTTCGTAATAGAAGCTGACGAGTATGATCGCATGTTCCTTGGTCTCGAGCCAAACATCTCGCTGGTGACCAACGTAGAGCACGACCATCCGGACTGTTTCCCGGCGTTTGAAGACTTCTACCAGGCGTTCTGGGAATTCATAGAGCGGCTGCAAGAGGGCGGTGTGTTCCTCGCCTGTGAGGACGATCCGGGTGCGGCACGCCTGCAAGCCCAGGCCCAGCAGAGCAGCATCGAGACCTACACCTACGGTCTCCGGAATCCGGATTATGACTACACTGCCATTGACCTGGTTCCGAATTCGTTGGGTGGCAGCTCTTTCGAAGCGATATTTAAGTCCCGTCGTTCGAACGGCGAGCCAGGTAGCGTGCAGGTCGACCTGCAGGTCCCGGGCGAGCACAACGTTCGCAATGCGCTGGCCGCACTGGCTGTGGCACTTTTGCTGGACTTACAACCTGCTGCAGCTGCGGGCGCATTGGCGGAGTTCCAGGGAACAGGCCGGCGCTTCGAGCTGATTGCTGAGATCGATGGCGTTACGTTGATCGATGATTATGCTCACCATCCGACCGAAATCCGCGCCACACTTGAAGCTGCCAGGCAGCGTTATCCGGGGCGCACGATATGGGCCGTATGGCAGCCGCATACTTACTCGCGCACGCTTACCTTGTTGGATGAATTATGTGGCGCCTTCCAGGACGCAGATCGTGTTCTGGTCACGCAGGTCTTCGCTGCCCGAGAGCCGCTGCCTGAGTATGGTTTCTCCATGGATCAGGTGCTCCAGACGTTAGAGCATCCTGATGCCGCCTTTACCGGGACCCTGCCTGAAGCAAAAGATGTGCTGCTCGAGGAGCTGGGTAATAATGACGTGGTTCTTGTGCTTTCTGCAGGTGACGCGGATCAACTGAACCGGGATTTGGCTGCAGCCCTGAGAGATAAGAACCGCACGCGAACTGTATAAAGAAATGATACTGACAGAACAATTACTCATGGAAAATACTATGCCCTTACATCAACTCCAGGCAGCGTTCGGAGATAGTTTGTCGACGGATGTCCCGTTGGCAGCCTATACCGCCGCGCGAGTCGGAGGTCCGGCGGATTACCTGCTTGAAGCAGGATCGGCGGATGAGCTGGCTGACATGGTAAGCGGTTTGTGGCAGATGGACTTCCCGTTCGTGATCCTGGGGGGTGGATCCAATGTGCTGGTCAGCGATCTCGGGGTGCGAGGAGTGGTGATCTTAAATCGAGCCAAAGAAAGCCACATCGATGATTCTGCCACACAGCCGCAGATATGGTCAGAGTCAGGTGCGAATTTCGGCTCTCTGGCGCGACGGGCAGCCCAACATGGATTGGGTGGTTTGGAATGGGCCGTAGGTATCCCGGGCACCCTGGGTGGTGCGCTGGTCGGAAATGCCGGCGCCCACGGCGGAGACGTCTCTCAAAACCTGATCGTGGCTGAAATTACCCACAAATCACAGGTGGAGGAGGGCGGCACGATCGTCCGTGAAGAATGGCCCGTGGAGAAATTTGGGTACTCTTACCGCAACAGCGTATTAAAACGACCATCGTCGGGTGTTCCTTCTCCACTTTTTGCCCCCTGGGCGATCGTTCTATCCGCCAGCCTGCGGTTACATCGCAGCACTCGCCAGACAGTACAGGCCAGGATCGATGGATATGCCGCCTACCGGCGTCAGACTCAGCCGCCGGGCGCCAGTATGGGTTCGATGTTTAAAAATCCGACGGGCGATTACGCAGGCAGGTTGATCGAAGCAGCCGGGTTGAAAGGCGCACGAGCAGGCGGCGTTGAGATCAGCAGCTTGCATGCAAATTTTTTCGTGACTCATGAGGACGCAGCGGCGAGCGATGTCTTCTCGCTGATAAAACTTGCCCAAGACACCGTCGCTGATCGATTCGGTGTTCGGCTGGAGCTGGAAATCGAATTGATCGGAGAATTTCCGGATTTGGACCATTAATGATGACAGCAAACAAAAACAGGCTGCGAATAGGCATCATTTTTGGCGGGCGCTCGGGAGAGCACGAAGTCTCGCTAATGTCCGCGCGTTCCGTATTGAACGCGCTCGACCCGGGTAGATATGATGTTATCCAGATCGGAATTACGAAGGATGGCGCCTGGTTAGTTGGCGATAACCTTCTCGACATGATGGATTCAGGCGCCATGGATGACCTATCCGGCCAAGTGACCGCGGCCGCGATCCTGCCAGATCCCACCAGTTCAGGACTTTACCTGATCCGGTCGGACAAAGGCGAATTGTTCGAGCACATGGTTGACCTGGACGTAGTTTTCCCCGTGCTGCACGGCACTTTTGGGGAGGACGGGACCCTGCAGGGCATGCTGGAAATGGCTGACCTGGCTTATGTTGGCGCAGGGGTGGTCGGGTCTGCGGTCGGGATGGACAAGGGCATCTTCAAAGATGTTATGCGCGCCAACGGAATCCCGGTGGTCGAGTGGCTGATTGTTTTGAGGTCGGACATTAACAAAGACATCCAATCGGTTATGGATGAGGCAGAAGATTTGGCCCCTTATCCGCTGTTCGTCAAACCCGCCAACCTGGGCTCTTCGGTGGGCATTACGATTTGCCGGAGTCGCGGCGACCTGATTGAAGGCCTGATGGAAGCTGCAAGGTACGACCGCCGGGTTTTGATCGAGCGTGCAGTGAACGCGCGCGAGATTGAAATCAGCGTTCTGGGTAATGAACATCCACAGGCCTCAATTCCCGGTGAAGTTCTGCCCAGCCGCGAGTTTTATTCTTACGAATCCAAGTACGTCGATGGCACCTCCGGGCTGCTGATCCCGGCGCCGCTCACAGAAAAGACTGCCGCCAGAGTGCGTGAACTGGCCATCAAGGCTTACGAAGCGATCGATTGTGCCGGTATGGCCCGGGTGGATTTTCTGCTGGAAAAAGATGATGCCCTCGTTGAAAGTGGCGAAGGGCTGTACCTGAACGAGGCGAACACCATCCCGGGATTTACGGAGATTTCCATGTACCCGAAGTTGTGGGATGCCAGCGGATTGCCGTATCCGGACCTTGTGGACCGCTTGATCCAATTAGCGCTGGAGCGCAAAAGTGATCGAGACACGACGGAACGAAAATTTCGGGGGAGTGGTTGAGCATGAGCAGCTTATCTGACATCATGAACCGCTCGAATAAAAGACGCGATCGGCGCGCCCGGAATAAAAAGACCCTCAAGTCGCGGAAACTCGCCAGGTCTGGTAAGACCAGCGCACGGGGAACCGGGACCTGGTCGCAGCCGCCTGTGATGAAACGCAATCCGGGAGATGGTACATTGCGGAGCAGCGCTAAGCGAGGTCAAAAAAATAAACGACGCTTTTATATGGCTTTGAACAGCCCGGGAGCCGAGATGCGTTTGCCAGCTCTACCCGTCGTCTCATTTGGTTGGCGTTGGGTGTCAATGGCGCTGGCCGGTCTGCTTATTTTTCTTTTATACCAGGCTTTTACCTCTCCAACATTTCGAGTAGAGGCGGCCGAGATATCCGGGTTGCGGCGATTGACGGACATGAAAGTGAACACGACTTTGAATATTTCTGGCGAACCGATTTTTACGTTGGATTCAACCACTCTGGAACAATCACTCAGCGCGCAGTTTCCGGAATTTTCTACGGTAGACGTTGAAATTGGTCTGCCGAACACGGTGGTTATATCTGTTACCGAGCGCACACCCGTGTTGACCTGGGTCCAGAAGGGCCAGTCTCAGTTGATTGATGCGCAGGGGTTGGCGTTCCCGATGCGTATCGACGGTCCGAGTTATTCCACGCCGATTGTCGAAGCCTCCGGTGCGCCACCCGCACCCCGGCAGATTACGCTCGAATCATTCGATGGTGAGCCAATCCTTGAAGAGGAAGCCCCCGAAGACGAGAAAGACGAGATACATGCCGGTGCTACTGCGCTCCTTACGCAGGAAATGGTGGACGCGGTTCTGACGTTAACCAAATTAGCTCCCGAGGACACGCCAATTAAGTACGATGAGACGCATGGCCTGGGCTGGAAAGATCCCCGCGGTTGGGACGTATTCTTTGGTACTGCGCGGGATATCGAATTGAAATTGATGATCTACGGAGCGATTGTGGCTCGTTTCCAGGTGGAAGGAATTCAACCTGCACTGATAAGCGTGGAAAACGCGCACGCGCCATTTTATCGAATGGAGCGCTGATGGATCGTGGAAGGTTATTAACAGAGAGTAAGGACCACAAGTATGGATGATCTGATTGTTGTAGGTATAGACATCGGAACGACAAAAATTTGTACCCTGGTGGGTCAGGAAGAAGCACCGGGCAAACTGCGCATACTTGGTGTTGGGATTGAGCCCTCTGTAGGTCTTCGCAAAGGTGTTGTGGTTGATCTGACTGCGGCATCCCAGGCAGTAATGCACTCGGTTGAAAAGGCGGAAAGGACATCCGGCCTGGAGATCACCTCCGCGCTGGTCAGTCTGGCCGGTTCCGATGTCTCATCGGTGAACAGTCGGGGGGTTGTGGGAGTGATCGGCCGCGTGATCGATGATGACGATGTTGATCGTGCCGTCGATGCTGCCAGGGCGGTCGCCATCCCGCACAACCGCGAGATCATTCACGTGATCCAGCGCGGGTTTAATGTGGATGGGCAGGACGGTATTCAGATGCCGGTTGGCATGCACGGATACCGTCTGGAAGTAGAGACACACATCATTACGGCATCCGAGACCAGCGTAGAAAATATCCGCCAATGCGTCTTAGCTGCGAATGTAGAGCTGTCCCAATTTGTGCTGAACCCTCTCGCCTCCGCCGAAGTTGTGCTGACGGAGACAGAACGCCAGATGGGCGTGGTGGTGTGCGATATAGGCGGCGGGACATCGGATATGGCGATTTATATCGACGGAGATGTATGGCACACGGCCGTACTCTCGGTCGGTGGGAACCACGTTACATCGGACATAGCCCACGGCCTGCGGCTGCCTATGTCGCAAGCCGAAGATCTAAAGGTCCAGCATGGTCGCGCCATTAGCAGCGAAGGAGATGAAGGTGAATCCTTCAATATCCGTCCTTTCGGTGAAGACAAAGCGGTGGAGATCAGACAGCAAGACCTGGTTCACATTATCAATGCACGTACAGAAGAGATATTCGGCCTGGTTGTACAGGAGATCAAGCGCTCTGGCTATGACGGGCTGCTGCCGGCCGGTATGGTGTTAACAGGAGGCAGCAGTGCGCTGCCTGGAATCCGCGAGGTTGCCAACAGCGTCCTGGGAGTTCCAGTGCGTGTTGCTAAACCTGAGAACCTGATCGGTATGAAGGATCGCCTCGACTCGCCGGCCTATTCGACCGGAGTGGGTCTTTTACACTGGGCGATGATGATGAAAGAAATTACACCACAGGGAGTGCAGCATCCGGATATTATTCGAGAAGGAGGTGGTTTTAACGTAGACAATGTAATGAATTGGCTCAGACGGTTGCTGCCATAATTTTGGTGGTTGCAAACCAGGGTCTTTGACGTTCGAGACCGGCAAAAATCAGAAAATTATCATTAACACTTGTAATTAGTACAAATTATTATTTGAAGGAGGCAGCAATGACTGCTATCAACAATCCTAACCAGCTCGAATCCTTCGCCCGCATAAAAGTTGTCGGGGTAGGTGGTGGCGGGTGCAACGCCGTAGACCGCATGATCGATGAAGGACTGCAGGGCGTTGAATTCGTGGCCGTGAACACCGACGCCCAGGCGCTGATGCTCTCCAAAGCAACCACGCGCGTCCGCATCGGCGAAAAGCTGACCCGTGGACTTGGGTCAGGTGGCGATCCGGAGGCAGGGCGCAAGGCGTCCGAAGAATCCGCCGAGGAACTGTATGAGGTCCTGAAAGGGTCTGATATGGTTTTCATTACAGCGGGTATGGGTGGCGGTACGGGTACAGGCGGTTCCGCCATCATCTCCCAAATCGCGAAAGAGGTCGGCGCATTGACCATCGGTGTCGTCACACGCCCGTTCACCTTTGAGGGCTCGCGCCGCATCCAGGCCGCAGAGACCGGGATCTCCAAGCTCAAAGAACAGGCAGACACCTTGATCGTGATCCCCAATGACCGCCTGCTCCAGATCGTGGACAAGCGCGCCAACTTGCAGAAGGCTTTCCGCATGGCAGACGACGTGCTGCGCCAGGGCGTCCAGGGAATTTCAGAACTGATCACCATTCCTGGTTTGATCAACCTGGACTTCGCAGATGTACGCACGATTATGTCGGAAGGCGGCGCTGCGCTGATGGCGGTCGGAATGGCCAATGGCGAGGACGCCGCCCGGGCAGCTGCCGAGCAGGCGATCTCCAGCGAGCTGCTGGATATCACCATCGACGGCGCGCGCGGTATCCTGTTCAACGTCACCGGTGGTTCCGAAATGACGCTCTTCGACGTCAACCAGGCTGCGGCCATCATCAAAGAGACCGCACACCCGGACGTCAACCTGATCTTTGGCGCTGTCATAAATCCGGAGATGAAGGACGCGGTCCGCATCACCGTGATTGCCACCGGCTTTGAACGAACGGGAGGTATTTCTCGCCGTTTAAACGAAGTCCCGGTCAGTGAAACCCGGCAGCCTAGAGAGTACCAGATGGAGCACGCAACGCCAACGCCTCAGCCCGAACCGCAGGAAGAGGACTTCCAGCCTCAGACCATAAACACCGATGATCTGGATATCCCAACCTTTCTGCGAAATCGTTTTCGCTAGTTCGAAAGTGCTGCCTTCATTGACTCACCAACCATATTTCGCGCCCGCGTGAAATACCTGGTTCGTGCGCCGGTGTGCGACAGTTCAACTGCCGCACACCGGCACGTCGCACATCAGCATCAGCAAGACTCAAAAATTTAATATTAAAATCCGGAGTTACACCTTGCCATGAATTCTCATGTATGATACAATTGTGCCCTTGCTTACCCCAGATATTGGGGGTGGCAAGCGCAGTACCCCCACCTATAGTGGTTACATTTGTTCTATACTTAACAAGGGGTTAATATGCGTTGCCCTTATTGTAATAATGTAAGATCGCGTGTCGTGGATACGACTCACGATGCGCGAGGTAACATCCGCCGCAGGCGCGAATGTGAACGCTGTAAACAGCGCTTCAGCACATACGAACGGCCCATCCTGGCGACTCCGCTGATCGTCAAGCAGGACGGCTCGCGGGAGGAGTTCGACAGGGACAAGCTGCTGCAGGGGATCAGGATTTCCTGCGTCAAGCGCCCCGTATCGGCGGCTGATATCGATCGTTTGATCGGTGAGATTGAGACCACGTTGCAGTCGATGGGCCGCTCAGAAGTCTCGTCACGCATCGTCGGTGACATGGTGATTAACGGTCTGAAGGAAATGGACCTGATTGCCTATATCCGCTATGCCATTGTATACCTGGGACTTGACGACCTGGAAGAATTACGCAGCGAGATCGACCGTTTATTAGAAGGCTGATTTGCCTTATTTAATAATTATAGAAGTTACGCAGTTGGGTAGGCTTCGGGGGTGTGGTGGGGCGGTTTTTCCTCCCCACCACACCCCCAGCAACCCTGAACTGCGTAAGTCCTAAATTATTTATTCTAGTTTCTTAATTTTCATCGCTGCTTCGCTGACCGAGAGGAGAAACTTTTAATGCTGCAAAATAACGTATCCCACGGTGTAAAAAACGGGTTGCTGCCAACCCCGCCGCTTCCAGAAGATATTGGTTTGATCGATTTGAGCGAAAACGCCCGCCAGGTGCTCCAACGACGCTACGTGCGGCGCGGCAAGGAAGGAGAAGCCGTTGAGACGGTCGAAGATATGTTTTGGCGAGTGGCTTACCACGTTGCGGTCGGTGAAGAGAAATGGGGTGAAGATGTCTCGAGCAGAGCGCGCAATTATTATCAATTATTGACTTCCAAGCGCTTTTTTCCCAATTCTCCAACGTTCACCGGCGCAGGAACGCCGCTCGGGCAGCTGGCTGCGTGCTTTGTGCTGCCGATCAGCGATGATATGGGCCGGGACCCGGCCGGTATTTTCCAAACCCTGCGCGATGCAGCGCTGATCCAGCAGACCGGCGGCGGCAATGGATTCTCTTTCTCACGATTGCGTCCCGCTGGCACCATGGTTAAATCGTCCGCCGGGCAGGCGACTGGTCCGGTTGGCTTTTTACGTGTTTACGATAAAGCCTTCGGTGAGATTGCCCAGGGCGGCACGCGGCGCGGCGCGAACATGGCGGTACTGCGCGTGGATCACCCGGACATTGAAGAATTTATTACCTGTAAAACAGATGAGAACGCCATCACCAACTTCAATATCTCCGTCGGCATCACCGATGCGTTTATGGAGGCCGTCCGGAATGATGGAGATTGGGAATTACGGTTCCCTGATGTAGACGCCCCCCAATACCGGCACGTTAACGGCACTCTGGAGCAGCACGTTGACGCCGGTGTGCCGGTCAGCGTACATAAAACCGTTCGCGCCCGCGAACTTCTTGATAAGATCGTTCAACAGGGGCATCACAACGGCGAACCAGGTGTGCTCTTCCTGGACGCAGCCAACCGCTCCAATCCGGTACCGCACTTATACCAGCTCGAAGCGACCAATCCCTGCGGTGAGCAGTTCCTGGCCCCATACGAGAACTGCTGTCTGGGTTCGATAAACCTGGCACAGCATGTCGCTCCGCACGGAAAGATCGATTGGGAAGAGCTTGAAAAATCGATAAAATTGGCCGCTGTCTTCCTTGATGACGTTGTTGAGATCAATGCTTACGTCCCGGCCGTGCCCCAGTTAAGCGAAGCCGCTCACCGCGCCCGGCGTATTGGATTAGGTATTATGGGAATGGCGGACCTGATGTACCATGCCGGTGTCCGCTATGGGACGGATGAAGGGCAGGAGTTTGCCTCACAGATAATGGAGTTTGTACGTTATCACACCATGTTAGCCAGCGTTGAACTGGCCAGGCAGCGCGGTCCTTTCCCAGCCATACGGGGCAGTATTTACGACCCCCAGGATATCCGCTGGCAGCCCCCAAGTCCAATCAGGCCGCACGAACGAGATTGGGGACGCCCCACGTTGGATTGGAGCCTGGTGCTGGATGGTATCGGCCAGCACGGAATCCGGAATGCGGCCCAGACCACCATCGCTCCAACCGGAACGATTGCCACTGTGGCCGGCTGTGAAGGATACGGATGCGAGCCGGTGTTCGCCCTGGCGTACGTACGCCATGTGGATGATAACGGGAAAGACCTGCAGCTGACTTACGCCAGCCCTGCATTTGAGAGTGCCCTGGTGGAGGCCGGTTTGGATGAGGGCACGCGCCAGCGCATCATCGAGCAGGTGATGGAGCGCGGCACCTGCCAGGGCGTCGATGGCGTGCCTGAAGAACTGCAGCGAATATTTGTCGTGTCTGCGGACATCACCGCCGATGAGCACGTGTACATGCAAGGCGCTCTTCAGGCATTCGTGGACAATTCCATATCAAAGACGGTTAACTTTCATTCGGACGCATCAGAAAGTGACGTAGCAACTGCTTACTCCCTGGCCTGGGAGCTGGGCTGCAAAGGTATCACGGTCTATGTGACCGGTTCAAGGCAGAAAGTAGTACTGGAGACCCAGGCCACCGTGAATAATAAAATACCTGCTATGGAGAGTGAAGAGGGAGCCGTTGATGAGTCAGAGCAAATGATGATATGGCCGGACCAGAAAAAACCACGGCCCCGCAGCCTGGCCGGTCACACTTTCTCGATCGATACACCGCTTGGCAACACCTTTGTGACCATTAACGAAAACGGCGGCAAACAGCCCTTCGAAGTATTCATAAATACAGCCAAGGCGGGTTCAGACACGGCTGCCGTATCCGAAGCTATTGGGCGTTTAATATCGTATGTATTACGCCTCTCCTCACCCCTGGCGCCGCGTGACCGCTTACGTGAAGTCGTGCGCCAGCTGTCAGGCATCGGAGGGGGGCGATCGCTCGGGTTTGGCCCCAACCGCGTACGGTCGCTGCCGGACGGCGTTGCACAGGTGCTTGTCGAGTACCTGGAAGTAACGTCCCAGGATGGTCACGAGGACAGCGATGCCGAAAACGCCTCCGCTGAAGGCGGAAACGGCTATTATCTCCTGGACGAGATGGCTCTGAGTGAAGGCCAAAACGAAGAACATACGAAGAGCTATCAATCTCCTCAGATCGGTGATTTATGCCCGGAGTGCGGCCAGGCCGCGGTGGTGAACGAAGAAGGGTGCCGCAAGTGTTATTCCTGCGGTTTTAGCGAGTGTTAGCTGGAGTGGGGTAATAAATAGCTGCGCGCTCGTCGCGTGCGGGCCGCAAATGCTACGCCTGCGGGTTCAGCGAATGTTAGGGGGGAGGTCAGAAGGAGAAGAGCAGAGAACGAAGTAGAAAATTTTACTGTGAACGGGGAGACGATAATTGTCCCCTGTTTGTGCCATTTGATGGCCTGTGTATTTGACAGGCTTGTGCGTTTGGCTGCCTGTGGGTTTGACAGCCCCTTGCCCCTGAAGTAAAATAGTTTGGTAACATGCTGTGAATTAAAATCTACTTATTGGGGAAGGAAGAACATCAAATGACCATTGACCTTACTCCCCTTTTACTACCATGACCGCTGTTTCTATTTCGGCGGTTTTTTGAATTTATCGACTGAATCAAATTAATCGTATTTAGACAAAAGATATATCCCCGAAAGAAATCGGGGTTGAAAAACGGCACATTAACAATCGAGTTTCACCGAACTAAACCGGATTTGGCAGCTTTTTGACCACCGGAAAGAGCCGTTTGGGCACTCTATGGCGGCCTTTGGGCCAACCTGGCGGAATACCTCGCAATTTGGGAGCACAAGCCGGAGAGCCAAACAGTGAAAAAATCAGCG
>Ga0209013_10000363_pt1 | contig 40117 bp, 34 predicted proteins | sample Cruoilmetagenom2_FD_187291 | JGI IMG/M metagenome (GOLD analysis project Ga0209013, IMG submission 187291) | Oil polluted marine microbial communities from Coal Oil Point, Santa Barbara, California, USA - Sample 2 (SPAdes) (version 2) | ecosystem: Environmental > Aquatic > Marine > Oil seeps ...
AGCGGTTATTGAAACAACGATTACCATCATAGCCGAGATTATACCTGCTTCAACCGCCGCTGTTCCAATAACAAATGCCCCTACAATAGACATGGCTGAACCGATGGAACGTGGCATCCTCACGCCTGCTTCGCGCAATATTTCAAAGGTAACTTCCATAATGATTGCTTCAACAAATGCTGGAAATGGGACACCTTCGCGTTGAGCCGTCAGACTTATGAGAAGTGCAGGTGGTAACATGGCTTGATGAAAAGTGGTGACAGCAATAAATAAAGCAGGGGCAAGCAAAGCAATAAAGAAAGCAAAAAATCGTAAAAGTCTAATAAGGCTCGCAATATCCGCACGCTGATAGTAATCTTCAGAAGACTGAAAAAATTGGGTGAACAGTGCTGGAACCATAAGTACAAATGGCGTTCCATCTACCAAAATAGCTATGCGACCTTCCAAGAGTGCTGCAGCTACTATGTCTGGACGTTCCGAATTAAAAACTGTTGGAAAAGGCGAATAGGGAGCATCCTGGATCAATTCCTCTATATTTCCACTTTCAAAAATTCCATCAATGTCTATCCGTTCCAAGCGTAAACGGACTTCATTTACTATTTTTTCATTGGCAATACCATTAATATACATCATGGCAATGTTCGTTTTTGTGCGTTTTCCAATAATTTTTGATTCCATCCAGAGATTCGGATCCTTAAGTTTTCGACGAACTAAGGCCGTATTTACACGTATATTTTCTGAAAACCCTTCACGTGGTCCTCTCACTACCGTCTGTGAAGTTGGCTCTGTTACACCACGTTCAACCCATTGTTTATTGGAAATGAGCAAACCTTGAGCATACCCATCGATTAATATAACCGTATCTCCTGATAAAACACCGGTAAAAAGCACGTCAAAAGAAGTTATATCTTTAATCTCTCCTACTGTCATGGCAACATCTTTTAATGCGCTAACTAGATTTTGATCAGGAGAAAGTTTTCTCTGTAATTCGATTCCTTTTAGATCGAGCATGAGTGTTTCTAAGATAAAGTTTTGTAATGAGGGTGTATCGGTTAATCCATCTGTATAAATAATTCCGGCTTTAATAGATCCTTCTTTTCCAATTTTGATTTCACGAATGATTATATCCGCACTTTTTCCAAGCACTTTTTTTATTTTTTGTATATTTTCGTGAAGGTTTGTTTTTAATGTATTTTCCTGATTTTGCTCCTTTGATTGAATGGGTAAAGTAGAAGAAGATTTTATAGTGTCTTTGTTTTTTTTTCTATTAAAAAAACCCATAGTCTCCTCCTTAACAGTTTCAATAATGTGTGGGATAACAAGAAGTCGAATAATTTGATGGTTATTTATTCCTCTAGATAAAAGGTAGCATGAACTATATTTTTATATTTTATACGTTAAAACAATTCTAGATTTCTATTTTAAAGCGTGGGTTATGGGATTTTTGTTTCATTAACATTTGCAAGATTTAAGTATAAAAAAAACCGGACAAAGTGCGTCCGGTCATTAAGTAATTTCTTATGATGTTAATCACTGAATCATGAAGGATTTTAGGTCGCTGTGGACACCTTACTGCTAAACCATGGACTTTTGATTAAAAAGCGCCGAAGCATTATTCTTGGAAATACATAGTCCAGTCAATTAATTTTATATCATTTTCGAATAACAGACTAAAAATTTATGATAATTCATTCGAAAAAATCTACAGAATCTTGTACGTCCTCCACAACTGGTACTCTTACATTCATTAATACATTGTAAGCGAATAGAATAACGCTTAGCACAACCAATGTTGCTCCGATTGAAATGAAAAACGTCGCCTGTTCTGCACCACTAACTAACAAGGTAGCCAAGCCCCCCATCATCAGTGGAAGCCCAATATTTGCCCCCCAGAAATGCACCTTCGCGAGCACGTGATTTCCCGCTTTTGGAAATATAAAATAAATGATTCCAGCTAAAGCGAATGAAGCCCAGCCAAGTAAATTGATGTGTACATGAACGCCAGTTAAAGCGTAGTCATGTTCCATTGACATATACATCCCTAAAATAACTCCGACAGTAAAATAAATAACGGAAACTTTAATGAATTTGATTCCCACTCCTTCAACTCCCCCTTCTTGAACAAATTAAATCATGTTTATTTAATGTATTTGAGGAAAGATGAGAGTATTCGAAAGGCGAATAAATTTTGCCCTCTAATTAGCTCAACTTATTTCGTCAGTAAATGACGAGGTTAATGTCAACTACTTTTTACATTATTCCGTCTGTTTGTGACGAAAAAATGAATTTTGATATTTGGACAAGCTTCGACATTTTTTACAAATCTCATATTATACGATAGAACAGTCGCTTTTAACTTACTTAAGTTTAAATAATATTAAAACATATCCTACGGAGGGAAACTAACGAATGAGAATGCTAGAAAGTAATCATCTATTATTAGGTCAAATACAGGTTAAAAAGAGAGATATGTATAAGAAAGCAAAACATTTTGGTTTTACACATCCATGTGTCATATCATGTAGTCAAGAGTTAGATACCTTATTAAATAAATACCAAAAAATTCAGGTCCATCAGACATTAATCTAATTATTTACTGAAACTAATTTCCCAAATACAGCAGTTGTATATTTTTTATAATGTAATAAAAGTAAAGCTTATCATTTACAAGTATCATTATTTTTTTAATATTTAGATAGATATCGAGTGGTTTTTACTTAGAGATAATAGAAATTTAAAGTTTGCTCTTCCTCACTATTAAATGGTATGTTTTTTACGGATTACATTTAAGGGAGGGTTTTATATCAAAACCATTATAAAAAAACACCGTTGGTTAGTTTTAACTAGTATCCTGTCAGTCACTCTTCTGGCATCTTGTGGAAACGATGATAGCTCTAAAGGGAGCGAATCTGAAACTGCTTGGGAGAAAATTAAAGAAGAGGGATCTATTACAGTTGCCACATCTGGAACTCTATTAGCTACCTCTTATCGAGATGAAGAATCAGATGAGTTAACAGGTTTTGAAGTTGAAGTTGTTCGTGAAGTGGCGAATCGACTAGATTTAGAAATCGAATTCAAGGAACTAGGCTTCGATGAAATGTTGACAAGTGTGAACACAGGACAAATCGATATTGCAGCAAATGATATTGAAGTAACAGAAGATCGAAAAGAAAACTTCCTCTTCTCTACACCATTTAAACATTCATACGGAACAGCAGTCGTTCGTAAAGATGACTTATCTGGAATCAAAACATTAGAAGACATAAAAGGCAAAAAAGCTGCAGGTGCTTCAACTTCTGTTTATATGGAAATGGCACGAGAATTGGGTGCAGAAGAGGTAACCTACGACAACGCAACGAATGAAGTATATTTACGCGATGTTTCAATCGGACGAACAGATGTTATCTTAAATGATTATTATCTTTCAACATTCGGAGTGGCAGCATTTCCTGATTTTAATATAACCATTCATCCTGATATCAAATACAGTCCTTCAGAAGTGGGACTTGTAATGAATAAAGAAAATACGGAACTTGCAGACAATGTCAATCAAGTGCTTGAAGAAATGCTATCTGATGGTACAATCACCGAAATCTCTGTTAAGTTCTTTAATGGTGCGGATGTTTCTCAAAAACCTGATATTGATTAATGGATTCGGGGGAATAGTTGATGAGTGAAATTAAATGGGAACTGCTGTTTGATCCACAGCTGGCTATTGATTCGCTTCCATATGTTCTTGGGGGGATTTGGTACACCCTCCTCATTTCATTAGTCAGTATGGCGCTCGGTCTTATTATCGGCTTTTTCCTAGCTCTTGCCCGTACATCTCACTTTGCTGTTTTGCAATGGCCAGCCCGATTATACATATCATTTATGCGTGGTGTCCCAATTCTGGTAATCTTGTTTTTGCTATACTTTGGTTTCCCGGTTATTGGGATTGAGTTTACGGCGGTACAGGCCGCATTGATTGGCTTCAGCTTGAACAGTGCGGCTTATATGGCTGAGATATTTCGATCCTCGTTGTCATCGGTTGATATCGGACAATGGGAATCTTCAAAAGCACTTGGAATGAATTATTGGCAAACGATGAAGAGAATCATTTTGCCACAATCTGTTAGAATCGCCATCCCACCTTTGTCAAATGTGCTGATGGACTTAATTAAGGCTTCTTCTCTAGCTGCCATGATCACTGTGCCAGAAATGTTTCAGAAGGCACGCATTGTCGGTGCTCGCGAGTATGATTTATTGACAGTTATCATTTTAGTTGCGTTAATTTATTGGGCAATTTGCTCAGTAATGACCGTGCTGCAGAACTATTTGGAAAAGCGTTTTGCAAACTATCTATAATAGATAAAAAAATCAACCATGAAAATAAAAATTCATGGTTGATTTTTTATTATGCTGCTTTTTGTTCAGAAACGACTATTAGTTTTTCTTTTCTTGACGGAATCATATTGAACACAATGTTGAGCACAATTGCTGTTACACTTCCTGCAACAATGCCATTACTCGTCAAGATTTGAAAGCTTGATGGTAGTTGTGCAAATAATTCAGGAACAACCGTCACTCCAAGCCCCATCCCTATTGAACATGCGATAATCATCGAGTTTTCTTGAGACTCGGAAATAATCTTGCTCAACATTTTAATCCCTTGAGAAACGACCATGCCAAACATCGCGATCATAGCTCCCCCTAAAACCGCTTCAGGAATGATTGTGGTAATGGCAGCAATTTTCGGAACAAAACCAAGCGTAATCAGCATAATACCAGTTAATAGGATGATTTTTCTTGATTTAACACCTGACATTTGAATTAATCCAACATTTTGTGAAAACGTTGTATACGGAAATGCATTGAAAATCCCACCAAGTAACACTGCAATCCCTTCTGCACGATACCCTTTTGATAAATTTTCTTTCGATATTTTCTTATTGGTAATATCACCTAATGCAAAGTAAACACCAGTTGATTCCACAAGGGAAACCATTGCTACTAAAATCATTGTGACAATGGCTGACCATTCAAAGGTGGGGGTTCCAAAGTAAAAAGGTTGAACCATATGGAAGAATGAAGCATCTTGTACTGGAGAAAAATCAACTTTCCCCATAAATGCTGAGACGACTGTCCCTACAATCAGACCAAGAAGAATTGAAATTGCCCTCATAAATCCAGATGAGAATTTGTAGACAAGTATGATGAAAAGCAATGTACCAAACGCTAGAGAGATATTCGTTAATGAACCAAAATCACTGGCGCCTTGGCCACCCCCCATATTGTTTATTGCCACAGGGATTAATGTAATCCCAATAATCGTTACGACAGAACCAGTAACAACTGGCGGGAAGAATTTAACCATTTTCCCAAAGAACTGACTGATGACGATTACAAAAAGTCCAGAGACGATGATTGCGCCATATATGGCAGAAACTCCAAATTCACTTCCAATGGCAATCATTGGACCAACAGCAGTAAAGGTACAGCCCAACACAACGGGAAGCCCGATACCGAAGAAACGGTTACTAACGATTTGCAAGATAGTAGCAATCCCGCACATTAATATATCAATTGAAACCAAGTATGTAAGTTGTGTAGCTGAAAGACCAAGTGCATCTCCTACGATTAAAGGTACAATAACGGCACCTGCGTACATGGCAAGAAGATGTTGAATTCCTAAAGCTGTTGCCTTAAATGAATTCTTCAAGAGACCGTCACCTCCTCAAGAAATTCAACTTCCCCATTTTTTAACGAAGAAATGATGGCTAGCGATTCCACACGAATTCCACTATTTCGAATCATTTTTCCGCCTGATTGAAATCCTTTTTCAATCACAATCCCAACACCAGCCAAAGTTGCACCTGCTTGATCTAATATATCCGTCAGTCCAAGTACTGCCTGTCCATTTGCTAGGAAATCATCTATTATTAGCACCACATCATCCTCATTAATAAACTCTTTTGAAACAGAAATGTCATTCGTTTCGTTTTTTGTAAATGAATGTACACTAGACGTAAACAGATTATCCTTTAACGTGACAGATTTTCTTTTTCTTGCAAAAATCACTGGAACACCTAAATTTAATCCTGCCATCATAGCCGGTGCAATACCTGAAGATTCAATCGTTAGAATCTTAGTGATTCCTGCATCTGCAAATCGACTGGCAAATTCATCCCCTATCTGTTTCATTAATGATGGATCGATTTGATGATTCAAGAATGAATCAACCTTTAGCACTGTGTCCGACAATACTTTGCCCTCTTTAACAATTTTTTCATGTAAACTTTTCATTGATCCTAACTCCCTTCTTATTTAACACGTCAAAGGGCAATAAAAAAAGCCCAAAGACCGTGCATCCATTCATACCATGAGTGGAGCAATGTCTTTCGGCTGATTAGTCGAAAGGAACAGAAAAGAAAACATGCGAAAAATACACATGACGCTATCTATTCGTTGCTTCTCATAGTCAGTTTGTTTAAGGCAAACCGGTAGAAACTCGCAGGCCATATTCCTGCTATTATATGAGTAAATGCTATTAGATTGTTTTTAGTATAGCATGCAAAAATTGAATTTCAATGCGTTTTTTATTGATAAATAATTCCGAAAAATCATTTTTCATTTATTTTGTTTTACTTTATTCAGTATCTAGTAATCTTTGACCTTGATCGTAAAAAGCATTCATTTCTTCCTTCGGTACAAGAGATCCTCCTGTAGCCCAAACGATGTGTGTGGCTTGATCCATGTTCAAATCATTTTCTTTCGCATAGCTCGAATCTATTATTCCAACTGGTCCAATCAATCCTGCCGCTGCTGATGGTTCCAAATAAATACCTTCACTGTCGACGAGTTTGACTAGCATCTTAAAGAAGTCATCATCGTCAATTGTATAAATCCCACTAATTAATTTTTCACATATGGATGATGCGAAACTTGATGGACGGCCTACTGCTAACCCATCGCCTTCCGTGAGATTGTCTATATTGAAATCTTGGACACTAACTTTCTCTTTTTCACCAGTTCCTAAACCAATTAACATGGCAGGGGAATGAGTTGGTTCAACAAAGAAACAATGGACATGGTCACCAAACACTTGCTTTAACCCAAACGCAATTCCACCTGGAGAACCTCCGACTCCACAGGGTAGATAAACAAATAGTGGATGTTTTAAATCAACTTGAATCTGTTCCTTTTCTAGCTGTTTTTGCAATCGGAGAGCAGCTACGCTATACCCTAAGAATAAGTGTCTGGAATTTTCATCATCCACGAAATATCCATTTCGTTCTTTAACTGTTTGTTGTCTACCTGCGAAGATAGCTTCACTAAAATCTCCGATAAACTCATGCACAGTCGCACCTTTTCTTCTTAGTAAATCTTTCTTCCATTGTTTTGCATCCGCTGACATGTAGACGGAAATACGAAATCCAAGTTTAGCGCCTATAATGCCAATGCTTAAGCCTAAATTCCCAGTGGAACCAACTCCTACATTATACTGGTGAAAAAGCTTTTTGAATTTCTCCCCAGAAAAGATGGAGTAGTCATCTTCTTTGGTCACTAATCCCGCTTCAATTGCTAACTCTTCAGCAAATTGAAGCACCTCATACACTCCCCCTCTTGCTTTAATCGAACCCGCAATGGGCAGTTCGTTGTCACACTTCAACCAAAGTTCACCTTTTATCTTGTTGGAATATTTCTTGTTAAGTGCATTTTTCATATTTGATATATTTCGTAATGGAGATTCGATTATTCCCTTTTTGTCTTTAGTTTCCGGAAATTCTTGTGCCAAAAAAGGAGCAAAACGCTCCCATAATTGTGCTGCTTCCTCCATGTCTCGTCTATTAACGGAAAGAATAGGAAGCTCATTCATTGTTTTTAGGTTAGGATTCAACCAAACAACTGGATCCAAGTTCGTTATTTGTTTTAGTAAAGGGAATTTTTTTGACCAAATATCTATTTCTTGTTGAGTAAAAGCCATATGATTCATCCTTTCATGAAAAAATTGGTAGAAGCTATTTTCAATAATCACTCGTTAGGTTAATCATACTAAAAAATGATATGTATAATTGCTTTATTAGCTAAACATGAAACTTTTTATCAGTCGTATCGTATTAGTATTAATTAATGAAAGAGGCGAAATAAGTATGAATGAATCCAAGCAATGGTTGACAGATGAATTGAAAAAGGTGGAGGCATGGGAGAAAGATCAAAGCGATTTATGGTTTTGGGAGAAAATTGGTCGATACCCATTTAAACTATTAGACAAATTGACGCCCAAATTCATTCAGAATAAAATTGGTTTAATATTAGATGAACTTGGCAAATACGTCCAAACTGGTGGAAGCTACCTTAGTTCAGTATCGGCAATTACATCTTATTATTCTAAATTATCCATTACTGAATTAGACGAAGTAGCAGAACTACCTCTTTCCACAATGGACGAGGCTGTAGGAAAACTAACGGGAACCAGAAAAAATCTTGCAACTGTTCAAGGGGCTAGCACTGGAATTGGCGGTATATTTACCTTATCCATTGATATTCCACTTCTTCTTGGCTTGCAATTAAAAACTTTACAAGATATTGCAATTTGTTATGGCTATGATCCAAAGGCGAAAGAGGAACGTTTGTTCATCGTTAAATGTCTACAATTTGTCTCTGCTGACATTGTGGGGAAACAAGCGATTCTTAAACAATTGTCTCAATTTGACCAACAGGATCAAACTGCGAAAAGAGAGGTTCTTTCAGAGCTACAAGGATGGCGTGAAGTCGTGTTCTCTTACCGCGATCAATTAGGTTGGAAAAAATTATTTCAAATGATTCCAATTGCAGGTCTGGTATTTGGGGCATTTATCAATAGAGGTGCTGTAAATGATATCGCCGAGGCGGGAAAAATGCTTTATCGCAAACGTAGAATCATAGAAAGGCTTGCAAATGAGTCTGTTCACGAGGATTAGAGTTTTTGCGAATTCATTATTTTCCTGAAGTACCTAACATTACTATATGAAAAAAGGATACATACGGCATCCTTTCTTCATATAAATAATGTTTGGAGTAATTGCCTTCTACAGCTTCTGATAAATATATGCCCCATCTTCAACTCGGTCTAACGTGACATTGTCTCCGATTGACACATCTTCTGAAATTCGAGTTGTGACTTTGCAATCTGCTTCATCGAGGTCAACCAATACCACATTATAAGGAGCAATATGTGCAAACTCAGCTGGTGCAATATGAATTTTCGTGAAGCTATAAACTGTGCCATGGTCAGAAACTTCTTTTTCTACAAATTCATTTCCACCACACTCGGGGCAGAAATATTTTTTGGTAATCGATACGTTATTACAACATTGATACGTTTTCATCCATTTACACCCTCTCTAAGATATGGACTGTCGAGTAAGACCCGGTTCCACCTAGATTTTGTGCTAAAGCGAGACGAGGATTATTCACCTGGTTTGCGGCATTTCCACGAAGTTGGCGTACGAGTTGATAGATTTGAGCTATTCCCGTTGCACCAATTGGATGGCCTCTTGAAAGCAATCCACCACTCGTATTTACCGGTTTATCACCAGTCACTTTCGTTCTGCCTTCTTCTACTGCTTTCCAACCTTCTAAACGAGAGAAAAACCCAAGTTCTTCAATTGCGATGATTTCTGTCATTGAGAAGCAATCATGAATTTCGACAACATCGATATCTTCTGGTCCAACACCCGCTTTTTCATAAGCAATTCTTCCCGATTCTCCAATTGCTGGAATGGACAATAAATTTTGTGCGTCCTGCATTTGAGTAGGTCCCGAAACTTGTGCAGTTGAACGAATATGAATAGGCGATTTTTTGCGTGATAATACAACTGCCGCTGCACCATCTGTCATTGGCGAACAATCAAATAGCCCAAGTGGATCCGTAATCATTCGTGCATTCATAATTTCTTCCAACGAAGTGGGCTTTTGAAATTGCGCCAATGGATTATTGACGCCATTCTCGCGATTTTTTAATGCAACTCTTGCTAAATGCTCTTTTGTGGCACCTGTCTCATAAAAGTATCTATTTGCCAATACACCAAAAAATCCTGGGAAAGTTAAACCTGCATGTTTCTCATTTGAGTTTGTATCCATTGCTGCATTAATGCCTTGTGTAACATTGGCTGTAGTGGCATGTTTCATTTTTTCAACACCTGCAACCAAAACCGTGTCGTATTCACCACTTAAAATCCCCAATATCCCTTGACGGAGGGCAATACCACCAGATGCACATGCCCCTTCCACTTTTGCAGACGGAATATAACCAAGCCCCAAATCATTTGCTACGATCGCACCCAAAATTTCTTGGTTTGAAATACTTCCACCTAAAAAGTTCCCCACAAAAACTGCATCGATTTTTGGTCGCCCCGCATCTATGATTGCTTCTGAACATGCATCCAGTAATAACTGTTTCATAGTAAATTCAGGTAAAGTTCCGAATCTAGTCATTCCGATACCATGAATATACGTTTCTGTCATTTTGCCACCCCCACATGTAATTGTTTCATTTCGCGTTTGAGAATTTTCCCATACGAACTTTTCGGTAATTCGTCTACAATCAATACTTCTTTCGGCTTTTTAAAACTTGCTAAGTTTTCTTTACAAAGTTCGATTAACTGCTCCACAGTCACTTCTTCTTTTCCGTTTGGAACAACGAAAGCCACGATATTTTCACCCCATTTATCATCCGGGACTCCAATGACACATGTTTCTTTTACACCAGCATGAAGATTAAGTACTTCTTCTACTTCGCGTGGATAGATGTTTACCCCTCCAGAAATAATCACATCTTTTTTACGGTCCACTATATGGACAAATCCTTGGTCATCTCTCCAACCTAGATCTCCAGTATGTAACCACCCATCTTGCAATGTCTCCTGCGTAGCTTTTTCGTTATTCCAATACCCCTGCATCACAAGCGAACCTTTACAAATAATTTCACCAACTTCACCATTTGCCACTTCATTGTGATCTTCATCAATCATTTTGACATCCACGAAGACACCGATACGACCGCAAGATTCTAGTCGATTGCGAATTTCGTTACGTGGCATCATGGTAATGCACATTGGTGCTTCTACTTGTCCATATGTTTCAACAAAAATATTCCCTGCTTTATCAAGCGCATCTTTTAATTTAGCTGCTGCAATAGGAGAACCTGCCATATTAATAGATTTTACCGTTGATAGTTTCGATGCATCGAAGTTTGGATGTTGAATCATTAGATTGACCATCGTCGGTACTAAGAACAAGACTGAAACCTTATCTTTAGCTAAATGACCTAAAAATTCTTCTGGCTCAAACTTATCGTAAACTACTTGCGTTAAACCGTATAACCAAGATACATGACTTAAAAAGTTACTTCCATGTGTCAATGGGGCTACATGACCAACGATATCGGAATAGTCCACTTCACAAACTTGAGCTAGGGATAATGCGCCTGCAATCATATTGCGATGGGAAAGCATGACACCTTTTGGGTTTCCAGTCGTTCCTGATGTATACATAATTGCAAACAAATCGTCTTCAAAGACTTCTTCTTTGTATTCTTGTCCAGAATACTCCTTGATGATCGATTCATATTGCTCACCGATATATATAGTTGGTAGAACAACTCCGATTGCATCAATTAATTGTTGATCCCCTATGAAGATACTTAATCCCGCGTCTTGCACCATATATTGATGTTCTTTTGGGTGTAAGCGATAATTCAGAGGTACTTTCACTAAACCAGCAATTGCTACGGCAATATCTAATTCAATATGTTCTAACCGATTGGACATTAATATTCCGATACGATCGCCCTTTTTCAAACCTTGGTTATGAAAGAAAGCTGCCAAGGCTTTTGCACGTACAATAAACTCTTTATATAAAAACGAACGAGTATGATCTTTTACGGCCACTTTTTCTGGATAAGCTTCTGCTGATTTTAATGCTAACTTTCCTAGTGTCTCCATCATTGTTCACTCCTTTTTGTAAATTGGAAAGCTGGCATATTCCAATGAGGATCTATTCCACGCTTTAAATTCACGTCTTCTAATGGCAGTAATATAAACTCAACAGTGACGGCCGTTGGGTTTTCCCCATTCAAAAAGTGACCGCCAGAAATGTTGTGGTCACAATCAATGATCATGCCATGAAAATGAACATCTAGCTCCCCATTTTCCCCATATCCTACAAAACCAGTACCTGATAATATTTCAACTGCCGATGTCGAACGTTTTTTTTCGGAATACTTCACTGCACCTTCCGTTTCGCCTCGAATAACCTGCACGTATGTCGCATGTTTTAAGGAACCAAGACATTGAAATTGTGCTGCTTCCACATTGAAATTACGACATACTTCTTTTATTCCTTCAAACAAATCAACATCTTTCGTAAGACGTCCTGCGATTCGTTGAGAAGCACGATCGTATACAGCTTGGATGCGATTGTTATCCAATGCTATAACCTCCATCAACTTTTAATACTTGAGAGGTTGTATAGCTTGCATCTTTAGAAGCAAAGTACAGAACAGCATTGGCTATATCTGATGGTTGACCCATTCGATCAATCACTTGGTCGCTCGTATCATAGGCAACGCCTGCAGTTATGCCAGTTAATGTCGCACCTGGAGCAACCGAATTACATGTGATGCCGTATTTCCCAAGCTCCTTCGCCACCCATTTGGTCAGTGCAATTACGCCACCTTTTGAAGCAGAGTATGCCGGACCTGAACGACCATTTTTCTCTCCACCGGAGACAACGCCACCATTAATGCCTGAAATTGAGCTGATGTTAACAATCCGTCCATATTTAGCCTCTTTCATATGAGGATAGACAACTGCCTGGGTAAATAGGAAAGTTGCTTTTAAGTTTGTATCTAAATCACGCTCCCACATTTCAAGAGTCATGTCTTCGAGGTCTAGTCGGCTGCAAGTTCCTGCATTATTGACTAATATATGGATTTCACCAAATTTCTCTATTGTTCGATTAACCACTGCCTTTACAAACTCAGGATCTCGGATATCACCAAGACATTCCACATATTCTGCTTCGGCTAATAAACCAATTGTTTTCTCACATGAATTTAAATCAACTAATACAACTCTTGCTCCTTCTTTGGAAAGTTGAACAGCCACTTCTTGACCAATTCCACTTGCTGCACCTGTAATGATTGCTACTTCTTCATTGAATTTCATGAATTCATCTCCTTATTTAACTCCTAACAAATCTGGTAGGAACGTAGATAATGCAGGTATAAATGTAACTAACATCAGTACAATAATCGCTGCAACGACAAACGGAACAACACCACGTGAAATCTCCATAATACTGGTTTTGGAAATTCCTGCCGCAACATATAAATTTAATCCAACTGGTGGTGTAAATAAACCAATCGCTAAGTTAACTGTCATGAACACACCGAAAACCGTAGGATCTATTTCTAAGAAAATCATGATTGGTAATAAAATTGGAACGAAAATATAATACGCAGAAATTGCATCTATAAATGCCCCTGCAATCAATAACAAAATATTGATTAATAGTAGAATTAAGATTGGATTATCAGTTAATCCCATAATTGCTTCTGAAATATCACGTGCAATTTGTTCTGTTGTAATGATGTAAGCGAATACCGAAGCAGCACTGACAATAATCATCACAACTGCTGTTTGTAAGGAAGCATCAACGAAAATTGAATACATTTTTTTAAATGTATCTTTTCGATTTACAAATACACCGACGATTAATCCGTATACCACAGCTACAACTGCAGCTTCAGTTGGTGTAAAGAATCCGCCATAAATACCACCGAGAATAATTACTGGCATCATTAAACCTGGAACCGCTTTTACAAAAGCATCCCATCTTTCTTTCCCGGTTGCTTTGCGAATGACAAAACCTTCTGGAAGGACAAATTCGCCTCGTTTTTCTTGTCTCCAACGTACATACATGGCCGCGATAATTAATGCAATACCGACTAGGATCCCTGGTATAACACCGGCCATAAATAAACGATTAATCGTAACTGGAATTTGATCTCCTGCTACAACCGCAAAGACGATAAAGGCAATACTCGGCGGAATGATGATTCCAATGGCACCCGAACTTGCAACCAACGCCCCAGCAGTTTCTTTTTTATAGCCATTTTTCATCATTGCAGGTATCAAAATCCCGCCAATTGCCGCAACCGTTGCAGGACCCGATCCGGAAATCGCTGCAAAGAATATTGCAACAAGCACTGTTACAAACACAATACCGCTTTTCCGATGTCCGACCAATGTTTGTGCAAAGTCAATCAATCGTTTCGATATTCCAACCTGCTCCATTATCACCCCGGCTAAAATAAAGAACGGAATTGCAAGTAACGTGAACTTCGCTACACTCGTATACATAATATCTGTAACAACTTCTAAACCGAATAATCCACTTGAAGAAACTAAAACGACAATCGACGAAATACCAAGTGAAATGGCAATTGGCACTCGTAAGAAAACAAGTAGAAAGAACACACCGAATAATAATAATGCGATCACACCAGCTCATCTCCTTTCGCTAGCTCTACATGATCAACGTCTCTTAATTCTTTTAGACCAACTTGGATCGTACGAATCACACATAATAAAGCACCAATTGCCATTGAACTTGATAAAATCCATTGTGGCATACCTAGTGCGGGCGTTTTTTGCCCCATATCCATTTGGAAAAGCACCATTTGAATGCCATACCAGAACAATACGCCGAATAACACGAGACCTGCTAGCGTAGAAAAAATAATAATTGCTTTTTTCCAAGCAGTTCCCACCTTGTCATAAATTAAAGTAAAGCCAAGGTGTGCGTATCGACGCACACCTACAGCAGTACCAACAAATGTTAATAATACAAATAAGTTAATCGTAATCTCTTCTGTAAAAGATAGAGAAATATTTGCAAAGTTTCTGGAAAGAATATTTGCGAATGAAATAATCGTCATGACTGCCAATGCTATAAAGAGAACAATTTCTTCAAAGTAGTCTAAAGCCTTCATTGCTGCCCCCTCCTACTCACCTTTAAATGCGTTAAGTAAATCCGCACCCCAAATGTCTGTGTATTTCTCGTAAACCGGTTGTACTGCTTCTTTAAACTGTGCAAGTTCCTCTTCAGTAGGTGTATAGAACTTCATTCCAGCAGCTTCTAGTTCAGCGATTTGAGTTGCTTCTTTCTCACGTGCAAGTTCAACTTGATAGTCAGCCGCTTCTTTACCTAATCGATCGAACAACTCTTTATCTTCATCACTCATTGAATCATACAGCTTTTTGTTCATCCCTAAGACTAATGGGTCATAAGAATAATTCCACATGGTGATGAATTCTTGTACTTCTTGCAACTTAGATGAGTAGATTACGTCAATGGGATTTTCTTGACCATCAATAGTCCCCTGTTGTAATGCTGTAAATACTTCAGAGAAAGTCATTGTCGTAGGATCTGTTCCTAACTCACGATATAAATCGGTGTACATTGTGATCCCAGGAATCCTTACTTTCAATCCTGCTAAGTCAGCTGGTGATTTAATTTCACTCCTGCTATTTGTGATTTGTCTGAAACCGTTTTGCCCGTAGCCTAATGCATGTACACCTTTTTCAGCTAGAATATCTTTTAACATGTCTCCACCTTTACCAGCAAATACTGGGTCAACTTCATCCGTACTGTTGAACAAGAATGGGGCACTCGCCACTCCGAAACGTTCATCTAATATTGAATAAATGATTGTTGAGTTAAATGTTAAATCAATTGTTCCTTTAGAAAGACCTTCTACTGCTTTACCAGAATCCCCTCCTGATAACTGTTCATTTGCAAATAGTTCAAGATTGATTCGACCATCTGATTCTTCAGCTAAATCTTTCTTTAACTTTTCTGCTGCTTCATACCATGTAGAAGAATCAGAAACTGTTACAGACATTTTTAAATCATATTCTTTGCCTTCAGCTGCATCCGTATCTGAACTACAAGCCCCTAACAATAATGCTGCAGATAGACTTAATGCCGCTAAGTTGAACTTTTTCTTTAACATTCCCAACACCCCTATGTTTAGTTTTTTTGAACTGCTTCATATAGAAAATCGACTATATGTAACGCCTGCATTTCTTTTTCCAATCCCTCGCGCTGAATCCCCACTTGCATTTGCATCAAGCACCCCGGGTTAGAAGTAACCACCTTTGCTGGTTGTAAATCTTTCACCCCTTTCATTTTCAAATCAAGAATCCGTCTTGCCATTTCCGGTTGAAGTAAGTTGTAAATCCCTGCTGACCCACAACAACTTCCTGCATCGATTAACTCTTTATATTCAAAGCCAGGTGTATCCATTAAGAGGGACCTTGGCTCTAAAAACACTTTATTCACATTGCGTAGATGGCAGGAATCTTGATAGGTAACGATTGCTTCATCTTCAGATCTCATTTCCTTTAATCTTGCATTCATCCCAAGTTTGACAAAGAGAGAGGAAATATCAGTTAGTTTCTGCGAGAATTGACTTGCTTTTTCTGCATACTTGTAATCCTCTTGTAAATGCTTTTCGTATTCTGAAAGAAAAGCACCACAACCACCCGCATTATTGACAATATAATCAAAATCATTTGAATCGAACGCATCTACGTTCGCTCTTGCATTTCTTAATCCTTTTTCTAGCTCGCCACTATGTCCATGCAAGGCACCGCAACATTGTTGTTCCAGCGGAATACTAACTTCTGCCCCAAGCCATTCTAAAAGTTCGATCGTTTTTCTATTCGTTTCTTGGAAGAGAGTATCCATTAAACAGCCGGTAAAGAAAGCAACTTTGGTTGTTTTTTGTTTAAGTGAACTTACTCTGTCCTTTTTCTTCTCAATGGCAGGTAATACGCCTTCCATCTCCTTCATAAAAGGAGGAAAGAGATTTAAGAAACCAATCTTACGTGTAACCGTTTGCAAACCCGATTTTTGATAAAATTGAACCAATTTTATTGTCGTTGCCATTTTGTTTTGATCGGCGAACAAACCATCAAATGCCGTTTTGCGTATCACCTTCTCTTTCATGCCTTGTGGTTTCGCATGTTGAATGGCGACTCTTGTTTCTTCAATCAGTGCACCGTACTGCACACCAGCAGGGCATGCTGGTTCGCAAGCTCGACAACCTAAACACATATCAAATGCTTCTTCCACTGAGCCATCCCAAACCACATCCCCATCTCGCATCGCTTTCATCAAGGCGATACGACCTCTTGGTGAATGTGTTTCATCTTGATTTGTTGCCAAATACGTAGGACAAGCCGGTAAGCAAAAACCACAGCGCATGCAATCCATAATGTATTCTTCATTTACATGTTCACTGAAACTATCTTGCATTCGTTGCTGCAATTCACTAACCATTGTGAATCACCAACCTTGTCTTTGATTCCTTCGCAAAAATCTTACCAGGATTCATAATATTAAGGGGATCGATTGATTGTTTTATATTCTTCATAAGATTGATGCCACTTTCACCAAGTTTCCATTCCAAATACGGAGCTTTCATTTCCCCTACACCATGTTCGCCTGTAATAGTGCCTCCAAGCTGAATCGCTATTTCAAATATTTCGGCTAATGCAAGTTCAACTCGAATCATTTCTTCTTTGTTTCGAACATCCGTTAAACAGGTAGGGTGCAAGTTACCATCACCTGCATGACCGAATGTTGATATTTGAACATCATATTTAATCGCAATTTGTTGAATCGCACGCACCATTTTCGCAATTTCGGAGCGTGGTACCGTTGCATCCTCCAAAATCGTAGTGGGTCGTTTCCGTGCCAAAGCGGAAAGTGCAACTCGTCTACCTGTTTTAAGGACATCCGCTTCTTCTGGAGAAGCAGCGATAGATGTCGATGTTGCACCTTCTGCTACTGCAATTTCGATCATTTTTTGAATATCTCTTTCTACTAGCTCCGCATCTCCATCTTGCTCCATTAACAGCATTGCTTCAGCGTCACGCGGCAAACCGATATTCATAAAATCCTCAACCGCACCAATCGTTCCTCGGTCCATGAATTCTAATGTGACAGGAATTATTTTATTGGCAATTATGGATGATACCGTTCTTGCCGCGTCTTCCAATGAATTATAGTAAGCAATTCCGGTTTTCTTATAGATTGGAAGTGGAATAAGTTTTAGGGTGATTTCAGTGATAATCCCTAGTGTACCTTCTGACCCAACTAGTAGCGAAGTAAGATCGTAACCTGCAACATCTTTTGCGAGTTTCCCACCCGTTTTTAATACAGCACCATTTGGAAGTACTACAGTAAGTGCTCTTACATAATCTTTCGTGACACCGTATTTTAATCCGCGCAGCCCTCCTGAGTTCTCACTGACATTCCCTCCAATTGTGGAAATCTTCATTGAACTCGGGTCAGGTGGATAAAAAAGTCCGTGTGCTTCTACATATGTACTTAAATCTAATGTAATCATTCCCGGTTGAACTGTAATTGTTAAATTTTCTTCATCCAACTCGATCATTTCATTCATCCGATTGAATAACAGTACAACCCCGCCTTGAGTTGGAACTGTTCCAGCTGCAAGATTAGTTCCTGATCCTCTCGAAATGATTGGTATGTGTTCTTTTGAACAAAGCTTTACTATTTCAACAATTTCTTCAGTGTTTTTCGGAGAAATTACCAAATCGGGTTTTGACTGGAAATTTGCTGTTGCATCATAGGAATAGGCAAGCAGTTGAGCTTTTGAATACTTCACATTCTCTTTTCCAACAATCCTAATAAACGACTGAATCATCTGTTCATTCATGGTTTATCCCCCCTCTCTAGTAAAATCTTTGATAACGCTTACATTATTATAATATTTTAATAGTTCAGATTTCTATGTTGGATAAAACATATTTAATCACATATTAGACACATTTTTTGTCCAAAAACACAAAAAACACTCTCAAATCGAGAGTGTTTCACTACTTTTTTGTTAATATACGGATCGCAGTATAAATCATGGTTAAATCATTTTTATCATTCAAATCAATGCCGAGCATGTTTTCTATTTTATTCAGTCGATACTTCAATGTGTTTTTATGTATATGCAGTTCATCTGCGATTTCTTGAAGGGAACCCTGTTTATAAAGCCAAACTTCAAGACTGTGTAATAATTCTTCTTCCGTAAGAAGTGGTTCTATTGTGCGTCTTAAATATTCCAATCGTATTTCGTTTGGTATGGAATAGTACAATAATTCCAGTTTCAAGTCTTCCTCGAATACAATCTTACCTTGTCTTGAAGATACTGCAATGCCTATTTCCGCTTGTTGAAAGGATTGAGCGAGTTCATTAAACTTTTTTGTTTCTCCCACACCTATGTAAACTTGTTGTTTAGATATTCGTTGAATTTTTAATGCTAAACTTTCCAGACCTACTTGAAGCTGTTTCTTTGAAATAATGGGAATCAACAATACAAGTTTTTCCAAACCCCAACGTACGATCTTCAATTCAGGATGAATGGTTTGAATATGTAATAAGTTCTCTATGTCCGTAATTTCAAACTGTTTAAATGTCTGGATAATCGCCACTCTATTATAAAGAGAGATATCAATCTCCAGAAGATTTGCACGCTTTTCAAGCGAATCTATACTATTTTCTGTCGTAAATAAATCAAAAATAAAAAATTCAATTTCTCGAATTCCTCGTTCTTTTTCTTGGCGCATCATAAACTCTGTGACAAAAAGTTCAGCCACTTTTCGAACAAGTTTCGCATATTTTTCAATTTCCAACGGTGTTCCAGTAATTCCTATTACACCAATCGGATTATCATTGATGACAATAGGCAAGACAATCCCCTGTCTTACTCCATGGAGTTTCTTGCACATTTCTGCTGTTATGTGAACTTCCGTATGATTTTTCATTGAAATAAATGCACCTTCATGGTATGTATTCAAACGTGATGGATCTTTACTGGCAATCACAAATCCATTCTTATCCGTAACAATAACACTTTGTTCAATTAAAGTTGAAAGCTCCATGACAATTTGATCACCAAGAACTTGTAAATCAAACACATCCTCACCCCCTATGTTGCTACTAAAAAACTATACAGGAAGATAAGGATGTGAACAATCTAAAGTGAAGGAATCTATTTAATATTAAAACAAGTTGAACTATACTGTTTATTATCTAATATTAGAATAATTTAATTTTCTTTACCTTCATTATCTGCATTTTTAAAGCTGTTTTGGCCAACCCTGTCTTGAATTTCTTCTCTATTCATATTATTGTCATAATCGTATTTTGATCTTGTATTATTTGCCTTCTCTTCTACAGGATGATTGTTCTTTTCATGTTTCTCATTCTGGTCTTCCTCTGTATGATCTCTCATGATTCACGCCTCCCTCTATTTTACTCATAAAATACCCTAAGAAATTTCGATTAAACTGAAATCAATAAAATAAACATTGACAGATAAAAACAAACCACGGATTTATAGAACCCGTGGTTTGTTTAAAGCTTTATCTTATTTTTCTAGTACATGTTTAATGATTTCGACCGGTTTGCTGTTATTCAGATTTTTAAATATACAGCTTGCTGGTTCTTCTCGCAGTGTTTTGGCGAACGCGAGAGCATATTCAGTTTCTCCAGAAACATGAACCTCTATCCAACCTCGTTCCTTCTTCAATCGTTCTATATTTGTACCCATTCCTTTAAAGAATCTCTGCAGGTTTTCTCTCAGACGGGCATCTAAAAAGTCTATATGACTGTTTCCAATTACGTGATTTCCGTCAGGATCCATGTCTTTTAGTTCCCCCCACACTTCAAGGTTCGGATCGAAAATGTACGTCATATCCTCTTTAACCACACCCATAGCTGTATCCAAAATACGTACTTCCCCGAAACTTGGTAAAACAATCCCCGCTTCTGGATACGCTTTGTACATATACTCCAGCTGCTCAATCACTGGGTGATCTTCCCAGTGGAAACTTGATTTTACTGGCACTTGAACATAATGGACCGACCATAACTCAGGATCCTCGGACGCAAAAATAACGAGTCCTTTATTAAATTCTTTTTTATTATCATCGATTTCCTTTAATACTTTTTTCTTTATTTTGCTGAAAAAGTTAAGTTCGTCCTCTTTTTGGGAATCTGATAAAGACTTTTCAATTTGTTTCAGTCCATTTTTTAAATGAATATCCCATGCACCGTTAAGTTGTTCCGGGTCGCCTGGATTAGTGTTTAAGTAAATACTCAACACTCCACGTGTGCCACTGTGAAAATCTCTTAAGGTCTGAAGATCTTTGCTTGATGTCATTTCCTTAACCTCCTTCAAATTCCTTCCGATAATTGCCTGCCCCGTGAACTGCCAGAATAAAACTGAAACGATGGTGCAAGTTATAAAAGAAGTGCGTTGCAATAAACACAAAAATATTAATTGAACGTTTATGTTAGTTATTATGTTTCCGAATCTTTATATCATCCATAATATAATTAACAAAATAATCGTCTCTTACTAACCACGCGGCATAATTTCTTTTTATATACTTTTCCCCTTCGATAAAACTTGCATAGATGTCTTCCATTTTTGCTTGATTTCGTTCAATTGCCCATTCACGGTCATTGATAGGATGTAGAAAGTAGAGTATTTCCTTTCGGTCTTTGTAGAGTGACCCGAATGAGGATTGTTTCACATTATAACGATTTCGGTGAGCATCTTCGCGCAGCGGTTCTAAGTGAAATGAATCAACCACATACTGCTTGTAAGCTTCGTCACTTAAAGAACAACCGGATGCTTTTGCATGTCCACCTCCACCAAACTGACCCGCTACTTCTGACACATCAATATTATCGTGGATTGTTCGAAATCCCAATCGTTTTCCACCCATATTTATAATGGCGATGTAATCAAGGTGAGGATATGCTTTACCAATTTCATTTCCGAGTTCGGAATGATACGATTCTGCATAAACGACTCCGGCAAAAAGCCCACTTATTTCCAATTGAACAATTTCTCGTTTCTTCCGACGGATATAGCGTTCGATTTTATTATCTTCCATATCCAGTATTTTCGTTTCAAACTCATCAAAGCTAAAATGTTCGCTAATCTTTAGTCGATTTATTATTTTTTCTTCAAACTCTTCTATTGTAATTAAATAAAAAAGTGCATTAAGTCGCTGAGCTTGAAAATTTTCATTCTTTTCCCATTCCCATGTATCATACTGCCTTACAAGCTCAACAAATTCAGTAATAGCATCTGTTGGTGCCAGTAATTTTTCTGCAACAAGGAACTCATAATATAAGGAGGTTGCGGAAGTTAACTTCCCTTCTTCATTCTCAACTACGATATGTCCCCAATCATAATTGTTTAAATGGAGCGCAGTCTTATGATGGTCAATTAGCTTGACTCTTCCTTTAGCTTGATAAAAGGCTTCTAACTTTTTCTCATTCGCTTCATTAACGGAGAGGTCTGTAATAAACAAATTCAAGTTTTTATCATCATGTTCCAAAGACCACTCAACTTCACGATCTAGACTAGATACCGAATTGTATTTAACCTTCACATTTTTATCGAAGGCGATTTTTGCCAAAATACCACATCCTACTCCATCCAAATCATTATGTGATAACAGTTTATACATAAAATTCACCTCAGCAATTAGTATGGGTAGAAACAGTTAATATTATTGATATTATTACCTAAAATTCACTCCACATTGGAATAACACATCTTATAAAAAAGCTTATCTTGTGAACAACCATAAAAATTGATGGAATTTTTTTCACAAAAATAAAAAAGCCAAAGAGGAAAGTTCATCCCCTTTGGCTTTCTCATTTACTCAACGTACCTTGCGTAGGATTACTGAATATTAATAAACAGTTTCCCTGGCGCAACTTCGCGAGTTTCATTATTGAAATCATCTACTACTTTCACTTCAACTGATGCACCATTCGCCACTGTACCGTATGGAACAGTCCAGTAACCTACGTAATGGCCATCGCCTTGTTCCATCATTGGTAACTCAGTAGCATTTTGAACTTTACCTCTCACATTTGTTAAAGGCATATGAATTAAATAAGTTGCGTCTAATCCTGGCGCACTATCAAATTCAATTTTCACACTTTTCCCTGTTGCTAGGAATAAGTCTTCTGTTGGTGTTAAGTTTTCAATGACAGGTGCATCGTATTGTGCAGTGACTGTCACTTTCTTAGAAATACGGTTATTCGCTTTATCTTTTGCAACAACTGTAATTTCGTTTACACCGTTATCAAGAAGTACTCGTTTTGAATACTTACCATTTACTACTGTTGCATTTTGACCGTTAACTTTTACCCAGTCAATATTTGCATCAGTAATTGTACCTTCAACAGTAACCGTTTCACGATTCGTTTTATCACCATTAACCGGATTAGTGATTGTTAATTCAGGCTTCATAGTATCAAGCGTCACTGTAACAGGCGTTGACTCTCCAACTTCTCTGCCATCCAGTGTTGATGTTACTGTAAATTCATTTAATCCCTCAGAAAGTTCTGTTGGAATTGCGAATTTACCATCTGCGCCTACTACCATTGATTCAACTTCTTCACCATTATTATCCAATTGGATAGTAGTGGTTGGTGAAGCATTCCCTTCCACTGTAAGGTTTTTCTCGTTTGTAGTTGTATCAGTTGTAGGTGAAGTAATAACTGGTGCGTTCACTTCGTAACTGACACGTGCACGGATCATGTAGTTACCTTCTTCAGCAGGTGATGGTGACCACGCTCCTGAAACATATTGATAACTTCTTTCTGCATTTGTTCCATCTTCATCTGTTGCAAGACCTGGTGTGTTAGGATTTGCAAAAGTTTGGCTGTAGACCATGTAGAAGTCGCCATTAACGGTGATATTGTGTTCGCTTAAATCAACTACAGTCCACTCACCATTACGTAACGCCGTTGCATCAATTGGACCAGCAAGTTTTTTACCTGGAGTTCCGTCTACACCATTTGCATCCCATACTTCAACTGCAAATGCAGTTCCACCTGGAACAGGCCATTCAGTATCCCAGAAACGGAATACACCATCTGTAACGATTCCGTTTTCTTTACCTTCTGGTAGTGACATTTTCACAGCCCAACCATTTCCTGCAGCATTAAATGCACGTGCGTTTTCAGCTGTTCCATCGTCATACCCAATTTCGCCACCTGGATACGTGTAATATGGCTCAAGAGATAGGTTTAATTCAAGAGCGTCTGCCCCAATAGTAACCGTAGTTTCTTGACCGTGGTATCCTCGAGCAAATACTTTAAGCGTATATTCACCTTCATAAGCAGTGATTGAATAGTTTCCAGACTCATCACTTTCAACTGGAGTAATATTGGCATCTTCAACAAGAAGTACTGTAGCTCCTGTCACTCCTTCTCCTGTCGCCTCGTCGATAACTGTTCCACTTACTGTATTTTTCGCGATTTCTTCCAAAGTAAAGTCTGCTTGAGTTGACTCTTCAGCTTCAATCGTCACCGATTGTGTATCTGAATGGTAACCATAAGCTTCTGCTTTAACAGTAAATTCACCTGGAGCATGAGTAATTGAATATTTACCGTCTGCAGGATTTGTATATACCGATCTACCTGATTCAAGGACACTAACCTGTGATCCTAATGGTAATAATGTAGGTTGGATCGGTGTTTCCGCTACTGGTAAGTCTTCTGATACAGGCATAGAAGGCTTGATTTTAGTTGGATCAATTGGATCTTTTTCATTGATTCTACGTTTAGACATCTCATTTATAACATTATTGTCGTTTGTATCCCATTTTTTACGTTTTCCTTTTGTCGGTTCGCCTGCTAATGAAGTATCAGCTAATCCAACATCATCGATATACCAACCGTCTTTTACAACGCTACCGTCAGAAAATGCGTTAAAAGCTAAATAAACACGTTGGTTACTGTATGCTGATAAGTCTACTTCAGCAGACAACCATTCACCAGAGTCTCCTTGGAACATTTGTAATTGAGTCCACTCTTGCATATCTGTGGAAACAAATACATGACCATAATCCCACGCTCTACCTGATGAAGATTGTTCAAAATTATGCCAATGCTTGAATTGTAGATATGATTCACCCTCTGGCAAATCAACAGGAGGTAAAACAAGTGTTGCATTCATATTAGAGTCATAGGGACCATCTAAATTCGTTGCGTATACGTTCTCACCCGATGACGCATTTCCTGGACCTGAAGTTGGAGCACCCAATTCCCAACTATTCATTTCCCCGAAAGAAGTCCATCCATTTGCAGCAACTTCAAAGTCTTCGAAGTAACCAACCGTAATTCCTTGTTTCACTTCCATTGTGTATTCTTCACTTTGAACTTCGTTATTCCCAAAATCATTAATTGTCCATTTGTAAGTAAATGAATCTCCTGAAATTGAAGCTCCAGGAATTGTTACAGCATATTCACCAGATTTATAATCTCCAGATTTACGTGCTGCATCAAGTGTTTGCCAAGCTCCGTTTTCATCCAAATAGCTCAATACAACTGATGCTACGCTGATGTTATCCGAAGCTGAAATTTCCAAATTCAAATCCATTCCTTCGTATGTTTCCGTAAGTGCTGTGTGTGCGTATTCAGGAGCTGTGTTGTCTTCTCCTTCTTTTGTCACTTGTCCTTCCAGTTTCCCGATTCCATTCATGATTGATGCTACCGCTTCATAAGCATCCACTAAACCATATCCATATCCATGGTTAGGAGTAGTCGTATAAGTAGTATCCGTTAATGGGATTGCTGTATCTTTCAAAATTTGTTCCATTTCAGCAACTGTCAAATTCGCATTGACTTGACGTAAAAGTGCAGCCGTAGCAGCTACAGCAGGACCTGCCATCGATGTCCCATTCCAGCCGCCTTCATATGCCCCACCAGGAACTGAGGAACGGATATTAACACCTGGTGCTGAAATATCAGGTTTGATTTGATCGTATGGTGAAGGTCCACGCAATGAGAAACTTCCCACTTGGTCGTTGATATCTGTTGCGCCAGTTGCAAATGATTCAGGGTAATTTGCAGGAGCGGCAACAGATCCAGGTCCACCTGGATTCGTTAAAGTGGTATTACCTGCTGAGAATTCCGGGAAAATTTCCGCAGCACGCCAGTTAACGACAACGTCCCGATACCACTCATCTAGACCAGCACCGCCGCCCCAAGAGTTATTTACAACATCTGGAGCCAAATCAACTCGTGTGTTTCCTTCAGCATCAGTTGGTGCCAAGATCCACTCTGCAGCAGCTAATAAATCAGTGTCAGAACCACCATCTGCTGTGAAGGCTTTTACCGAAATAAATTTCGCTCCTGGTGCAACCCCAACTTGGTTGGAACCATTCGGCTCACTGCCTACCATTGTTCCTGTTACATGTGTACCATGACCTTGATCATCATATGGTGTAGATTGTCCTGCAGTGGCATCAAACCAGTTGAAATCATGATTAACTTCTCCTGTTAGTGCATTGTATCCACGATATTTTTCTTTCAATGCTGGATGATCCCATTGGACACCCGTATCAATACTTGCTACTACTGTACCCGAACCGTCAATGCCCATCGCCCAAACATCTGGAGCCTTGACTCTGTCGATATTCCATTCCACATTGGCAATATCAGATTTCGGAGTTTCTGCGTTTTTTGTCTTCGTCGTAAATAATTGTCGTGTTTCATTTGGAAGTACTTTTTCAACTTCCGCAAATGTCGCTACCTTCTCGGCAACTTCTTTCGTTGCAGTGACTGCCATCCCATTTACGATATAATAAGAGCTAATATCTTCAGCATTTCCTTTAGCTACTTCTTTTTCCAGATATAGCTTTACATTTTCCTGTTCTTCCAGGGCAGTGGATTTCAATTCAGAAACTACTGCAGAGCGTTGAACAAGCAAAGATTTTTGTGAAGATAGGTTCTCATCTTCAGCACTTTCCCTAGCTGATTCAGCTACTTCCTGGGTATCTGCTTTTTCTTTAAATTTAATCAAGAATGTGACTTTCTCATCATTCTTGAAATCAGAAAGTAATCTTTCACTTAACTTATATTTCGCGCTCAAATTCCCACTATTTACAGATTGATGCAATTTACTAGCTGTTTCTGCATTGGCGATCCCAGGTGCAATTAGTGAAAACGTCATTAGTAAAGATGCTACTACGCTTAAATTTTTCTTAGATTTACGCTTTTTTACCATCTTCATTCCTCCCCTTGATTATCAAGTATTGTTTTTTCTCCAATGAAGCTTGCAGTCTTTTGATGCAATAAAAAAAGACCACATAAATGCACCTTCCCCCTTTCCCAAACAGTAATTTAGGCAATCAGACTAATGGTGTAATTCGTGAATCTCTAGATGTAAATATAACTATAAAAGATTAATAGATTAATTTTTGTCAGATACTGTCGAATTATTTTCGTGAAAAGAATTTTGGTATTATATTCCTGTTTTGGTCACTTTTCTATATAGGAATAAAGATATACTAAATTTTCCAATAATGGCACAAGTGCACTTGCATCCGTTGGTATAATAGGGTTACTAATTATTTTAGATTGGTAGTTTTGTTGCATAGTTTTTTAAATATTTTGAAAATGAGTAAAAACTACTAGACCAATTAGAATAATTACATCTACTCAGTGTACTTGTTAATAAAACAGGAACTAATGCCTACTAAGTTATTTGATAATTATATAGTTAAATTTAATGATTCCACATATCTAATTAAAAATATATTCAGAAAACTCAATAGTGTATTTAGTTATGTACATTCTTAAGACACCTTTGGATAATTTTTCCATAATCTGTTATAGTTAGTTTTGCCTCCATTAAAAACCTAGGTATAAATAACTATACAAATAAACGATAATTATTATGGGAATAAAGACCATATAAAAATTATAGTAAGAGGTCTTGAATACACAAAAAATAGGCAGAATAAATTCTTTCTGCCCAGTTTTTATCCATTATTAATTCATCATACCTGCTACAATTTCATATGACCGAATTCGATCTTCGTGATTGAAAATGGCCGAGTTGATGATCAGCTCGTTTGCCTTCGTTTGGTTCAAGAAGTTTTCGAGTTTTCGTTTGACAGTATCAGGATTCCCAACAATTGTTGAGTTTGTCGCTAACGTTTTTTGGAAAGTTGTTTGTTCTTGTAGTGTCCAAGCAGCATTTATGTCATCAATTGGGGGTTTGAATTGTGTTGGCTTACCCTTCATAAGACTAAACATCTGTTGTTGTTGGGAGGTTGCTAACCAAATCGCCTTTTCGTCAGTTTCAGCTGCAATTACATTTACACCAAGCATTGCATAGGGCTCATCTAGAACATTGGATGGAGAAAAATGTTGATGATAAATCTGAAGAGCAGGTATAGTAAAATCGCTCGAGAAATGACTTGCAAATGAAAATGGTAATCCTTTTTGAGCTGCTAGTTGTGCACTAAAACCACTTGATCCAAGGAGCCAGATGGGAACCTTAAGTCCTTCCCCAGGAAATGCACGAACACGTGCTGTTTGGCCGGGATTGAAATAAGATTGCAGTTCATCTAATTGGTTTGGAAAATCATCCCCACTACTTTGCAAGGTACGTCGTAATGCATAAGCAGTTGCTTGGTCACTCCCGGGTGCACGACCGAGTCCAAGATCAATTCTTCCGGGATACAATGATTCCAACGTCCCGAATTGCTCAGCAATTACAAGCGGCGCATGATTCGGAAGCATGATTCCACCTGAACCGACTCGAATACGTTCCGTTTCACTTGCAATATGTCCGATTATTAGTGATGTTGCAGAGCTTCCGATACCCGGCATATTATGATGCTCAGCTAACCAATAGCGATTAAACCCCCATCTTTCAACATGCTGTGCTAATTCCACACTATTTTTAAATGATTGTCCCGCATGACTGCCTTCATTAATAGGGGCTAGGTCAAGAACAGATAATGGGATATTGTTAAACTTCTTCACATTATTGGAAGACAATTGAATTCACTCCTTTTAGGTACTCTATTAAGAAATATACAAGGTTTAGGAACAATCATCTAGTAATCAGCTTATATTAGGTACTAAGTTGAGAAATCTTCCACAATAAAAGACTGATTTGAATTTTCTTCAAATCAGTCTTTTATTATTATCAAATAATTTTAAGCTTCAACACTTTCCTGATAAACGGGTACCCATCCTTCAGAAGTTACAAATATGCGGACTGCAACAACTTTACGGTCTTCAGAAAGCGTGAAATAATGAGTAATGTTTTCCGGAACAGAGATTAAATCTCCAGGCTCTAGATGCACTTCAAAGAACCGTTCATCTTTTCCTTGAATGATAAAGACCCCATGACCACTTACGATATACCGGACTTCATCATCTGTATGAATATGTTTTCGTTGGAAGTTTTTTAATAGTTCATCTAAATTCGGATTAGAATCTGACAATGAAATAATATCCGCTGCTTGATACCCTCGACGCTGTGAAATGTCGTCAATTTCCAATTTAAATGCTGCTAATATTTCTTGTTTCTCTTCATCATTCAAATCATATTTTTCGCGAAGGTCTGCTGGTAGTTTTTCAATATTCCAGTGCTCATAAATGACTTCTTGCTCCTCCAAATATGCTGCAACCTTGTTTTGTGCTTCAATTACTTCGTTTGTTCCTTGAATCTTAATGATTGCCATTAGTCTCTCCCTCTCTTGTTTAGATTCATTTGGTCCATCGTCAATTGGTATTGAAATAAAAACTCACAAGCTTCTAAAAGTTTCTTAGCTTCAAAACCATCCTTTCCCCAAACTGTAATCCCATGATTTCGAATTAATACAGCTCCTTTTTCGGCACTGATATGTGCTTGAAACTCGTCAGCCAATTTAGGGATGTCAGAATAATTTCGAATTATTGGTATGGAAAGCACTGCATCTTCTTCCCATAAATCAAACGCCTTTATAAGTTCTTGTCCCTGAAAATCAATTTTCCCTTTGGCCCCATATAACTCGGAAATAACATTATTCGCCACTGTATGCACGTGAAGACTGCAACCAGAATTTGTATTCTTGTAAACAGCACAGTGTAATAAAGTTTCAGCAGATGGCTTTAAGTTGACTTGCTCGACAGCTTTTCCATCGTGATCTACTAGCAGAAAGTCTTCGTTTGTTCTCTTTTTTTTATCTTTGCCACTAGCTGATACCAAGAACTGAAGCGGGCTATCATTAACTTTTATCGAGAGATTACCACTCGTTCCCATAAACCAATCCCTTATCGCTAGTTCGTCCTTTATATCAGCTAGCTCTCTCCATTTCTCGCTAAGGGTTTTCATTGTTTCACTCCCACTCGAGTCTCAAGTATAGAGATGACATCATGAAAGTTTTCAAATGTTTGAAAAGGTAAATTTAACTCCTCGCATCTTTCAATGAGGAAATCTCTTGCTATTACAATGTCTGCAAGCTTTGCCGCTTCAAGATCTGTAATGGAATCTCCTATCACGATGCTCGTGGACTCTGCAGTCAAAAGAGTACGCATGATGGAAGGCTTGCAGCATCCACACCCTTGACTTGAACAGTATGGATCGCAGCCATGTGGGAAATTAATTTTGATATTATCTACAGTGAAATCAGCTTCGTTGCAATAAATGCCCGCAAAAGGACCGTATCCCTCTAGAAGTGGCTGGACAAAGAAATCAATTCCCCCACTCACAATAAATAGCGGGATTTTATGTTTTTTTGTATATGCTACAAATTCGTCAAACCCTTCCCGAATTTGTGCCTCTTTCAGTACGAATGAAATTACTTCATTTTTCAGCGTAGAAGGCAGCATCGAGAACATCTGTTTCACGCCCTCTTGAATCGATAGCTTTTGTGATAAGATATGATCTTTTATCGTGTTCCATCCAGGTGGGTCAAATTTCTTCATAATATGAATAATATTGTCCTGATTTGTTATCGTCCCGTCAAAGTCACAAAATATGATTGGTCTAATCATGATTTAGCCCCCCAGAGATCAAGAGCTATTCTTAACTCTTTTTGTTCTTCCGCAGCTTCAAGTAATGTATTGCCTGCTAGCTCGGCTTCAATTGCTTGTCGGAATGCTCGACCACCACCAGCAGCTCCTAGTGGATGTCCATGAACACCTCCACCGGCATTGATGACACTGTCATTTCCAAAGTCTTTGAGTAATAGTGGAACTAGACCAGGATGGATGCCTGCAGAAGGAGCTGGTAATGTTGGTTTTACTATGGCTTCTTTCGTTAGTTCATGTCCAATTGCTAGAGCGTCATCTTTTTGTAGAGCCACGCTGCCATATGGCGATGGGAAAAGTGAAAAATCGGCACCCGCATAGCGTGTCAACTTACCTAATATGAGTGGATTTGATACCCCGTAATATTCAGAACTAGTAAAAGCCCCACTAAAAGCTGGATGGGCCATTAAAGGTAATTGAATTTCCTTATCTTCCGCTAGCTCCTGCAGGACATCCAGTCCATATGTATGAACATTAAAAAGAATTGCATCGGCACCTAGTTCTTTTGCTAACCTAGCCTTATCTCTCAGTTGGGAAGTTCGTCCTGTTAAATTCACAGCATATAACGTACGATGACCAGTTTGTTCAAATACCTCTTGTAATACTTCCTTCCCCCTGGTGATTCTATGTTCAAATGGGGTAAGTGGATTATCGAATAATATTTCGTCATCCTTCACTAAATCTACTCCCCCAAGTGCCTGTTCACGTAATTGATTTGCCAAGTAGCCAATGTCCTTTCCCAATATTCCTTTAAAGATACTCATCAGTAATGGACGGTTATGTACATTTAGTATGTTACGAATACCTTCAATACCGAATATAGGTCCAGGAAAACTTTGCAACAGATTAGATCCGAATTCCAAATTAAGTAACTTTACCTTTCCATCAAGTGACAGCTTTCCGAAAACCGTTGTCATAATTGCAGGCAAATCTGCCGAAAAATTGGCACTAGGATAGGATATTTTCACTTCCGCTTTTATTTTATTTTGATTAGTCGAATCATTTGGATCAAACAACTCGTTGATTGAGACGACATTTCCTCTGTGTTTCTTTAATTGTTCTTGCTCGAGCAATGGCAAGTCTGTCCATGAGCCTATTGTTAAACCAAGTGCAATTTCTTCTGCCTTTTTCTCGAAAGATCCCGGTTTTCCAAATAGCTGATAGCTTGCTGTAATTTCACTCATCGTTCTATTCTCCTTCATGGACATATTTATTCGTAAATTTTTTAAAACAAAGTCAAACTATGCTATTTTAGTCATTAATAAAAGGCACAAAAAAACCGCTTCAAATAAGAAGAGGTTAATGGTTTAACGTCTTCTTATCTCTCAGCATTCGCTGCAAGATTTAGCACCGTGTCCTCAATCGGATCGGTTGCCGGGTATCATCGGGCTAGTCCCTCCACCTACTCTAAATAAGAAAAAATGCTATTCAATTCGTTTTACCACTAAATTAATTTCGATTATTTCACTATTTTGATTGACTGTCAATAATATTTTCACTATTTTATTTCTTTAAAAAATTAGTTGACAGAACTTTTCATCAAATGCTAGGATTCTTTTTAGCAACAATTACAAATTCATATATTACTCTTATCAAGAGCAGGCAGAGGGAAATTGGCCCTATGACGCCCAGCAACCGATCGTAATACCGTTGTGAAACGGGGCGCAAAACTGCGCCAGGATAAAATCCTGTAAGACACGGTGCTAATTCCATCAGAAAGAAATTTTTCTGAAAGATAAGAGGCACGGAATTTTATTTTTCAAGCCTCTTTCTGTATGAATGAGGCTTTTTTATTTGTTTAAGAAAGGAATGTATTCCATGACAAGCATAACCAAAAAAATATATGAACCATTGAGTGAAAAAACCGCTATCGATCTTATAAGAGAGTTAGATTTATTTGATACTAATTCCAAATTAACATGTAAAGAGATTGGGGACGGTAACCTTAATTACGTCTTTCAAATTACGGACTCCATCACCGGAAAAAGAATCATCATTAAACAAGCTTTACCCTATGCAAAAGTGATTGGTGAGAGCTGGCCATTAACACTTAAAAGAGCATCCATAGAAGCTAATGTACTTAAAAAACACGGTGAGTTTGTCCCAACACTCGTTCCTGAAGTATATATAACAGATGAGGAACTCGCCTTCACCATCATGGAAGACTTGTCTCACTTAACAGTAGCTCGTGAAGGACTAATCAACGGTCAGGAATATCCTAAACTTTCAACTGATATAGGTGAATATCTTGCTAAAACACTTTTCTATACATCCGATTTTGCGCTTCATCCATTTGAAAAGAAGAAATTAGTACAAGAATTTTCAAATCCTGAATTATGTAAAATTACAGAAGATCTTGTTTTTACTGATCCGTTCTTTAATCATGATTCAAATGATTTCGAACCTGAACTTGGTAATGAGGTTCAAGCTCTATGGGATAATCAATGTCTGAAAATAGAAACTGCAAAGTTAAAATACGGATTTCTAACCAATGCTCAAGCATTGCTACATGGTGACCTCCATACTGGAAGTATTTTTGCTAGTGAACTTGAGACAAAAGTGATAGACCCAGAGTTCGCTTTTTATGGTCCGATTGGGTTCGACGTTGGGCAATTTATTGGCAACTTAATCGTCCAAGCAATTACGAGAGACAACACTAATCGACCCGCCATACTAAAACATATCACTAACACATGGGAGACCTTCTCTACTACCTTCTCTGCACTATGGAAAAAAGACCATATTGACCCATACGCTCAAGTTGAAGGTTTTGAAGAACATATTTTGGAACAAATTTTCAGTGACACACTAGGATTTGCTGGGTGTGAATTAATAAGACGCACGATTGGGTTGGCACATGTGAAAGATTTAGACGGGATCTTAGACAAAGATAGAAAGATTTCGTTAAAGAAACAGACGTTACAGGTAGGCGAAGCTCTTATTACAAGACGTCAAGAATTGAAAACCATTCATGAAATCATCGACTTATTGGAGAAAAATAGATTATGACAATTCCTGTTTCAATTCAATGGAAAAACAATCAACTAATTATATTGGATCAACAAAAGTTACCCCATCAGATAGACTTTTTGACTCTCGATTCGCTTGAATCTGTCTATGATGCAATCATCACATTAAAAGTAAGAGGAGCACCAGCAATTGGGATTACTGCAGCCTATGGGATTGCCCTTGAAGCAAAGAACCATACTACTGAAAATATTAAAGATTTCCGACAATGTGTACGAAAAGACGTCGAATATTTAGCTAAGTCACGTCCTACTGCAGTCAACCTTTTTTGGGCACTTGAAAGAATGCTTTCATCAATTCTGAATGCCCAAAATGTCCATGAAGCACAAGGTTTTCTATTAGAAGAAGCTAAAAAGATTCACATTGATGACGAGGAATCGTGTAGGACTATTGGAGAATATGCTTTGGAGTTACTAAAAAATCAGTCAAATGTTATGACGATTTGTAATGCAGGATCTATAGCAACAGCAAAATATGGTACTGCATTAGCACCATTTCATCTCGGTCGTGAACGTGGAAAAGAATTTCATGTTTTTGCATGTGAAACAAGGCCAGTCTATCAAGGGGCCAGACTCACTGTATGGGAATTGCAACAATCTGGTGTTGATGTCACATTAATTACTGATAGTATGGCCGCTCACACAATCCATACCCAAAAAATCGAAGCAATCATTGTCGGGGCTGACAGAATTGCAGCAAATGGTGATACAGCCAATAAAATTGGAACACTAAACTTGGCCATTTTAGCGAATGCCTTTAATATTCCTTTTTATGTGGCTGCCCCTTCTTCAACTTTTGACCTTTCCATTTCGGATGGAAGTGCAATTCCGATCGAAGAACGTCAATCACAGGAAGTAACTCATTTTGGAAACACTCCAATAGCACCTCCTGGTACCAAGGTTTATAATCCTGCGTTTGATGTAACACCTGCCAAATTTATTTCGGCCATCATAACTGAGAAAGGCATTATTTATCCAGGATATCAGGAAAATATTTTAACTGTCATAGGAAAAACAATTTCTAATTAATAAAGTAACCGTCCCCTATTAATAGGAATGACGGTTACGCTGTTATTGATTAAACCAATTGATAAATCCGACCATATTTTTCTTCCAAATAATCAGCTAAATAAGATGCATTTAATCCTTCACCTGTAGCCTCTTGTAAGATTTCAAGCGGTTTTTTCATGCTTCCATGACGATGAACTTTTTCTGTTAACCAGTTTTTAACCGGCTGTAAATTACCAGATGCACACAGTTCATCAAAATTTGGTATATCTTTTAACATTGCTACTTTTAGTTGAGACGCATACATGTAACCTAATGCGTATGATGGGAAGTAACCAAATGCACCGCCAGACCAGTGGACATCTTGTAAAATACCTTCAGCATCGTTTGTTGGTCGAACTCCTAAATACTCTTCATATTTGTCATTCCAAATTTGAGGAAGATCCTCTACTTTCATCTCCCCATTAAATAATCCTTTTTCGATTTCATAGCGAATCATGATATGGAGTGGATACGTCAATTCGTCTGCTTCAATTCGTATGAGTGAGGACTTGGACTCATTAATAGCCGCCAAGAAATTATTTACCGATACGTGCCCAAACTGCTCAGGGGCATGTACTTGAAGGCTTGAATAGTTATGTTCCCAAAACTTTTCATTGCGTCCAACAAAATTCTCATAAAATAACGACTGGGATTCGTGAATCCCCATTGACGTTCCGCTCGATATAGGAAGTCCTTCTAAATCGGCTGAAATATTTTGTTCATATAGGGCGTGTCCACATTCATGAATCGTACCAAATACAGCCGAACGAAAATCATGTTCATCGTATTTAGTTGTAATCCGCACATCCCCACGGTTTAAACCTGTTGCAAATGGATGAACGGTTTCGTCCAAACGTCCTGCATCAAAATCATAGCCCAATTGTTTTAAAATCTCTAAACTAAATTGCTTTTGTTTTTCTTTAGGGAATTCCTTAAATAAGAATGATGTATCCGGTTGATGTGATGAATCTGCTATTTTTTTGGCTAAAGGCACTATTTTATTTCGCAATTCACCAAATACTTGATCTAAAATTTCTGTCGTCATACCTGGTTCATATTCATCGAGTAGTGTGTTGTAAGGATTGTTTTCTTTAATACCCCAATATGTGATAAATCGCTTCGTTGTTTCAACGATTTCTTTTAAATAAGGCATAAATAAGGTGAAATCCGATTTTTCTTTTGCTTCTTCCCATACCGATTCTGCTTTTGAAGTCAAAATGACATACGCTTTATACTCTTCAGCTGGAATATTTTTACTCATACCATATTCTTTTTTCACGACTTCAAAAGTACGCTTTGTAATCGGATCTAATGAATCCACGTTTTTCTCAAGTTCTTCTAACATCTTGGCCAATTCATCTGAAGTTTGCATAGCAAATACCTCTGACGATAATGTCCCAATTACTTGTGAACGCTGGTCAATCCCTTTTTTAGGTGCACCTGTACGTAAGTCCCAATAGATAAGACTTATTGCTTCAGAATACGCTTGCATTTTCTTCACATAATCTAAAAATTTATCAGTATTTTTCATGTCAATCCCCCTTAGCTATTCAAAGATCTTCCTCATTTTAACATATTGATTGAAAAGTATATTAATTATTTATCAAAAAGCTATGTGAATTACCCGGTAAATTCTCGAAACAAAGCATAAAAAAAGACTCCCCAGTTGTCTAAACGTTCTAGACAATTGAGGAAGTCTTTTTCTATTAAACCCAAGTTAGCTCTACAGGAAGTACATGTTTAAAAGAATCATTTAATTTTATTTCATCCGATGAAAGCAATAAGTGAATCGAACCATGATCTTCCGATGTTCGTATTAAACGACCCATTCCTTGTTGAAGTCGAAGTAACATAAATGGTAGTTCAACTTCTTCATAAGGATTGTTGGAGAATTTACGTTTTGCATCAAACAACGGATCTTTCGGAGGAAATGGTAAATCAAAAATGATGACTCGTGTCAGTGCCTCTGCTGGTAAATCGAGACCTTCCCATAAATGGTAAGAACATAATGTTGAAATATCGCCAGACTGAAAATCACGGACTATAGAAGACAACTCTCGTTCACCTTCAAAAACAATCTTCTGTCTCTCATCAAACGATAGAGAATGTTCAAAATTAATCATGTCATTTTTCGATTTAAATAATATCAAAGTAGGCTCTGTTGATTGTGCTAATAAAGCCTTTGCTTTTTGAGTTTTCGTATCGACTTCACAAGAGTGGCCATAAACTTTCATGACCTCTTCATAATCAAATGGAGATGGGACACTAAATGAATGGAATTGATCAATACCCAACGTATCCGATATATATGAAAAGTCTTTATTTACGGATAAAGTGGCAGAAGAAAAAACAACTGGTAGTTTTGTTGAGAAAAGTTTTTCGCTCAATATATCAGTAACAAGTCTAGGCATGATGACAAGCGTCTCGATTCCATCTTTTTCTTCTAACCAATCCACTGCATCCCCGTTTTGTACAAACAATCGCAACGAAAATACATATTGTTCTAAATACTCCTCAAACATACGTAGATCGTATTCATCAATCGTATAAAGTTCTGATTCAAATACAAATTCTTCAAGCAATTGATCTACAATTTGAACTAACTGTTGTCCGATTTGTAGTACTTTTTCAGTTTTTTTAATATGCAGGCGTTCCCCATCTTCACCATATGAATGCTCCAGCAAATCTTTGAAGAAATCATCATGTAAGTCTTGCAGATTTTCCATTAATCGTAACGTTTTTTCTCGCACACCATCTTGTGCTACTTTGTCGATTAATGATACAAGCGTTTGGCTTTGTACTTCATAAGTCAAAGCCCGTTGAGCCGCAAATTCTAATAAATGACCTTCATCTAAAACAATCATCGAAACATCAGGTAATAATGGCATCTGTCCTTCACGTAATCGAGATTCTTTTGTCCAAATATGTTCCATTAAGAAATCATGTGAACAAATAATTAAATCTCCTGCCTCACGGTAATTTTGTCGATGGATGGTTTGCCCGCAACGATTTCGCATGTCACATACACCACATTGTTGAATAGGATGATAATTCACTTTTTGCCAGTCTTCATCACTTACATTTGGAAAAGCACTTCGTTCTCCATAAGGATAGACAGCCTGTAGTGACTGATGTCCATAAACAAAGTCTGGAATTCCATCTTCTATTTGTTCAATGAATTCATCATCATTTGTTTTTTGTTCTGTTTCCAATCGCTTAATACATAAATATTGGTTACGGGACTTTGCCAAACGTACATCAATGTTCCAGCCTAGTGTATCTTGAAGTTTCTGGATATCGCCTTCTTTTTTGACCAATTGATCAATAAGAGTTTCATCTGCACAAGATATTAGTGCAGGTTTCCCTGTATAGCGAGCATATGAGATGGCAGGTAATAAATATGCAATGGTTTTGCCCGTTCCGACTCCAGCTTCAGCAAATAGAACACTTTTCTCTTTTAAAGATTTTTCGATTTGGTATGCCATAAAGATTTGCTCATCTCGACATTCAAATCCTTTTTCAGGCAATTCATCATATAGGACATCACCCATCCAATCACCGAGTGATTCAAAAAAAGAACGATCTTTGGATAGTGTGAATGGTAAGGTTTGTTTCATAAATAGCTCCTTTCAAACGATAAGAAAACGGATAGGTTGTCCTATCCGTTTAATGTGTTATACGCGAGTCGACTTTTGACCCCAATATTGATAAAACTCCGTTTGGATAAATCCATTAAACAATTTACGTTTTTTTGTAGCTCTACGACCAAAATGTTCTTCAAATTTTTCCATTGAAGATAACATATATACAGACCATGTTGGATGATTCTCCATCATGCGTCCCATGTCTTGAACCATTTGTTCTATGTCTTCTTTTTCACCGATACGTTCACCATAGGGAGGGTTCCCTATCATGACACCATCAAGTGAAGTTGTCGTAAAGTCACGTAACTGACGTTGTTTCCAGTGAATTAAATCCGCAAAGCCTGCTTCAATTGCATTATTAGATGCAACTTCAATCATTCGAGGATCAATATCTGTACCCGTAATGTCTAGGTGTTGGTCGTAGTTCGCTAAATCTTCTGCTTCTAAACGTACTTCATCCCAAATCTTTTTTGACATCCAAGGCCAGTCTTCACTAAGGAATTCGCGATTATACCCCGGAGCTAAATTTTGGCCAATCATGGCAGCTTCAATTGCAATCGTACCTGAACCACAAAATGGATCAACAAATGGTCGATTAGGGTTCCATTTTGATATGTAGACTAAGGCTGCAGCTAGTGTTTCTTTTAAAGGTGCCTCCCCTTGCCCCAATCGGTATCCTCTTTTATGAAGTCCAACCCCACTTGTATCAATGGTAATCGTTGCAATATCTTTTAAGATACTCACCTCGATTTTAAAGGTTGCACCAGTTTCATCTAAAAAACCAATACGTTTATGAGCTAATTTTAATCGTTCAACAATCGCTTTTTTAACAATTGCTTGGCAATCCGGTACACTAAATAATTTAGATTTCACCGATTTCCCTTGAACTGGAAATGCAGCATCCACAGGTAAGTACTTTTCCCATGGAATTGCTTTTGTTTGTTCGAACAATTGATCAAATGTTGTAGCTTTAAAATCGCCTGCAATGATTTTTACACGATCTGAAACACGAAGCCACATATTGGCACGTGCGATTGCTCGTTCATCTCCTTCGAAATGAATTTTACCGTTTTCAGTTTTCGTTTCATATCCTAATGCTTTTACTTCATCAGCAACAATGGATTCTAATCCCATTGCAGAAGTAGCTAGTAATCGATGAGTTGTCATTTTCTCATCCTTTCTTATCATATAAACATTCAGTTGAAATTATGCTTTTTATTAAGAAAAGCTCTCCGTATTAGTGGAGAGCTTGAATAATCATTTTTAAACCATTAGAAAATCCAATAAGCCATGTTTTGTTATCACGTACTCAATCGGCTTACGCCTCGTACAAGTGAGTAGTAATCATCTATCTACAGACAAAGTCTGTCCCTCAATCCGTTCAATTCCTTCATGAGAGTGCCCCTACCATAATTTGGGTTTCTCGCTCGT
>Ga0209013_10000364_pt1 | contig 40103 bp, 40 predicted proteins | sample Cruoilmetagenom2_FD_187291 | JGI IMG/M metagenome (GOLD analysis project Ga0209013, IMG submission 187291) | Oil polluted marine microbial communities from Coal Oil Point, Santa Barbara, California, USA - Sample 2 (SPAdes) (version 2) | ecosystem: Environmental > Aquatic > Marine > Oil seeps ...
CCCACTTTTTATCTATAATAGAAAAAAGGCATTCGAGGTGATTGCAATGGATAAGTATTATTCATATGCTGACTTTCTAAAAGCGATGGGGCGAAATCAAACCATCAGTGAAGCGGAAAAGTTGCTAAACGAGATTTACATGGATTTATTCTTAAACCATGTGCATCGAGAGCAGCGAAAAGAACGCTTACTGACATTAATTGATGGATCGCTCGATCAAAAGGATAAAGTTGCGTTTGTGGCTTACACAAACGAACTGAGTCAGTTGCAACAAGAAAGTATGTAAGCTTTGATCCTATAGACTCGTGAAGAATCCGCTCTTATCAAAGGGCGGATTTTGTTTTTGTTTTTTTTCACAAGCGTATACTTAAGCCACTTCCGAGTGAAGTATTCATATTAATGTGCTTTCCGAACTAAGTAAAAAACATATGTTCGCTTTTTGCTTGGTGACATTCAGGGAATATGTTAAAATGTGAACATAAAATTAAAATGATCAACATGCACTAATCTGGCTAGAGTAGCACTTTAAGCTTCATATCATAGGAGGAACATATGACACAGTCATTTAAATTGCAAGCTCCTTATAAACCGGACGGAGACCAACCACAAGCAATTCGTGAGCTGGTGAAAGGAATAGAAGAAGGTCGCAAACATCAAACATTACTCGGTGCAACAGGTACAGGGAAAACGTTTACGGTATCGAATGTAGTGACGGAAATCAAGCGTCCCACATTGGTCATGGCCCATAATAAAACACTTGCAGGTCAGTTGTATAGTGAATTCAAGGAATTCTTTCCGGATAATGCAGTGGAGTACTTTGTTAGTTTCTACGATTATTATCAACCGGAAGCTTACGTACCACAAACCGATACGTATATTGAAAAAGATTCCAGTATCAATGAGGAAATCGATAAGCTACGTCACTCTGCGACGTCGGCCTTATTTGAACGTGAAGATGTATTAATTGTCGCATCGGTTTCATGTATATATGGTTTGGGGAATCCTGAAGAATACCGTGAAATGGTTTTATCACTGCGTATGGGAATGGAAATCGAACGTAATCATTTGCTTCGCCGCTTAGTTGATATCCAATATGAACGAAATGATATGAACTTTGTGCGCGGGAAGTTCCGCGTACGTGGGGATGTAGTAGAAATTTTCCCGGCTTCACGCGATGAGCGTTGTATTCGTGTTGAATTTTTCGGTGACGAAATTGACCGAATTCGTGAGGTAGATGCTTTAACGGGTGAAATAATTGGCGAACGAGAGCACGTGGCCATCTTCCCGAATTCCCATTTCGTTACACGCGAAGAAAAATTACTGAAAGCTATAGAAAATATTGAAATTGAATTGGAAGAACAGTTGAAGGTCATGCGTGCAGAAGATAAATTATTAGAAGCACAACGCCTCGAACAACGGACACGGTATGATTTGGAAATGATGCGCGAGATGGGTTTTTGTTCAGGCATCGAAAACTACTCAAGACATTTAACACTGCGTGAAGCAGGGGCTACACCTTATACATTGCTAGATTATTTCCCAGACAACTTCCTAATGGTCGTCGATGAAAGTCACGTTACATTACCTCAAGTACGCGGGATGTTCAATGGAGACCAAGCGCGTAAGAAAGTGTTAGTGGATCATGGCTTCCGTTTACCGTCTGCGATGGATAACCGACCGTTAACATTTCAGGAATTCGAGGGGCATATGGATCAAGCCATTTTTGTTTCAGCGACACCAGGACCTTACGAACTGGAACATACGCCCGAAATGGTCGAGCAAATCATTCGACCGACTGGCTTACTGGATCCGACAATCGATATCCGACCAATCGAAGGTCAAATTGACGATTTAATTGATGAAATTCGTCAACGGACCGAGCGTAACGAACGCGTGCTCGTCACCACATTGACGAAGAAAATGTCTGAGGACTTGACCGATTACCTGAAAGAAATCGGGATCAAGGTGAACTACCTTCACTCGGAAATCAAAACACTCGAGCGTATTGAAATTATACGTGAACTTCGAATGGGCACCTACGATGTATTGATTGGGATTAACTTGCTGCGAGAAGGTCTGGATATCCCGGAAGTATCACTCGTGACGATACTGGATGCAGATAAAGAAGGGTTCCTGCGGTCTGAACGATCGCTCATCCAGACAATTGGACGAGCTGCCAGAAATGCAAATGGACATGTCATCATGTATGCAGACCGAATGACCGATTCAATGACGAAAGCAATCGGGGAAACAGAACGAAGACGCAACATCCAAATCGAGTATAACGAGAAACATGGGATTACACCCAAGACTATTCAAAAGAAAATTCGCGATGTCATTCGTGCATCTCATAATGCAGAAGAAACAACAACATATATGGAAAAAGTGACAAAAGGCAAGAAATTGACAAAAGACGAAAAAGCTACTTTATTATTGTCACTCGAAAAAGAAATGAAAGAAGCGGCGAAAGCACTCGATTTCGAGCGTGCAGCTGAGCTTCGCGACACCATTTTGGAACTGAAAGCGGAAGGGTGAACCCATTTGAAAAAACAAGAAATTCGCATACAAGGTGCACGTGCACATAATTTAAAAAATGTATCTTTGACCATTCCACGAGATAAACTTGTCGTTATGACAGGTTTGTCTGGCTCAGGTAAGTCTTCACTCGCTTTCGATACGATTTATGCCGAGGGACAACGACGCTACGTAGAATCGTTATCTGCATACGCGCGCCAGTTCCTGGGGCAGATGGACAAGCCCGATGTGGATTCCATTGAAGGTTTATCGCCTGCGATTTCCATCGATCAAAAAACAACCAGTCGTAACCCCCGCTCTACAGTTGGTACGGTAACCGAGATTTATGATTATTTACGATTGTTATTTGCACGGGTAGGGAAGCCGATTTGTCCAAATCATGGCACTGAAATCACATCCCAAACCATTGAACAAATGGTCGATCGTTTAATGGAATTCCCGGAACGTACTCGCATGCAAATTTTGGCACCGATTGTTTCTGGACGAAAAGGGACCCATGCAAAGATGCTTGAAGATGTGAAGAAGCAAGGGTATGTACGTGTTCGTGTAAACGGGGACTTAATGGATTTAGATGATGATATTAATTTAGAAAAAAATAAAAAGCATGACATTGAAATTGTGATTGATCGGGTTGTCATAAAAGAAGACATTGCCGCAAGACTTGCAGATTCTTTAGAATCGGCATTACGACTGGCGGATGGACGCGTATTGATTGATGTAATGGAACATGAGGAATTATTGTTTAGCGAGCATCATGCGTGCCCAATTTGTGGATTCTCGATTGGAGAACTTGAACCACGTATGTTTTCATTCAACAGTCCATTCGGAGCATGTCCGGAATGTGATGGTTTGGGGACGAAGCTTGAAGTTGATCCGGAACTGGTCATTCCCGATTGGTCGAAATCGTTAACTGAGGGAGCCATTGCACCATGGGAACCAACAAGTTCGCAATACTATCCACAACTTTTAGCTGCGGTATGTAAACATTACAAAATTAATATGAACAAGCCTGTAGACAAACTGCCAAAAGATCAAATAGATAAAATTCTTAATGGATCTGGTACGGATAAAATTCGCTTCCGTTATGAAAATGATTTTGGACAAGTGCGGGATAATGAGATTTATTTTGAGGGCGTCTTGAAAAATATCGAACGCCGCTTTAAAGAAACGTCATCCGATTATATTCGCGAACAAATGGAAAAGTACATGGCACAGCAAGATTGCCCGTCGTGCAAGGGGTACCGCCTGAAACCGGAAACATTAGCAGTCAAGGTTGCCTCGCTGCATGTCGGTCAAGTGTCGGCGTTTTCCATTCAAGAGGCGGATGCGTTTTTCAACTCATTGGAACTATCGGAAAAAGATATGCAAATTGCACGTCTTGTATTGCGTGAAATCCATGAACGGTTAGGTTTCCTTATTAATGTAGGCTTGGATTACTTAACGTTAAGTCGAGCTGCCGGTACGTTATCGGGTGGGGAAGCACAGCGCATTCGCTTAGCAACGCAAATTGGATCCCGTTTAACGGGTGTTCTTTATATTTTGGATGAACCTTCAATTGGGTTGCACCAGCGAGATAATGATCGACTCATTTCAACGCTTAGAAATATGCGTGATATAGGCAATACACTAATTGTTGTCGAACATGACGAAGACACAATGATGGCTGCGGATTACTTAATAGATGTAGGTCCTGGGGCAGGAGTTCACGGCGGGGAAATCGTAGCAGCAGGAACGCCGACGCAAGTAATGAATAGTTCGAAATCCATAACAGGGCAGTATTTGAGCGGGAAAAAATTCATTCCCCTTCCAACTGAAAGACGAAAACCGGATGGTCGTATGATTACCATAAAAGGGGCGACAGAAAATAACCTAAAAAATGTATCAGTCGATATCCCCCTCGGTATTTTCACTTCAGTTACGGGTGTATCAGGTTCTGGGAAAAGTACATTAATTAATGAAATCTTGCACAAGTCGCTTGCACAGAAATTGAATCGTGCAAAAGCTAAGCCTGGTCAACATAAGGAAGTAACGGGTATCGAACAGTTGGAAAAAGTCATTGATATTGATCAATCACCAATTGGACGAACCCCTAGATCCAATCCAGCCACGTACACTGGAGTTTTTGATGACATCCGGGATGTGTTTGCAACAACGAATGAAGCGAAAGTAAGAGGGTACAAAAAAGGCCGTTTCAGTTTTAATGTCAAAGGTGGTCGCTGTGAAGCTTGTCGCGGAGATGGCATTATTAAAATTGAAATGCACTTCTTGCCAGACGTCTATGTGCCATGTGAGATTTGCCATGGGAAACGATACAATCGTGAAACACTTGAAGTGAAATATAAAGGTGAAAACATTGCGGATGTATTAAAAATGACGGTGGAAGATGCCGTCACGTTCTTTGAAAATATACCGAAAATTAGTCGCAAACTTCAAACGATTGTAGATGTCGGGTTAGGATATATGGAATTGGGTCAACCGGCAACGACGCTATCGGGTGGGGAAGCGCAGCGTGTGAAACTGGCATCGGAATTACACAAACGCTCCAACGGCAAGTCATTCTATATTTTAGACGAGCCAACGACCGGTTTACATGCGCATGATATTGCACGATTACTTGTAGTATTACAACGGTTAGTTGATAACGGAGATACGGTATTAGTAATCGAACATAATTTAGATGTAATCAAAACGTCGGATTATCTGATTGACCTGGGTCCTGAAGGTGGAGACAAGGGTGGAACAATATTGGCTGTTGGCACACCTGAAGAAATTGCCAAAGTGAAGAAATCATATACAGGTCAATATTTGGGACCAGTACTTGAACGAGACCGCAAACGCATGGATGATCAAGTGAAAAAAGCATCAGCGAAGAGAAAGTCAAAAAAAGTGCCTGTGCAGGCACAATGAAACCTTTTTGTTTATGAACCGTATGTATAAGAGAAGAACAAAGTTCCGCGCAAAGCGGCTTTGAAGGAGGCCAACTAAATGCAAGAAGAACGTAAACGTATTTTAGATTCCGTCGAAAAAGGGACGATTTCTGCACAAGAAGCGTTAATATTGCTAGAGGCATTAGGTAATGGAGAGGCTAAACAAAGCGCATCACCCTCTACACTGACTCGTTTTGAACCGGAAACTAAATCTACACACTCTTATACAGAAACAGACAACAAGAAGACTGGTTTTTCTCAAGCAGACGATTTTATGGAAGACATAAAAAAAGATTTCACACAGTTTGGCGACCGATTCATGCAATTTATGCAATCTGCGGTCGGCAAGGTGAAATCATTTGATTTTGATATGCCTTTTGGCGAACCGATACAATTCCATCATACTTTTACAAAAGAGGATGTAAATATTAGAGAAATCTCTGCAGATTTTGCCAATGGTAAAATCGAAATCTATCCTTCACAGGACGGTCAAGTGCGAGCTGAGTGTCACGTGAAGGTCTATCGCTCGCCTACTGAAGAAGAAGCGAAAAAAGAGTTCCTCGATAAGTTTGTTTTTGTTGTGGATCATCAACGATTGCGTATGATTAGTGATTTGAAAACTACTTCCGTAAATGTTGTCCTGTATGTACCAAAACAAGTCTACGATTCGATTTCGATTCGTTTATTTAATGGTGCATTTGCCGGAAAACACCTGGAGGTAGACCGTCTCAAAGTTAAAACGTCGAATGGAAAGATTGAACTAAAAGACGTTCAATTCGAAGACGGTGAAATCCAAACCGTGAATGGTGCCATTCATGTAAAAGAGGCAAAAGGAAATAAAATCGATGCAGAAACAATTAACGGTCGCATCTATATTGATGGTTATTTAAGTGAAATTGATGCACAGTCGGTAAATGGTCATGTTGTCGTAACGACGAAAAACCAAAAAGCCCGTAAAATAGAAGGTCGTGCGGTAGCGGGTACAGTAGAAATCTATGTTCCTTCAAATATTGCACTTCAAGGAGAAGTGTCATCCAACTTAGGGAAGATGGAAGTAGCTTTATCCGATGTGACACGTATGAACGAGCAAGAACATTTCCTGCAAAAAAGTATTCGCTTTACAAAAGACATAGCGGACTTAACAGACGCTGCTCTATATATAAAGGGAGAAGCTAAGACGGGATCTGTTTTAGTGCGTTATACAATTGCTGATTAATAGAAAAGTGGAGAGAGTCAGTTAGCCTGGTGTTCTACTTTCTTATTCACAATATGAAAGCCCCGAATCGTACTCGATTCGGGGCTTTTAAAAAGATAAAGTTCATACTTTAGGAATGTGTAAGTTATTTTTGGAAACTTCACAAATAAAGTCATACAGAGGAGAACTCCTTCTGAAAACAAATTAAGTCGAGGTTCCCGGTGAGCTTTTGGAAACACTATGCTACACCATAACTTAATGAACGACAACGAGGAGCAAAGCGACGACTGCGTCACTCTGCTCCTCGTTGCATTTCAAGTAATCCTGTGGCTTGGGTGTTTCCGTCGCTCCCCTTCAACCTCTACGTCATTTGTTTTTATGATTTGGGTTAAGCAAAGAATAGCCACTAACTTTATAAAGTAAGCGGTCGAAGATACAATTTCGACCGCATCCGCTTCGCTTTATTTGAAAAGGTTTCTTACTTGATGTGAAACATCGAAAAGTGGAAATTTTAATAACAGGTTGGGAAATTAGCTTGTGCATGTCTTAGTATTAAAATTTGGTATTAATTTACATATTTCAATATAACAAGTGATTCTGGTTTTAATAATAAAGAAAGCATAGCAGTCGAAATTTCATCTTCGGCTGCACCTCTTAATAAAGGAAGATGTCGCTTCTTTACTTTACCCAAAGAGTTTTTATTGGTGACTCGCAGATTTCCAGGGAGCGACGGACGAACACCCGTAGCCAGATGGTCTGAGAAAAGAGGGATGGACGAAGTGACGAAGTCACGAAGTCCATCCCTCTGTATTCTTCAGACCATGAAGCAGCGGGTTTGAGTCCAAAAGCTACTTGAAATCGGCAGTCACCATTGAATGATTAGATTTTAAAGACCAGGCGTACTTTGTCCGGTTTTTCTTTTTTTATATGAGTCATGAAATGGGCTTACTTGAGTGAACACAACAGTCCAAAATAGATGGCTTCAGCACATTTCTGTTGATACGATTGAGTTTTTAATAGACTCGCTTCCTTTTTATTTGTCATAAATCCACATTCAACTAAAATAGCGGGCATCTTTGTTTCGCGGAGCACGGCAAAGTCCTCTTTTTTAACCCCTCTATTTCTTCCGCCCGTTCGAAGAAACAACGCTTGTTGAACACAAATCGCCATTTTGATTGAAGTTTCACTTGAACGCAAGCAGGTATAGGTTTCAATGCCATGCGCATCATTCCAAGTGGTTCCATAAGCATTTGCGTGAATTGAGACAAAGGCATCCACACGTAATTTATTCGCTTGTGTAATACGTTCTGAAAGTGTTACATCTCGTGTGTTGTCATGAGAAAAAAACACAGTAAACCCTTCAGTGGATAATAATTTCTTGAGCCGGATAGCGACCGCTTCATTAAACATGAATTCCCGCAAAGTACCATCCGGTGATCGCTTGCCTGCAGTATGTGGACCATGTCCAGCATCAACCATTACTTTCTTCATAATGCATCCCCCCTACAAGTCACATAGGATAAAAGTTAGTGAAAAGAGACATTTCAAGAGAAATACATTTCATTTCTAAATGTGCATGCTAAAATAAAAGACATAGCAAATGATTCGAATTTCGAAGGAAGCAGGTGATTTATTGATGTCAGTGACAACGAAAGATGTAATGGAAATGTTCGATTTAAAATTAGTAAGCGGACAAGAAGGGATTGGACGGCATATTGCCATCAGTGATATTTCGCGTCCGGGCCTAGAAATGGCGGGATATTTCACTCACTACCCGGCCAACCGTGTGCAACTACTTGGTAAAACAGAGCTATCTTTTTTTGATATGCTACTGCCACATGAACGAGCGGAGCGCATGAAAAAGTTATGTACAGCTGATACACCAGCAATCATCATTTCACATGACATGAAAGTACCAGAAGAACTTAAGATTGCATCTAATGAAGAACAAGTGCCTGTATTAACCGCAAGGATGGCAACCACTCATTTTTCGAGTCTACTTACGAATTTTCTTGAGAGTAAGCTTGCACCAACAACGGCAGTGCATGGAGTACTTGTCGATATCTACGGTGTTGGCGTATTGATTACAGGGAAAAGTGGTGTTGGTAAAAGCGAAACCGCATTGGAACTTGTAAAAAGAGGGCATCGTCTTGTAGCTGACGACTGTGTAGAAATCAGACAAGAAACGGAGAATACGCTCGTAGGTAATGCGCCGAAACTGATTGAACATTTACTGGAAATTCGAGGGCTTGGGATTATCGATATCATGACATTGTTTGGAGCTAGTGCCATTCGAAGTTTCAAACGAATTTCCCTAGTAATTGATTTAGAAATCTGGAATCCTAGCAAAACATATGACCGTCTTGGGCTTGAAGAGGAAAAAATGAAAATCATTGATACAGAATTGACCAAATTAACAATTCCAGTTCGACCAGGTCGAAACTTATCCGTTATTATAGAGGTTGCGTCAATGAATTATCGTTTGAAACGGATGGGTGTCAATGCAGCAGAGGAATTTTCCAATCGTCTAAACGACGTCATTAGTCAAAATGAAGAAGAATCATATTAAAAGAGGAAATAATGGAAGGGGTACAACATGAGTTTTTTACTTGGAGCAATTGATCCTATTGCAATTTCAATTGGACCAATTGATGTACGATGGTACGGTGTCATTATTGCATGTGGTATTGTCCTGGCGTTTCTTGTAGCGCAACGTGAAATGGTGAAACGTGGATTTCATCCTGAATTTTTAACGGACTTATTAATTTGGGCTGTACCATTAGCGATTTTGGGAGCACGTCTATATTATGTTTTTTCTAAATGGGAGTACTATGGGGCAAATCCTGGGCAAATCCTTCAAGTATGGGAAGGTGGGCTAGCCATACACGGAGCACTGATTGCCTCGTTTATTACAGCTTATGTATTTACCAAAAAACGTAACGTTTCATTCCTGAAACTAGCAGATGTTGTAGCACCAAGTCTTTTGATTGGGCAAACAATTGGGCGTTGGGGAAATTTTATGAACCAAGAAGCACATGGGGGTCCTGTGTCACGTGCCTTTTTAGAGGATATGTTTTTACCCGAATGGATTATCAATCAAATGAAAATTGATGGGGTCTATTATCATCCGACGTTTTTATATGAATCTGTTTGGAACTTTACAGGCGTGGTGATATTAATTTTATTGCGTCGCGTAAACTTGTTGCGTGGAGAAATGTTGATGTTTTATATCATCTGGTATTCATTCGGACGATTCTTTATTGAAGGAATGCGTACTGACAGTTTGTATTTAATTGGTGAACTTCGCACAGCTCAAGTTGTATCGGTCATCGGTATTGTTGTGGGAATCACTGTTATTGTTTACCGCCGCGTGAAATTGAAAGATTCTGTGCGTTACAAAGACGCATAAGTAAGGAAGTTATGAAGATGGATACGATAAAAAATGGATTACTTACTGGTCTGAAAACCACTTGGACACTTGGCAAAATTATTTTTCCCATAACTTTGCTCATCGTCATATTACAATATACACCTGTATTGCCTTGGGTTATCGATTTAGTCTCGCCTATCATGGGCATATTCGGTCTTCGAGGAGATGCGGCAATTCCGTTAGTACTGGGGAATGCACTGAATTTGTATGCAGGAATTGCTGGAATCCTCTCATTGGAGTTGACAGTTAAAGAAGTCTTTATTTTGGCTGTCATGTTGTCGTTTTCGCATACGTTATTTATTGAAGCTGGGGTTGCCTTAAAAGTTGGAGTAAAGCTGTGGGTGGTTTTGCTCGTCCGATTCGGTCTTGCTGCCATTTCAGCAATTGTCATCAATCTTGTCTGGTCGGGTGGGTCTGACATCGCCCAATATGGTATGGCACCAAAAGTGGCAGCAATTCCGGACGGTTGGTTTGAAATCATTTTGCTAGGGTTACAAAAAGCAAGTTTTGGCGTGTTACAACTAGCGCTCGTCGTCATACCGCTCATGGTAATAATTCAATACTTAAAAGACAAACAATATTTACAGAAGTTCTCACAAAGACTTGCACCGTTTACAAAGGTGATAGGTGTAGAATCCAATGCTTCTATGACGCTAGTCTCTGGTTTAGTCATAGGGTTGGCATTTGGTGCAGGCGTAATGATTCAAGCCGTCCAAGAAGATGGTGTCAGTAAAAAAGATGCGACTCTTGTCTTTATCTTTTTAGTCGCCTGTCACGCAGTTGTTGAAGATACATTGATTTTCATACCGCTGGGTATTCCAGTTTTCCCGTTATTCTTATTAAGACTTGGAACTGCATTTGTATTAACGATTATCGTAGCTACGATTTGGCGAAGAGCTGAACAAACGAAACGAAAGGAAGTGCTCACATCATGAAAAAACAACCCATTACTACGCTTCTTTTCGATTTTGATGGGACTTTGCTTGATACGAATGAACTGATTATTCAAACATTTTTAAGCGTACTGGGGAAGCGTTACCCAGGACGCTTTGCAAGAGAAGATGTCCTGCATTTCATTGGACCATCGCTGAAACAAACATTTGATGGCATTGACGCTACATTGACGGAAGTTTTGATGCAGGAGTACCGATCTTTAAATATTGAACTGCATGATCAAATGGTGGTTGAATACGATGGGGTAACGGAGACACTTCGAAATCTTAAATCACGAGGAATCAAAATGGCGATTGTTTCAACAAAAAGAAGAGATATGATACGTCGTGGGTTGAAGCTCATGGACATTGAAGATATTTTCGACATTATCATTGGACTTGATGAAGTAGTGAATCCGAAACCGGATCCAGAACCTATCTTGCTTGCATTGAAGCAATTGAATGCTACAAAAGAAGAAGCATTAATGATTGGTGATAATTCGCATGATATTGAAGGTGGACACAATGCAGGGGTTCGGACAGCGGGGGTGGCATGGACGGCAAAAGGAGAAGCATACCTATCTACATTCAATCCGACTTATATGCTCCAGCATATTTCGGAACTTCTTGAAATTATCGATGGGCAACCTTCATGAGAAGAACCGAACGGCATCCTGTAGAAGGACCGAATTCATTATGGCATATCTACAAGACAGTGCCGTTTTGGAAAGTAATGAAAAATTTCATTGTGATTCAACTCGGCAGATACAGTCCTTCATTACCATTTAAAAACTTTCTGTACCGACGCTTTTTGCATATGTCTGTTGGGGACGAAACATCCTTTGCATTAATGGTCATGCCAGATGTTATGTTTCCAGAAAGAATTGCGATTGGAAAGAATTCGATTATCGGCTACAACACGACACTATTGGCACATGAATATTTAATTGATGAATACCGAATTGGGGATGTTGTGATTGGTGATCGTGTTTTAATCGGTGCAAATTCCACAATATTACCTGGTGTACATATTGGGGACGATGCAATCGTCTCCGCTGCAACTCTCGTGCATAAAGATGTTCCAGCAGGAAGTTTTGTCGGTGGAAATCCTATGAAGGTCATTTATTCAGCTGAAGAGATGGCCATACGTCGACAAACATAACTGGAAAGACCTCATGGAGAGATATAGCTCATCCATGGGGTTTTTTGCTCTGATAAGCGTATAATTTTGCGGATATTAAGAAAAGATATCATCTTGCAACATTGTTGGTGCAAGATGTGTTTTTCTAATATTGACGCCTCGTTTTATTTGCGTTAATATTAATTTTATTTCACCATAGTAGTATGCTAGTGAGTTAAAGTGAATTATCCATATTGAGGAAGTTGGGATGAGATGACACCGATAAGAAAATTCGAAAAACCTCTAGGTATGAGAGATTCTTTTCCATTAATGAATGAGAAAAAGGAGAAGGTACGTGACATTGGAAGACAATTCTTTCAAGCACGAGGCTATGATTTTATAAAAACACCAACCGTTGAATACTACGAGACCATTGGAAAGGCATCAGCCATTACAGATTCTTCCCTATTTAAATTGGTAGATCGTCAAGGTGAGACACTAGTTTTAAGACCTGATATGACGACCCCGATTGTTCGCGTTGCCACATCGAAATTATTGAAAGAACAAATTCCGTTGCGATTAGCCTATTTTGCCAATGTGTTTCGTGCACAAGAACATGAGGGCGGGAGACCTGCTGAATTTGAGCAAATGGGAATTGAGTTGATTGGAGATCAATCTGTTTATGCAGATGCAGAAATGATTATCACGGCTTCAGAATTTGTCCAGGAACTTGGGATAAATGAATATCGATTGACAGTTGGGCATGCAGGTCTGTTGCAATCCCTATTGGCACAAATGACGCAGTCTGAAGCACAAGAGAAAGAGTTACATAAATTGCTAGTAGAGAAGAATATGGTTGGATTTGAAGAAACAGTTCGCACATACGGGCTTTCAGAAGAAGAGGAAAACAACTTAATTGATTTCATAGGACAGGCTTCCAATGTTCAATCGATTGAACAGTTACAGCCGTTTATCGATGAAATGAATCATCAACAAATGAACATGTTTTCTTACCTGAATAACTTGTCATTGTTATTGGAGAATGCAAGTCTTTCAAGTATGGTGACATACGATTTAACATTAACAAGTGAGATGAGTTATTACACAGGGATGCTGTTCGAAGTGTTTGCAAGTGGATCTGGTTTTGTAGTTGGTAATGGAGGTCGTTACGATGGATTACTTGAAGAATTTAACTCAGACGTTGGGGCAACAGGATTTGGCTTGCGAGTCGATCGTCTGCTTGAAGTGATCAAACCATCGACAATACGTGAATCTCATACACTGCTCTTTTTCGATGAAGCTAATTACCTGGAAGCTGTCAAAGAAGCTGGAATGCTAAGAAGTCAAGGGATGCGCACAACTATCCAACATTTGAAAAGTGTTGAAGACCGACAAGCATTCCAAACTAACTTTACTGATGTACGATGGTTGATAGAAGGTGGTGGAACTAATGAGTGAACTGACGATTGCAATGCCAAAAGGACGAATTTTTGAAGAAGCATATGCATTGCTTCAAAAAGCGGGTTTTCAGTTACCTGACGATTTAGAGGAGTCACGAAAACTCATCGTCGAAGCTCCAGGTGAAAAAATCCGATTTATATTAGCGAAGCCAATGGATGTACCAGTTTATGTAGAACATGGAGTTGCGGATATCGGGATAGCAGGAAAGGATGTATTATTAGAACAGAATCGCAGTGTCCATGAATTACTGGATTTGAAAATCAGTACCTGTTACATCGCAACAGCTGGCTTACCAAATACAGTCTTAAGTGATATTGCACCGCGTGTGGCAACCAAGTATCCAGAAATTGCTTCTCACTTTTATAAAGAAAAAGGCGAGCAAGTCGAAATAATTGGATTAAATGGTTCGATTGAATTAGCACCAATGATTGGATTGGCTGATCGTATTGTTGATATCGTTTCAACTGGACGTACACTGGAGGAAAATGGATTAGTCGAGTATGAACATATTGTTGATGTGACATCGAGGTTAATTGCCAATCCCGTCAGTTACCGTTTGAAGAGTGAGCGGATTCGGGACATGGTCAAACGCTTAAAAGAGTCAATGGAATAGAGGAGAGTTCACATGGAAATTGTTTCTTTATCGAAAGATATTTCATTAAAACGGCCATTGGAAATGGGCAATGTGGAGCAAATGAAAACAGTGAAATTGGTATTGGCTGATGTGAAGAGTCGCGGGGACAAGGCTATCGCGGAATATAGCGAGAAATGGGACCGTGTTAAATTACAAAACTTCCGTGTTTCAAAAATAGAGATTGAAGATGCGAAGGCAAGATTTGATTTCGAACTTCAAGAGGATCTGGAAGAGGCTGCCCACAATATCCGTGTTTTTCATGAAAAGCAAAAGCGTTCTTCCTATGAAGTGGATGTGAAGAATGGATCGTTTATCGGTCAGCGCGTATCCCCCTTGGATGCTGTGGGTCTATACGTTCCAGGTGGCTCTGCTGCTTATCCATCGTCGGTATTGATGAATGTCATTCCGGCGCAAGTGGCAGGGGTGAAACGAATTGTGATCGTTTCTCCTCCGAACGATCAAGGTGCATTGCCGGATGCCGTGTTGGTCGCAGCATCCATCCTGGGAATTGAAGAGATTTATAAAATCGGGGGTGCGCAAGCGATTGCAGCACTTGCATATGGCACAGAAACAATCGAGCCGGTGGATAAAATAACCGGTCCAGGGAATATTTTTGTGGCGCTGGCGAAACGCGAAGTATTCGGGGAAGTCGCAATCGACATGATTGCAGGACCAAGTGAGATTGCCATCATTGCCGACGATACAGCCTATGCCGATGAAGTGGCAGCTGATTTGCTATCACAGGCGGAACATGATCCAATGGCCTGTCCAATACTAATGACACCAAGTGATTCTTTCGCACGTGAAGTAGCTCGAGAAGTGGAAAAGCAACTGAGTACGCTCCCACGTGAAAGGATTGCACGTGCAGCTGTCGAGAGATTCGGGAAAATATATGTCGCGGAAACAATTGCTGACATTGTGGAAGCGGTCAATAAGATTGCACCGGAGCATCTAGAAATCATGACAAATGAGCCGCACGAGATTGCACGACAAATTCGCCATGCGGGAGCGATCTTTATCGGTCGGTACAGTTCGGAACCCATTGGAGATTACTTCGCTGGTACAAATCACGTATTACCAACAAATAGTACAGCACGATTTTCCAGTCCGCTGTCAGTTGATGATTTCATTAAAAAAACAAGCATCATTTATTATTCGGAAGAATCATGGCAACAGCATGCACCAAAAATTGCACGTCTTGCGCGAATGGAAGGTTTGGAAGCCCATGCAAGAGCAATTGAATCAAGAGGATGGACAAAGGAGATGGACCAATCATGACACGCACAGCAACCATTGATCGAAAAACAAATGAAACACAAGTGAAAGTGGCGCTTCAATTAGACGGGGAAGGTCAAGCGACGATTGATACAGGAGTACCTTTTATGGATCATATGCTCGATTTATTTGTCAAGCATGGATTCTTTGATGCAACCATCCAAGCCACTGGGGATACACATATCGATGATCACCATACAACCGAAGATATCGGCATCGTTTTAGGGCAGGCAGTCAAGGAAGCGCTTGGAGATAAAAAAGGGATTCGCCGTTATGGAAATGCATTTGTGCCTATGGATGATGCAATGGCTCAAGTGGTCATTGATTGCTCGAACCGTCCGCATCTTGAATTCAGAGCTAAATTTCCAAATGAAAAAGTAGGCAATTTTGATACTGAACTTGTTCATGAGTTTTTATGGAAATTTGCACTTGAAGCACGTATGAATGTACACGTTATCGTTCACTATGGTCATAATACACACCATATGATTGAAGCGATATTCAAAGCTTTGGCAAGAGCACTCGATGAAGCGATCTCAATGGACCCACGTGTCAAGGGTGTACCATCTACGAAAGGGTTATTGACATGAAAATTGGTGTGATTGATTACGGGATGGGCAATTTATATAGCGTTGAACAAGCTTTGCTTCGACTGGATTGTGAAGTATTCATAACCTCAAATCTAGATACACTTGACCAAATGGATGGATACATATTGCCAGGCGTAGGTGCATACCCCGATGCGATGAGCCGCTTGAGTGAATTAGGGATAGATAACTATATAAAGCAACTCGCAAAAACCAATAAACCTTTACTCGGTATATGTTTGGGTATGCAACTTTTATATGAAAGCAGTCAGGAAAATGGTTTGACGGTCGGTCTGGGTATATTAACTGGCAACATCCAAAAGTTTGAAGGTACAGACTCGCAAAAGCAACGTGTGCGAATCCCGCATATGGGCTGGAATCCACTGTCTTTTACGCATCAACCAAAATGGCTACATGATCTTGAGAAAGAAGATTCAACACATGTATACTTTGTCCACTCTTACGTAGCTCAAAATACGCAAACTGACGAAGTGATAGCGAGTAGTACATATGCCGGACAATTCGTTCCTGGACTCGTTCAAAAAGACAATTTCACAGGAATGCAATTTCATCCTGAAAAGTCAGGGACGTTTGGAAAATACTTGTTAAACCAATGGGTTGGACAAGTCGGGGAATGGAGAGAACAAACATGACAGTGATTGAATTATATCCCGCTATTGATATGCGTGGAGGCAAATGTGTTCGATTGTTTAAAGGTGATTACAATCAAGAAACCATCTATGCAGACTCCCCTTTTGAAATGGCAAAATCATTTGCAAGCCAAGGTGCAAAATGGATTCATATGGTCGATTTGGACGGTGCCAAAGATGGCAAGCGAATTCACGATAAGGATGTCATCCGAGCAGCAACTGAGTTAGGTGTGAACGTTCAAATAGGTGGAGGAATACGGACTGAGGCAGATGTGAAACATTATCTCGAAAACGGAGTAACTCGCGTGATTATTGGGAGCTTGGCTATCCAACAACCGGAACTTGCCGTATCATTCATTGAAAAATTTGGCGCAGAGCGAATTGTAATTGGCTTGGATGCAAAAGACGGCATGGTCGCAACACACGGATGGCTGGAAACGTCTACAAAATCTGCCATTGAAGTTGGTCAATATTTCGCGAACCACGGTGCAAAAACCTTTGTTTTTACGGATATCGCAACAGATGGCACGCTAACTGGGCCCAATATAAAGGCGAACGAACTACTCGCTGAAGCTACGGGTGCTGAGGTGATTGTATCAGGTGGGATTAGTTCACTGGCGGACGTGAAAAATGTGGCAAAAGCAGCGAAGCAATCCTCCATTGGCGGAGTCATTATCGGAAAAGCCATATATGAAAATAGATTTACATTACCTGAGGCTTTGAAAGAGGTGTCTTCATGTTAACGAAGCGTATCATTCCATGCTTGGATGTAAAAGAAGGGCGCGTTGTCAAAGGCATTCAATTTGTGTCTTTGAGAGATGCTGGAGATCCGGTCGAACTTGCCAAGTTTTATGATGAACAAGGAGCGGATGAATTGGTTTTCCTGGATATTTCAGCTACGCATGAAGGAAAGGAAACAATGATTGATGTGGTTCGTCAGACCGCAGCTGAACTGGCCATCCCTTTTACAGTAGGTGGAGGAATACGGACACTCGAGGATATGAAGAGCATGTTACGTGCGGGTGCTGATAAAGTTTCAGTCAATTCCTCAGCGATTGAACGACCAGATTTAATAGCAGAAGGTGCGGCATTTTTCGGTTCACAATGCATTGTTGTGGCGATTGATGCAAAATGGTCGGAAGAAAATGATACATGGATGGTCTATACACATGGAGGCAGACGGGTAACAGATTGGTCAGTCGTGAAATGGGCTCAGGAAGCAACTCGTTTAGGTGCTGGGGAAATTCTGCTAACTTCAATGAATCAAGATGGAGAGAAGAGTGGATTTGATTTAGCCTTGACGAAAGCAGTCCGTGATGCAGTCCATGTGCCCGTGATTGCAAGTGGTGGTGCAGGGAATGCACAACATTTTTATGAGGTGTTTACAGAAGTGGATGCAGATGCAGCACTGGCAGCTTCTATATTTCATTACAAGGAAACAAGTGTGAAAGAAGTGAAAGGTATCTTGAGAGAAAAAGGAGTGGCGGTTAGATGACAACATACTTGATGGATTCCATAAAATTTGATGAACGAGGACTTGTACCTGTCGTGGTTCAGCATGCACAAACGAAAGAAGTGTTGACGGTAGCGTATATGAACCGTGAGTCACTTGAGAAAACAATAGAAACAAAAGAAACTTGGTTCTTTAGCCGTTCTCGCCAAGAGTTATGGAATAAAGGAGCAACAAGTGGAAATACTCAGCAAGTTGTTGCATTGCGTGCAGATTGTGATGATGATTCATTAGTAGTGGAAGTACTACCAAAAGGTCCAGCATGCCATACAGGTGAAAGTACTTGTTTTCATAAAGAAATCGTATCTCCCGATCAAGCTATTGGAAGCTTTGGGATATTAGCAGATTTAGTTCAAGTGATAGAAGAACGGGAAAAAACGATGCCTGAGGGTGCATACACCACATATTTATTTGAAAAAGGCATAGACAAGATTGGAAAAAAAGTCGGTGAAGAAGCAACGGAAGTGGTGATTGCCGCAAAAAACCGTGATGCAGAAGAATTGAAATGGGAAGCAGCCGATTTATTGTATCACTTATTGGTCCTGCTCCAAGAACAAAAAGTGGATTTATATGACGTGTTAGAAGTATTACAAAAACGACATGAGAGTAAATCATGAATCTCTGTGCTATAATGGGAAGATACTGAAAAGGGACCGTTTGTGTTCCTTTTTATTTTTTCGGAGGCATTAATTGGAGAAAAAACTCAAACTACAAGCAAATGAAAATATCGTCTCTTTCATACCGACAGGCGAATATTATTATCAAAAAGCGCTAAAAGCTCTTAACAGAGAACAATTTGAAAAAGCGCATAAATATTTAAGACGAGCAGCGGAACTGAGTCCTGATGATCCGCTTATTTTAATGCAATACGCTATTATCGAATCCGAAGTTGAAAACTATCCGCATGCACTTGAGTTATTGCAAAGTGCCCATAGTCTCGATCCGAATGAAACTGAAGTCATCTTTTTCCTTGCGGAAGTAAATGCCCATCTGGGTTTTCTTGCGGATGCCCACAAGTTTGCAAAAAAGTACGTGGAACTGGATATAAATGGTGCATACGCCGAAGAGGCAATGGAAATCATTGATTTCACGGATCAAGAAGACTGGAAATTGTTTGAAGATAATGATATCGGAAGCGAAATCTTAACAATCCAAGAAAAAGCAAGGCGAATGATGGAACAAGGGAACTTTGAAAAAGCCATCGAGATACTGGAAAATTTAATTGAAGAAAACCCTGACTTTTGGGCTGCCTTCAATAACCTAGCACTTGCTTATTTCTATGTTGGGGAAGTCGATCAAGCAAAAGCTTTACTTCATCAAGTATTAGAAAATAATACGGGCAATTTGCACGCCTTATGTAATCTAGCAGTGGTTCATTATTATGAAAAAAATGAACAAGAGCTAGATTATCTCTTGAAATTACTAAGTAAAATCCAACCATACATGTTGGAACACCGTTATAAATTAGGTGCCACTTTTGCTTTAGTCGGTCATTACGGCGACGCATATAAATGGTTACGCTCCTTGCAAAAACGAGGGTATGAAGGCGACCCAGGATTTTATTTTTGGTTATCGCATTCAGCATATTTCTCAGGTCATGAAGAAGCAGCTCGTCACTCTTGGAAGTTATTGCTTCAAATTGACCCTGACAAGAAAGGTCTTGAACCATGGGCTGGCCAAAAAGAAGGCGTTTCATTAACGGGTATGGAACATAACCGGGATTTCATTGTTGAAAAACTGGAAAATGCATATCGTAGCGAGCGTATGTTTGGTCTGTTTTTACTTGGCAAGACAGCTCATAAACAAGAGATTTTAGCTCATCCTGAATGGGTGAATGTCGAGACTTATTCAAGTATGGAAAAATGGTTATTGGCTCATTCCCTTGGTCATGATTTCGAAGCATCTCAACACGCAGAGCGCTCCTTTTTGCGAGCACTTGTCGCGACAGAAATATTATATGGAGAAAATCATCCTATAACAGTTGATGCGTCATTTATCTTTCAAATGTGGTTTGTTCTGATAGAACGTGCAATTGATAAAGGCTATGAATTTAAAAATCCGAAAGCACTAGCCGCAGCTGCGGACTATATGTTTAAATCCTCTCGCGCTCAAGGAATCACTAAAAAATCCTTTGCGGAAAAATATGGAGTTACTACACCGACAATTACGAAATATGTAAACGAGCTCATTCAGTTTTTGCCACTATTCGATGCGTAAGCAAAAAAGTTGAATGAGAATCATGAATCTTATACGATTTGTGAGAGAACAATGGGTATAGGAGGTTTTTACAATGACTGAAGAAAAAATTTATGATGTTGTGATTATCGGGGCAGGTCCCGCAGGTATGACAGCAGCAGTCTATACATCGCGCGGTAATTTATCGACTTTAATGATAGAGCGTGGAATTCCTGGCGGACAAATGGCCAATACAGAAGAAGTTGAAAATTATCCTGGTTTCGAACATATATTAGGACCGGAACTTTCAACTAAGATGTTTGATCATGCCAAAAAATTCGGTGCAGAATATGCATACGGAGACGTTCAAGAAATTATTGATGGCGAAGCTTTTAAAACAATAAAAGCTGGTGGTAAAGAATATAAAACACGTGCAATCATACTGACTACGGGTGCAGAATACAAAAAAATGGGCATTCCGGGTGAAAGTGAACTTGGCGGGCGCGGAGTAAGTTATTGCGCTGTCTGTGATGGCGCGTTCTTTAAAAACAAAGAACTGGTTGTCGTTGGAGGAGGGGACTCTGCGGTTGAGGAAGGCGTGTATTTAACTCGTTTTGCCAGTAAAGTAACAATCGTACACCGTCGTGATGAATTACGTGCACAAAAAATTCTTCAAGACCGTGCTTTTGCCAATGAAAAGATTGAGTTCATCTATAATCATACAGTAAAAGAAATCAACGACGAAAACGGCAAAGTGGGAAGCGTTACACTGAAATCTACGGTAGATGATTCACAACGTGAATTCAATGCAGACGGTGTATTTATATACATCGGTATGCTCCCACTAACAAAACCATTTGCAAACTTAGGTATCTTAAATGAAAATGGCTACATCGAAACAAACGAACAAATGGAAACAACAGTCCCGGGAATCTTTGCAGCAGGAGACGTTCGAGAAAAAACACTGCGTCAAATTGTGACAGCTACAGGTGACGGCAGTATTGCAGCGCAAGCGGCTCAACACTACATTGAAGAGTTGCATGAAAAATTAAGTGTCAAGTCTTAATTTTTAATCATTCTTTAATCCCTTTGTAATACGGTTGCAACATTTAAGGTGTATATTGAAGATAGTAAATTGACCCCCTTTTTATAGCAACATTTTGACAGGCTGCTTGTCGATGAAAATCGTCGAAGTAGCCTTTTTTTTGCTACGTTAATGTAAGTTATTGGCAGTGAAAAACAAATGAATGCATCTGCTCGTTGCATCCAATTCTAGCTCCAGACTACCCAACCTATTTACCTCATGATGGGCTTCACTCATTTCTTTTTTTATACTTTTGATAAGCGAACCCTCAAAGTTGTATAATGGAATAAGTGAGAATACAAGGATATGGAGTGTCGGATGTGCAACGTATAGCAAACTTAATCGTTATAAAAAATAATCAAGTACTTCTACTCAAGAAGCCCCGTAGAAACTGGTATGTAGCACCCGGTGGCAAAATGGAAGCGGGTGAGTCCATATACAGTGCGGCAATTCGAGAATTTCGAGAAGAAACAAACACAACGCCTGTAAATCCTCATTTAAAAGGCGTTTACACAATGGTTGTGCTGGATGAACATCAAGTTGAGAATGAGTGGATGCTATTTACATTTGTCGCTTATGATTTAGAAGGAATTCCCTTTGACGTAACGACGGAAGGTGTTCTAGAATGGCATCCGGTGGAAGCATTAGCTCACTTGCCAATGGCGGAAGGAGATCGCACAAATTTACAGTTTGCAGTCTCTGGCGCCGGCGTGCAATATGGAACATTTGTGTATACAACAGATTTCCAATTAATCAAGGAAGAAATCCAAGCGTCAAATGAGGGGGAAGTGCAATGATTGAAACACAACGGACTCAAGACGCAGAATTTGTCATTATTACCGGCATGTCTGGAGCGGGTAAAACAGTAGCCATTCAAAGTTTCGAGGATTTGGGATTTTTCTGTATTGATAATTTGCCACCAGCTCTATTAATGACGTTTTTAAAGTTAATGAAAGAATCTGGAAAAGATATGAACCGGATTGCCGCAGTTATGGATATGCGTGGTGGTGATTTATTCGATTCATTGATTGGTGCACTGGATGAACTAGCAAGACAAAACGTCGTTTCGCCCAAAATTTTATTTTTGGAAGCAGACGATGAAACACTGGTAAGACGATACAAAGAGACGCGACGTTCGCATCCCCTTGCGCCAGAGGGATTGCCATTGGAAGGAATTGCAAGGGAACGATTATTGCTTTCAGAGTTAAAAGGAAGGGCGCAGTTCCTTTACAATACGTCTAAATTAAAACCGAAAGGTCTTCGCGAAAAAATCCAAGCGGAATTTTCGTCAGATGGAAAGTCGACTTTCACGGTAAACGTCATGTCATTTGGATATAAACATGGTATGCCAATTGATGCCGACTTAGTTTTTGATGTGAGGTTCTTGCCAAACCCTTATTATATAGAAGAATTACGCTCAAAAACGGGTCTTGAATCGGAAGTGTCGGGATATGTATTGAAGTGGCCAGAAACACAGGTGCTAATAGCAAAGTTGGCTGATTTACTAACGTATATGATTCCACAATATAAACGTGAAGGAAAACGACAACTGGTTATTGCATTCGGATGTACAGGTGGGCAACATCGTTCTGTTACCTTGACGCAACATTTCGCAAATATGTTTCAAGAAGATTATCAAACCGTAATTACGCATCGAGATATTAATAATCATAGAGAGGGTTGATGGAATGGCACGTTCCAAACGCCGGAAGAGAATTGTAATTATCGGCGGGGGAACGGGTTTATCCACATTACTTCGAGGATTAAAGAAATTTCCCATCGATATTACTGCAATAGTAACTGTTGCGGATGATGGGGGAAGCTCAGGCCGACTTCGAGATGATTACGATATCCCGCCTCCGGGAGATATCCGGAAAGTAATGGCTGCTTTATCAGATGTAGAACCATTGGTAGAGGAAATGTTCCAATATCGTTTCAGTCAATCTGATGACTTAGGCGGACATTCACTAGGTAATTTAATGTTGACTGCATTAACAGATATTACGGGTGATTTTTCCCATGCAATTCGTGAGATGAGTCGTGTACTCAATGTGCATGGCAAGATTTTGCCGGCCGCCAATCAGCGCATTACGCTGCATGCAGAACTCGAAGATGGCACAATTGTGACTGGGGAATCAAAAATACCTACTTACAATCAACGAATTCAACGAGTATTTTTAACACCGAATGATGTGAAACCGCTTCCGGATACAGTTAAGGCAATTCAAAAAGCTGATTTACTCGTATTTGGGCCAGGAAGTTTATATACTAGTATTTTACCCAATTTATTAGTTCAAGATATTCAAAAAGCTATTTTACAATCTAAAGCACCAAATGTATATATTTGTAACCTAATGACGCAAGCGGGGGAAACACATAATTACTCTGCCGCTGATCATGTTCGTGCATTGATGGCCCATATGGGTGCACCATTCATTCAAACGATTTTACTGAATACCGACGAAGTGCCTTTGTCCGTTCAAAAAATCTATGAACAAGAACAATCAAAGCCGGTAAGTTATGATGAGACGCTATTAACTCAATTAGGAATAACAGTGGTTAAAAAAGATATCGCGACTATACAGGACGGGGCCATGCGACATGAAGCAACCAAGGTTGCACAATGGCTTGTCCAATACGCGGAGGATAGAGAAGATGCGATAAAGCAACAGTCTATCTAATATTCGCGCGAAAGGGGGAATAGTTATGTCATTTGCATCTGAAACAAAAAAAGAAATGACGCAAGCTGACATAATTCCTTGTTGTGCTAAAGCAGAGTTATCTGCACTCATTCGTATGAATGGTGCACTTTCATTTGCCAATCGGAGTTTAAGTTTAGACGTTCAAACAGAGAATGCTGCCATCGCTAGACGTTTATATACATTAATGAAGCAACTATATCCATACCAAGTGGAGCTATTGGTACGAAAAAAGATGCGCTTAAAGAAAAATAATGTGTATATCTGTCGTGTGCGTGACGGCGCAAAAGCTTTGCTGGAAGATCTTAAAATTATTTCAGAAGATTTTCAATTTAATCATACAATCTCACCGGAATTGGTCAAGAAGAATTGCTGTAAGCGTGCGTATCTTCGAGGTGCATTTTTAGCGGGTGGATCAGTAAATAATCCCGAGACTTCCGCCTATCATTTGGAAGTTTATTCGTTATATAAAGATCACAGTGAGGCTCTTGTAGACTTGATGAATGGGTATGGGCTGAACGCAAAAACGATTGAACGCAAAAAAGGATTTGTGTCGTATTTAAAAGAAGCTGAAAAAATATCGGATTTTTTAAGCATAACTGGTGCACACTATGCATTACTGAAATTTGAGGACGTCCGAATTGTACGAGATATGAGAAATAGTGTAAATCGACTCGTGAATTGTGAAACAGCGAATTTAAACAAAACAATTGGTGCAGCTGTTCGTCAAGTTGAAAACATTCGTTATATTGATAACGCCATTGGTATAGATCAATTGCCGGAGAAGTTGAGAGAAGTAGCTCGTCTTCGAGTTGAATACCAAGACGTTACGTTAAAAGAGCTCGGCGAGATGGTATCGGCAGGCACTGTTAGTAAATCTGGCATCAATCATCGATTGCGTAAACTAGATGAAATTGCTGATGGACTTCGCGGTGGCGTAGCTTACGATAAAGTGAAAAGATAGTTGTCCAGACAGTCAAATTCAGCTAACATTAGTAGCAATACATGAACGGAAAAGCTTAGGGGGCATAAAGATATGGTGGAACAACAAGTAAAGGTAGAACTGAAGTCCGGATTGCAGGCACGACAAGCTGCTCTTTTTGTGCAAGATGCAAATCGATATCAAGCGGATGTATATTTACAAAAAGACGAGAAAAAAGTAAATGCCAAAAGTATCATGGGCATCATGAGTTTAGCTATTAGTAAAGGTTCCACAGTTATCATTAGTGCTGAAGGTTCTGATGAGGAGCAAGCGGTAGCAGGATTAATTGAAATGATTCAAAAAGAAGAATAGTAAATAAAAAACCTCCGACCGCGCAGTCGAAGGTTTTTTATTTACACTATATAATGAATATTACAAGAAGAAAGTCTAAATTTGGGGTGAAACCATTGTTCATTCAACAACCTTTTGATGAGTTCCTAGGATTGCAATATGAAAGAGTAAATGAAACAAGCATAAAAGTGACCCTTCCAATACAACCCTTATTATTGAATACTGTGGGTGTTGTTCATGGGGGCATTATTTCCTCATTAGCTGATGTTGCCATGTGTAATACATTTGAAGTAGATGAAAATAATAAGCAAACGGTTGTAACAGTAGATCTTAAGATGACGTTTATTAAGAAAGCGATGGGGAATTTTTTGATTGCGAATGCATTTAAAATAAAAAAAGGCAAAACACTCAGTCATGCAGACTGTTTAATTTATGATGAGAACAATAATTTAGTTGCAAAAGCGACCGGGATTTTCGCAAATTGTTAAGATTGAATTAGGTAATGTCTGTATATCAGAAGGTGTTTAGTGGTTATTATAGGAAGTATAAGGTCGGATTAATGTAAAAAAAGCCGTGTCAACGGGTATACACGTTGATACGGCTTTCTTTCAGTACGCCCTCGGCGAGAATCGAACTCACATCTAAAGCTTCGGAGGCTCACGTGTTATCCATTACACCACGAGGACAAGCGACTTTATTATTATACAAAAAGAAGGCAAACAATTCAACTAAACTTTTTTGTGCGTAATATTTGACCTTCCTTGACCAACTTGTATATGATAAAGGAACAACTGAGAACCACATATGAAACTCAGGATGTAAAAAATTAATTTATGCTCGAAGGAGGCAATTTCAGTGAATTTAATTCCTACAGTAATTGAACAAACAAGCCGCGGAGAACGCGCTTACGACATCTACTCACGTTTATTAAAAGACCGGGTAATCATGCTTGGAAGTGCTATTGACGACAATGTCGCTAACTCACTCGTTGCACAATTACTTTTCCTGGAAGCTGAAGATCCAGAGAAGGATATTTCAATTTATATTAACAGCCCAGGTGGAAGTATCACAGCGGGAATGGCGATTTATGACACGATGCAGTTCATTAAACCGGATGTTCAAACTATTTGTATCGGGATGGCAGCTTCAATGGGTTCTTTCTTACTAGCAGCTGGAACAAAAGGTAAGCGTTATTCATTACCAAATGCAGAAGTTATGATTCACCAACCACTTGGTGGAGCTCAAGGTCAAGCGACTGAAATTGAAATCGCTGCAAAACGTATTTTATTCTTGCGTGAAAAATTGAATGGTATTTTAGCAGAACGTACTGGTCAATCAATTGAAGTAATTGGGAGAGATACAGACCGCGATAATTTCATGACAGCAGAACGTGCTAAAGAATACGGATTAATTGATCATATTATTTCACGTAGTGATTTAAAAAAGGCATAAAACACAAAAGCTACAGTGACTGTTCATAAGTCACTGTAGCTTTTTTGGTATGATTAATTCATCAAAGAGCATGACTTGAAAGGGATGCATGATTATATGAAAGTGCAATTTTACTCGAGACCAAATTGTCCATTATGCGAAGAGGCTCGGTTAATGCTTCAACTTGTGAATGAAGATGTGGAATTAGAAATTGAAGAAATAAATATTGAAGAAGATGATCATATTCATGAGAAGTACTTGCTTCGTATTCCGGTCATTGTTAGTAATGGAGAAGTAGTTCAAGAAGGTCGTATTGATTATCCTACTTTGTTAGAGGCGTTTACCAGCTAAATTGTTAATCAGCATAAGGAGACACAGCATGCCCCATTTCGGGGAGCTGTGTCTTTTTTGTTGCACTATTTCAGAAAACAGAGTATATTAATAATATAAGTGGGACATAAATAGTTACAGTGGGACAAAAAATGTCCCAATACTTTTGAGAAGGAGAATGCAATGGAACAATTATTAGGTGCACAACAATTATTGTTACCGGAAATGACATCTCTTCTCCAGAAAAGATACAGGATTTTATTGACGATTCACATATCTTCAGGAATTGGACGCCGAGCTCTTGGTGACATTGTTCACTTAACTGAACGGGAAACTAGGCGAGAGTCTGACATACTCCGAGCGCAAGGGTTAATTAATGTTCTTACTGGCGGGATGGTGATTACTCAAGAAGGTATAGATGTATTAACTATATTGAAGGATTTAGTGCATGAATGGTCGGGATCGACGGACATGGAAAAACAACTTGAACAAACTTTCAATCTGGCTCGTGTGATTATCGTTCCAGGTGACACTGAAACCGAAAATACAGCTAAATCCTTACTGGGCCAGGAAGCAGCAAAACAACTGGAACTCTTTTCAAATGAACAGGATATTGTAGCGGTAACGGGCGGAAGCACGATTGCACAAATCGCGAATCACTTGTCAGTGCATATCAAACCAAAAAACTTGGTGTTTGTGGCTGCCCGTGGTGGGATTGGGAATAATGCGGAGTTGCAGGCGAACAATATCTCCGCTTCATTTGCCAAACAAGCTAGCGGGACTTCAAGAACCCTGTATCTACCAGATCATCTAAGTGAAGCTGCATACACGGCAATGATTAAAGAACCTGTTATTAAAGAGATGATGGATTTATACGATCGGACGAATATCGTCATTCATGGAATAGGCGATGCGAAAGAAATGGCAAGACGCCGAAACTCAAGCGACGATGAATTGACGAAAATTATTGAAGCAAAAGCTGTTGGTGAGGCATTTGGCTATTATTTTAACGAACAAGGTGAAGCGGTTCATCGTATTCGAACGGTGGGTATACAATTAAAGCAACTGGAGCATGTTAAACATTTAATTGCGGTTGCAGGTGGAGCATCCAAAGCATCCGCAATTTTATCTTATTTAAAACATGCGCCCGAACAAACGGTATTGATTACCGATGAAGGGGCAGCGAAAAAAATAATACAATTATTGAGTAACGAAAACTAGGAGGAATTATAAATGACTTTAAAAATGGCGATCAATGGATTTGGACGTATTGGACGTATTGTTTTCCGTGAAGCATTAAAAAAAGGCGAAGTAGAAGTGGTAGCAATCAATGATTTAACAGATGCGGCAATGTTAGCGCATTTACTGAAGTATGATTCAGTGCACGGGATTTTTGATGCTGAAATTTCTTCAGAAGATAATAACTTGATTGTTAATGGCAAGAAAGTACGCGTGTACGCCGAAAAGGATCCATCGGCTTTACCATGGGAAGAACTTGGAATTGATATTGTAATTGAGTCAACAGGAATTTTCCGCGATAACGAATCTGCAGGGAAACACTTGGAAGCGGGAGCGAAAAGAGTAATCGTTTCTTCACCAGGGAAAAGTGGAATGCCAACATTTGTTATGGGTGTAAATCATGAAACCTACAATCCTGAAACAGATCATGTCGTATCGAACGCTTCATGTACAACAAACTGTTTGGCACCTGTGGCAAAAGTACTTCATGAAAACTTTGGAATTAAGCGTGGGATGATGACAACTATCCATTCTTACACAAATGACCAACGGATTCTAGATTTGCCTCATGAAGATTACCGTCGTGCACGTGCAGCAACTGAATCGATGATTCCAACAACAACAGGTGCAGCTGCGGCGGTTTCAAAAGTACTTCCTGAGTTGAAAGGTAAATTGGATGGTATGGCAGTACGTGTGCCGACTCCTAACGTATCACTTGTTGACTTAGTTGCAGAATTTGAAAAAGAGGCAACTGTCGAAGAAGTAAACGCAGCACTTAAATCAGCTTCTGAAAACGAGTTAAAAGGATTCTTACAATACAACGAACTTCCACTAGTTTCACGTGATTATAATGGAAACACGGCTTCGTCAACTGTTGACGGACTATCGACAATGGTTCTTGAAGGTAGTTTAGTGAAAGTATTGTCTTGGTACGACAACGAATCAGGCTACTCTGCACGTTGTATCGACTTAGCTTTACACATGTACAAAAAAGGTTTGTAAATATTAGCGAATAAGTGCGACAACCTCTATAATGGAGTTGGGTAAAAGGAACGGAGGATACCCTCCGTTCCTTATTTTTTGATATCTTATGATGTCTAGCTCCAAGCTCCAGCCCGCACCTAAGCTTGGGCCCACACGACGTGGGTCATGAGGGCTTTGCGACAGGACGTCGCGATTTTAGCCTTGCAGGCCCTCATGCGAAAGCAGGCTTTCGAATCGGACCTTCCATCGCCGGTGTCGGGCTAAAGCGGCGCTTTACGCTTTTCTAATTTTGAAGGAGGATTTCTTCATGAAACCAAAACAGACAATGCAACAAATAGACGTAGCAGGCAAGCGAGTATTTTGTCGTGTGGATTTTAACGTCCCAATGGAAAACGGTAAAATTACGGATGATACACGTATCCGTGCAGCACTCCCGACCATTAAACTATTAGTGGGAAATGGTGCAAAAGTGATTTTGGCGAGCCATATGGGCCGTCCTAAAGGAGAAGTTCACGAAGACATGCGCTTGACAGCTGTTGGTGAACATTTGAGTGAGCTATTACATAAACCTGTTCAAAAATTAAACGAGTCGATTGGCGAATCTGTTGAGCAAGCAATCGCTGGCATGGAATCAGGAGACATTGTGTTATTGGAAAATGTCCGATTCCACAAAGGGGAAGAGAAGAACGATTCAGATTTAGCGGAGCAGTTTGCAAAACTGGCCGACGTATACGTAAATGATGCCTTTGGGGCAGCACACCGTGCTCATGCCTCAACAGAAGGGATTGCAAAACATATTCCGGCTGTTTCTGGTTTATTAATGGAGAAAGAACTGGATGTATTAGGGAAAGCATTATCAGAACCAGAACGTCCATTTACCGCTATTATTGGTGGTGCAAAAGTTAAAGACAAGATTGGTGTCATTGATCATTTATTAGACAAAGTGGACAATCTAATTATCGGTGGTGGTTTGTCTTATACGTTTGCAAAGGCTCAAGGCTACGGGATTGGAAAATCGTTAGTAGAAGAGGATAAAATTGATTTAGCTAAATCATTTATTGAAAAAGCAAAATCAAAAGGCGTGAATCTTTTGTTGCCAATCGATGCAGTCGTAGCGAGTGAATTTTCTCAAGAGGCTGATACGAAAGTAGTCGATATCGATTCAATTCCTGCTGATTGGATGGGACTTGATATTGGCCCTAAAACAACAGCTCAATATGCAGATGTTATTAGCAACTCAAAATTAATTATTTGGAATGGACCAATGGGTGTATTTGAAATGGCGCCATTTGCGGACGGTACGAAAGGTGTTGCAAACGCAATGGCGACGACGAAAGCATATACCGTTATTGGCGGTGGTGATTCCGCTGCGGCTGTTGAAAAATTTGAAGTTGCTGACAAAATGGATCATATTTCTACTGGTGGTGGAGCTTCTCTTGAATTTATGGAAGGCAAGGACTTACCAGGTGTAGTCGCTTTGAACGATCAAAACTAAGGAGGAATTTGCATGCGAAAACCAATCATTGCAGGTAACTGGAAAATGTACAAAACACTGTCTGAAGCAAAACAATTTGCAGAAGAAGTGAAAGGTTTAGCGCCAGATCCTGTGAAAGTGGATACGGTTCTATGTGCACCGGCATTATTTCTTGACCAATTAGCACAAGTTGTCACAGATTCCCCGGTGTATGTAGGTGCACAAACGATGCACTTTGAATCAGAAGGTGCTTTTACTGGTGAAGTAAGTCCAGTTCAACTAGCAGACCTAGGCGTTGATTTCGTCATTTTGGGACATTCGGAACGTCGAGAATACTTCAATGAAACAGACGAAGCGGTCAATAAAAAAGTGCATGCAGCTTTTAAAAATTATTTAATCCCAATCATTTGTGTTGGTGAAACGCTAGAAGAGCGTGAAGCGGGCAACACAGCGTCAAAAGTTGAAGGTCAAGTAGAAAAGGCTCTTGCTAATTTATCAGAAGATCAAGTGAAACGAGCTGTCATTGCTTATGAACCAATTTGGGCAATTGGTTCTGGTAAAACAGCAACCTCTGAAGACGCCAATGAAGTTTGTGGAGCAATTCGTACAAAAGTGGAGTCATTATTTGGAAAAAATGTTGCAGACGAAGTTCGCATTCAGTACGGTGGCTCAGTGAAGGCAGAAAATATCAAGGAATTATTATCAATGGAGCATATTGATGGAGCACTGGTTGGTGGTGCTAGTTTACAACCAGCATCGTTCTTGAAATTACTGGAGGCGGGTGCAAATGCCTAAAACACCCGTAGCTTTAATTATTTTAGATGGCTTTGCGTTAAGAAACGAAACTTTTGGCAATGCGGTAGCACACGCAAATAAGCCGAATTTCGATCGATACTGGAATCAATTTCCTCATGCATCTCTTATTGCTTCTGGAGAAGAAGTAGGATTGCCACAAGGTCAAATGGGTAATTCAGAAGTGGGTCATTTAAATATTGGTGCAGGAAGGATTGTCTATCAAAATTTAACCCGTATTAATAAATCAATCCGTGAGGAAGATTTCTATCAGAACACGGCACTATTGGAAGCGATTGCGCACGTAAAAGCGAACGGATCTAAGTTGCATCTAATGGGACTCTTATCTGACGGTGGTGTACATTCACATTACTTGCATCTGTTCGCACTCTTGAAATTGGCAAAATTGCATGGTGTTGAAGACGTGTTTTTACATGGTTTCTTGGATGGCCGAGATGTTGGACCGAGCACCGCCATTTCTTTCATTGAGGAAACAGAACGCCAGATGATCGAGATCGGAGTAGGAAGGTTTGCATCGATTAGTGGTCGCTATTATGCCATGGACCGTGATCGACGTTGGGAAAGAGTGGAACAAACATATCATGCACTTGTTGATGGTGTTGGTGGAACGGCAAGTTCTGCTTTAGCTGGAGTTCAGGATTCCTATGAACGAGGAGTAACGGATGAATTTGTTCTGCCATTTACAATCGGGGAAAACGGACAACCAGTTGCCACAATTGATTCCGACGATGCAGTCATTTTCTTCAACTTTAGACCGGACCGTGCGATTCAATTATCGACTGTTTTTACGAATTCAAGTTGTGAAGCTTTCCCGCTTAGTCCAAAGCATCCGAACAACCTGAAGTTTGTTACGTTCACCACTTATAGTGACGAAGTAATGGCAACCGTTGCCTATGAAAGTGACAATTTGGTCAATACAATTGGGGAAGTACTCGCTTCAAATGGTAAAACACAACTGCGAATAGCAGAAACTGAAAAATATCCTCATGTCACCTTTTTCATGAGTGGGGGCAGGGAAGAACGTTTTCCAGGAGAAGAACGAATCCTAATCAATTCACCGAAAGTGGCTACATATGATTTGCAGCCGGAAATGAGCGCTTATGAAGTGACAAATGAGTTGCTGATTGCCATTGAATCCAATCAATTTGACGGAATACTATTAAACTTTGCCAATCCAGACATGGTAGGACATAGCGGGATGCTGGCACCGACCATTCGTGCAATTGAAGTAGTAGACGAATGTTTGGGACGCATTGTCGATGCAATACTGGAAAAAGGTGGGGCAGCAATTATTACTGCAGATCATGGCAATTCCGATGAAGTTGTGACAATTGATGGGCAACCAATGACTGCCCATACGACGAATCCGGTTCCAGTCATAGTGACGAAAGAAGGAATACGTTTGCGTGACAATGGGATTTTAGCTGATTTAGCACCAACCATGTTACACTTATTAGGGATTATGCAACCACCTGAAATGACAGGTAAAACACTACTGAAAGCTGAGGAGATATAAACCATGCCAATTATTACACATTTAGAAGCTCGTGAAGTACTAGATTCTCGCGGGAATCCAACAGTTGAAGTTGAAGTATTCACAGAAAGCGGCTCATTCGGTCGCGCAATCGTACCTTCAGGTGCTTCCACTGGTGAATATGAAGCAGTAGAGCTTCGTGATGGTGACAAGGATCGTTACCTTGGTAAAGGTGTGTTAAAGGCTGTAGAGAACGTGAACGATCTAATTGCAGCAGAACTTGAGGAAGCTTATTCTGTGCTAGATCAAGTTGCGATTGATAAAGCAATGATTGAACTTGATGGCACGGAAAACAAAGGGAAATTGGGCGCCAACGCAATTCTTGGTGTATCAATGGCGGTTGCACATGCAGCGGCAGATTACTTAGACATTCCTTTGTATCAATACCTGGGTGGCTTTAACGCGAAACAACTGCCAGTTCCAATGATGAATATCTTGAACGGTGGAGCACATGCGGATAACAATGTTGATATTCAGGAATTCATGGTTATGCCAGTCGGTGCAAAAACTTTCCGTCATGCTTTACGTATGGGTGCGGAAATTTTCCACAGCTTAAAATCAGTCTTGAAAGAAAAAGGCTTAAACACTGCTGTTGGTGATGAGGGTGGATTTGCACCAAACTTAGCTTCAAACGAAGAAGCAATTACAACCATTTTGACAGCGATTGAAAAAGCAGGTTACAAACCAGGCGAAGAAATTTTGCTTGCAATGGATGTGGCTTCTTCTGAATTCTTCAATAAAGAAGATGGCAAATATCACCTATCTGGTGAAGGCATTGTGAAAACATCAGAAGAAATGGTGAACTGGTACGCAGAGCTTTGCGACAAATACCCAATCGTTTCAATTGAAGATGGCTTGGATGAAAATGACTGGGCTGGCCACAAATTATTGACTGAACGTTTAGGCGATCGTGTTCAACTTGTGGGAGATGATTTATTTGTTACGAACACTACGAAACTTTCTAGAGGGATTGAAGAAGGTGTTGGTAACTCAATCTTAATCAAAGTTAACCAAATTGGTACATTAACAGAAACATTCGACGCGATTGAAATGGCAAAACGTGCGGGTTACACGACCGTGATTTCTCATCGCTCTGGTGAATCTGAAGATGCAACGATTGCTGATATCGCAGTTGCAACAAATGCGGGGCAAATCAAGACGGGTGCACCTTCTCGTTCAGACCGCGTTGCAAAATACAACCAATTACTTCGTATTGAAGACCAACTGTATGATACAGCTCAATACTTGGGAATGAAAACTTTCTATAACTTAAAAAAATAAGTTGAAAAGCCGCCCGCGATAATTTGGTCGTGGGCGGCTTTTATTTTAGTGTAAATACTTACATAATTAATCGAATGAAAAGAAACTATTAGATAAACTATTCAATGATTCTACTTCATTTATTTCGATTTCGCCTTCCATGTAGTATGGTAAATGACTAAATCGATGTAAGAGTAGGAGTTGCATTAATCTAATTCTTAATTCTCCGTTCAATTCCAAACCATATCCTTCAAAAAATGCTCGGGTTAAATTTTCTTCTTTATAATAGTTAAATAAAATCGGACCTAGCAAATCATATGTGGATTCACCTATAAAACAATCTGCAAAATCGATTAAACCTGTTAATGTCCACTGACCATCGACTTGACTGACCATCAGGTTAAATGGAGTGTATTCCCCAGTTAATAATACCGATTCACCAGTAGGTTTAAATGTGGAAACGTAATTCGTAACTTCATTGACTAAAATAGCAGATAGACCTGTTTTCTCATGATGACGATGTACCTGTTCTTTTTGCCTCATAATCCATTCATCAAATGAACGATCTAGATTCTTATAAATACTTACATCCAATTGATGCATTTGTTTGATTAACTTGCCCAAATCACTCGCTAAAGCGATACGCTCATATTTTGACATCACTTGCCACACGTCAATTAGTAATTCGCCAGGTACACGTGACATTAAGAAAAAGTGCCAACCATCAAAATTACCTTTTCTAAGTATCCGGGGAACTTGAATCTCTACTTTTGACCAGTCCGTTTTTTCAAGCACATCCGTTTCAATAAAGAATTCCATTGAATCAAATGGAGCAAATAACTTCAATACTAATTGATCATCAACTTCATATACGATATTACCACCCATTGGAAAACGACTGAATGATTGGTAGTGAATATTTTCTAATCTTAATATATTTTCAACTACCTTATTCCAGAAGGAATGATTTTTATGCTTTTCCACAAATTCTTCATGTGTCATTTTATTTATCATGATGCTTTTCGTCCTTTCTCGTCTAAATACACCCTATTTTAACAAATTATCTGACACCCTTCTCAATCTATTTCCTTCAACTTGTTGTACTTGTCTCTATTATTTGGTAAAATAGTTCTTGTTGTGATGTTTCTGATCAGGAGGTGGAACAAATGTCTACGTTATTATTGACTTTACTTGTCATCGTATCGATAGCATTAATCGTTGTTGTGTTGTTACAATCAGGGAAAAGTGCAGGTTTATCAGGCGCCATCTCTGGAGGAGCTGAGCAACTTTTCGGGAAGCAAAAAGCAAGAGGAATGGATCTTGTATTGCACCGAGCTACGATTGTACTAGCTGTTTTATTTTTCATTTTGGCTATTGCTGTAACAAAAATATAATCAACATAAACAAACCGCCTGACCGATTGAACTGGTTAGGCGTTTTCTTTTATTCATGTCTAGTTCCCAAGCGCCAGCCTGCACCTAAGCTTGGGCCCACACGACGTCGCGGGTTTAGCCTGGAAGGCCCTCATGCGAAAGCAAGCTTTCGCATGAGGGCCTTCCAACGCCGGCGTCAGGCTTAACGTGGCACTTTATACTTTTATTATTACATGGAGGTTTTTTGAATGCGAATCGCGCAACCCAAACCGTTCTTTTTTGAAGCGGGTAAAAGAGCCGTACTCTTATTACACGGATTTACAGGGAATTCGTCAGATGTACGTATGCTTGGACGATTTTTAGAGAAAAATGGATATACATCACTTGCGCCTCATTATAAAGGTCATGGTGTCCCACCAGAAGAATTAATACATACAGGTCCATCAGATTGGTGGAAAGACGTTATGCGAGGCTATGATCAATTGAAATCAGCGGGATATGAAGAAATTGCAGTAGCTGGTTTGTCATTAGGTGGTGTCTTTTCGCTTAAATTAGGGTATACAGTTCCTGTCAAAGGAATTGTAACGATGTGTGCACCGATGACGATGAAAACAACGGAGCTCATGTTTGAGGGTGTATTGAAATATGCACGTGATTACAAACGTTATGAAGGAAAAGACACATCACATATCGAAGAAGAAGTAGAAGAACTACAGAAACAGTCGATGGAAGGTTTATCGGATTTACGGAAACTTATCTATGATGTTCGTAATCATATCGATCATGTTTATGCACCACTTTTTGCTGTTCAAGGACGTCAAGATACGGTCATTGATGTGAATTCGGCTAATATCATTCATGACGAGGTCGAATCATTTGAGAAACAAATTAAATGGTATGAAAAATCCGGTCATGTGATTACACTTGATCAAGAGAAAGAACAGCTACATGAAGACATATTAGAATTTTTACAGTCATTGGAGTGGCAGGTGTAAAACCTGCCATTCTAGCACACGCTGTGAGAAGGAGGGATGTAAGATGGAACAAACATTAGAAGAACAATTATTCGCACTTTTGCGAGAAGAAGATTATAAACCGATGACAGTTCAAGAGTTGGAAGCAAGACTTGGACTGGAATATTCGGAGGAATTCAAGGAATTAGTGAAGACGCTTACTCGATTGGAAGAACAAGGACGTGTTATTCGGTCGAGGTCGAATCGATATGGACTTCCTGAACAAATGAATTTACTTCTTGGTAAGTTCATTGGACATCCACGTGGATTTGGATTTGTATCCCCTGCAGAACAAGGCATGGATGACGTATTCATTCCGCCAACAGATATCAATGGGGCAATGAATGGCGATACTGTACTAGTACGTGTATCAAGCGTGAGTGCTGGCGATAGACGAGAAGGCACCATTACAAAGATTATCGAACGAGGCATTTCAAAAGTAGTGGGACAGTTCCAGGATAATAAAGGATTCGGATTTGTTCTTCCTGACGATAAAAAAATCTCAATGGATATTTTCATTGCAAAAGAAGATACGCTTGGCGCAATTGATGGCCATAAAGTTGTAGTGGAAATAACAGGTTGGCCAGAAGGACGTAAATCAGCGACTGGTATGGTTACGCAAATTCTCGGTCACAAAAATGACCCGGGTGTCGATATTTTATCGATCATTCATAAACATGGAATTGAAACGGAATTTCCACAGGCTGTTATTGATCAAGCAAACAGTGTGCCCGATGAAATAGCGGAAGCTGACTTAGAAGGACGTCGCGATCTTCGAAATGAAGTCATCGTGACCATTGATGGTGCAGATGCAAAAGACTTGGATGACGCCGTTACAGTAACAAAGAATCCAGATGGAACCTATAAACTAGGAGTACATATTGCCGATGTCAGTCACTATGTAACAGAGGATTCACCAATTGATACGGAAGCATATGACCGTGCAACAAGTGTTTACTTAACCGATCGCGTAATTCCAATGATTCCACATCGTTTATCTAACGGTATTTGTTCATTAAACCCACAAGTGGACCGTTTAACACTGTCATGTGAAATGGTTATTGATGGAAGCGGGAAAGTTGTTTCACACGAGATTTTCCAAAGTGTCATCAAGACAACAGAACGTATGACGTATACAGATGTTTACAAAATTGTGGAAGAAAAAGATGAAGCACTCATTGAACGGTACCGTGATTTAGTGCCGATGTTCGAGTTGATGGTTGAACTTGCTGCAATATTACGAGAAAAACGTGCCGATCGTGGAGCAATTGATTTTGATTTTAAAGAATCGAAAGTTCTTGTTGATGATGAAGGCTGGCCAACTGAAGTTGTTATTCGCGAACGAACAGTAGCCGAACGCTTAATCGAAGAATTCATGTTGGCTGCCAATGAAACTGTGGCAGAACATTTCCATTGGATGGACGTACCGTTCATTTACCGAATTCATGAAGATCCTAAACCTGAGAAGCTGCAACGTTTCTTCGAATTTATTACGAATTTCGGTATTGTGGTAAAAGGATCTGGTAATGAAATTCATCCACGTGCGCTGCAGGAAATCGTCGAGTCAATTGAAGGTTTGCCAGAAGAACCAGTTATTTCAACGATGATGCTTCGTTCCATGCAACAAGCGAAATATTATGCTGAAAGTTTGGGACATTTCGGTTTATCAACTGAATATTATACGCATTTCACATCCCCGATTCGTAGGTATCCAGATTTAATCGTTCATCGTTTAATTCGCACATATTTAATTAATGGTGATGTTTCGCAACCAACAATCGCGCATTGGGGAGCGGTTATGGATGAAATTGCGGACCATACATCTAGCCGTGAACGTAGAGCAGTGGATGCGGAACGTGATACGGATTCATTGAAAAAAGCACAATTCATGGCCGACAAAATCGGTGAGGAATTTGAAGGGATTGTCAGCTCAGTTACAAACTTTGGAATGTTCATTGAACTTCCAAATACCATTGAAGGTCTTGTCCATGTAAGCAATATGACAGATGATTATTATCGATTCGATGATCGTCAAATGATGATGATAGGTGAAAGAGCAGGGAAACAATACCGAATTGGGGATGAAGTAACTGTTCGAGTCACCTCTGTAAAACCTGAAGAATCGGCGATTGATTTTGAAATTGTAGGAATGGTTAAATCCTTCAATCGTCCACGCAAAGAGACGCCAAAAGTGATTCATGCAAGACGTAAGGAGGGGGCTAGTAAAAAAACCTCCGATAAATCAAGTCCTGGTCCGAAAAAAGGCGTGAAGCAAAAGAAAAAGTTTTATGAAGAAATTGCAAAAAAACAGAAAAACGGCCGTAAGCGTAAGAAAAAGTAAATACAAAGAGCGGCGTATAGCCGCTCTTTTCTAAACAGCGAGGTGTAAACAGAATGCCAAAAGGCGATGGGAAAGTTGTTGCTCAAAATAAAAAAGCGAATCATGACTATTTTATAGAAGAAACAATCGAAGCCGGAATTGTCCTTCAAGGAACGGAAGTGAAGTCCATTCGTAAAGGAAAAGTACAATTAAAGGATGCATTTGTCCGAATTCGTAATAATGAAGCATGGATCTCAAATATGCACATCAGTCCATATGAGCAAGGCAACCGGTTTAACCATGAGCCGCTACGCTCACGAAAGTTGTTGCTTCATAAGAAGCAAATTAATGAGTTGATCGGCCTTTCAAAACAGGACGGTTTCTCTATCATACCAATCAAGATGTACTTAAAAGATGGCTTTGCAAAAGTATTAATCGGATTGGGTAAAGGGAAGAAGAACTACGATAAACGTGACGTTTTAAGGAAAAAAGAAGCGAAGCGCGATATCGAACGTGCATTCAAATCCCGCAACCAGGAATAATATGCTACTTGAAATTTGACCAAGTTTGTCTTATACTAAGAATACAACCTTGCCAGGTTCACATGTAGTTCACCCGAACTTCCTGTAAATAAGTGATGTTCAAGAAGCAGCAATAGAAATATTACTGAACAACTTTTTGATCACCTTAATTAAGGGGACGTTACGGATTCGACAGGGATGGTCTGAGCTTGAGTTGCGCGTCGGAGGGATCGGCTCCGTATCAACGTCATTTTATAATAACTGGCAAAAACCAAAACCTAGCATTCGCAGCGTAAGCTGACGATGTTGCTTGTCTTGACCATC
>Ga0209013_10000365_pt1 | contig 40099 bp, 30 predicted proteins | sample Cruoilmetagenom2_FD_187291 | JGI IMG/M metagenome (GOLD analysis project Ga0209013, IMG submission 187291) | Oil polluted marine microbial communities from Coal Oil Point, Santa Barbara, California, USA - Sample 2 (SPAdes) (version 2) | ecosystem: Environmental > Aquatic > Marine > Oil seeps ...
CCTGACTGTTAATCAGGGTGTCCTAGGTTCAAGTCCTAGAGGAGGAGCTAACATTTTTCCACCTGTAACAACCGATGCAGGTGGTTTTTTATGCCATCATATCACGTTAGCCAGCCACCGTTTAGCCTGCTGTGTCTTCATGACGTTCTTTTATTATTATCATTTCTTAAATCAGACGTTAAGGGCGATTTACTTCGTGTCACTAAGCATGATTGTTAAAAAACACTAATTTTTTTACTGGTTTAAGCAAAAGCTTTATTATATTTGGAATAATCTCACTAACCAATGTTTAAAACAAAAAAGAAATTAAATGATATTTTAAAGATTGCATCAGAACTTTACAATATCGACCAGTTTTCCAAAACCGCACAGTATCTGAACAAGAGTCAGATCAGAGACGTTAAGAATGAGATTAGAGATATAGCTGATAAAAAAAATAATAAGCTAATCAAATTAACTAAATTTCTCAAACCGCTTATTATCCCTACCGCCAAGCGAATAACATTAGAATCACACATCGATTTCTCAAAAATTAACCTCAGGGAGCATATCGTTGTCTATATGCCCAACCACAAATCACATCTGGATGAGTTTATAATTGGCTACACACTATTGGCCAAAAATTTTCCTGTTCCTGTAACAGCCGCCGGTGAAAATCTTTTTAAGAATAAACTTTCTGGCTTTATGTTAAAAAGTTATGGTGCTTTTAAGATCAGGAGAGCCAAATATTCTGATGATGAGCATTACAAAAGGCTTTTGTATGCTTATCTGGGGGCAAGTTTCATGACCGGAAGTCAAATTATGACTTTCCAGGAAGGTACCCGGCCAAGAGATGGAAAGATTGGTTTGTTCCGAAAAGGAATTATCGGAACTATTGAAAAATTATTCCGGGATTTGAAAGACAATCCTGAATTCGCTATGGAGGATATTACTTTTGTTCCAGTAGCCATAAACTGGTCGGAAAACCCCGATGAGAAAAAAATGACTGCTGATAGCGATACAAAGGCCGAAGACACGGATTTATTTAAACGGTTCCTAAATCTGAAAAAAACCCATTCGTCAAAAGATATCAGAGGTGTCTATCTGGGTTTCGGTAAACCCGTTAGCTATAACCAGTTTGTTGCAGAAAATAAGCCTGACGACAATAACAGTTATGCGATAGGTATTTGCAACGAGGTCAGGTCAAGAGTTGTTGCTATGATGCCGATTTTTAAAGAACATCTTTTACATAGTTCTATTCAGTTTTTAAACAAGTATAATAATATTGTAAATACGGAGGATTGTACGCAATTGATTGGTGTTACTCAAAAGATCATCAGCAATGATGAACATAAGATAAAAATTATTGAAACAGATGGGTATAGTATTGAAAGCCAGTTAGAGTTAATGGAAATGAGGGATATCATCAAATTTAATGATGATAAATCGGGCTTCATGGTGTTGAAACCCAGCCTGATTGAGTATTACGCAAATCACGTTACTTCTTTAATCGAAGAAAGAAAAACCTGATTGGTTCCGTATTTTTACGAATCGCTGAAATTCTAACTTCTAACAGTTCTCCACGTTACCTGTTACTTAGCCAAAAATACTTTCTCCATGTAATTTTTATTCCCCACCTGTATGCTTAAAATGTACAAACCATTTTCCTCATCTGACAAGTCCAGGGTTAGTTTGATTGCATCCCGCTGCTGTCTTTCTTCACGTTCATAAATAGTTTGTCCGAGTAAATTTATAAGCTTTAAACGGACGAACGAATTGCCAGAGCCGTCAATCACAACATTCAGATATTGCCGTGTCGGGTTGGGATAAATATCAATGAGAACTTCCTTGTTAATTTTTTTAACGCCCACACATTCGTCCACAAATACCGAATCCGTGGCCATGCCCGTGCAGCCATGCTCATCGATAAACGTATATGTGATGATGTTCCAGCCCAGCGGGGCTTCTTCGGGAGAGAACAAGCCTTCTGGTGTCACTGCATTGCCGCTGAAGATGCCTCCCTGCGGAGTTGCTGTCAGCTGAACCGGTGGTTCCTGCTGGTTACACAAATATTCGGGCCAGTCGCCCAATTCAATTTCTGGTAGAGGATATACCGTTATAAATACATTATCTTCGGTACTGTTAACTCCATCGGAAACTGTAACCATATACTCCGTCGATTCTTCCGGATAAACAACAGGGTCCTGCTCGTCAGAACTGAACCCTTCCGGTGAGGAGGTCCATTCAAAGGTATAGTTACCCGTACCTCCCCCAACTTCGGCGTGAAGTTGTACGGAATTATTTAAACAAACCTCTTGGGGTGTTGCTGAAGCCACAACAGTCAATATGTCAACAGCATGGATATAATCCGTTTTTATCTCCGTACCGGAGCCCGATTCATTGGTTGCGGTTAACTCCACCGTGTAAAAGCCCGGAACAGTAAACTGCACCACAGGATTTTGCGTATTTTCATCCGTTCCTCCCGTATAATTTACAGTATTTGGCGTAAACGACCATGCCCACGAAGAAGGTTCATATTGTGTCAAATCTGTAAAATGAACATCTTCATCGATAACAGGCATGGTATTGTCGGCTTCAAAATCAGCTATCGGTTCGGGTAATGAAGCAAAGATGTAATCAATCTTTGTTTCGGTATCAGACCCAGCAGCATTGCTTGCAGTTAGCTCAACTGTATAATATCCGGGCTCGTCAAACCTTACTTTTGGGTTTTGCGATGTTTCATCGTACCCGCCCATATAGGTGACCGTTCCCGGCGTGAAACTCCACGACCAACTATCCGGGTCATTAATGGAGAGATCCGTGAAGTTAACGAACTCAATGGTAGTGGGGTCGGTTATATGAGCTTCAAAATCGGCCAAAGGAGTCAACATTACCGTGGCATAAATATAATCTGTCTTAATTTCTATATCCGAACCTCCATCGTCCCAATCCGTAGTCAACTGAACAGTATAATAACCAGGGGCATTGAACCGCGCTTTGGGATTTTGCGAAGTGGCATCGGTGCCGTTCATATAAGTTACGGTAGCCGGTGTGAACTGCCATGTCCACGATTCAGGCGTGCCCGTTGATAAATCCGTAAAAGAAACCGTTTCAATAGTAAATGGCGTTGTATTATCTGCAATAAAATCGGCGATCTGTACATTCGGGTCGATATGCGTGTAATATACATCCTGTTCCCCGTTGAGGGTGTTTGCCCAGGCAAGGTGCGCGCCGTTATTATCAGAAATCATGTGGAAGTAATCACCCATCTTGCTTTGCTGCGGCCAGCCTACATGGGGGTCGAACGAATCGGATAATCGTTCGTTTTCCGAAAATGTTTCACCCCCGTCTATCGAATAAGAGTAATAAAGAGATGAGTAATACTGCTCGCCGGCAGGATGATCTCTGGTATCCAGCCAAACTACATCAATCCTGCCGTTGGATGATACAGACATAGTTCCGAACCACTGCCAATAACTAGCGCTTTGATCATCATTAATTCTAATTGGGTCACTCCATGTGGCTCCGCCATCGCTACTTTTTGCAAACATCACATCCAGCGGGTCGGAACCTCCCGGATTGACAGAAGCAAGCATATACACATTACCGTCATATTGTCCACTTGATTTATCCACAGCCACCCAGGCCTGTCCTAAAAGTCCCCCGGGATTAGGCCCGACGCTGTAACTCAGGTCACCACCCAAGTCTACCGATTGATGAAAGTCCCAGGTAACATCCGCATCAGCATCTTGTGCTGTCGTTGATTTCGAAATGATAATCCCACTGTAAGACGTACCAGAAACATATAACTCACCTTCCGGCCCGACGGCCAGCGTTCCCCAATAGGGTGTTCCAGATATTTCGACACAATCTTCATAATAAGCACCTCCATCTGTCGACCTGGTAAAAAATCCGGGGCCGCAACTTGTAAACGACTGATTCCAGGCAGCATAGATGTTTCCGGATCCCTGTCCGCCGGTCTGGTCAATGATCATCCATTGTTTGTCGCCTCCATGGGCGTCCGTACCTCCATCCCAGGTGGTTCCTCCCTGATCCATGATATATACATCACAAACATAATTGTTACTACCTTCTACGGTAAGGCTGTTGTAATAAAAATTGCCGTTTGCATCGGCATCCAGTACCGGATCGGACCTGAAAATACCCGGTTCGATAACTCCGGGAAATGTCCATGTGTTACCTCCGTTAAGCGTATACGCATAACCTGCCTGCCTGAAATTACTGCTGATGTTGTCAAACTGCCGCCAGCCTATAGCCATTTTGTTTGTATTGTTTGGATCGATTGCTATGGACGGTTCGTTTGCCGCATCATTCAGTATGTTGTTACCGTCACCATCCACATTTACCTGGTTGGTAAAATAGTTGGCGCCTCTGTCACGATAAGCAGGTGATGTTTGTTTCTGTGATTTCAGCATGGGCACATAAAGATCATCCGGCATTTCATGGTGTGCCGTCTGATCGATAATTTTTTGAGAGTTATCCTCAGTACTGCTAGTGTTTTGTGCCGGAAGCCGGAATACTAAAAAAAGCAATATGACTACTATATACTTTTCTGAAAACAATCGGGGATGATCTTTCATCTTTCTAATTTCTAATTTAAAATAATCTGTTTATCCGGTAAAATTAATGTTTATTAAATCTGCGGGGCTACTAATAAGAAAAATAATTTTGGGGAGTCCGGCGGCATGTGTCCATAGCAAGCATATCAAGCAATATGATAAATTAACTAACTATCTGCTTGACATTCAGTTTAATTTATACTATCTTTGTTATGTAAATCATCTAAAGCCTTGCCGGTTACCTTCAGTTGGGTTTATAGGTTAATAATAAGAATTATTTTATCCGGCAAGGTTTTTTTATACCCTTAATCCCTATGCTCTTTAGTTTCATAACAAAACAAGGTAAGCGCTCTTTTTTCAAAAAAGCGAAACAAATTCTCCTTTCCGAAGTATAATTCAGCACACCATTTCCTCTCTAAAGAAATACTTTAGTGAGCTGCTTGCTCTGTATAAAAGGGTCAGAACCGTGGAGACGTCTGACTCTTTTTTTTATTGTTAAACTATACCGGAAGAAAAAGACCCCGCAAATATTACTTCACCATAATTTTGCGTGCTCTGCTGTTATGTCCGGGAGGCAGCCATCCTGCTCTGATTACGATTCTTATGTAATACTTTCCCTGTTCTTCAGGTACTTTTGCTCTTAATTGTGTATTATATTTCTTATCAATTGTTACTCCTGATATGTCTTCCAGTTCCTGATAGGATATTACATTTCCCCTATAATAACAGGTAACGGCAATGAAAGTTCCCAGGCTATCCGTACCGATGGTAAACGGCTCATCAAATGGGTTGATCAGTTCAACAGGAATATCAATGAATGAGTCTGGCTTAAATTCATTCCCGGGTAATTCAAAATCAATCTTCAGAAAATTATATGTCCGGTATTCCGGAATGGTACAATAATACATTTTTCCGTTTGCCCCTGTCTCTATGCTGTCGGTAACCGGAATGGGAAATGTCAGGCCATCCATCACCCAAATATCTTTATTGTTATTAAATAACACCACCTCCCTGCCAAAAAGTTCTCTTTCTATTCCCGCAATGTCAAATTGATTTAACCTGTATTTGATAGAATTATAGGTGAATACGTTCTTATTCCCGTAAAAATAATATTTAGCCGCTTTCTGGTACGAATTTACAAACACAACGGGTTTATCACGGGCTATTTCATGAATGTCATCGGCCCAGGTGTCCCAATCATGAAACTCTACTTTAACATGATATCTATTCTCTACCGGAAGATAATTAACAACCAATAATATACGCAAAGTAAAAACCAGTAGAGCACTTATAATTCCGAGGATATATATACTTCTAACTACCTTTTTTCTTGAGCTGAACCCTTTGTAGGCAATAATCATCAAAGGAATGATTGCCGTACTGGTCCAGTTGGCTTCAACCGGCCCTCTGAACGACATGACCAAACCCACCAACAATACCCCGAAAGCATTATATTTTAAAGCCTTGTTCATTAAATTCTTCGGTTTATATTTCATGCCGAAATACAACAAGAATAAGGCTATGAGCGGATTCATGATGCCTATCTGGCCTGAAAGATAGTTTGTAATATTCTGCCACCTAAAATAATAGCCTATGGCACGCTCACCCAAATGATAATGAACCGTAACAAAATCATGCTGTATTTCCCAGATCAGGTGGGGAATCATCAAAACCGATGAGGTGATAAAGATCAGCCAGAAAGATTTTTGTTTTACCAGTTTAAGGTTAGACAAAACGGTAAAAAAAATAACCAGAATACCCGTGTATTTGCTGTATAGCAAAGCGGCAACAGACAGAGAAACGAACAGTATGTTTTTCAGGCTGTCGTTTTTCAGATAATTACGATAAGCAATAAAAAATACAGCACTGAAAAAAATTAACGGCACATCGGGAACAGCAATAAAGCCCCCCACCTGCACAATGAGAATGGAAAACCATACAGTGAAAAACAACAGGTAATTTTTTACTTCAGCTATCTTCATAAACAGTATGAGAGCCGCTACAGAAGACAGTACGACCAATAACCGTACACCTAATTCGCCGGATATTATCGTTGAACCCAGTTTTATGAATAGTGCCAGCATAGGCGGATGGTCGTAATATCCCCATGCCAGGTCAGTGGCGTAAAAATAGTAATACGCCTCGTCATGAATGAGCTCGGTAAAGAAAGCCTGGACCAAATTAATAAGAAGCCAGAATAATAAAATACCGTAATAGAGGCGTTTAGATTGAGTCCGGTGTATTCCTGGTTTTGGTGTTGCTTTTATATCCAATGAATGTAGGTGTTGAAGATAAGAAATACAATAAGGATCAGGTTAGCAACCATTCCGAATTTTGTGTCAGGCCAGCCGGTAATGCACAGGACAAGCGACACAACAATTACAGCCCAGATGTACTTACCCCATAAAAATGGTTGTGCAATAAGATCGTACCCGATTATACCAAACGATAAGGCAACAGCCAGATAGATGACCCCCAGAAGGCGCACACCTGAATCTCCGATATTAATGTTGTCGGGATAAATTGTTGTTTTATAAACTACTTCCTTGTCTTTCATAATTTTCCAATACACCAGAAAACCAACAATGTGGGCCAATCCATGAATAAATAAAAAAACTGCTAAGGCAATGTGCATGATATGCAAATTAAAAACACGATAAATTTATAAAAAGATATTATACAGCACAGGATAAGTTTTGCATACCGGCAGGCAGTCTTCCAAATAGTAAACTATTTATTTACTTTTGCCACAAATTTTTAATTATGGAGAAGATTATCGGATTAGGAAGTGCTTTGGTAGATTTACTGATCAAACTGGAAAATGATCGTTTATTGGAAGAATTTAACCTGCCGAAAGGGAGCATGACATTAATTGACAATGAAACCAAGGAACTGATTGCCCATAAAACCACCCATTTGGAAAATGAAATGGTTTCGGGCGGATCAGCAGCGAATACGATTCACGGGTTGGCACAGCTTGGTGCCGAAACTGCTTTCCTGGGTAAAGTAGGAACCGATGCAACAGGTGCTTTTTTTCAGGCAGATCTTGAGAAAAACCAAATCAAACCCCTACTTATCCATTCAGCAACAACTTCGGGCGTTGCCAGTACGCTTATAAGTAAAGATGGCGAGCGGACTTTCGGCACTTATTTGGGGGCATCGGTTGAGCTCTCGGCTGGTGAACTTTTGGAAGAATATTTTCATGGTTACGATATATTGCATATCGAAGGCTACCTCATTTTTAATCATGAATTATTTGAGTCGGCTTTACAAAAAGCAAAGAAAGCCGGTTTGCGTATTTCGCTTGACTTGGCCAGCTATAATGTGGTGGAAGAAAATATTGATTTCTTAAAAGACATGGTTATCAGATATGTCGACATCCTGTTTGCCAACGAAGAAGAAGCGCGTGCCTATACGGGAAAAGAGGACCCGAAAGAAGCACTGGATATTATCGCCGGACACACGGAGTTGGCTATCGTCAAAACGGGGAAAAGCGGATCACTTGTCACATATAACGAAACCGTTTACAAAATACCCCCCGTAACAGCCAGAGCCCTTGACACGACCGGAGCTGGTGACGTTTACGCATCTGGGTTTCTTTTCGGAGTGATAAATAATATGAGCCTTATGGATGCCGGTTATCTGGGCTCGCTGATGGCGGCTAAAGTTATCGAAACCTATGGAGCTAAGATACCTGAAGATTCTCTGTCATTTATCAGACAGGAAATAAAAACTTTACAGTCGGTATAATCAGTTTAAATTGATTATTAACTACCAACGAAACACATATTTTGTTACATTTGCCGACCTGTAAATTTAAAGTGCTAATCAATTTAGAGTTTGAACATTATGAAGGTTTTTAAGACGACTGAAATCAGAAATGTTGCGCTGATAGGCGGAGCTAAATCCGGAAAAACTACGATGGCCGAAGCTATGTTGTTCGAAGGAAAATCAATTAACAGAAAAGGAACTATAGAAGATCATAATACAGTTTCCGATTACAAAGAGATAGAAATAGAGAAAGAACACTCGGTGCACTCATCGCTATTGCATACTATTTTCAACGATGTTAAAATTAACCTTATAGATGCTCCCGGATTTTCGGATTTTGTAGGCGAGTCCCTGGCCGCCCTCAATGTTGCCGACACAGCTCTTTTAATGATAAACGGTCAGTCGGGCGTGGAAGCCACCACAGAAACTGCCTGGGCTGCTGCCGAGCTGAACAACACACCGCTAATGTTTGCCGTAAACCAGCTTGACCACCATGGAGCTAATTTTGACGATGCCATTAATTCGATCAAGGATTATTTTGGCGAAAAAGTAACTATTGTTCAATATCCGGTAAACACCGGCGAAGGCTTTGATACCATTATCGACCTGATCCTGATGAAACAATTGACGTTTAAAGTTGACGGTGGCGCTCCTGAAGTTTCCGATATTCCTGATTCGGAAAAAGACAAAGCAGAAGAATTGCACTTAGCTTTAGTGGAAAATGCTGCCGAAGGCGATGAAGCACTGATGGAAAAATATTTTGAAAACGATGGGTTGACTATGGATGAAATGCGTGAAGGAGTAAGACTCGGCATGATCAGCAGAAGTATCTATCCGGTTATGTGCTCATCGGCAAAATATGGTATTGGTGTTAACCGCATCCTCGATTTCATTACCCGTTCCTGTCCTTCACCTGATTTATTGCCAGCCAGAAAAACTACGGAAGGTAAAGAGTTTTCGTGTAAAGAGAACGACCCGACAGCTATGTTTATATTCAAAACTTCTATCGAGCAACATCTGGGTGAAGTAAGCTTTTTTAAAGTTTACGGCGGAACCATTAAAGAAGGTCAGGATCTGATCAATACGCGGACCGGTAACAAAGAAAGAATTTCGCAACTCTTCACACTAAACGGTAAAAACCGCGACAAGGTGGATACCGTTTTTGCCGGAGATATTGCTGCTACAATCAAACTGAAAGACGTGCGTACCAGCGATTCATTAATGGACTCTAAAAATGCTTCAGCAGGTTTCGAGCCAATTTATTTACCAGATCCTTTATATACAGTAGCCATTAAATCTGTTAACTCTTCGGATGACGAAAAACTAGGAGCTGTCCTGAATGAACTACACAAAACTGACCCATCGCTGATAACTGAATTTTCACGCGAACTGAAACAAATGTTGATTAAATCGCAGGGAGAGTTCCATGTAAACACGGTTAAATGGTACCTTAACACCATGGAGAAAATTGAAGTGGAAGTTTTCTCACCAAAAATTCCTTACAGGGAAACCATTACGAAATCGGCACGTGCCGACTACCGTCATAAAAAACAATCAGGTGGTTCTGGACAGTTTGGCGAAGTTCACCTGATGATCCAGCCTTATTTTGAAGGTTATAAAAAACCTTCCGACTTTTCTGTCCGGGGTACCGAAGAACATGACCTGCCTTGGGGCGGTAAGCTTGTATTCAACAACTGTATTGTCGGCGGAGCTATCGACACCCGCTTCCTGCCGGCGATATTGAAAGGTATTATGGAACGGATGAACGAAGGCCCGTTAACAGGTTCGTATGCACGCGATATTGTTGTGTATATCTACGATGGTAAAATGCACCCGGTCGACTCCAACGAAATCTCGTTTAAACTTGCGGGAAGACATGCTTTCAGTACAGCCTTTAAAAATGCAGGGCCTAAGATTATGGAGCCTGTTTATGATATTGTTGTTAAAGTTCCGGAAGATATGATGGGATCGGCAATGACTGACTTACAAGGGCGTAGAGCGATTATCATGGGTATGGATGCGGAAGGCAAAAATCAGGTAATCAAGGCTAAAGTACCTTTGGCTGAAATACAACGCTATGCTACCTCGCTGAGTTCAATTACTTCGGGAAGAGGTACTTTTACCATGAAATTCGATGCCTACCAGCAGGTACCTGGTGATGTTCAGGACAAACTGCTAAAAGAGTACGAAGAATCACTTCAGGATGAAGACTAAATATTGGTCTTTTAAATTTATAAAGAGCCGGCAAACACACTGGCTCTTTCTGCTTTTAACGAAAAGTAATGGGGGAAAACACATCTAACATGCCTGATTTAAGAGGGAAACCCGGCTGGAAGGAAATTGAATACCCGGAAGAATACCGCAAACTGCAGTCGTTTGTTTTAGGAGACCAGTCGGCCGACAGGCTTGTTGTTCAGTATTTTACGCGGAAAAGCGATCACCGGTTCTTCGGCAAGGTGTTTTTCGGTGAAGCCACCCAGGGCCCTCCGGGACATGCCCACGGCGGAAGTATGGCTGCCGTACTGGATGAAGCAATGGGGTTTGCTGCCTGGATAGCAGGACAGACAGTGGTTGCTGCTAAAATTACTGTAGAATACATGCAGATGCTTCCTGTTAACTCAGTTGTTACGGTAGAAGCCTGGGTAGAAAACATTGACGGCCGAAAGGTGATGACCAAGGGGAAAATTTATGATGGTGATAAAATCTTTTCCTCATCCGAAGGTTTGTTCATCAGTATCCCCGCCGAGAAATTTGGCGATGAGGCACATTACCTGTTTAAAGTAAAAGAGCAGGGAAAAACCTGATCTATCCCTGTGGGTGAAGTAAACCTCTCGGCAGAAGCCCTGTAAAGTTGAAGAATTGGAAAATCAGCTGTTTTTCTTCTCTTTTTTTATCCTTTATGGTCTCCACACACAACGATCGGCTTCGACCTGAAAGGATAATTTATTTTTTCTTCGAAAACAGAGCATCTATTTTATATTTTCCCTGCACCAATGCATGATACATGGAAGGGACAATAACCAGTGTGAGGAAAGTGGCGAAGCTCAGCCCGAAAATCACCGTCCAACTCATCGGGCCCCAGAAGGCCACGTTGTCGCCACCGAAATAGATTTTCGGGTCAAATGTATTCAGAAATGATATAAAATCAACATTAAACCCTACGGCCAGCGGTAAAAGCCCGAAGATGGTCGTAATGGCAGTGAGCAGTACGGGGCGTAGACGAGTTTTTCCGCCTTGGACAATACATTCTTTGGCATCCTCTGGAGGAAGCTGTGCTCCTTCGGGCAATCCAAGCTCTTTTCTTTTTCGCGCCTTCAGCAGGCTGATGTAATCAATCAGTACGATACCGTTGTTAACTACAACACCCGCCAGCGAAACAATGCCAATACCCGTCATAACAACAACAAAATCCATTTTAAACGTAGCCAGTCCGCCAAACACACCGATGGTACTCAGCAAAACGGTAAAAATGATCATCGCCGGCTTCACAAACGAATTAAATTGCGTGACCAGAATTATAGCAATCAATGCCACGGCGATCAGCAGGGCTGTTTCCAGAAATGCCATCGACTCTTGCTGCTCTTCCTGCTCACCAGTAAACGAATAGGTTACGCCTGCCGGTATCGGAAAATGTTTCATCAACTTTTTCAATTCACTATTGATCTCATTGGCATTGTATCCTTCCATGACGTTCGAATAAATAGTAATGACCCGATCACGGTCAATCCTGTTAATAGCACCGTAGGTAGAACTATAAGTAAAATCTGCTACAGCCGAAATCGGTATCTGAACTATTTTGCCTGTAGCCTGGCTACGGAAAGTGATCCGTTGATTGATCAAATCCTCAAAATTGTATCTGTATTTGTCGTCCAGTTTCATTCTAATCTTGTATTCATCCTCTCCTTCCTTAAAATCAGAAATTTCTTTGCCGAACAGTGCCGTTCGTATGGCTTCCCCGATCTGTCCCGTGGAAAGACCATAGCGCCTGGCTTTCTCCCTGTTAATATTTACCAGCAATTCGGGTTTTCCTACATCGAGGTCGATTTTTAATGCTTCGATACCCGGAATACGTGCTGCATTGATCACGGAACGAATGGTGTCTGTCAACGACAGTAAGGTGTTAAAATCTTTTCCGTGAATTTCCAGGTTGATCGGTTTGCCTGTAGGAGGGCCGTGCTTTTGTTCTTCAATGGATATAACTACACCGGGGTATTGCCCCACCAGATTGTCCTCAAGCACCTTCTGAATCTCCCGTGTGTTTCTGCCGCCTCTGTCCTCATATTCTACAAAATTCACGGTTATAAGCCCCCTGTTAGTTCCTCCCGAGCGGCCGCTTAACCCTTCGTTTTCGCCTGCAGCTCCTTTACCAACAGTAGTGAGCACCGAGTTTACAATATTCATATCCGGTTTCAGCACGTCAAATACTTTCTTTTCAATAATACGGGTCATTGAATCGGTTACATCAATATCTGTGTTAATGGGCAATTCGGACAGAATATTTATGAGTTTAGGATCCTGAGAAGGGAAAAAGACAACCTTCGGGCTGGAACCAAAATAAAACATCATTGTAAAAATCATCAGCAGAAAAGTGCCCGCAATAAACAAATAGGACGTTTTTCCGTTTAATGCAAACCGGATAAATTTAAGGTAGGTGTTTTCAAGCCATACAAGACCTTTTCTCTGAAACCAAAGTGCCAGACGCGACATAAACAGCAGGTCGAGTATTCCGATGAAAGCAAAAACCAGCAAAATAGTTCCCAACCAGTTTATTTTCAACAGATAAGCTCCTCCAGCCAGAACAGCCAGCAAAATAATGATCCTGATATGGCGCGAAGGCTTCGGTAATACTACATTAGCTCCTTTTTTATAATAATTTGTAAATACCACGGGAACTATTACCAGGGCTACCAGGAGTGACGAACTCAGTACAATGATCAGTGTTTCGGGCATGTAGCTCATAAACTTGCCCATAATGCTGTCCCAAAACAACAGCGGGAAAAAGGCGGCCAGCGTTGTTGCTGTTGATGAAATAATAGGAACAGCTACCTCTCCCGTAGCCTGCCTGGCAGCTTTCATCTTGCTGTATCCCTGTTGTACATACCGGAACATGTTTTCTGTAACTACGATGGCGTTATCCACCAGCATGCCCAGAGCAAGGATCAGGGAAAATAAAACGATCATGTTGATCTTGTAATCCATGATGCCCAATATTAGGAACGACAGGAACATTGACATGGGGATAGCCAGGCCAACAATCAGGGAGTTTCGTGTACCAAGGAAAAGAAACAAAATAATGATCACAAAGATCATTCCCATGATGATACTGTTTTCCAGGTTGCTCAGTTGCCTTTTAACCATTTCAGACTGGTCGTTGGTTATCGTGACAATCAACTTATCCGGAATGGTGTGGTTCTCCCTTGCTCCCTCCAGAATGACGTTTACCTGGTCGATCGTGGAAAGCAGATTTTCACCGCTTTTTTTAACCACCTGCAGCGAAACAACGGGCTGGTGATCGAGTCGTGCATAACTGTCGCGTTCGGCAAAACCATATTCCACATAGCCAACATCGCTCAGGTAAACAATATTACCTTTTTCACTTTTTACAATAATATTTTCTATTTCGGAAGGATCCCGGAACTCACCCACTAAACGGATAGTACGCCGTATCTCTCCCATTTTTATATCGCCACCCGACATGGACACATTTTCACGGGTCACGGCATTTTCCACATCTGTATAACTTACCTTGAGCGAGCTCATTTTAAAAGGATCGAGGTTGATGCGCACTTCCCTGTCGGTAATACCGGTAATGTTTACTTTGGAAACTTCATAGATCGTCTCAATTTCGTCTTTCAGATCTTCGGCATAATCTTTTAGCTCGACGATGCTGAAGTCTCCGCTCAGGTTGATGTTAATAACCGGAAATTCTGAGAGATCAATGTCGGCTACCGCCGGATCTTCCAGCATGTCGTCCGGCAATTCGCTCTTTGCTTTATCCACGGCATCCTTAACATCCTGTAACGCAGTTTTTATGTCTACATCCGGCTGAAACTCTATAAAAACACTGGATGCATCCTGGCTGGAGAGCGAAGTCATTTTTTTAATTCCCTTTATCGACTCCACTTCCTTTTCAATGGGCCGCGTAATAAGGCTTTCAATATCTACCGGCGGGTTGCCGGGATAAATCGTTTGCACCATTACCGTAGGAAAACTAATTTCCGGAAATAATTCCTTGGGAAGGGAAAAATATGAATAGAGCCCGAAACCAATAATGACCACCGTTAGCAAATAAACGGTGATTTTATTTTTTAGTGCCCAGTTGGAGAGCCAGAAAGTTCTGATTACTTTTTTATTATTGTCTTGTTCCATTATGTACGCATTTTTTTATCCGGTGAAAAAGCCGCTACGCCTGTTTTGTTTAGTCAACAATTTGCAAAACAGTTCCGTCGGTCACGTTACTATATCCATCGGTAATGATCTTTTCACCGGGTTCCAATCCTGAAAGAACCTCACTTTTCTTACGATAAGACTTACCCATAGTGATATATTTCTTTTTTGCAACCCACTGGTCACCATCCTTCTGCTCAACGTACAGGTAAGAACCTTTCATGTCTTCCCTGATAATCCGTGAAGGAACAACTATGTGGTTGCCGGAGTTGTAATTGTTGATGACAATACTCGCTAAAAGATTGGGTTTTAATATACCCTCCCTGTTCTCTATGGAAACCTGTACTTTGAATGTTCTGTTCTGCTTATCAACCACATGACCAATTCTTGTAATGGGTTTTCTGAATACCAACTCGGGATAGGAAGGGAAATAAACTTCCACCGTATCACCTTCGTGGACTACCGGCAGATAGACTTCGGAAATTTTAGCCGTCACCTTCATTTTATCAAGTCCCACAATTTGCATCAGTTGCATGCCCGGCGTTGCCAGTTCTCCTTTCTTTTGAAAGATCGTTTCAATATAACCGTTTATCGGCGAATAAATAAGTGACATTTTATACTGGGCCTGAAGGGTTTCCAGTTTACCCTGAAGGCTTTCTACCTGATTTTTTGCATCCAGGTACTGCCGTTCCGAACCGATGTTTTTATCCCAGAGTTCATTTTGTTTGTTGTACATGGTTTCGGCATAGGCAAGTTGGGTTTTCACTTCATTTATGTTCTTCTCGATCAGGCTTGTGTTGAGCCTCGCCAGCAGTTGCCCCTTTTTAACATTCTGGCCTTCCACAACATAAATTTCCGTTATCTGTCCGGAAACTTCCGGGCTGATGAACGCTTCGTCTTCCGCTTCGAGTTCGCCCGTGGCTTCAAAATACTCCGAAAACGGCTGAATTTGCGCTTCTTCCACCCTGACTTTCATTCCATTCTCCTGTCCTGATGAATTACTGGTTGCGCCAAGTTGATCTTCCAACTCGGTAATCTTATCGTTTAGCACGGCGATTTCTTCCCGGTATTCCCTGATTTTTTTCTTTACACTTTGCGGATCATTTGTATGGTCGGTTCCACACGAAATCATAAGTAATCCGGCGATGAACAGTACAATATAGTTTTTCATTTGATTCATTGTTATTTCAGTTTGTCAATATTTTGTTCTAAATAATTTCTTCCTTTTGTGTTCACAATCCCATAAATGTGGTAGGTGAACACTTCTCTAAAAAACCCCGAGGTCATTATCTCATCCGAAGTAAAAATACCCGTTGACATAATGGCTTCGATACGCATCAGGTTAAGGCGCGCAATAATCTCTTCGTTTATTTCGGCCCGGTACAATCCTTCAGTTTTACCCCTTCTCAGGTTCTGGAGAACGCTATCGTATATAAATTTCCTCTTTCGTATAGTTACTTTTTGATATGTTTCAGGGTAATATTTCTTCAGATCGTAAATCAAGGTGGGTTTGTGTTCCTTGATCATCCGTAATTGCAAAGAATAATTGGTCAGCATCTTCTCAATAGCGTTTTGCTTTTTTGCCAGTGCATGCTCCATTTCTATTTTTCGTTGTTCAAACAGATCGTCCATAACAGCACCGACGAGTTCGCTCTTATCGGAAAAATGCTGATACAGTGTTTTTTTGGAGATTCCTATTTCGCGCACAACATCATCCATTGTCACACTTCGGATTCCGAATTCATGATAAAGCAATTTTACTTTTTCAATGATATCCTGTTTTTTATCAGCCATAATTATGGTGTTATCGATTTTGTTAACAGCTTTTTAAGTGTTTCGCCAGCTTTCAATAACCCTGCCGATGCGTTGATGTAATCTCTTTCAGCATTCAGATATTGTGTCTGTGTATTTAATATATCGAGACTCGAAGCCATTCCTTCACTGAACTTAATGCTGGTTTTCATAAATATCTTTTCTGCCACTTTTCGGGCCTTTTCCTTATTTTGATAAACACGGTAAGCGTTCATGTACTCATTTTGGGCTGTCTGGTATTGAAGGTTGAGTGTAGTGATCAATTGTTTTTCACTTATCTCTACCTGCTCGAAGGCGATTTTTGCCTGTTTAACTTTTGCTTTTCGCTGTCCGCTTGAAAAAACAGGCACTTCTAACGTAATTCCCAGGGCACCACTTTGAAACCATTTGCCTTCGGAACTGAAAAAATCCCATGTGTTCCGCTGTGCTTCTGTCTGATAATTAACTCTTGCCGCCAAGGTTGGCATGTAGGCTGATTTCGCAAGATTAACCTGTAACAGAGTTAACTCTTTTTGTTTGTTGAGCGAAACATAATCAGCATTCTGCACATATTTGAATGATTGGGAAAAAATCAGTGAATTTTTGCTTTTTTCAATCAGGTCTTGCATGTCTTCGGTTAGAATAATGCTGTCATTTTCACTTAATCCCAGATAAAATTTCAGGAAAGCATAGGCAATGTTGCGTTGGTTTTCAAGAAATACACGGTTGGCTTCCAGGTCGGCTACCAGCAGTTCAAGCTGGTCAACATCAATGTCTTCAGCAAAACCTACTTCATAAATCTGTCGTGTTTCATCGGCCAGTGCTTTAGTCAACATATATGTTGTATCAACGACGTTCAGAGCTGCTTCAGTGGAAAGCACATTGTAATAAGAGTTGGCCACCTGTTCCATGATTGCCAGTTTATCTTTGAAAAAATCGGCTGTTGTTTTTTCCAGGAATTTTTTAGCCGCTTTGAGCCCCACAAGGTATTCACCACTAAAAAGTAACTGGTTTAACGTGGCTCCGAGAGAGGCATTATAATTAGTCCCCATTTGAATTTCCATTTCCTCTCCACCAGGAGTAAATGAAGGAAAAATGAAAGTCGGCCGGGCAAAATTGTCACTATAATTCACATTAGCATCAACCTGGGGCAATCCTAAAGCAGTGGATTCAAGCACCCGTGCTTTTGCCGCTTCTATGTTTTTTTCGGAAAGCATTACCTGGTAATTATTTTCCATGGCATAACTGGTGGCTTCCGACAGAGAAAAACGGTACACATCCTGAGCTTCTGCCTGGCTGATAAAAAATATCAGCAAGCAAAACACAACACTATATTCTATATATCTCATAGATCCGATGATTTTTAAAATTTTACTTCGGGGCACAAAGATAAATAAAAAATAAACTCAGGAAACGTTTTTAAGTTAAATAGTTTCCTGAGTTTATTTCAAGATCAAACCTAAAATTGTATGTGGCATGAATACGCCTGGTTTTTTTACCGGCATTTTTTATGGAAGGCTCTGTTTTTCAGAGATCTTTTTTTATTTTTTTTCATCTTCTTGTTTTCCTTTTTCATCTCTTTTATCATGCGCTTCGTTTCTTCAGACTGCCGGTCGTAATGCGCTTTCAACAAATCTTCATGATCGTTAGCTCCTTTTTTTTCCGACTGATTCTGCATTTTATAGGCTCTTCTCTGGCCTTTGCTGCCACGGCATCCGGAAGAATATAATACAACCGCCAGGGAGAACAACACTAAAAAGAGGTGGATTAATATGTTACTTTTGCAAAACAATTTCATGACGCACGACAAAAATAACCGGTTTGTCTATGTAACAGGAACAAAATATTTTTAATTTAATTGCGTTCTGGATTAAATTTCCATAAATAATGAAGCGGCACAGCATATTTCTTTTTACTGTATTTCTTACACTTTTCTTTTCTTTAGTGTCGTGCAATAAAGACAGCATTAATCCAAACCTTCCCAATGTGACTATCCGGATAAGCATCAACCCCAACTCAACCCAATTTCTTGAGTTAAACACCGTTAGCGGGTGGGTGTATTTAGATGAGAAACCCAGTGTTTACATTCCTCCCGGAAGCAGGGGCATTATTGTATGGCGTATGGATATGACTCATTTTAAAGCGTATGAACGCCAACCTCCCAACGACCCGTTTACATGTTGCAACGAAAATTATTCGGTATGCGGTAAGCTGGTGGTAGGCGACAATTATCCGTTTGTAAAAGACACATGTACAGGTAATATGTATCAATTGCTGGATGGTTCTTTGTTTGAAGGGGAGGGAAGGTACCCGTTAATTGAATATGCTGCCGAATACGATGGTGCCATCTTATATATCCATAATTAAAAAAAGCGCTGCTCAGGAGCAACGCTTCTTCTTGTTTAGCTTAACTTAAGTTTTTAATACCTGTAATGATCCGGTTTGTATGGGCCTTCAGGCTTAACACCTATGTATGCAGCCTGTTCCGGAGTCAGTTTGGTTAATTTAACACCTAACTTTTCCAGATGCAAGCGGGCAACTTCTTCATCAAGATACTTGGGCAGACGGTAAACGTCAATTTTGTAATTATCCTTGTTTTTCCAAAGGTCGAGTTGGGCCAGTGTCTGGTTGGTAAATGAATTACTCATTACAAATGAAGGGTGACCTGTAGCACATCCCAGGTTTACCAGACGGCCTTCAGCCAGCAGGTAAATGGCACGTCCATCAGGAAAGATGTACTTATCCAACTGCGGTTTAATGTTTAACTTCTTTATTCCAGGATATCCATCCAGTTGGGCAACCTGAATTTCATTATCGAAATGTCCGATATTACAAACAATGGATTCGGCTTTCATCTGCGCCATGTGGTCAATAGTAATCACATCTTTGTTTCCTGTGGTTGTCACAAAAACATTTCCTTCTTTCACTGCGTCTTCCATCGTCATCACCTGAAAACCTTCCATGGATGCCTGTAGAGCACAGATAGGATCAATCTCCGTAACAATAACACGGGCACCGTACGATTTCATCGATTTGGCCGAGCCCTTACCCACATCACCATAACCGGCAACAACTACAACTTTTCCGGCAAGCATCACATCGGTAGCACGTTTGATACCGTCAGCCAGCGATTCGCGGCAGCCGTATAGGTTGTCGAATTTCGATTTGGTTACCGAATCGTTCACGTTAACGGCCGGCACCAGCAATTCACCGTCTTCCATCATCTGGTACAATCGGTGTACACCTGTAGTCGTCTCTTCCGAAACTCCCCTCCAGTTAGTTACCGCTTTGTGCCAGTATTGAGGATCTTCGGCCAGCGTATTTTTCAACAGGTTTAAAATTTCCGCTTCTTCTTCACTTGATGCTTTCACATCCAAAAGGGAAGGTTTGTTTTCGGCAGCCACTCCTTTATGCAATAGTAAAGTAGCATCACCGCCATCATCGACAACCAAGTCGGGGCCAACCCCATCTCCGTGTAAAAGAGCCTGTTTGGTACACCACCAGTATTCAGCCAGCGTTTCCCCTTTCCAGGCAAACACGGGTGTTCCCTGCAGATTATCCACAGTTCCGTTTTTGCCGACAACCACAGCAGCAGCAGCATGATCCTGTGTTGAAAATATGTTACAACTTGCCCAACGCACATCGGCACCCAGTTCGGCCAATGTTTCAATAAGCACAGCCGTTTGGATGGTCATGTGCAACGAGCCGGTGATTTTTGCACCTTTTAATGGCTTTTCAGCCGAATATTTTTTGCGTATAGCCATCAGGCCCGGCATTTCCTGCTCGGCTATATCTATTTCTTTCCTTCCCCACTCGGCTAGTGAAAGATCAGCTACTTTGTATTGTAGTTTATGTTTTACAGCAACTTCTGACATAATTATTTTATCATTAAATTTTTAAATTTCGGGCTGCAAAGATAATTGAAATTTTCTTTGGGATTGTTTAACATTTGAATCTTTGTTTTTTCCGGTTAACGGCATAGTTGTTGCAAATTTACAACCCTAACCCTATAAAATAAAAATCATGAAAAGAACATTCACTATTTTATCAACGGCATTATTCCTTCTAACCGGAACATGTATTTTCGCCCAGCCGCAGGCAGGCCAAGGGAAATCAGGAAACCGGGAATTCAGAATATATTACGAGAAAAACATCAAGCCTGTCCTGACAGAACAGCAGGAAAAGTTTATGAACGTTTTATCCGATGAAGAAAAAGCCGAGTTACAACGAATTAAAAAAGACAGAAATACAGTTCGTGACAACATGAGCGGAACTGTTTCTGCTGCCGACAGAGAAAACACACAAAAAGCACATTTTGCTGCATTTAAAAGTCGTTTGGAAACAATCGAGGATGCACATCCTGCCGAAAAAGAACAGTACATCAAAGAAATGACCCTTAAAAAAGAACAGTGGCAAAAAGACATGAAAGCCATACATGGAAATAACAATATGTCCCAGAATAACAAAAAGAATTACCTCGACAGGGTTGATGATCCTGCTTTTATCCTGATGTGGGACCCGAATAGGAATATGCCGTCAATGGGCATGAGAAACAATAAAATGCAGCAGAAAGAAACCGCACAACCAGGTATTCATATTTTTCCTGATCCGGCCAGCGCCACGGTAACTGTTAAAATTACTGGCGTTAAAAATAAAGCTGTTTCAGCCACCGTTTATGATGCCAAAAGTAAAGAAGTCAAAGAACTTTTCGATGCTGCCTCAACGCTTCCGATTTTAAGCTTCTCCTTTGACGTCTCCGGATGGGAAAATGGCATTTATACAGTAAAAACAAAATTCGACAACCGGAATATGACCATGGATTTTAAAGTGGAAAAGTAAACACTTTTAAAAACTTGTTTTTGTTTTCTGAGGAACCTGCACTTCTTTTTTAGATAGTGCAGGTTTTTGCTTATATATTGATCCGCCCTTTATTTGAAAGGTTTTCCGGAAAAAGTATATCTTTGTCCCGTATTTCAAATCCTATTCCGGCAACCGCCGGCTGGTTTTTTGATTTATAAAGAAGGGTGGAGAGATTAGGCTCTGCGAAACCCTGGCAACCTTCCCGCATGGGAAAAGGTGCCAAGACCTAACCTCGAATGGGGAAATGATAAATTAAAGTTACTTTAGTCTAAAGTTTAAAGTTAAGTCGCTTAGGATGTTTATGAGTGTATAGTTTTATTATGACTTTAACCAAAAACTAGCAACAATAATAGATTATGAAACCGAACATAAAAAAAGAACTCTCCAAACGCATCCTCGTCCTCGACGGGGCCATGGGAACGATGATCCAGCGGTATAAACTGGAAGAGGAAGACTACCGTGGGAATAAGTTTAAAGATGTTAAACAACCAGTCAAAGGCAACAATGACCTGTTGAACATCACCCAGCCACAGATTATACGCGAAATACACGAGCAATACCTGGAAGCAGGCGCTGATATCATTGAAACAAACACTTTTAACGGTACTCGTATTTCGCAAAACGACTACGGGCTCGGGGAATATGTATATGAGATGAACCTGCGGGCCGCACAAACAGCCCGTAAGGCAGCTGATAAATTCACTCAGATGACTCCTGAAAAACCCCGCTTTGTGGCCGGTTCCATGGGGCCTACCAACAAAACCGCTTCCATGTCGCCCGAGGTGGGAGACCCCGGATATCGTAACGTTACTTTTGACGAGTTGCGCGACAATTATTACGAACAGGCTTCAGCTCTGCTGGAGGGCGGAGCCGACCTGCTGCTAGTAGAAACAATTTTCGACACGCTGAACGCCAAAGCTGCTTTGTTTGCCATCAATGAATTGATGAAAGAACGGGGAGAAAAAATACCCGTAATGGTTTCTGGCACCATTGCCGATGCCAGCGGCCGCACTCTGTCAGGACAAACGCTGGAAGCATTTTTTACTTCCATCTCTCATATTGATCTGTTGAGTGTTGGGCTGAACTGCTCACTGGGTGCCGATCAGATTCGTCCGCACCTGGAGGAATTGTCGAAGATCGCTCCTTTTCCCGTGAGCGTATATCCGAATGCCGGCCTTCCCAACCAATTCGGTGAATACGACGAAACGCCGGCACAGACAGGCGCATATATGCATGAGTTCATCGAAAACCAATTCGTGAACATTGTTGGAGGATGCTGCGGCACCACTCCTGACCATATACGCGAAATTGCCCGGCAGGCCGCTAAGGGGCGCCGTCGCCAGGTGCCGCAAAAACCTCATATTTCGGAAGTTAGTGGGCTGGAACCACTGAAAATCGATCGCGAAAAGAATTTCATCAACATCGGCGAACGTACCAACGTCAGCGGCTCACGCAAATTTGCCCGGCTGATTCGCGAAGGAAATTATGAAGAAGCTTTGAGTGTGGCTAAAAGCCAGGTGGAAGGTGGCGCTCAGGTACTGGACGTCAACCTGGATGATGGCATGCTGGATGCCGAAAAAGAAATGGTCAGGTTTCTGAACATGCTGGCTTCCGATCCCGAGATCGCCCGTTTGCCCATCATGATCGATTCGTCCAAATGGGAAGTGATCGAAGCCGGACTGAAATGTGTGCAGGGCAAATGCATCGTCAACTCCATCAGTCTGAAAAACGGCGAACAGAACTTTATCGAAAAAGCGGAAAAAATAAAAGCATACGGAGCCGCTGTGGTCGTGATGGCTTTTGATGAAGAAGGGCAGGCAGCTACCTATGAGCGCAGGATCGGTATCTGCGAACGGGCTTATCTAATCCTGACGGAAAAAGTCAATTTTCCGCCCGAAGATATCATTTTTGACCCCAACATTCTGGCTATTGGCACCGGCATCCCCGAACATAACAACTATGCCGTTGACTTCATCAAAGCCACTCGGTGGATCAAGGAAAACCTGCCTTACGTGCGGGTGAGCGGCGGCGTCAGTAACCTGTCGTTTGCCTTTCGTGGCAACAATGTTGTGCGCGAGGCCATGCATTCAGTGTTTCTGTACCATGCCATCAAAGCGGGGATGGACATGGGTATTGTTAACCCCGGCATGCTGCAGATCTACGATGAGATACCTTCTGAATTAAAAACCTTAACAGAAGAGGTGGTGTTGAACCGCCGGAAAGATGCCACGGAGCGCCTGCTGGCCTACGCCGAAACCATCAAAGCGGATAGCACAAAACGTGTCATCAAAGAAGATGAATGGCGCCATCTTCCGGTGGAAAAACGGCTGGAACATGCTCTGATAAAAGGTTTTACCGAATACATCGAACAGGATGTGGAAGAAGCCCGAAAAAGCTTCCCCCGCGCCCTGGATGTAATCGAGCTGCCGCTGATGGCCGGCATGGACACCGTAGGTGAATTGTTCGGGAACGGAAAAATGTTCCTGCCGCAGGTAGTGAAGAGCGCCCGCGTAATGAAAAAGGCGGTTTCGTACCTGCTGCCTTACATCGAAGCGGAAAAAAACGGGGAACAGACCCATGCGGGTAAAATCGTGCTGGCAACCGTAAAAGGCGATGTGCACGACATCGGAAAAAACATTGTGGGCGTGGTGTTGTCGTGCAACAACTACGAGGTGGTTGATCTGGGCGTGATGGTACCGGCGGAAAAAATCCTGGAAGCCGTAGAAAAGGAACATGCGGACATTGTCGGGCTGAGCGGGCTGATCACCCCTTCGCTCGATGAAATGGTGCATGTGGCCAGTGAACTGAAACGGAAAAACAAAAACATCCCGCTGCTGATTGGAGGCGCCACCACGTCCGAAATTCATACAGCCGTTAAAATCGAACCCAATTATGATCATCCGGTCATCCATGTGCGCGATGCAAGTAAAGTAACAAGAGTAGCAGCCAAACTGCTCTCGTCCGAGAAAGAACAGTTCCTGGAAGAAATAACGCAACGCCACCGACACCTGCGGGAAAAACATTCCGGAAATGTAAAAGACAGACAATACATCTCTTTTGAACAGGCACGGAAAAACCGCTTTGCTCCCGATTGGGAAGATGAGCAAATTTTCAAACCTCGTTTTACCGGTTTCAAAGTATGGGACAGTTTTCCGCTGGAAGAGATCAGGCCATTTATCGACTGGACTTTCTTTTTCCATGCCTGGAAACTGAACGGGAAATATCCGGCCATTTTCGATGACCCGGTAAAAGGCGACGAAGCACGGAAACTGTTTGACAATGCGCAGGAAATGCTGGACAGGATCATCAGCAAAAAATGGCTGACCGCATGTGCTGCCATCGGTATCTGGGAAGCCGCTGCCGAAAACGAAACGGTGAAATTGAAAAATAAGGCCGTTCATTTTGAATTTCTGCGCAACCAGGAAAAAAAACCAGCAGGCACGCCCAACATTTGCCTGTCTGATTTAATTGCTCCGGAAAATTCCGGAAAAACCGATTACATCGGGGCATTTGTGGCTACTTGCGGACTGGGTATCGAAACCCACCTCGATAAGTTTGAAAAAGACAACGACGATTACGGGGCTATTATGCTGAAAGTACTGGCCGACAGGCTGGCAGAGGCTTTTACCGAGTTGCTGCATGGGAAAGTACGGAAAGAATACTGGGGTTATACAGCAGGTGAAAGCATAGAGTTGAACGATGTTCTGCGCGAAAAATACCGCGGCATCCGGCCCGCGCCGGGCTATCCCGCCTGTCCCGATCATTCGGAGAAACGAAAAATTTTTGATCTGCTGAAAGCAGAAAACCTCGGTATAAAACTCACGGAGAATTATGCAATGTTCCCGGCAGCTACCGTCAGCGGTTACTATTTCGCTCATCCGGCAGCTAAATATTTTAACACGGGCAAGTTACTCCCTGATCAGCTGGAAGATTATGCCCGTAGGAAAGGCGTGACGGTTGCGTTTTTGAGAAAAATTATGCCGAACAATATGGCTTAAAAGTAAAATAATGGGAATCGAAACAGACATAGGAGTAGAAGCCCCGAAGGGGCGAAACAACTTAGCCGTGGACTGGTCCACGGCGTGAATAAATAATAGTTAAAGTGGTTTTGGCGGAATTTTTGCCTTTTTCGCAAAAATTATGACAAAATCCATAAAAAATGAATCAGAAAGAATATGAAAGACCGAGTTATAGAACACATTGCCAAAGCAAAAAGCACCTTGTTTTCGTTTGAATTATTGCCTCCGTTAAAAGGGCAGGATTTTAGCTCAACAGCCAATGCTATCGACCCGCTGATGGAGTTCAAACCGGCATTCATCAACATCACGTATCACCAGGAGGAGGTAGTGTATGAAAACCTCTCCAACGGGCTGATCAAAAAACATACGGTGCGCAAAAGGCCCGGAACAGTAGGCATTGCAGCGGCCATCAAGTTCCGCTACGGCGTAAATGTTGTTCCGCACATTATCTGTGGCGGCTTTACCCGCGAAGAGACCGAAAACGCCCTGATCGACCTGCAATTTCTCGGGGTTAATGATGTGCTTGCCGTACGCGGTGACCCGCAGGTGGGTATGAAAAAATTTATCCCCGAACCCGATGGCAACCAGCATGCCACAGAACTGGTGAAACAGATCAACAAATTGAATAATGGGCTCTATCTTGATGAGGAACTGCTGAACACCCGTTCGATGAATTTCTGCATAGGCGTGGCGGGCTATCCCGAAAAGCATGCCGAATCACCCAACCTGGATAGCGACATCCATTTCCTGAAAAAGAAAATAGAAGCCGGCGCTCATTACATAGTAACCCAGATGTTTTACGACAACCAAAAATACTTCGATTTTGTAGATCGCTGCCGGGCCGAAGGTATCACTGTTCCGATCATTCCCGGGTTGAAACCGGTCACCACCTCGGAGCAGATCGTCTCCATCCCCAAGACATTCAACGTGGACATCCCGGCTGGCCTGGTGAAGGAAATGCTGAAATGCAAAGACAACCTACAGGTGAGGCAACTGGGGGTGGAATGGTCCATTGCACAGGCAAAAGAACTGATGGAGAAAGGGGTACCCGTACTGCATTTTTATACGATGGGCAAATCGGATAACATACAGAAAATCGCTAAAGTCGTATTTTAATTTAATTTTTTCTTGTATTAGCAGTACAGATAACTCACTAAAATCTACCTTTGCACGAAAACACCCTTATGCGCATCCCCGAGCAGTTTTACCGGAAACAAAAACAACTGGCCGTTCTGGTTGATCCCGACAAGTTATCCGACAAACAACTGGAAGAAACAGCCCGTAATGCGCAAAAGGCCGGGGTGGATTACATTTTTGCCGGCGGCAGCCTGCTGATCAATGATAATTTGTACCAAAGCATCAGGATCGTTAAAGATAACTGCGATATTCCCGTTATTATTTTTCCCGGCAACAATTACCAATTGGCCAGCAATGCCGATGCCATTTTATTTTTGTCGCTCATCTCGGGCCGCAACCCCGACATGTTAATTGGTATGCATGTAATCGCAGCACCTTACATCAAACTGAGCGACATCGAAACCGTCCCAACAGGTTATATGCTGATCGATAGTGGTAAACCCACATCGGTGACTTATATGAGCAACTCCTTCCCCATCCCCCGCGACAAAAAAGACATTGCTGCCTGCACCGCTATGGCTGGCGAAATGCTTGGGCTAAAGATCATATACATGGATGCAGGTAGTGGAGCTGAAAGAAGTGTGCCGGTAGAAATGATCCGGTTTGTAAAAGATTCCGTTGGCATTCCAATGATGATTGGCGGAGGCATCAGGACACCGGAACAATTGCGGGCCAAATACGAGGCCGGAGCCGACATTGCCGTCATCGGCACCCGCTTTGAGAACAATCTCGATGGTATGTTATCTTTCGGCGAAGCTAAAACCGCGTTCAATCACTAATAAATTTGCCGTTATGATTCCTTTTCGTATCCTTCTCACCATTTCTGCTCTGTTGTTCGCCCTTATTTCTTTTACCCAGGATATCAATCCGAAACTCGACAGCAAAACCTGGCTCGATAACGAGCCCCGAATTATTAATGATTATCGTGTTACTAAAGTTTTTGGCTCCACTGACTATGACCGCAGGGCTTACAACTTTATGCCGCTGACGGCTGTGGCCTACATGAACCTGAACCAGTTAAAGGAAAAGACCAAAGCAACGGCAGCAAAAGAAAAATGGGGGCAGGAAAAACGGGATAAAAAACTTGCGGAACTTGATTCGGTGGCCTGTGGCGGAGCTATTGAAGTTTATATCAGCAGATACCAGGAAGAAAATGCCAATCTCAAATGGTTTTTTGTGATCCTCCGGGGCGAAGAGGACAAAGACAAATTATGGGAACGCGAACTTGGCTACCAGGCGCCCCAGGTGCCTTACGAACGCGGATGGTGGAATTACAAGGTAGTGTACCTACCTATTGAGGTGGAACTGCCCTTTTACATTTACCTGAACGACAAGCACAGCCGGAATTTATCCGATTTCAAATTCCGCATCGAACAATATACAAACAATCAGAATTAACCCCCGAAAAATAAATAAAGAAACATCCATGAAAACATCAAAAAGCTATTTCAAAATAATTTTATTTCTGGCATTCTTGGTACAGGCTTCCACCTTCTTCGGACAGGACAAATTTCTCACCCTGAAAGACATTACCTATCAGAATCCGGCCATTTTTCCGACACGTATGCACCAGCTCCAGTGGGTCGGCGAAACCGATAGTTACGTATATGCTAAAGAAAATGCCATCTATAAAGTAACAGCCAAAAGGGGAACAGAAACCCTGCTGTTCGACCTCGATATGCTGAACAAAGGAATGTACAGCAATGGTTATGACTCGCTCAGGCGGCTGCCTGTGGTTACGTTCAACCACGACAAATCATGCTGGTTTACGTCAGGAAACATCTATTATGCTTATGATTTTAATTCATTCGAACTGAAAAAAATAAACACCCTGCCCGATACGGCTGAGAACATCGAGTATCACCAACAGACCGGTTTCGCCGCCTTTACGATTAAAAACAATCTGTATTACGCCATCAACGGGCAGGTAAAACAGATCACTTTTGATGAAGACCCCGGAATAGCCAATGGCCAAACAGTGCACCGCAACGAATTTGGTATCAGCAAAGGAATTTTCTGGTCGCCGGCCGGAAACAAAATCGCTTTCTACCGGAAAGACGAATCTATGGTGGCCGATTACCCACTGGTAAACATCAACACCCGCATCGCCACCGTGGAAAACACCAAATACCCGATGGCGGGTGAGAAAAGTGAAGAAGTTACGCTCGGTGTTTTTGACCTGGCATCCGGCAACACCGTTTTTATGAATACCGGAGAACCCAGGGAGCAATACCTCACATCGGTAAGCTGGGGGCCCGATGGCAAATACATTTATATTGCCTTGCTAAACCGCGACCAGAATCATCTGAAACTTACCCAGTATGATGCTGCCACCGGGAATTTTGTAAAAACCCTGTTCGAAGAAAGCAGCCCCAAATATGTAGAACCGGAACACCCGCTTTATTTCCTTCCGGGGCAAAAAGACCAGTTTATCTGGTTCAGCGAGAAAGACGGATACGATCATCTGTATCTTTACAACACCGATGGCGACCAGATCAAGCAACTTACAAAAGGCGAATGGGTTGTAACGGGCTTTATAGGATTCTACGGAGATCAAACCATATATTTCAGTGCCACAGCCGATGGCCCGTTGCAAAAGAATATTTATTCCTACAACCTGAAAAAAGAGACGATGACACGCATCAGCCCTGACCACGGAACACATGGCGCCAGAATCAGTTCGGACGGAAAATATATCCTAGACTATTACAGCAGCACCGATGTAACCCGGGAATATAAGTTGTTTAACAACAAAGGAAAAACGATACGCGTTCTGCAGCAAGATGCCAATTCGCTGGCAGATTACAAAATGGGCGACATGTCGATTTTTACTTTAAAGGCTGAAGACGGCACTGACCTCTATTGCCGGCTGATCAAACCAGTTGATTTCGACAACACAAAAAAATATCCGGTTATCGTTTATGTGTATGGGGGTCCTCATGCCCAACTCATCACCGACTCATGGCTGGGTGGAGCACGGCTATTCCTGTACTACCTGGCACAGAAAGGCTATGTGGTGTTCACGCTCGACAACCGCGGGTCAGCCAACAGGGGGCGCGACTTTGAACAAACCATTTTCCGGAACTGCGGAACAGCCGAGATAACCGACCAGATGACAGGTGTGGGTTACTTGAAGACTCTGTCTTATGTGGATGCTGACCGTATCGGCGTGGACGGCTGGAGCTACGGCGGTTTTATGACTGTTTCGATGATGTTGAGAGAACCTGGTGTCTTCAAGGCAGCTGTGGCCGGCGGCCCGGTGATCGACTGGAAATATTATGAAGTGATGTACGGAGAACGGTATATGGATACACCACAAACCAATCCCGAAGGCTACAAAAACGCCAGCCTGTTGAATTATGTGGATAAGCTCGAAGGAAAATTATTGATCATTCACGGCACGAACGATCCTACCGTTGTGTGGCAAAACAGCTTACAATTCCTCAAAGAGGCTGTCAACAAAGGAAAACAACTGGATTACTTCGTTTATCCCGGTCACGGGCATAATGTGCGGGGTATTGACAGAGCGCATCTCTATGAAAAGATCACCAACTATTTTATGGATAATTTATAAAGCCCCAAAATGTTTTAAGTTTTGAATATTTGGCTAAGTTTGTTGACCCAAAAATGAAAGCGATGATGGATATATCCATGAACCCAAACCCGATTGTTCAGTATTTGAACAAACAACCCCAAGAATTTACCAAAGACGATTTGATCCGCTATATTGAAGACCACGATATTGAAATGGTTAATTTCAGATATGTTGGATGGGACGGACGTTTGAAGACCTTGAATTTTATCATCCGAAGCAAAGAACATCTGGATCATCTGTTAACAGCAGGTGAACGTGTGGACGGCTCCAGTTTATTTCCTTTTATAGAAGCCGGTTCCAGTGATCTGTATGTAATTCCGCGCTATAAAACAGCCTATGTTAATCCGTTCAGCGAAATTCCTACCCTGGACATTTTATGTGCTTATTACGACCGCTATGGAAACCCTTTTGAAGGCGCGTCGGAGCATATTCTGAAAAAAGCACACGATGTTTTTAAGTCGGTAACTGGCTATGAGTTTGAAACAATGGGCGAACTCGAATATTACATCATCAGCGAAGACGACGGGCTGTTTAAAGCCGATGATCAGCGGGGTTATCACGAATCTACACCATTTTCAAAATGGAATAATTTCAGGACGCACGCCATGAAGCTGATTGCCGAATCGGGTGGAATGATCAAATACGGTCATTCGGAAGTAGGTAATTTCACAAAAGGAGGCTTTGTGTACGAGCAGAACGAAATAGAATTTTTCCCGACCAATGTGGAAGACAGTGCCGACCAGCTGATCAAAGCGAAATGGATTATCCGAACGCTGGCAGCACATTACGGCATGGAGATAACCTTTGCACCGAAGATCACCATCGGAAAAGCAGGCAGCGGATTGCATATTCACACACGTGTGATGAAAGACGGAAAAAATCTGATGACCAAAAACGGAGATCTGAGCAAGGTTGCGAAAACCGTCATTGCCGGATATATGGACCTGGCATCTTCGTTAACTGCTTTCGGCAACCTAAACCCTACCTCCTATTTCCGGCTGGTACCGCACCAGGAAGCCCCGACAAATGTTTGCTGGGGCGACCGTAACCGCTCAGTGCTGGTACGCATACCGCTGGGATGGAGAGCGCCTATAAATATGATCCACAAAGTGAACCCGCAGGAGAGTGGTGACTTGCTCGACCTGTCGGATATGCAAACAGTAGAATTTCGCAGCCCCGACGGTTCGGCTGATATTTACCTGCTACTGGCCGGTTTAACGGTAGCAGCACGCCGTGGATTCGAAATGAAAGATCCGCTGAAAACAGCTGAACAAACCTATGTGGACATTAATATTTTCGATGAGGACTACAAAGACAAACTGGCTAAACTCGAAAAGCTCCCTGCATCATGCGTGGGGTCGGCAGAGCAACTGATCAGGCAACGGGATATCTACACACAACATCATGTTTTTACCGATGAGGTGATTGATTTCCAGGCAGGGCTTTTGAAAAAATACAACGACAAAGGACTTATTGCCAGAATCCAGAATAACGAAGAAGAAATTATGGAACTGGTGAACCGGTTCTTTTATTGCGGATAAACTCTATTCTGTAATTGCTGTTCGGGATTTTAGCCGGGAAACGTGCGGCAGCTAATCCCGAACCAACGAGTTGCAGATTTGCAATCCGCCCCCAGGATTAATTTATTGGTTCCAAATATTATGCAATCTCTTTATACTTATTGGTAAATACCCTGCGCAGCCATATGGGCAATATGATAGCACCGATAATCAGGTAAGGATAATAGGAGATCAGCCGCCAGAACAGGGCCAGCGGAATGTACCACGATTCATTCGGAATGAAATCGCCCAGAAAGTCGGCAAAAATGTATTCGGCAACACCGCTTCCGCCAGGAGTGGGGCTTACAAGCAAAATAATCCACATGCTCAATTGTCGCCCCAGGATTAATAAGTGTTCGGACAGTGAATATTTTTGGGCAACAAAAGCAAGCAACAGAAAGTTAACCACCCAATATCTTCCGATCCATGAAAGAATTGTCGCTACCATACTCTTTGCCCAGTAGGAAAAGGGCTTCTCCCTGATAATTTTCGATGTATGGATCAACTGGTTTGCCGATTTACGTGCCCGCATACGCCATTTCACCAAAATAGGAAACAAAAATACCCACGAAACAAATGACTTGAACATCTGCGGGTTGATGAACAGCGCATAAGCCAGGAAAAGCGTGTATACGAAGACGACCAGGTAACCGATGTAAAAAGCGGATAAAATCGTTGTATAGTTCAGGGAATCGGGAGGGAAGATTTTATGGCCGAATACAAAATAAACGATCGGTACCGAAACGATAAAAAATACCTCATCCAGAAAAATTGCTGTAAGTACAACAGCGGTGCTTCTCCCTCCGCTCAGCCCTTCTTTATACAGAAAGAAAATGGCAGGCCCGGTACCTCCCACAACCGACGGAGAAATAGCCGAACTGAACTCCCAGAGCATGATCACATTAAAGGCCTGTTTCCAGTTAATGTTGTAATCGGTGAGCACCATCAGCCGGTACATGTAGGCCACATCGCGCACAACCATCATTAATACGGCAAGAAGCAAAAAAAATACAACATGCCAGCTCAGTTCAAGAAAAGTAAACGTGTCTTTGTCAAAACTTCTGTACAACAAAAAACCCGTCACACCCAAACCAATCAGGATGGGCCACAGTATCCGGCGCGGGCGTAAGCTATTGACAACTTTATCCAAAGTAATAATTTAACAAGTGCAAAGATACGAAACAATAGTCTCCAGTCTTTGGTCAGAAGTCAGCAGTCTCCAGTCGGAAGTCAGAAGTCTTCAGTCGGAAGTCAGAAGTCTTCAGTCGGAAGTCAGAAGTCTTCAGTCGGCGGTCGGTAGTTGGGCAATTTAACCGGAAATTCAGCCATATTGTCTTGTCTTTTTTTGTATAACTGTCATATTGACACTGTTTTATGCGGTTTCTTACTGCGGAATAAATTTTGACTTATGAGCTGTGAAGTAAATCGAATAATAAATTAAAAAGGAAATAAAATGAACTTGATCAGATTTAACAGACTTCCGTTTCACCACGGATTATTGAACAACTTTGAAAACGACTTCTTAAGTTTTGATAAAAAGGAGGGCACCATCCCGGCCGTAAACATTCATGAGAACGACAAACACTTTGTTCTGGAGTTTGCTGTGCCGGGCATGAATAAGGACGATTTTAAAATCGGTCTTGATAACCAGGTACTGACCGTTCATACGGAGAACAAGAAAGAGAACGAAGAAAGAGAAACTAGCTTCACGCGCAGGGAGTTTTTATACACCAACTTCAACCGTTCGTTTTCGTTGCCCAAAAGCATCGACACCCATAAAATAAAAGCCGACTATACCGACGGTATTTTAACGATTTCGCTACCCAAATCAAAAGAAACCAAACTAAGCCGCGAAATCAAAATCTCATAAGTTAATAATTAATGTTTTTTGAGTCCTGCCGGACTTTTGTCTGGCAGGGTTTTTTTGCCAAGGCCAAAAACGCTCCCATGACTGTTTATTTTATTGACAATCTGGCCTCTATCACCTGAGGTTGTTCACTTTTTATTGTTAATAAGTAGGTAAAAATTTGTTTTTTTTAAGTTTTGATGTATATTTGTAGCCAATGAAAAACGCTTTAGGCGAAAAATGTTGATCAAGCAAACACGATAAAAGTGTAACATTTTAGCTTAAAGTGCTGTATAAAAGCAGCAAGCAAAACATAAACAAACAAAACAAGCAGCCATGAGAAAACTATTTACTCTAGTTTTTGCTATTTCCGTTATTTTTTATTCATCTCTCCAGGCACAGGATGCTGGTATGAATATTACAGGTTCGGCCAAACTAAACCTGGAAACGGGAACCTATGTAATAATGGAAGGCGACCTGAAGATCTCCGTAGCCGATGGATTGATCATCCCCCCTTCAACCTACGTAACAGTCGGCGGCGATATGTCGCTGGACGCACGCAAATCAATTACCGTTCAAACAGATACAACCGGATCATTAGGCACACCTCGCGGTTCGCTGATTTTTAATGGTAGTAGTGTTAGTCACACCAACAAGGGAAGCATAGAAGTGCAGTCATATATAACCGGCAGTGCCGGTACAAACTACTTCATGCACTTTGTAGGTGCCCCGGTTGAAGACACAACCACAGGATGGACCAAGAAAGTACGTCTCCAGCAATTTGACATGACCTACCTTGACACCTACGCCTTTGAGTGGGATGCCACAGCTGACACGAACACCGAGCAACCCTGGGTGAACGTATGGCCATATTGGTATGAAGTACCTGTTGGCAATGGTCTTACATTATCTAATTATGAAGCAGGCAGAGATACTATCATTATGGAAGGGTACCCGGTCTCAGGATCCGTGTCATATACTATACGAAATGTGGTAAATAATGGCCTCGAACTAATCAGCAACCCATTTCCCTCTGCCATTGATTTTGATGACTTTGCTGATGACAATAGTACCTGCATGCAGGATAAATATTGGATTTACAGTGCTTCCGGTGGCAACTACATCACAAGGTCAGATGGATCGGGAGGTTCGCAATACATACAATACGGGCAGGGATTTTTTGTGGAAACCAAAGCCAACGGCAACATCAGTTTTACAAGTACATACAAAGTACATAACACGGTTGCGTTCAGGGAAACTAACCCTAACGAAATAAGCATGCATGTTACTGGTGGAACGATCGGATTTGAAGACGATCTTTATATCCGGTTCAGAGAAGGTGCTTCGGGAGGTATTGACGACTATGACGCTAAAAAATGGAACAGCGTAAGTGCCGGTGCCACGATGATTCGTAGCATTGCCGAAGACGGATCGGAACTCGCCATCAACATGCTGCCGCCCGAGTATTTATATGCCGGTGAAACAACCGTTCCCGTTTACTTTGAGTGCGGTGAGGATGCCGAATACGCCTTTTCATTCGAAGGATTGGAAAGCTTTGATAACGAAACGGAAATATGGCTCGAAGACCTGACGGCCGGAGCTGACTGGGTAAATATTTCAAATGGCGACTACACCTATATGTTCACCGCTTCACCCGGAGATGCTAAACACCGGTTTAACATTCATTTCTTCGGACCAACATCTATTGAAGAGCCCGGGAACAACACGAACGGAAAGATTCTTATTTTCAGCTCCAAAAATGAGGCCTATGTGGTGAATAAAACAAACGAAACCATTAAAGAGGTAACTATTTACGATATGCTGGGACAGGAAATCTTAAGAAAAGAAGTGCCGGCACAGATAACTAATAAATTTCACGTTTCCAACCAGACAGGCTATTATGTAGTTCGTGTGCTGACTGACAAACAAGTCCACACAGGAAAAATATTGATATTAAAATAACAACAAAAAACAAGAAACAAATAAATTTAAAACGAATAAACAAACAGAACAATGAAAACAATTCTTACAATTCTTACAACAGTTGCTTTGCTTGCAGTTTTCTCACTCAACGCCCAGGTGGCGATCAACACCGACGGCAGTTCGCCTGACGGCTCTGCCATGCTCGACATTCAATCAACTACCAGGGGTACTTCATTCCCCAACCTGAATATTGCCGACATGTCAACGGCGGCCCCGGTATCCTCTCCGAAAACGGGCCTCATTGCTTACAACACTAACTCCTCCACCGGCCCCGGCCTGGTCATGTGGACTGGTACAGAATGGGTGATGTTTGAGCTGGAAGGAATTAACTGGAAATTGCTGGGTAATGCAGGAACAAGCTCGTTGACAAACTTTTTGGGAACAACAGATGGTGTGTCGCTACCCATAAGAACGAATAATACAGAACGCATGAGAGTAAGAAGTGACGGTATTGTGTCAGTTAACTCAACCGGATCTTTTACAGGAAGTACATTTTATTCACTGGCATCAGGAGATGATAATGCTGTTGATGGCAACGCTTCCGGTGGTGGAGATGCTGTTTATGGTCAACAAACTGGCGATGGAAATGCTATATACGGATATGCAGATGGAAGCGGAAGAGCCGTTTATGGGTATCAGGCCGGCTCCGGATATGCTGTCAGAGGATACAATGGAGGAACAGGCACGGGAGTTTTTGGGCGAGCAAACTACTCCAGTGCTTATGGGGTTGGAGCTTATAACGGTGCTTCTACTGGAACGGGAGTAGTAGCTTCCGGAAACGGAATAGGAACATTATATCGTTTATCAGATGGTTCCGGTATTGCCGGAGCAGGAGATGACGGTGTTTATGGTTTCGGAACTGCAAGTGACGGCACAGGCGTTATTGGTGTAGGAAATAACAACGATTCTATTTTTACTTTGGTTGGCGGAACCGGTGGCTCTTTCACAGGCCACAGCGGAATCTATGCAAAAGTGGATGGTTCCAGTACAGGAACGGGAGTTATTGGAGCCGGTTATAATGTTTCAACAGTTTCTGTTACAACAACCGGTAGCGGAGGCGCTTTTACCGGCCAGCAAGGTGTTCTCGGTACAGCTGTTGCATCATCAGGCACTGGCGTTATTGGCGTGGGGAATCGCAACAACGGCGGCTCCGGTTATAGCACTTTGCCAGGAGGTAGCGGAGGTGCTTTTACGGGTACTGTCTGTGGTGTGTATGGTTATGCTTCAAATACCAGCGGCGACAGATATGGAGGATATTTTTACGCTAATGGATCAAATAATCCAGACCGTTCTTATGCTTATGTTGGAGCAATGATTGGAGGAACTCAATATAAAATAAACGGAAATGGAAGTGTTAGCTCAATTATAAAAGGAGTAAGTGGTGAATTGCTTACATTAACCTGTCCAGAAGCTCCCGAAATACTTTTACAGGATTATGGTATCGGACAACTGGTAAATGGTAAAGCCCATATTACAATTGATCCGGATCTAGCTATAAATCTCAATGTTGATCCCGAACATCCAATAAAAGTTTTTGTGACCCTTGAAGGTGATTGTAAAGGGGTGTATGTCACCAATAAATCTGTCGAAGGTTTTGACGTAATTGAACTTCAGGGAGGAACTTCTAATGTTGCTTTTTCCTGGCAAATTGTTGCCACAAGAGCGGATGATTATGAACAAGGTGTAATGGTCTCAGACAATAGTCGGCGTTTTCAACCGGCCCCGGGGCCATTAGAAGATGAGATAGCTAAAGGTAATTTCATCCAACAAAAAACGCTGCAACAAAAAACGGTTGAAGTGAAAGACACGGAAAAGGACATTAAAGCGAAAGAAGTAATAGAAGACACGGAAAAATAAGCACGCTTTCTTTCTGTGTGCAGAGGAATAAAGGGAAACGGAATTTATTAACACCGGTCTGTCAATTTTATTTTACTTTTGCCCGTCAGAAGACCGAAACGGTTTCTGAACTTTGCATAGTTTTACCGGTGTTTCCGCAACCTTTGCCATGCAGAAAGTGTAAACACTACCGGATATATATAGAAATAGAGTAGCAATCAGCCAGATGAGGGTAATCCTTTTAAAAATAACCATACTTATAGTGGGCCTGTTTCTGGCACTGGGAACGCTGGAGGCGCAGCCTCCACCACCACCTGATCCCGGCGGAGGCGATATTCCCATCGGCGGCAGCCTGCCCATTGGCAGCGGAACAATTATCCTGCTGACACTGGGCGCCGGGTACGCAGCTAAAAAAGCCTACCAGGCACGTGAGAAAATTATTGAATGAGCAGTAGTGTTGTAAGCATTATATGTTAAAAGGGCTCCGGCCCTTTTTTTTGTGCGTCAGATACTATATCGAGCGTGCATAGTGCACGTTTGTTAGCTTGTACACCCAACACCTTGGAAGGACGAACAACGAAGACGAATAACGAATGAAAACAGCGCCCCCCTATATACCTTATACCTTACACCCAAAACCCCACACCTCATCTCACATAAACAACAACAAACTCAATGCCATCACCGCCATGCCGGCGATCATCCCGTAAATAGACAAGTGATGTTCACCGAATTCTTCGGCAGCCGGCAACAGCTCGTCAATGGAGATGAAGACCATGATACCGGCCACGCCGGAAAACAGCAAACCAAACACCAGCGGGCTTAAAAACGGCATCAGGATGAGGTAGCCGATCAGGGCGCCGACGGGTTCGGCCAGGCCCGAGGAAAACGACAGCCAGAAGGCTTTCTTTTTACTGCCTGTGGCATAATACACCGGCACCGAAACGGCAATTCCCTCCGGGATATTGTGGATGGCAATAGCCACGGCGATGGCAACTCCCAGAGTTGGATCGGTAAGTGCCGCCGTAAAGGTAGCCAGACCTTCGGGAAAGTTATGGATGGCAATAGCCAGGGCCGTAAACAGGCCCATGCGCATCAGCTTTTCAGACTTTTTCTTTGCCATTTCCGCTTCCGCCATTTCCTCCACTTTATGCATCTCGTGCGGATTCTCTACGGAAGGGATTAGTTTGTCAATAATAGCAATCACCAGGATGCCGCCGAAAAAACCAGCAGCCGTAAGCCAGGCTCCCTGTGTTTCGCCGACAGCAGCAACCAGTTCCACACGTGCCTTTACCATGATCTCCACAAACGACACATAGATCATCACCCCGGCCGAAAACCCCAGGGCCACCGACAGGAAAGCTGTGTTCGTTCTTTTGGCAAAAAAAGCGATGGCACTGCCAATACCGGTGGACAAACCGGCAAACAGAGTGAGGGCGAAGGCAAATAAAACCGTGTTAAAATCCATAACCAACGTGCACATTAGAGCGCTGTAAAACTATGAAATTTAATCTCCTTTCTGTCCTTTGAAAGTTAAAAACTTGACTTTTCCTTTTTTTGCCTTATATTTGCACTTCGCTTGCATCCTAATTGGTTGCTACAAGCTAAGCGAGATTCTTTCCCAATTATGATTCCTTGCATTTCAGGTCCCTGTATCAACGTCCAATTATGATTTTCATGCTTACCGGCTGATCGTTTAAATTTCCAATTCTGAAACACAGCTTCTCAGGCTCATTTTAGTATTCATTAAAAGATGGGAACATGAAAGCTACTACTGCATTATTTACATTGATCGTGGTGTTCACTTTAAACACAACAGGTCAGGAAGTGATCCGTGACGGAAACTCCAACGAATTGAAAATAGAAGTGGAAGGCGGAGACCAGGGTTTTCTGGATGAAGCTTATATCCATTTCAGGGAAGGTGCTACTACCGGGTACGATGAAGCATACGACGCCAAGAAATGGTACAGTATTGATCCGGAAGCCACCATGATCTGGACCGTCGCTTCAGACGGCACCAACCTGGCCATTAACAAACTGCCGCTGGAAGACCTGCACACCAACCTAAACAGCATCCCGCTGCAATTTGTCTGTGGCTATGGCGGCGGCGAATACATGCTGACTTTCAGCGAGCTGGATACTTTCGACGAAACCGTTGAAATATGGCTGGAAGACCTACTGATCGGAGGCAACTGGATCAATATTACAGCCGACGAACCTGTTTATGTATTTAACGGACTTCCCGACGAAACTGCTGACAGGTTTATGGTGCACATCTTTGATCCTGCAGCAGTAATGCATACTGATGATATAAATAAAAAGTCTCCTGCTGTTAACATGTATGCCGCCGGAAACAAAATTTATATTTCCAAGACGGAAACCCTAAAAATTGTCGGTATTCACCTATATGATCTATCCGGGAGGGAGGTGAATTATAAGATAATTTCTACTTCAGATTTATTGCACACGCTTCAGGTTAACGGACATACCGGATACTATTTTGTCCGTATAGTAACGAAAAATAATGTGTACACTGAGAAAGTATTCATAAAGAAATTTTAAGTCAATCCTCTGACTTGTTAACTCCAAAGGCGTGATAAACAAATCACGTCTTTGGTTTAATTTGTAAATCAGGTGATGAAAACAAAAGCTGAACAATCAGTTGCGTCCTAAACGATGAAGAAAGATTGCATTACAACCATGAATGATTTATTGTTATCGAGTACTATCGAAATGGGGGGCTTCCACCTTGAAAA